>JAEEGJ010003327.1_pt1 | contig 63163 bp, 48 predicted proteins | sample 8958761 | NCBI WGS metagenome assembly JAEEGJ01 (sample SAMN16246546, study PRJNA631951) | gut metagenome | biome: gut microbiome; feature: rumen; material: RS-attached | host: Bos | place: Iran: Karaj | collected 2018-10 | reverse complement strand
ACAGGTACTCCGATCAACCAGAATGATCACAATACATTTGCGGCCTTCGGGGCGGAAGAAGATAAGTACGGTTACATTTCCAAATATACCTTCCAGAACTCCGTGGCGGATGGTGCCACGCTGGAGTTGAACTTCAGCACCGTTCCTGTCAACATGCACCTGGATGAGGCGAAGCTGCAAGAAGAGTTTGATGCACTGACTGATCAGATCAACGAGACTGATCGGGAAGAACTTGTTCGTCGTACAAGCGTTGAAGCATTCTTTACGGCAGAGGATCGAATCAATGAGGTCTGTAAGTATATTGTCAATCACTTCCGGGAATATATTGAGCCTACGGGCATGAAGGCTCAGGTTGTGGTCTATAACCGAGCCTGCTGTGTGAAATACAAAAAAGCGATCGACGCACTCCTCGGCACTGATGACCAGACGACTATCGTGATGCATACCGGCGGTGATAAGGCGGATGACTACAAGGCTTATCGTCGCACCCGGGATGAAGAAAAGAAGCTGCTTGACCAATTCCGTGACCCGTTATCCCCGCTAAAGTTTGTTATTGTTACCAGTAAACTTCTCACCGGTTTTGACGCTCCGATTCTCCAGTGTATGTATCTGGACAAACCGATGAAGAATCATACGCTGCTGCAGGCCATCTGTCGTACCAACCGTACTTACAACGAGAACAAAAAATGCGGTCTTGTAGTGGACTTCGTTGGCGTTTTCGACGACGTGGCCAAATCACTTGCTTTCGACGAGGAGACAGTTAAGACGGTTATCAAAAACATTGACGAGATCAAAGCGCTCATTCCTGTCTATATGCAGGAATGTTTGGAGTACTTCCCAGGTGTCGACCGCACTGTTGGAGGCTGGGAAGGCCTTTCTGCGGCGCAGCAATGTCTGAAAGACGAAGGAGTAAAGACGAATTTCGCCAGGAAGTTCGCTCGCCTTGCAAAAGCATGGGAAATCGTCAGCCCGGATGCATTCCTCGCTCAATGGCAAGAGGATTATACTTGGATGGCCCAGGTTTATCAGAGCGTCCGTCCCGTTTCAACAGGAGGATCTCTTATTTGGACACTACTGGGTGCTAAGACCATAGAGATCATTCACCGGAATATCGACACAATCGATATCGGAACACCGCTGGAAGACCTTGTGGTTGATGCTGATATCATTGACTCTGTACTCCAAGACGAGAAGAATCGAGAGAAGAAAATTGTCGAAGTTGAAAAGATTCTCCGGCTTCGCCTCGGCACTCATAAGGGCGACCCTAACTACAAGAAATTTGCAGAAAAACTGGATGAACTCCGCCAGAAGATGGAGCAGAGCCTTATTTCCAGTATCGATTTCCTAAAGCAGCTGCTCCAACTTGCTAAGGATGTCTTGGAGGAGGAGAAAAAGATTGATCAGCCCGAGGACAAACGAGCAAAAGCACGTGCAGCCCTGACGGAACTATTCGAGAGCATCAAAACCGACGAAACGCCCATTATTGTCGAACAAGTGGTGAACGATATTGACAACGAGGTAGTCAAGATCGTTCGTCAGTTTAATGATGCTTTCCAGAGCGTCACTGCCCGCCGTGAGATCAAGAAGAAGCTCCGTGCAATCCTCTGGATTAAGTATCAGATTAAGGACCAGGAAGTCTTTGATAAGGCATATTCTTACATTGAGATGTACTACTAACACATGATTACCGCAGAAGAAGACATTAGTTTCCGGTCATATTCTCCCGTGTTGAATTATCGATATGATCGTTGGTTCCAGAATGTGGAGTATAATGGTCGTACTCTTAACGAAGAAGAAAGGAAAGAATTCGTCAAGGTCATTGATGAAACTGTCTCCACTTTTACTTCGGGTCTTCCTTTGCTTACAGATGAACTGAAACGGACAAAGGATTTAAAAGACGATTATCATATTATCTGCCACGTCGTATATTCGGTTTCGTTATTCGTCGTGATGACGATGTGTGATTGTATGGTCGCAGGAAAGTATTTCATTCTGGCTGAAACTGATTATGACAAGCGTTTCATGCGCGGGAAGATGAAAGTGATCCTTAATGAAGGCTTTAAGAAACTATACGGTTATATTGAGAAGAATAAAAAGGAGTCAGAGTGGTTCCGGCTCCTTGACTGCATGAAGTTTTTTCCTGAGATCATCAACCGTCAATACCAGGACTTGACCTTCCAATTGGAACAGCAGTCAAAGATTTCGACTTGGTGGAAAGACGAGCGCAACTATGAAACTCATATCGATTCGGAGAAACTGTACGATTCGCGTATGGTGGAAATCGAGGAGAGTAAAGAAATGATGGAAACGCTCCGACTTTATGATGCATTGTTTGCGGTTAACCATTTTTTGACCAACGTTCATGCTTGTCTCCGGAACTATCTCGTTGAGAAGTATCGAAGAGGTGAAATAAAAGTAGAGTAAAAAATGTACCTATCTCCACGTACATGTTAGAAGGTCTCGAAAAAGCGATTTTGATACATTTTTTGTCACACTAGAAACGAAAAATCCCTCACAGAACGCTCCGTAAGGGATTTCTGCGGAGAGGACGAGATTCGAACTCGTGGTACGCTTGAGACGTACGTCGGTTTAGCAAACCGGTGGTTTCAGCCACTCACCCACCTCTCCAGGGGTTGTGCCGATGGGTTTTGTCAAACCTTGATTTCGGTCAGGACTGCAAAGATATGAAAATTATTTTAATTTCATATCCTTCGTCAAGAATATCCGGTTGAAGATACTTTCCAGGATTGGTGCGGGGCCTTGGAGGTGGAGGGTGTACTGAGTGTGAGTGAGGGTTTGGCCAGGTTGGAGGGGTGCGGCTGGGGATGAGGTTTCAATCTCGTAGAACGGGCCCATGATTGTGCCGGTATCGGTCGGGCCGTCGTTGTAGGAGTTGATTACATCGCCGTGGTATGGGTCGTCCTGGGGGCCCCATTGGGAGTTGACATAGTCGCATTCGCCTTCGGGGATGGTGTATTTGAGGATATTCAGTACTCCTGCTTCGGGGTCGTAGCTGCCGCAGATGTCCTTGGCGCTGCCGGCGGGGAGGCCGATCTTGGAGCGGTATTTCCCGTCTATCTTGAAGCGGATGAGGCCGTCTCCGACTTGGAGGCGGTCGGCGGGAACTTTGCCGAAATATCCGTCATTGACTATCTTGCCTTCGTGGTCTTCGTTGTATGGTATGAATACGGTGGTGGTCGGTGTCGGTGGGTACATTCCGAGGATCCAGACGGATGGCATTCCGGTTTCCTTGGTCCAGGCGGTGGTGCCGCGGTTGATGAGGGAGTTCTCGGTGCGGTAGGCAACGACACGGACTTCTTCAGGAATATCCACGCCCAGAAGTTCCTCTGTCCCAGCCTTTTCCAGAATGGTGACCACCCGGCGGAGGCCGATGTTGAATTCATTTCCGGAGGCATTGCGGAGGGTCTGTTCCTTTACGAATACAGCCTGGGTGCCGGATGCGGATTCCACGTCATACGCCTCGGTATCGAGGAGAGCCGGAACATTCCAGTTGGCATACACCTGCTCCTCTCCGGGCTTGAAGAACCAGGAGAACGGACCGCCCTCCGGGCCTATCCAGAAGCGTTCCTCGCCTCCGAACGGATTGAACTGGGGGTTGACGAACCCGTCGGCCAGAGCCTTGTAGTTGAGCCAGCCGAAGCTGGGACCTTTTTCTCCCCCGGTGGTGGATGTCATCACCCTGCCCTGGAGGGTCGGGGCCAGGAGTACCCTTGCCTGGCCGTCTTCGCTCTTGAGTTCTATCGTCGGGATGCCCTTGGAGGCAAGATACCCGGCATCATAACCGTATGTTCCCATCTTATTGCCGTCAGAACAAGCAGATGCTCCCGCTGCAATGGCAGCAGAGAGCATCGCTATGGTAAACCTATTCATAAACGTTTATTCCTGGGAGATCGGACGGATGTCCAGGTTGAGCTCATCTAGCTGGACCTGGTCGATCTCGGACGGAGAGTCGATCATCACGTCGCGTCCCTGGTTGTTCTTCGGGAAGGCGATGAAGTCGCGGATGGACTCCTTGCCGGCGAAGAGGGCGCAGACACGGTCGAAGCCGAAGGCCAGGCCTCCGTGAGGCGGAGCTCCGAAGCGGAAGGCGTTGATGATGAATCCGAACTTGTATTCAGCCTCCTCAGGGCCTATTCCGAGGACCTGGAACATCCTCTCCTGGACCTGGGCCTCATGGATCCTGATGGAACCTCCGCCGAGTTCGGTGCCGTTCAGCACGAAATCATATGCATTCGCGCATACCCTTTCGAGGTCTTCCTTCCTGTCGCTGTTGAACCAGTCCATATGCTCCGGCTTAGGGGCGGTGAAAGGATGGTGCATCGCATAGAAGCGGTTGTCCTCGTCGCTCCATTCGAGAAGCGGGAAGTCCACAATCCACAGCGGTGCGAATACCTTAGGGTCGCGGAGTCCGAGCCTGTTGCCCATCTCGATACGGAGCACTCCGAGCATGGTCTGGACCTTGCGTACATTGTCGCCGGACATCACCAGCACGAGGTCTCCGGTCTTGGCTCCGGCTGCCTCGGCGATGGCCTTGAGGTCTTCTGGGGTGTAGAACTTGTCAATTGAGGACTTGGTCGTTCCGTCGGCGTTGAGCTTGATGTAGATCAGGCCCTTTGCACCGACCTGAGGCCTCTTGACCCACTCGGTGAGCTCATCGGTCTGCTTGCGGGTGTAGTCGGCGGCTCCCGGGACTGCGATGGCGCCTACATACTTAGCTCCGTCGAGGACTGCAAAGCCTCTGCCCTTGACCTTGTCCGTAATCTCGTGGATGGTCATCCCGAAACGGACATCCGGCTTGTCTGAGCCGTATTTGTCCATGGCCTCGTACCAGCTCATCCTCGGAAGCGGATCAGGGATATCGACATCCAGGACGTTCTTGAACAGGGTCCTCATCATACCTTCGAAGGTTTTCAGGACATCTTCCTGCTCCACAAAACTCATCTCGCAGTCGATCTGGGTGAACTCCGGCTGGCGGTCAGCCCTCAGGTCCTCATCGCGGAAACACTTGACTATCTGGAAGTAACGGTCATATCCCGCAACCATGAGCAGCTGCTTGAAAGTCTGCGGAGACTGCGGAAGTGCATAGAACTGTCCCGGGTTCATCCTGGACGGGACCACGAAGTCGCGGGCTCCTTCCGGGGTGGACTTGATCAGGTACGGGGTCTCGATCTCCATGAAGTCCTGCGAGTCGAGATACTGCCTGATCTCCTGGGCCATCCTGTGGCGGATCGCCAGGGCCTTCTGCAGCGGGCCGCGGCGAAGGTCCAGGTAGCGGTACTTGGCGCGGATATCCTCACCGCCGTCGCTTTCGTCCTCGATGGTGAACGGAGGAGTCACGGACTTGTTCAATATGTTGATGCTTCCGACCTTGATTTCAATCTCGCCGGTAGGCATCTTGAGGTTCTTGCTCTGGCGTTCGATCACTTCTCCGACGGCCTGGATGACATATTCACGGCCGAGGGAGGTGGCGGTGGCGACCAGCTGAGGGTCGGCGTCTGCCTCGACTACGAGCTGGGTGATGCCATAGCGGTCGCGAAGGTCGATGAATGTCATTCCTCCGAGTTTCCTCGACCTCTGCACCCATCCTGCGAGGGTGACTTCCTGGCCGACGTTTCCGATGCGGAGTTCTCCGCAAGTGTGAGTTCTGTACATATGGTTTTCCTTGAATATTCTGATAGCCTGCAAATTTAGCAAATTATCGCGAAGGTTGCTATCTTTGTACCATGGAAGTTAGAGCGAAGAAAGGTCTGGGGCAGCATTTCCTCACCGACCAGGCGATAGCGCAGAACATTGTCGGGGCACTCAAGGGCAGTCCCGTCCTCGAAGTCGGCCCTGGAATGGGAGTCCTGACGCAGTATCTGCTGGCGCAGAACTGCGTCAACACGTCACCCCCCTGCACCCCCGGCGGGGGACTGAGGGGCGTTCCCCTCAGACTCCCTGAGTCGCTGCGCTCCGAGTCATCACGATCCGATGATGCTGCAGGTGGCGAGACCACTGCCACCCTCGGCACGTTAAGAGGGGGGACCGTGAGCGAAGCGAACGGTGGGGCCGAGCAAAGCGAGGCGGTCGAGACCCTGCAGACACCATCGGATCGTTGTAAGACACCGGAACTACTGCTGAAAGCTGTCGAGATCGATAAGGAATCGGTAGAGTATCTGAAGAAGCATTTCCCTCAACTGGGGGACGGGCTGATCGAAGGCGACTTCCTGAAGATGGACCTGGCAACGGTATTCCCGGGAGAGTATTCGGTGATCGGGAACTTCCCGTACAACATTTCTTCGCAGATATTCTTCAAGATCCTGGACCACAAGGACATAATCCCCGAAGTTGTGTGCATGATCCAGAAGGAAGTGGCTGAGCGCATAGCCGAAAAGCCGGGCACGAAGACCTACGGCATCCTGTCCGTGTTCCTCCAGGCCTGGTACGACATAGAGTATCTTTTCACTGTCGGTTCGGGTGCCTTCAATCCTCCTCCTAAGGTTCAGTCCGCAGTCATCCGCCTCACCAGGAATTCCCGCACCAGCCTCGGCTGCGACGAGAAACTATTCCGCTCCATAGTCAAGGCTTCCTTCGGACAGAGGCGCAAGACTCTTCGGAATTCCCTCAAGCCTCTGATACCCGCCTCCAAAAAAGACGGACCGGCCAGCATCCTGACCGATCCGGTATTCGATCTCAGGCCTGAACGCCTCGGCGTGGAGGACTTCGTCAGGCTCACGAATCTGTGTACGCCTACTTGATCTGGAACCAGGTCGTACGCCACTGCGGGCCTTCTTCGAACGGAGGCATCATCGCGATAGGTTTCAATGTGAGCCCGCCCACGTGGAGTTCCGGGCTAGGGTTCATTATGGAGCTGCCATCCACCTTTACGAGCCTGGCGGCACCGATTTCATCGCGGGTAAGCTTGAGCGGATCCTGCTTCTCGAAACTGTCCGGATGGTCGGTCGCGAATACCAGAGGGCCAGCCGAGAAGGTAACGTAGTGGTTCGTAAATCCGTTGTACCAGTTAGGGAAGTTGTGTTCCTTCGCTCCTGCGTTACGATATTCCCAGGTCTTCTCCAGAGTGCGGATTTCGAACGGGAATGCTACCGTGAGCCTGTCCCCGTCCTTCCAGGAACGCTTGACGGTGATGTAGCCGCCCTTGACCTTTGCCTTCACTTCCCTGCCGTTGACACTGGCCTGGCAGGAAGCCGCCCATTCGGGATTGTGGACGGCGATGGTGAAGGAACCCTGCCCGCCGACGACATATTCGGCGACACCGGTCCTGGCATAGTCGGAAACCTGCTGTAGCCGTACCTGTTTTCCGCGGACGGCGGTTTCATATGAGCTCTCGCAGATGATATTCACGTATATACCGTCCTTGCGGGTGTCGTACATATAGACCGGCACGTCTTCAAGGGCGGTCATGCCGCTGCTCCAGCAGCATGCCCAGTCACCTCGCGGTGTCATCTCGCCGTTGGTACGTACGTAGTATTCCCATCTGAGTCCGTCTTCAGCGCGGGCAGCCATGAGGGCGTTGTAGGAAGATTTCTCGATCTCGGAAGCATACTTGCCGTCGCCGGTGATCTTGAGCATCTCCCAGGTGAAGTGCATCCATTCCATGACAGAGCAGGTCTCGGTACACTCATACGGAGCCCATTCCGCGACACGGTTGAATATCTCCCAGCAGTAGTTGATGCCGCCCCAAGGCCCACCGAGGGTGGTGAGATGGTTGGCCCTGATGCTCTCCCATGCATTCTTGCAAGCCTTGAGCAAGCGCTCGTCTCCGAAGAGCTGGTAGGCCTTGGCCATGCCGGTCAGGCACCGGTTCATCTCGTAGATCTTTCCGTTGCCGATCAAGGACACATCGTAGTCCTTGCAAGCCAGGGTTATCAACTGAAGGCAAGGAGTATCGTCGAGTTCGAATATACACCTGTCTATCAGTTCCTTAACCTCTTTTACGGGCCTCTGGCGATAAAGATCGCAGAGCGGGTCGAGCATGCCGCATCCGGCCATTCCGCTGTGCATCCCCGTCTGGGCGATCTTGATGCCCTGGTCGAATACGGTCCAGTGGAGGAACCGGACGATGTTCAGGGCACAGTCGGCATATTTCGGATCGCCCGTGGCAACGCTGGCTTCGGTGAAGCCTTTGATCAGGTAGGCCATTATCCAGGTGTCCCAGTCCACCGTCATGGCTTCCGGAGAAGGCCTGTGATAGTAGCGTTTGTCTTCGCGGTAGCATCCCAGATAGCCGTCTTCCTCCTGGCGGGAGACCAGATAGTCGGCCACGGAAACAAGCCGCTCCAGGACTGCGGGGTCTCCGGTGCGTTCATAGGCCTTGGAGGCAGCGTACATCCACTTACCGGCGTGCTCGCCCTGCCAGCCGCCTTTCCCCTGTGCAATCACCTCCGGAGAGAACAACTTGATAGCGTAACTGTCGGGACTGTTGATATACTGCGCCAGGCGTCCGTCATATCCGGCGTCTATCGCGTGGCCGAGCATACCTCCGACCACAATGCTGAGAACTATGCTAAGCATGATCGTTTGGAATATTTATCATCGGAATAAACTGAGTACCTGCATGCAGGCACGGGCGTCGTGCATCGGGAACATCCTGAAAGCCGTCGTATCGACCGTGTCGTTGAGATGGTCCTTGATGAAGTCCCATATGCGCAGGGCATAGTCGGCTCCGTCGGTGCAGGACTGGTATTTCCATGCACACAGGTTGGCGACCAGCGCCTCCGCCTGGACCCATGGCTCCATCTGAGTCTCGATATTCCCGTCCGTATCCTTGCCGAAGGCAACATATCCCTCACCAGTAAGTCCGTTCATTCCGGACTTGTAGAGCTGCAGGCAGATGTCCTTCACGCGGTTGATCTCGTCGATGTCCTTGAGGGCGTAGGCGGCATCGAGTATGGACCAGGAAGCTTCGAGGTCCAGACCGAACATGCAGCCTTGCGGAACCGGACTCCAGTTCCTGGCCGCAGACAGCTCCAGATGGCCGGTCGCAGGATTGTAGAACTTGGTCATGATCGTATCCAGCAGGCTGGATATCACTTCGCGGAGCGTCTCATCCTTCCACACGCGGTACATGTTGGAATATGCCTCCAGCAGGAATATGTGGGAGAGGGCCACTTTGCTTTCGTCCTTCGGGGTGAAGTCCCTCGCCAGAATGTCGAAATATCCGCCCGAAACCGGATCGCGGAATTCCTTCTCGACTATCTTGAATATGTTCACGGCCTGCTTCTGGGCCTCTTCGTCCTTGACCGCTCCGAAAAACTCGCTGAGGGCGTATATCGCCATGGCCTGGTTGCACAGGTGGGCATCGGTGTCCAGTTTCTCACCCCAGGAATCCACCGAATTGTAAGCCCCGCCGTATTTGTGGTCCAGGAAGTGCTGCAGGAAATAGTCCTTGGCATTCATCGCAGGCATAAGGTATTCCTTCTTCCTGAAGCGCCTGTAGGCACTCGAGAACGCCCAGAGGATCCTTGCGTTCAGCTGCTCCTCGCGTACGTCTTCCCTGTTGTAGAAAGCTCCGCGGGGATCCTGCATCGCTGCCCAGAACTTGAGTATGTCCCATTCGAGCACTTTCCGTACCTCTTTCATCAAAGTATCAGTCCTTCCAGTCATATTGGTATTGTTTAGAATTATTATAGTTTGTGTATTACAAAGTCTTGATGTGGATGTTGCGCCAGCGGACCTTGATTCCGCCGCCGTCGTGGATCTGCAGGCAGATCCGGCCGTGTCCCTTTCCAATCTTTGCATCGGTAAGGTCGGTCATAGGTTCTCCATTAAGCCAGGACTGCAGATGGTCGCCTTCCAGGCGGATGCGCATCGTGTTCCAGTCGCCGTATTTGAGGATGCCTTCCTTCTCGTCCGGAATCTGGTACAGCCAGCCGCGTCCGTATGACTCATAGACTCCGCCAGTGTCGCAGTTCGGAGGAGCGACCTCGACCTGCCAGCCGTTGACCTTGACACCTTCCGGGACCACCGAACGGATGAATACTCCGGAGTTGCCTTCGGCCTCCTGCTTGAATTCCAGGGTCAGGTCGAAATCATCGTAATATTCGCTCGTGCCCAGGTAGCCGTAGGCCTTGTCCGGACCGCTCTCGCAGACCAGGCAGCCTTCCTCATCGACATACCAGAGTTCAGTTCCGTACTTGATCCAACCGGAAAGGTCCTCGCCGTTGAAGAGGTCTTTCTCAACCGGCTCTGCGTCAGGCAGTTCCTTTATCTTGATGTTCCTGAACCAGGCCGGATAGCCGTGGTCCTGGAGGCATATGTGTCCTGAAGGGGACATACCGTATTCGGTGCACTCAGCCCACTTGCCGGCCGCCTTGCGGGCCTGCCAGTCAGCACTCCAGGCATCGAATTCCACGGTTACCTTGCCGTTGAGCAGGTAGGTGACATGGCCGTTGTCGAATATGATTTCGGACTGGTTCCACTCCCCTGCAGGCTTGAGGTCCCGGGTCTCGAAGTCCGGCACGTACATAGCGTAGTCCACGCCGCAGCGCTGCCAAGGCTCAAGGACGTAGCCGTCGTTCATCTCAGTGAAGTTGTCGTCGTCGATGAGCTGGTATTCAGGACCGGTCACGTATGGGACGTCGAAGCAGTTCCTCTCCACCACGTGGTACATCATTCCGCTGTTGCCGCCCTTGCTGATCTTCCACTCCCACTTCAGATGGAAGTTGGAATATTCCTTGTCCGTGACAATGTAGCCGCTTGCGTCGCTTCCTTCGCCCATGGCCTGGATCGCTCCGTCCACGACCGTCCATGGTCCGGTGAGGGAATCTCCGTTGAAGTCACGCCAACCGTCCAGGGTCCTGCCGTCGAAGAGCAGCTGCCATCCGTCGGCTTTTTCCTTTGAAGTGAGTACGTTATGCTTCGGAGAGCAACCAACGGCCAGGAGCACCGCAATCAGCGCGGCTCCCAGCCAAATGATCATCTTTTTCATATAAACAAGTAATAATCAGATATCCATCAGATAGCCAGAAGCCCAACGATGAGGAAAAACAGGATTATGAGGAGTATGACCGAGATGACGATGCACCCGCATCCCAGTTCAATACCCCTTTTAGCACCTTCAGTGAATCCTTTGTCCCCTTCTCCGCTGCGGGAGAACAACAGGCCGATCAAGCCGCCGACCAGCGCGCAGATAAGAATGAATTTCAGCATAGTGAACAAATTTAATTCTTATCTTTGTAAAAACCGAAAAAAACTCAATCATTGGATATGTTCCCAAAAGAAACCTACATCGCCAGAAGGAAGACCCTGCTGGAGAAAATGTCGCTCAGCGCGCCTGAGGGCAAGCGCGGAATAGCCCTGTTCCTGGGCAACGTGGAAGCTGCCGCCCAGTACAAGGACAATGCTTACAAGTTCCGTCAGGACTCGTCCTGGCTGTACTATTTCGGAATAGACGAACCTCGTTTCGCCGCGGTTATCGACCTGGACGGCGGTGAGGAGACCCTGTTCGCGGACGACGTTGAGATCGGAGACATCATCTGGATGGGGCCTCAGCCGTCAGTGGCTTCGAAGGCAGCCCTGGTCGGCGTGGAGCATTCCGCTCCGTACGGAAAGCTGGACGCAGTGGTCGGAAAGGCCCTTGCGGCAGGCAGGACCGTACATTTCCTCCCTCCTTCCAGATACTACAATACCATGAAACTGGCCGCCCTGCTGGATATTCCTGAAGGGGAACTCGAAGCCAAGGCTTCGGAGGCTTTGATCAAGGCTGTCATCTCGATGAGGCTGGTCAAGGAGGAATGCGAGATCGCGCAGCTTGACGATGCGGGAGCCCTCGGACAGGAGATGCACACCGTCGGGCGCGAGAACATCCGCCTGGGCGTCGTCGAACAGGAAATCGTGGGAAAGATGGAGGCATGCACCCTTGCAAAAGGCTGGGGCGTGTCCTTTGCGACGATCCTGACCCAGCACGGCGAGATCCTGCACAACCACGGCCACGACAACATCGTCGAGCCAGGCAGGCTGATGGTGATCGACGCGGGCGCCGAGAACAACATGCATTATGCTTCCGACTATACCAGGACCTACCCTACTTCCGGAAAGTTCACTCCTAAGCAGAAGGAGATCTACCAGATCGTCTGCGACTGCAACGAACTGGCTTTCAGCCTGACGAAGCCGGGCATCGCCTACCGCGACGTGCACATCGCCACGGCCAGGCTGATGCTTGAGGAACTGAAGTCGCTGGATATCGTCAGGGGAGACGTGGACGCCATGGTGGAAGCCGGCATCGCCGGTCTGTTCCAGCCTCACGGCCTCGGGCACAACATGGGCCTGGATGTCCATGACATGGAAGACCTCGGCGAGAACCTGGTGGGATACGATCCGGACCAGAAGCGCTCCAAGCAGCTCGGTCTGGGCAGTCTCAGGATGGCCCGCAGGCTCGTTCCGGGCCATGTCGTAACCGATGAGCCGGGAATATACTTCATCCCTGCCCTCATCGCCAAATGGAAGGCCGAGAAGACTGACAACGGCTTCGTCAACTACGCCAAGCTGGAGAAGGAATATCTGGACTTCGGCGGCATCCGCCTGGAGGACGACGTGCTCGTGACCGCCGACGGCGCAAGGCGCCTCGGTCCCGGACGTCTGCCAATCCTTCCGGACGACGTGGAGTGGGCCTGACCTGAAGGGAGATGGCCACCGTCATCATAATACTGGCTGTACTTGCCGGGATAATCGGAATCGCGGGCAGCGTGCTCCCGGGACTCCCTGGGCCTCCGATAAGCTGGGCCGGCCTGCTGATCCTCTATATCTGGGGAAGCGGGACTTCGGCCGCCGGTGAGCCTATGTCCCTGACCTTCCTGCTCATCTGGCTGGCCATCACCATCGCGGTCACCATAATCGACTATTTCGTACCGGCATATTTCACAAAAATAACCGGCGGCAGTAAAGCCGCCGGTCGTGGCGCAATGGTCGGTTTGTTCCTTGGGATGTTCATACCGCCGGTCGGAATCATCCTCGGAAGCCTCCTCGGGGCTTTCCTGGCTGAATTCCTGATCTCGAGGAAGAATGGATTCGAATCCGTGAAATCTTCCATCGGAGCCTTCCTGGGCTTCCTCTGCGGTACCGGAATCAAGCTTATCGCATCGGGACTGATGATGTACTACATCATAGTCTTCATGAAATAAGGTTCCCTACTTGTCGATGTACTTTTTCTTCAGGATCGAATAGGATATCATCCTTCCGATCTTTTCTCCAGTACTCTCGAGACCGTCTCCCATCAGGTTGCAGAAGGTTCCGTAGCGGCCGCCCTTACCATAGAGATGCTCGATCTTGGCGATGGCCTTGCCCTCGCTGTCGCAGACCTGGACATTGGAAATGGTGTTGCCCTTGTCGTCCACGTTGATGATCTCAACCTCGATGGTGAAGTTCTGCTTCCCTGTCTTGACGGCTGCCTTGTGGGTCAGCTTCAGGGTCTTGTTGATGCCCTGGAAGAAGCGGTCGGTGGTTTCTTTCTTTATCTGCTCCCAGTCAGGAGTAACGGTCACGAACTGCTCCACAGGGATGAGTTTGTAAACACCCTTGTCGAAATCGATTTCCGCATCAAGCAGGTTCTCTTCCTTCAAAGCATCGAACGAACCGGTGAGAGTGGCTGTCTGAGCTCCGGCGACGACCGAAGCCAGCAGCACTGAAATGATCAGGATTAACTTTTTCATATTATCGCTTTTTTTGGTTTTCTTCAAACGAAGCCTACCATAGGCAAAAAGCGTGCAAAACGAAAAAGCCGGCCCTAGACCGCTAGTATATCAGCTTGCGGAAATCCTTGATCCTGTGGAAGGTAACTATATTCCCATCATGAGCGGTACGGGCCCTTTCATCGCCTGAACGGCTGACTATGAAGAGGTCGTCCCCGTCCTGGATCATGGTGGCATAGTGGCGTGCGGAATGGTCGGTCGGTCCCACCGCCACCAGGCCTGCGAAGGTCCAGCGCAGCAGGTCCGGAGAATACGACAGGGCGAGCCGCCTCCTGTAGTTCATCCTCCCGTCGATCTGGGAATGCAGCAGCCAGTACAGCCGGGATTCCGGATCGTACAGTATGTGGAACTTGAGGTCTCCTCCCGGAATATGCACGAAATAGACTTCCCCTTCGTTCTTGCGGAAACGGCCGATCGCCAGGGATCCGTCTTCCCGCTCATATCCTTTCAGCATAACTCCGATGTCCGGGAAACCAGTCGAAGCCCGCGCGAGCAGGGCCACTGACTTGCCGGTTGCATCATAGAATGGGTTCGCAGGGTTATGGACACGTATGACGTTCGTCTCCAGCATCCCGGGCGCACCCGGGGCGTTCACCGGGATTCCGGAAGGGCGGGCCGCCTCCATGTCATCGTCCGGATTGTACAGTTCGGAGAACTTCCAGTTGGAAGGATCCGTCAGGTCGGCATCCTCCCTGGCCTGCATAAGCACCGGACCGACCCCTGGCCACTTGTGCTTCTCCGCAACCCATTTCTCATATACCAGGGTCACCTTGCCGTCATATACGTCCACGGCCGTGCAGCTCTGGTGCCAACGTGGCTCCGGGCAGAGCACCGCCGGTTCGCTCCAGGTCTCGCCGTTGTCGTCGCTGCGCGTAATCAGCAGCCGTCCGGAATGGCCTATCATATAGAGGCTTCCACCTGCCTTGAACAGGATCTCGTGCATCATCGGGATGCGGGCAGGGGTCTCGCGCCAGGTCCTTCCCTTGTCGTCGGACAGGAGCACCCGGATCTGGTTGCCGGCCTTGTAGTCTCCGAAATCGGACTTCGGGCCGTCCAGGGAATAGGTTCCGGGACCGCCGTAATCGACCGCTACCACGAAGCGTCCCCCGAAGCCTTCCGCTATCGCCGGGGTGTAGAGATAGATGCTGTCAGGGTTCGGGGAGGTGGTTATGACCTTTTCCCCCGCCAGCAGCCTGCCGCAGTTGTACGGGGTGCTGCAGGCGGAAAGCAACAGGCCTGCGCATATTACCGAATACAATAACTTCTTGTGCATAAGCCAAAAATACCAAATGATTTTCGTATATTTACATTTCGTATGAAAAAAATCCTTCTGGTCACGGGGTTGGTATGCCTGGTTCTGGGGATGTGCATAGCGCTCGTCCTCGGCAGCACCATGTCGAAGACCTCTTCAGCAGAGTATTGCATGAGCTGCCACTACCATGAGCAGGCCGACGCCGACTGGAAGAAATCCGAGCATTTCCTGAGCAAGAGCGGAGTGGTGACTTCCTGCACAGAGTGCCACCTCCCGCCACAGGAAAACGGATTCTTCAGGTACTATATGATAAAGTCCAGGACGGGTGCCAAGCATATGTGGAAGAAGATCACGACTTCCAAGGACAAGATCGACTGGGAAGCCATGAGGAACCTTGACCACGCCACCAGCACCGTGTACAACGAGTCCTGCCTGAAGTGTCACGCCAACCTGTATCCGGAAGGAATCAACGACGACGGTATCACCGCTCACCTCTATTACGAGGAGAATGCCTCCAAACTGGGGCTGAACTGCATCAGCTGCCATCTGAACACCGGTCACCACATGCCAGGATACGAGCACAAGCGGCTGGAAGGCAAGGTAATGGACACTGGCGGGGGTACGGTATATGATTCCGCAGCCGTCGTGACTGCATTCGAGAATTACATGGAGACCGTTCCGGGCACCACCGCCAGTATCAGCATGGTGGCCGTCCCGGGCGGAGAATTCACCATCGGCAGTCCGGAGGGCGAGACAGGCCGTTCGGCGGACGAAGGTCCGTGCCGGAAAGTACGGGTTTCGCCGTTCTTCATGGGAGAGACCGAGGTGACCTGGAGCCAGTTCTGGTCGTTCTACAATGAAACGATGTCCGAGGGGCGCACCCCTCCTGAGAAGATATATGCCAATAACAGCCGCCCGGACGTGGATGCCGTAAGCGGTCCTACTCCGCCGTTCGGTTTCCCTGACCAGGGATGGGGAATGGGAGAAAGGCCTGCCATCACGATGACGCACTATGCGGCTGAAACCTTCTGCCAGTGGCTTTCGCTCAAGACCGGACGCCGCTACCGCCTCCCTACAGAAGCTGAATGGGAATATGCCGCCAGGGGCGGAACCTCTTCTCCTTATTTCTTCGAGGGGGATGCGAAGCGATTCCGCAACAAGCGGTTCGGAAAGACGGACACCACGATGATCGCACGTTACGTGGTGTATTCCAACGACAGCGGGAACAAGACCGGGGAACCTTACTCCGTGAAGGCTAATCCGTTCGGACTCAAGAATATGCTGGGCAACGTCATGGAGTATTGCTCCGACTACTACGCCGAGGATGCATATTCCTTGCTCTCCGACGGAGTCCTGGATCCGAAGGGACCTTCCGAGGGCAAGGAGCATGTCGTCAGGGGCGGCAGCTATTCGGACGATGCTTCGAAGGTGCGCTGTGCTTCCCGCGACCACACCCGTAACGAAGAATGGCTCCGGACCGACCCTCAGAACCCGAAGAGCATCTGGTGGTATTCGGACATCAAGGGCATAGGCTTCCGGGTCGTCTGCGAAGTACCCGACGGATTGGAACGATAACATATAAAACTATAATTGGATATGAGCAAGACTATGGACAGAAGATCCTTCCTGGGCACGAGTGCCAAGGTTGGAGCCGCAGTCGTTGGTGGCAGCATGCTGTTGTCGGCCTGCAGCGGAAAGAAGGACGGGAAACAGGTTCCTCTCAGGAAACCTGGCGAGTATTACATTCCTGAACTGCCGGACAAGGCGATTGACGGGAAAGAGCTCAAGGTGGGCGTCATCGGATGCGGCGGCCGCGGCTCGGGTGCCGTAATGAACCTCCTCGATGCGGCTGAAGGGATTACCGTCACCGCCCTTGGCGACGTATTCGCAGACAGGCTGGGCAGTCTCAAGGACAAGCTTAAGGAAGAGCGTAACGTGGAAGTGCCGGAAGAAAGCTGCTTCGTGGGCTTCGATGCTTACAAGAAGGTGATCGATTCCGGTGTGGACATGGTGATAGTAGCCACTCCTCCGGTATTCCGTCCCGAGCACTTCAGGTATGCCACCGAAAAGAATGTCCATTCCTTCCTCGAGAAGCCTATAGCCGTCGATGCGAAGGGATACCGCCTGATCATGGCTACCGCCAAACAGGCTGAAGCCAAGGGGCTTAGCGTGGTATGCGGAACGCAGCGCCACCACCAGAGGGCGTATGTGGAATCCTTCCAGAAGATCCAGGAAGGCTTGATCGGTGAGATCACTGGAGGCAACGTTTACTGGAACCAGGGAATGCTCTGGTACAAGGACCGCCAGGCCGGCTGGAGCGATATGGAATGGATGATCCGCGACTGGGTCAACTGGAAGTGGCTCTCCGGCGACCACATCGTCGAGCAGCATGTCCACAACATCGACGTGTTCAACTGGATGACCGGATACAAGCACCCTATCAAGGCTACCGGCGTAGGAAGCCGCCAGCGCAGGGTCACGGGCGACCAGTACGACAATTTCAGCATCGACTTCGAATATGAGAACGGCATACATCTCCACAGCTTCTGCCGCCAGATAGACGGTTGCTCCAACAGGGTAGCCGAGACTATCCACGGGACAAAGGGCTACTGGTGCTCTGAGGAGTTCGTCATCCGCGACCTCGAGGATAACATCCTCTGGCAGTTCGACAAGGAAGCCGCCGAGGCCAAGTTCGAACAGAACAACCCTTACGTCCTCGAGCACGTGGACTGGGTCAACCATATCCGCAAGGGCGAGGCTCATGTGGAGGCCGGCGAATGCGGTCTTTCCTCCCTCTGCGGAGTGATGGGACGCGAAGCGGCCTATTCAGGACAGACCATCGAATGGGACGCCATCAGCGCCGCCGACCTGGATTACCTTCCGGAGAAGCTCGAAATCGGTGCGATGGACATGGGCAAATACACGGTGCCGGTGCCGGGATCAGGGAAATAGTACCATGGACAGGAGATCATTCTTGAAGGCTTCGGCGGCCGGGACTGCCGCCCTGGCTGCAGCCTCCGTCCTACCGGGATGCAACGGTTCTGAGAAGAAGGCCAAAAGCGCTTCCGGCGTCGAACTGAACATCTCTTTCCAGGAGGGTACCGCCCCGGGAGAGAACCTCTCGGAGAAGTTGGATTTCATGGAGAGCCTCGGCGTGACCGGTTTCGAGCCGGGCGGCCGCGGACTGGGCGACAGGGTCGAGGAAATCAAGGCGGCCCTTGCCGGCAGAAATATCAAGGTATCAGCTATTTGCGCAGGTTTCAAGGGATTCATCCTTTCGGAGGATCCGGCTGTCAAGGAGCTGTTCGACACCACGATGCGCGAGATCATCGTCGCTGCCGGAGAGCTCGGTTCGACCGGAGTGATCATGGTTCCTGCGTTCAATTCCCAGACTCCTTGCAAGCCTCATACTCTCGAAACGCGTGATTATCTCTGCGAAGAGCTGCGTAAGCTTGGAGACTTCGCCCTGGAACACGGCACGACTGTGATCCTGGAGCCTCTGAACAGGAAGGAAGCGTTCTACATGCGCCTGGTGGCCGATGCGGCGGCGATCGCACGGGATTCCGGCAGCAAGGGCGTGAAGGCGATGGGGGATTTCTGGCATATGCAGGAAGAGACTTCCGACTACGGTGCACTGATGTCGGCCGGAAAGGAATACCTTCAGCATATCCACATAGCAAGCCGCGGCAACCGCAAGATGCCGGGCGAAGACGGAGAGCTGGATGTCTATTCCGACGGGTTCAGGGCGCTGAAAGAGATCGGCTACGACAAGTTCGTCAGCTTCGAGTGCGGCCTGGCCGGAGAAGACCGGGCGGCTGCGGTGACCAACGCGGTGAACCTCCTTCGCAAGCAGTGGGCTGAAGCTTGACAAGGGCTCATATTCCTCGAAAGGCTCCTTGTACGTATCTGAAACGTGCGGGAGTTTTTCGTATATTTGCAACGGTATGATAGAAGGAATCAAAGTGGTGGCATTCGATGCCGACGACACCCTCTGGCTGAATGAGCCGCTGTTCAGGCAGGCAGAGAGGCAGGTCGCCGACGCTTTGTCCGAATTCGGCAGCTTCGATTATATCTCCGACGAACTTTACAAGATCGAGTTGAAGAATATGCCCGACTACGGTTTCGGGGCAAAGGCGTACGTGCTCTCGATGATCGAGAATGCATTGAACCTTTCGGGCGGGAATCTGTCCGGGGAGCAGGTCCGGACCATACTGGAAAGCGGGCGTTCCATACTCCGGAATCCTGCCCGTCCCCTTCCCGGGGTGGTTGATACGCTGGAGAAGCTGTCCGCTTCAGGCCGATACAGGCTGGTCATGCTTACGAAGGGCGAGCTCCTGGACCAGGAGCACAAGATAGAGCGCTCCGGGCTCGAGAAATACTTCAGCCACATAGAGATAGTGTCCAACAAATCGCAGAGGGAGTACGTTGTCCTGTGCGAAAAACTGGGTGTCGACGTGACGGAGCTGATGATGGTAGGGAATTCCTTCAAGTCGGACATCGCTCCGGTCCTGGAGCTCGGCGGCTGGGGTGCCCATATTCCTTCCGAAACCCTCTGGAAGCTGGAGCACACCGAAGAATACGACCATCACCGCCTCTTCCGCCTCGAAACCTTCTCCGACCTCCTCCAGGTACTACTTTGATTCCGGCCTGGATGAAGAACAAGGGTGGCTCGGGTCATGAGACTTGAGCCACCCTTATTCCGGATGTAAAAACGTATAGTGGTGCTCCCGGCAGAGACTTGAACCTGCGACCCACTGATTATGAGTCAGTTGCTCTAACCAACTGAGCTACGGGAGCGAATGCCCGACGTTAAGTCGGGATGTTGGACATCACACCTTGATCTCAACCTCGACACCTGAAGGCAGTTCGAGCTTCATCAGAGCGTCGACAGTCTTTGCGTTGCTGTCGTCGATATCCAGAAGCCTGCAGTAGGCATCAAGTTCAAACTGCTCGCGGGACTTCTTGTTGACGAACGTTGAGCGGTTGACGGTGAAGATCTTCTTGTTGGTAGGAAGCGGAATAGGACCGTTTACCTTTGCACCAGTCGACTTCACGGTGTCCACGATCTTGGCGGCTGACTTGTCAACCAGCATATGATCGAATGATTTGAGTTTGATTCTGATTTTCTGACTCATATCAAAAATTGTTAATTTCTTTTAAAAACTTTGTGTACTGTTACTCGTCATCATCCGCGAGCCTGTAGCCGCTCTTCTCGATGATTTCCTTGGCAAGGTTGGCCGGAACCTCTGAGTAGTGGTCGAAGGACATCGTGCTCGTAGCACGTCCGGAAGAAAGGGTCCTGAGGACCGTTACGTAACCGAACTGCTCGGAGAGCGGTACGAACGCCTTGACTATCCTCGCACCGTTGGCGGTGGAATCCATAGCCTGGATCTGGCCGCGACGGCGGTTGAGGTCACCGACGATGTCACCCATGTAGTCCTCCGGAGTCACGACCTCGAGGGACATGATAGGTTCGAGAAGTATTGGCTTTGCCTTCGGGCAGGCATGGCGGAAAGCCATGCGCGCTGCCATCTCGAAGGAAAGCTGATCAGAATCGACAGGATGGTAGGAACCGTCGATGACGGTAACCTTCATCGACTGGACCTCGTAACCTGCAAGGACACCGTTGGCCATTGCAGACTTGAAGCCCTTTTCGATGCTAGGGATGAATTCCTTAGGGATATTTCCTCCCTTGACCTGGTTGTCGAACTGAAGACCGGTAACGCCTTCATCGGCAGGACCGATCTCAACGATGATGTCAGCGAACTTGCCTCGGCCGCCGGTCTGCTTCTTGAAGACCTCGCGCAGCTGGACGCTGCTGGTGATGGCCTCCTTGTAGTTGACCTGCGGAGCACCCTGGTTGATCTCGACGCCGAATTCACGGCGGAGACGGTCCACGATGATGTCCAAGTGAAGTTCGCCCATACCACTGATGATGGTCTGGCCGGTCTCGTGGTCGGCCCTTACGGTGAACGTAGGGTCTTCCTCAGCGAGTTTGCCGAGAGCGATGCCGAGTTTGTCCAGATCTAGCTGGGTCTTTGGCTCGACAGCTATACCGATGACAGGATCCGGGAATACCATCGACTCGAGTACGATCGGATGGTTTTCGTTGCAGACCGTGTCGCCGGTACGGAGATCTTTGAATCCCACGGCCGCGCAGATGTCCCCAGCCTCGACGGAATCGATAGGATTCTGGTGGTTGGAATGCATCTGGTACAGACGCGCGATCCTTTCTTTCTTACCAGTGCGGACATTGTAGACATAGGAGCCTGAATCGATACGACCGGAATACACCCTCATGAACGCGAGCCTTCCGACGAACGGATCGGTAGCGATCTTGAATACGAGAGCGCAGAACGGCTGGCGTGCGTCAGGAAGGAGATCTTCCTCGCGGCCAGTCTTAGGGTCGGTACCTTTCACGACACCCTTGTCCAGAGGAGACGGGAGGTAACGCATGACAGCATCGAGAAGGAACTGGACTCCCTTGTTCTTGAACGATGAGCCGCAGCACGCAGGAACGATCTGCATTGCGATCGTACCCTTGCGGAGAGCCGCGTTGATCTCGTCGTCAGTCACGGAGTCAGGATTCTCGAAATACTTTTCCATGAGGGCCTCGTCGCATTCGGCAGCAGCCTCGACGAGCTTGTCCCTCCACATCTCGACTTCTCCCTCCATATCGGCAGGGATGTCCTTTATCTCATAGTTTATCAGTTCTTCGCCGGAATCGTAATAGATCGCTTTCCTGGCGATAAGGTCGATAATGCCCTGGAATTTGTCTTCCGACCCGATAGGGAGGCAGACAGGAACGGCTTTAGCTCCGAGTTTGGTGTGGATCTCTTCTACGCAAGCGAGGAAATCAGCTCCGACACGGTCCATCTTGTTCACGTACGCGATCTTCGGAACCTCGTACTTGTCGGCCTGGCGCCATACGGTCTCGGACTGAGGCTGTACGCGGCCTACCGCACAGAAAGTGGCGATGGTTCCGTCGAGGACGCGGAGTGAACGCTCCACCTCGACGGTGAAATCGACGTGACCCGGAGTGTCTATCAGGTTGATCTGATATTCCTTTCCGTTATAGTGCCAGAAGGCTGTGGTGGCAGCGGAAGTGATGGTAATGCCTCGCTCCTGCTCCTGAACCATCCAGTCCATCGTTGCGGCACCATCGTGTACTTCACCGATCTTGTGAGTCTTGCCGGTGTAGTACAGGATACGCTCGGACGTAGTCGTCTTGCCGGCATCGATGTGGGCCATGATGCCGATGTTCCTGGTAAAGTTAAGATCTCTTTGAGCTGCCATTTACCAAGTAAATTAGAAGCGGAAGTGGGCAAATGCCTTGTTGGCCTCTGCCATCTTGTGCATATCCTCTTTTCTCTTGAATGCACCACCTTCGTTGTTGTAGGCGGCTACGATCTCTGCACAAAGTTTTTCTGCCATGGAGTGGCCGGAACGCTTGCGAGCAAAGTTGATCATGTTCTTCATCGAAAGCGAGACTTTCCTTTCCGGACGCAACTCTGTAGGCACCTGGAAGTTTGCACCACCTACACGACGCGACTTGACCTCGATCTGAGGGGTCACGTTTTCGAGGGCCTTTCTCCAGATATCCAGAGGAGCCTTGTCAGAATCTTTCATCTTCTCGCCTACCATATCGATGGCATCGTAAAAAATAGAATACGCGATACTCTTCTTCCCCTGCAACATAAGGTTGTTCACGAAACGGGTTACCTCGACATCGTGATACTTAGGATCAGGAAGTAGAATCCTCTTTTTAGGCTTCGATTTTCTCATTGTGAGTAAAAATTAAAGGTGATAAAAAAACAAAAATGAACTACTTCTTAGATTTCTTCGGCCTCTTGGCGCCATAGAGGGAACGGGACTGGGTCCTTCCTTCTACGCCTGCAGTATCCAAAGCTCCTCTAAGGATGTGGTAGCGCACACCAGGGAGGTCCTTTACACGACCGCCACGTACAAGCACGATGCTGTGCTCCTGGAGGTTGTGACCCTCGCCCGGGATGTAGGCGTTGACCTCTTTAGTGTTAGTGAGGCGTACCCTGGCGACCTTCCTCATCGCTGAGTTAGGTTTCTTAGGAGTCGTCGTGTAAACACGAAGACAAACGCCCCTCTTCTGAGGGCAAGCGTCCAGCGCACGAGACTTGCTTTGTGAGACAAGACTCTCGCGTCCTTTGCGAACTAATTGCTGAATTGTTGGCATAAATGATTGTAAATCTATTATTTATGTTTTTTCCCAAATAATTTGGGACCGCAAATTTAAGGATAATTCTTCAATTAACAAAGTTCATTTACAGGATTTTAGCTATCTTTGAGAATATGAAAACAAAATCCTTGACCATCCTTTTGGCTGCCGTGGGCACATTGCTGACTCTCGGTTTGTCCGCTCAACCTGTTTCAAGAACCTTATTCAACGACGGTTGGACCTTTACCAAGGACGGCGTAAGCCGTGTCCTGGACCTCCCCCACGACTGGGGTGTGGAGGGGGATTTCGACATCTCCTACCCGAGCGAATCGGGAAAGCTCGCCTGGTGGGGCAAGGCCGAATATTCAAAGACGCTGAACGTGGAAGGGAAGGGCTCCAGGCAGTACTTCCTGGACATCGACGGTGCGATGCAGTGGGCGAAGGTTTTCTGCAACGGGGAATATGTCACCGAATGGCCATACGGATATGCTTCCTGGCAGGCCGACCTGACTCCGTTCATCAAGGAGGGTGAAAACGAGATCAAGGTCACGATAGACAATCCCGAGGAATCCAGCCGCTGGTATCCCGGAGGCGGCATATACCGCAACGTATGGCTGACCGTGGCCGACCCGGTCGGAGTTGCCCACTGGGGGACCTACGTCACCACCGAAGGCGAGAAAGTGAACCTCGAAGTGACGCTCCGGAACGCAGGAGAAGCAGTCGGGGGCAAGGTCAGGACTGAGATATTCGAATATGACGGCAGGAAAGCCGTGGCTTCCGCCGAAACCGTGGTGGACACCATCCGCGACGGCATAGTGGTAAACGAAGAGTTCCTCCTTAAGCGTGCCAGGCGCTGGAGTCCGGAAGAGCCGAACCTCTACAAGGCCGTCACGACCGTCACCGCAGGAGATTCCAAGGATGAATATGTCACCGTATTCGGTCTCAGGGACCTTGAATACAAGGAGGACGGTCTGTATATCAACTCAGAGAAGACTTTCCTGAAGGGAGTCTGCCTGCATCACGACGCCGGAGCCCTCGGGGCCGCCTGGAATACTACGGCATGGACAAGGAGACTCCTCATGCTCAAGGAGATGGGATGCAACGCCATCCGTACTTCGCACAACCCACCGGCACCGGAACTGCTGGAACTCTGCGACAGGATGGGCTTCGTAGTGCTCGACGAATTCTCCGACACCTGGTCCATCCCGAAGAGGAAGAACGGTTATGCCGTGCTGTTCGAGAACTGGTTCGAAAAGGATATGGCCGCTCTGGTCCGCAGGGACCGCAACCACCCGTCAGTGATAATGTGGAGCATCGGCAACGAGGTTCCGGAACAGGGTTATCCTGACAAGTACTGGATCGCATACCGGCTCACCGAAATCTGCCACGAGCTGGATCCGACCAGGCTGACGACGGTCGGTTCCGACAACCCGTGGGCTTCGGAGCAGGATTTCCGCAATGCCGTGGATGCCTATGGCTTCAACTACAAGCCGCATCTGTACGCCAAGTTCCACGAGGCCAATCCCGGGAAGGTCTATTACGGCAGCGAGACTGAGTCCACCATCAGCTCCAGGGGCGTGTACATGTTCCCGCTGGGAACGACCGTAGAGGCCGCCGAGCAGGACTTCCAGGTCTGTTCATACGACCTGCACACCGTTCCTTGGGGCCAGATTCCGGAGCAGGAATGGAAGTTCGAGGATGAAAACCCGGCCTGCCTCGGCGAGTTCGTCTGGACTGGATACGACTACCTCGGAGAGCCTACTCCATACAACAGCGACCTCACGATCCTGAGCAACTTCCACGATCCGAAGTCCCTCGAAAGGGCGAAGAAGGAACTGGAGGAGAAAGGCAGGATATCATCCCCTTCCAGGAGTTCTTATTTCGGAATAATCGACCTCGCCGGCTTCCCGAAGGACCGTTACTGGCTCTACCAGGCACGCTGGACGGAAAAGCCTGTGCTTCACGTACTTCCGCACTGGAACTGGGCCGGACGGGAAGGTGAGGTGACCCCTGTGCACGTGTACACCAACTGCGACAAGGCGGAGCTTTTCATAAACGGTAAGTCTCAAGGAGTCCGGGAGAGGGCTGACAAGCAGTACCGTCTGCGTTGGGACGAAGTGGTCTATGAGCCGGGCAATGTCAAGGTCATCGCCTGGAAGGACGGGAAGAAATATATCGAGAATATCGGGACCACCAAAGCGCCGAAGAAGATTACGCTGGAGGTCGAGGAGGGGTTCGGAGATGGCGATATATTCTTCGTGGACGTAAGGATAGAAGATAAGAAGGGCCAGATGGTTCCTACTGCATGCAACGAGCTCAGGTTCAAGATAAAGGGGCCCGGCGAAATCGTGGCCGTGGATTCTGGCGACGCTACCTGCCTCACTCCGTTCAGGTCCGACCGTATCGCCGCTTTCAACGGCCTTTCGTCGGTGATAATCAGGCCGACCGGAAAGGGACGCATCGTCCTGACCGCCGAAAGCGACGGCCTCAAGAAAGCCAAAGTCCGCATCCGGAGCAAATAATTGATTATAAATAATATGGATATTATATGAAGAAGGTATTATTGACTATTGTGGCGGCGATATGCTGCCTGGGGGTATCTGGTCAAGAAAAGGTGACCAAGGCGAACTATGCTCTGGCGGAAAGGTTCTCTGCCAAGAAGGTGAACCAGATGGTGTTCTCGACCAGGGTGATGCCGAACTGGTTCCGTGACGGGGACAGGTTCTGGTATGAGTGGAAGACTCCGCAAGGGACCTCATATTATCTCGTGGATCCGGCCAAGGGAACCAGGAGCGAGATATTCGATATGGAGAAACTGGCGATGCAGGTAACGGAGCAGGTGCGCTATCCTTTCGACGCCGCCCATATTCCTATGAGGAACCTCAAGTTAAAGGAAGACAGGTACTTCCATTTCGACATCGTGTCCGGACTGAACAAAGACAAGGACACGACGTACTTCCGGTATGACATCGTGACCCGCAAGCTGGACACGGTCGGAAAGGAGAAGAAGAAATACCCGATGTGGGCCAGTGTTTCCCCTGACGGGAAGGTGGGAGTGTTCGCGAAGGGTTCGAACCTGTGGATAATGGACTCCACCAACCTTCGGAAGGCCGCCGTCAACGAGAAGGACACCACCCTCGTGGAATATAAGCTGACGACAGACGGCATCCGTCAGTTCGGCTATGGCTACGGCAACTACACCGGCGACACCGAGAAGGACAGCACCAAGCGCCATAATCCCGGACATATCGTCTGGTCGCCCGATTCCAGGCATTTCGCCACGATGAAATGGGATATGCGCAAGCTCAGCGACCTCTGGGTAATCAATTCCGTCAAGGGCAAGCGTCCGGAGCTGGAGACCTACAAGTACCAGATGCCTGGCGAAGCAGGGCCTAAGGGATACCTGCTGATGTTCACGCTGGACGGACTCAAGGCCACTTCAAAGGAGATCAAGTCGGAGGCCTTCAAGGACCAGGAGGTGAATTTCCTGAACGCAAAGCATTTGGCGAAAGACAATTACCTGGACTACCGTACGAGCAAATGGCTGGGCGATGACAGCGGATTCTACCTGGTCAGGCAGAGCCGCGACCTCAAGAGGCTGGACCTCTGCTGGGTGGCGGTCGGCGCCGATTCAACGAAGACCATAATCTCTGAGAGAAAAAGGACATACATCGAATACCGGAACCCTGTACTTGTCAAAGGCGGCCGCCAGCTGGTATGGTGGTCCGAACGCAACGGCTGGGCCAACCTGTACCTGTATGACAGCGACGGCAACCTCCAGAGGGCCCTTACAGACGGAGCTTTCCACGTGGAAGACGTGCTGGGAGTCAACGAGAAGGAGGGATATGTGCTCCTGAGCGCCTGCGGAGTCCTGAAGGGCGAGAATCCTTACCAGATGCACACCTTCCGGGTCCCGCTCACGGGCGGAAGCCTTTCGCACCTGGATATGGAAGATATGGATGTCCTCTCTACGGCCAGCGACGATGCAAGGTTCTTCGTGGCCAATTATTCCAGAGTGGACTGCGGACCGGCCGTCGCGCTTTACAATGCCTCCGGAAAGAAGGTGATGGACCTCGGAACAGCCGACCTCAGCCTGCTGCTCGAAGCTGGCTACAAGTTCCCCGAGAGGTTCAAGGTCAAGGCAGCCGACGGGGTGACAGACCTGTACGGAGCGATGTACAAGCCTTATGACTTCGATTCCACGAAGGTCTATCCTATCTGCGACTATGTATATCCGGGTCCTCAGGTGGAGGCCAACAACATCTCCTGGAGCAAGGGTTTCACCAGGACCGACAGGCTCGCCCAGCTCGGTATCATAGTTATCACCGTGGGTAACCGCGGAGGCCACCCGAACCGCTCCAAGTGGTATCACAACTACGGGTACGGCAACCTGCGTGACTATGGTCTGGAGGACCAGAAATACGCCATCCAGCAGCTTGGGGCAAGGTATCCGTTCATCGACCTTGAGAGGGTCGGCATCCACGGGCATTCAGGCGGCGGCTTCATGAGCACCGCAGCCATCCTGAAGTATCCTGACTTTTTCAAGGCGGCGGTGTCCTGCGCCGGCAACCACGACAACAGCATCTACAACCGCTGGTGGAGCGAACAGCACCACGGAATCCTGGAGAAGGTCGACAAGGGGGACACTACGTTCGTATATTCAATATCCACCAACCAGGAGCTGGCAAAGAATCTGAAGGGGCACTTGATGCTGGTCCACGGGGATATCGACAACAATGTGCATCCGGCCAACACCATACGCGTGGTGAATGCGCTTATCAGGGCCAACAAGCGCTTCGATATGCTTATCCTACCCGGACAGCGCCACGGCTTCGGGGATATGAACGAATATTTCTTCTGGAGGATGGCCGACTACTATTCCGAGTGGCTCATCGGGGACTCCGAGAGGTCCAGGGTGGATATAGTCCAGCTGAACAACGACTGATCCTAGCGCCCGTAGAGCTGGAGTTCGATGACTCTGCGCTTGAGGGCGCTTCCATATTCATATTCACCGACATCTATCGAATCCAACAGATAGAGGTCGGTGCCCTTGAATATGGTGCCTTCGGCTACGGTCCTGATCTGCAGGATCTTGTCGATGGAGTCCTTAGGGACGATAAGGTGGCATGGGATGATGTAGGCTATCATGTTGCAGGCTACGGCGTGGGCCACTGCACGGACTCCGCGAGGATTGTCGCAGATCTGGGCTAGCTGGCTGTAGCTCATAAGCTTGATACCTTCTTCCGGCAGGATCGGAGTCCCGTCCTCGCGGTGGGTCAGATGATAGAGGTTCTTCCAGACGTTGACTTGGAAAGGGGTGCCGGAAATGTAAAGGTCCTCCCATCTGGTCTTCAGGGAAAGCGCGGCGAGTTCCTTCATGGTTATCTTGCCGACGGTGATTTCCGAAGTGGCCGATACGGGCTGCGACTGCACCATCTCGGTTATTTTGTTCAGATGCCGGAAATCAGCACAGACCGACGCGATCTTCCCGTCGATGCGCGTCACCACCCATTCGTTGTCATCCCTTTTCATTGCCGTATATTCTTAACCCGTTTAAAGTTAAGAATTTCCATCGACAACTCCAAATCATTTCCCAAGGCAGGAGAGGAAGAACTCCTTAAGAGGAGAGTCAGAGTTGGAAATGCGGCCCTTCAGTCTCCAGATACGGTTGTAGATCACACTCTTCTCCTTGCCCATCAGGGTGGATATGGTGGTGCTCGAAAAGCCGGAGGCTGCGAAACTGTACAGCAGGAAGTCCTCTTCCTTCCATGACGGGAACTCCTCGCGGAGTTTGGTCATCACTCCGTCACAGTCCGCATCCAGGATCTCTTCCAGGTTCCTCTGGACCTTCCTGTCGCTCCTGAGCCCCTCGACTATATTCCTGACCTCCTTGAGTATCTTCGGTTGCAGGTTGTCCGTGCCTTCGTACACGTAATACTGCTCGCACAGGCGTTCCAGCACATCGTACCTCAAGCCTTCGCCGCGGCCTGGCTTCTGCGCGCGGGAAGAGGAAGCCAGCTTCCGCCTGAGATCCTCCGCAACGTTCATTATCTGCTCTTTTTCAGCTATTTCCTCCTCCAGCCTGCGCTTTTGGAGAGCCCTGTAATAAAGATAGGCAGCGACCATCGCAGCGATGACCATCAGAGCAGCAAGGGAGAACAGCCACAGCTTCAACCGAGCATTGCGGAGCCCCTGGGCGGTGGCGTCCGCCTTTTCCTGGATATATTCCCTCTGGCTGGCGGCGACTGCTTCCCGCAACGCGGCTGTCTGCGTCCTGTTGCCATATTCAGTGACCTTCTCAAGGGCCTGGAGGGCCTTCCGGGAGTCTCCGGAGCGGGAAGCGATCTGGTATTCGCGGAAATCAACTTCCGCCAGGGCATCTTCTCCCTCCGCCTCGGCGCGGGCTTCGGAGAGCCATTTCAAGGCTTCCGCCTGACGCCCCATGAGTGAATATGAATACGCCAGGACTCCCTTGTCGGAACTTGAAAGCGGGAAGCCTAGTTCGTTTCCGGCGCGGCCGAGGAGGTCGATCGCCAAAGCGGGATCCGGGGTGTCCTTGCCGACCGCGAGGGCGGCATAGGATTCGAGGCAGCGTGCTTCCAGGAGGGTATCCTTCAGTTCGTGGGAATCATATAGGACACTCTTGAATATGTCTTCGGCTGCGTCGCAGCGTGCCAGCCCGGCCTCGGCCTGGCCAATCTCGAGGAGCGAGCGGAGGGATTCCTGCCGCTTCCCTGCTGCCTGGAACGCTTCCGCGGCACGGGCGAGATACATCATTTCGTCTGTCGTATTCCCGGAGGCGTTGCAGGTCCTGGCCATGTCGCGGCAGATCAGCCCCTCATGGAACTTGTCCCCTGCCTGCCCTGCAAGTTCGAGGGCCCTGGTATAGGATACTATGGCTGCGGAATAGCTGCCGGCGTTGAACTGGGTCCTTCCGAGGCAGTACAGGGCCCTTGCCTGCTGGCCGGTGTCCCCATGGCGCTCGAACCAGGACGCTGTCTTCTCCATGTCCTTGACATCATGGGTGTTGAAATCAGCCAAGCCTTCCTCGACCTGGTCGAGATATTCCCCCATCTTGTCTTCAAGTTCATGGGTGCATCCTGCAAGGATCAACGTCAGGAGCAGGAAAAGCGATATGGAAAGGATTCTTCGCATCGTCAGTCTTCATTGTGCCAACCTTGCGCCCTGACCGGGAGCTCGGCTCCGCCTGGGGCCACAAGGACCGCTCCGACGTCGCTCTGGGCAAGATGGCCGATTATGTCGAATGTCTGGAATTCCCTGCGGAACTTCTCGGCTTCGAGGATAGGGATCGTGAACAGGAGCCTGAAATCGTCGCCTCCGTTCATGGCCGCCGATACAGGATCGATGTCCAGTTCCTTGCCGAAAGAGAAACTGTTCCCCTCGAAAGGAATCTTGTCGGCATATACCTTGGCTCCGAGAGCTGTGTCGCGCACCAGCCTCTTCAATGCATCCGAGAGACCGTGGGAGACGACATATCCGTTGGAAGGATAGATTCCGGTCTCTTCGAAACGGCTCACGAGGGAAGGGGAAAGCTCAGGCTTGAGATAGCTTCCGATCATCATCTTGTACTTCTCGAGGTCCGGCTGTGCGGAATCGTCTGAGGTCTTCTCGAAATTCTTCTTCTCGCGCTCCAGGATCTGCTGGCCGATGTATGCCGCACCGAGGCTTCCCGAGACGCAGATCAGGTCCTTGCTCCTGGCCTTGGCTGTCCTTCCCGCTGTGAGCTTGTATTCCTCGCCCGTGGCGGACACGCTGACAGTCAGCCCGTTGGGAGACGGGACCAGGTCCAGGTCAACGGCCTTGTATCCGTGTTCCCGGGCGGCGGAGAGGACTCCCGACCATAACTCGCGAACGTGGGAGAAATCGAGTTTCGAAGATAGTCCGAGCCTTACGGAAAGCAGCCGCGGGTGGGACATCGAGGCGTACAGGCCGGCTGTCTGGGCGACTACGCATTTGTAGCCCAGGTGCTTGAGAGGGAAGTATGTGAGATCGAAATCCATCCCCTCCAGGAATATCCTGGAAGACGTCCGTATGATACTTCCGGCTTCGGGAATGAAGGATGGATCTTCGACGTGATCGAATCCACTGCCTTCGAAAAGAAGGGCTATCGCTTCGGCCTTGCCATATTCATTGAAAGATTCTCCGGCCATGATGTGTCGTTTTGAAATGTAATCAGGACAAAATTAGCATAAATTGTCAAAATTGTTAAATTTGTATTCATTGAAACACTATCGGAAAATGAAAAGAATCCTTCTCGCACTGGCAGCTGTCCTCATGGCGCTACCGGTATCCCTTTCCGCGAAAGACAAGACCGCGGACATCAAAGTGATTTCCTACAACATCAGGGTCGGTACGGCCAAGGACGGTACCAATTCCTGGGAATACCGTTATCCTGCCTCGGCAATGATGATCGAGGACCAGAAGCCGGACATCTTCGGCCTGCAGGAGGCTCTGGATTTCCAGGTCAAGTACCTCGAGGAGTATTGCAAGGGATACAAGAGCGTCGGAGTCGGGCGTGACGACGGCAAGCATAAAGGAGAGCACATGTCCATATTCTGGAACAAGAAGACCACCAAACTCCTGAAATGGGGCACTTTCTGGCTGTCGGAGACTCCTGACAAGCCTGGAAAGGGCTGGGATGCCGACTGCATCCGCACCGCCACCTGGGCCCTCATGAAGGACAAGGCCAGCGGCAAGAAGTATTATTACGTCAATACCCACCTGGACCACAGAGGCTGGGATGCCCGCAAGAACGGCCTCAAGCTGATCGTGGACAGGATAGACAAGATCAACCCGAAAGGCCTGCCGATGATCATCACAGGGGATTTCAACATGGAGATCGAGCGGCCTGAGTTCGATGACCTCAAGAAAATCATGAAGAATGCCCGTGAGGTGGCCGTGAAGACCGACCACGTGAAGACCTACAACGGCTGGGGAAACGAAGAGCACCAGGAGCTCATCGATTACATATGGTTCAAGGGTTTCAGCACTTGCACCGAATACGAGACCATCACCAAGAAATACATGGACAGGACCTACATTTCCGACCATTATCCGATAAAGGCAACCCTTATATTCTGATGAAACGATTCGCCGCAGCGTTATTTGCAGCAGCCTTGTGCCTGAGTATGTGCGCCCAGCAGAAGGCGGACCGACTCGCCCTGGTCGACGGGGTGATCGGAGAGGCTATCTCCGCGGGAACGGTCCCTGGTGCCGTGCTTGCGGTCATGCGCGGCGATGATATCGTCTGGCTCAAGGCATACGGCAACAGGAGCGTGACGCCGTCCGTTGAGCCGATGACCACCGATACGATGTTCGACCTGGCTTCCTGCAGCAAGGTGATGGGTACCACCCTGGCCTTCATGAAGCTGGTCGAGAACGGCCAGGTGCGGATCGAAGACAATGTGAGCCTGTACATCCCGGGATTCGCTCCGTGGACCGACCCCGGGACCGGCGAGCAAGTCCAGATCAAGGTCAGGGACCTCATGACCCACTCTTCGGGGCTGGCTCCGTACATCGACGTAGAATCCTTCGTAAAGGAATATGGGGAGAATTGCCCCGGACTGCTTGAGGAATACATAGCGACGAAGGTCAAGAGGAATTTCCGTCCCGGGACGGATTGCATGTACAGCTGCCTCAACTTCATCACGCTGCAGAGGATCCTCGAGAAGGTGACCGGACAGAAATTGTACGAATATGCCCATGAAAACATATTCGCTCCTCTAGCTTTGAAGCACACCTGCTATTTCCCTCTCGATCCATCCCTGCCGAAGGTTCCGGGCATCGACTACGACGCCCTGGCGGCTCTTTGCGCCCCCACGACGGTGCAGGCTGACGGACTGCCCCTGGTAGCCAGGGTCCACGATCCGATCGCCAGGAGGATCATGAGCGGAAACTCGGGCAATGCCGGGATGTTCTCGGATGCCAGGGACCTGTGTACGATCTGCTCGGCCATAATGAAGTGCGGAGAGGGTATCCTAAAGCCTGCGACAGTCCGCCTGATGACCACCGTGCCTGAGGAAAACGACCCGAAGGTGGGCCGTACCCTGGGATGGGACACGAAAAACGACTTTACGATCTGCCACACAGGGTACACCGGTACCTCTGTGGAAATCGACTTGAAAAACCATACGGCCATAATCCTGCTGACGAACAGGGTACATCCGGAGGACAAGGGCAGCGTCAGGGACCTCAGGCTGAAGGTATCCGGGATCGTCGCATCCTCCCTCAATGAAGACAAGTGATGAAACGCATTTCCGCAACCATATTGGCAACCGCCGTGCTACTGGCTGCCGCAGCGTTACCTTCGTCCGGCCAGACGAAGGAAGAGCTGCTTGGCCTGCTGGACAAGACTATCAGCGAGGCGGACAGATACGTTTCAGACAAACTGCTGAGGATCAAGACCATCGAGAACACCCTGCACTCCAGGGGGGTGTCGCCTGAAAAGCAATACGAAATCTACGGGGAACTCTTCGACGAATACCAACCTTTCAACTACGTCAAAGCCACAGAGGTCCTGAAGGAGCAGAAATCGATAGCCCTAACACTCGGAGACCAATCCAAGATCAACGATATCCTGCTCAAGGAAGCAATGCTCAACACCGCTGCGGGAGAGTTCCTGGAGGCGATAAACACCCTCTCCCAGATGGACACCACCATATTCTCAACCGAGCAGGAAATACAATACTGCAACGTTCAGCAGCGATTCTGGAACGACTACAGCGAGTACCAGAAGAGCAACGACAAGTCCATGCTCCGAAAGGTCGGATATTACCGGGACCGGCTCCTTTCCCTCGCCCCCCAGGGCAGCAATATAAGTGAATATATTACCGTTCGCAAGTCGATAGACGAAGGCAACTTCGCGCAGGCTGACTTCATCAACCGGCACTCCCTCTCCAAGATGGATCCTTCCAGCCACGAATATGCCAACCAGGCATATTACCAGGCCAGGATCTGCGAAGCGCTGGACAGGCGCGAAGAGATGGAAAACTGGTTCATCCGCTCCGCAATGGCCGATATAAAGTCCGCGACCAAGGATAATGCCTCCCTTTTCAGCCTGGCCTCCGAACTCTTCAACGATGGCGACCTGGACCACGCCTTCCATTACACACAATTCTCGCTCGCAGATGCTCTCTCATTCGACGCCAAGCTGCGCCAGTGGCAGATATCCTCCATCCTCCCGGCAATCCAGAAGGGATATACCGAGAACCAGGAGATGCATCACAGAAGGACGCGGTGGCTGCTTCTGGCCGTCTCAATCCTGGCATTACTGCTCCTGGGAGGCTTATTCGCTCTACTGTGGCTTTACCGCAAGCAGATCGAATCCAACAGGAAGATAGCCATGATGAACGCCCAGATCCAGGAGAATTCCACCGCCCTGGCGGAATTCAATTCCAAGCTTTCGCAGATGAACAAGGACCTGACGGAGGCTAACGCAGCGAAGGAAGAATACATCGGGCTGTTCCTCGGCATGTGCTCCAAGTACATCGACAAGATGAAGGCACACCAGAGCAAGGTCCGCAAGATGGCGCTCGCAGGACAGTATGACGAAATCATCAAGGCTGCTTCGTCGAATGAGTCCGTGGAGGAAGAACTCAAGGAATTCTACGACATGTTCGACCAGGCTTTCCTGAAGCTGTATCCGAAATTCGTGGAGCAGTTCAACGGCCTCCTCCGGGAAGATTCGCAGATAGAACTCAAGAAGGGGAAACTGCTCAACACGGAGCTCAGGATATTCGCACTGATACGCCTTGGAATCACCCAGTCTTCAGACATCGCATCGATGCTCAGGTACTCTTCGAACACCATCTACAACTATCGCGCACAGATCAAGAACGCTTGCATCGGAGACCGTGAAACGTTCGAGGAGAGGGTCAAGCAGATCGGTAACTAAAGGCTCTCCATCTCCATATAAAATTTTAAATAAGTGGATGGCATTTTGAATGATAAAAATTCAAAATATGGCCATATTTCCACTTGCAATTACCAAGTGGATTCAATTTATTATGCTTATTTTCAATGATTTAGGCTTAGCTCCCGTTCTCATATTTCCACTTAAAAATAATTAAAACGTTTAATTTCATACTCCCGGTCCACTTTTTCGGGCTCTATAATTAAACGTATTCGCCTATAAATCAAATATTTAATATAAAAATAACCATAGGACCTCCCCTTATTTGCAGGGGCGGTTCTGTTTTTTGTCTTTGATTTATATATTTGCCTCGAAAAGCACGTTTCAAGTGGACGATTTTCATAGAACAAATACTAATTAACTCTTCAAAAACAATGAGTAACAACATTCTCAGGCAGTTTGCACTGACAGTCATCTGCCTTCTCGGGATTGGCTCGGCGGTCGCTTGGTCGCAGAACATCCAGGTCAAAGGTGTCGTGCTCGATGAAAACGGAGCCGGAATGATGGGCGCCGGAATCATCCAGAAGGGCACTGAGGGAAGTACCACAAACGGTACCATCTCCGACTTGGACGGTAACTTCCAGATCACCGTTCCGCAGGGCTCAATCCTCGTTATCCAAGCATTAGGTTATGTATCTCAGGAAGTTCCGGCTTCGGAATATATGAGAGTACAGCTCGAGACCGACAGCGAGATGCTGAACGAAACAGTTGTCGTCGGTTACGGTGTCCAGAAGAAGAGCGTCGTCACCGCCGCGATTTCTTCCATCACATCCGACGATCTCAAGGCTCAGTCACAGAACAGGCTTGACAACATGCTGCAGGGTATGGCTTCCGGTGTCCTCGTGACCCAGAGTTCAGGTTCTCCTTCCGCAGGTTCACAGGTCCGCGTCCGCGGTGTCGGAACCATCCATAATTCCGATCCTCTTTACATAGTTGACGGAATGCCTGCAGGCAGCATCGATTACCTTAATCCTAATGATATCGAACGCATCGAGATCCTGAAGGATGCAGCGTCCGGCGCTGTCTATGGTGCCCGCGCCGCAAACGGAGTCATCCTCGTCACCACCAAGAAGGGCAAGGAAGGCAAGGTCCACGTCAACTACGATTTCTCCTATGGAATGCAGAATCCTTGGAGGAAGCCAGCCGTCCTCAACGCCACTGAATATGCGGTGATGATGAACGAGGGAATGCTGAACGATGGCCAGACCCCTATCTATGCCGATCCATATTCACTGGGAGAAGGTACTGACTGGGTCGATGCGATATTCGACAAGAATTCCCCTATCGTCAAGCATGACGTCAATATCATGGGAGGTTCCGAAAAGTCCGACTACAGCATCTCCGGAGGCTACCTTTCCAACAAGGGTACCATCGGTGGACGTTTCGACCGCTCCTATTACAACAGGTTCACCCTCAGGGAGAACATCGGAGTCACCCTGTTCGATGAATCTGCAAGCAGGAACTGGCTGAACAAGATGACCTTCCGCAACCAGGTTTCCTATGCGCACATCAGGTCACAGGGAATCTCGACCAACTCCGAGTTCGGAGCCCCTCTCGGTTCTGCGATGGGAATGTCTCCTCTCGAGGCCATCTATGCTACCGCTGAGGACGAACTACGCTACCAGAGCCTCTATCCGGCCGGTTATCCTTATATTATAAGGAACAAGGACGGAGTCGCATATTCGATCGCTGACGCAGGTGTCTATAACGAGCAGGCCAACCCGATCGCAATGCTCGACCGTCCGGCAGGACATTCCAGCACCGACAAGCTCGTCGCTGGACTCACCACCGAGCTCCAGCTTATCGACGGTCTGAGATTCCGCAACAGCGTGACGATGGATCTGGCTTATGTTTACAGCCACAGCTATTCTCCTGAGTACTTCCTCACATCCAAGGATTTCAAGTACGATACGGTGACTTCTTCCACAACCTATGACAAGAATGGGAACGCTACCGTCACGGACAAGATCAACTATGGCTCCAGCGCAACCCAGAGCATGAACAGGTATTATACCTGGCAGGTTGAGAACGTATTCACATACGACAAGACTCTCGGCAGGCACGCCTTCAACGTAGTGCTCGGCCAGTCTGCTCTCAGGAGCATCTCCGCCAACGTAGGAGCCAGCGCCAACGGCCTGACTTTCCCTTATGACGAGTGGAAGATCTCCGTCAACAACACCCTCGGCCAGAGGGAGAACGGAGACCGCAACGGATGGGGAAGCTGGAATTCCATCCCATACAGCCTCCTCTCCTATTTCGGACGTATCTCCTACAACTACGACGAGCGATACATGTTCGAGGCTACGGTAAGGCGTGACGCTTCCAGCCGTTTCGGAAAGAACAACAAATGGGGTACCTTCCCTTCATTCTCCGTAGGTTGGAATATCAAGAACGAGGCCTTCATGAAGGATATCTTCTGGCTCTCCACTGCCAAGCTGCGTGCTTCCTGGGGTGTCAACGGTAACGATAACATCGGCGACTTCACCTATGCCGTATATACCTCTTCCAACAATAATTACGTATTCGGTTCCGGAGGAAACGGATCCGAAGCCGTCAACATCGGTGTCAAGCCTTCCGGACTTGCCAACCCGAATGTCAAGTGGGAAGAGTCAAAGCAGACCGACATCGGTCTCGATCTCGGATTCTGGGGCAACAGGTTAACCGCCACGGTTGACTTCTACAACAAGAATACTACAGGTATGCTCCTCTCGATGCCGGTTCCTGCCTATGCGGGAGACTCCGCTCCTACCGGAAACCTCGGCGACATGGTCAACAGGGGTCTTGAGATTGACCTCGGTTACAGGAACCACATCGATGATTTCAACTACGGCATCAAGTTCAATGCATCGTACAACAAGAACAAGCTGACCTATCTCGGCGATGATGCAACTTACCTGAGCGGATCCAGCCACAAGCTTGGAACCCTCACCCGCGGTGTCGTGGGGCTGCCTTTCCCGTACTTCTACGGATGGAAGACTGACGGTGTATTCCAGAACTGGGAGGAAGTCAATTCCTATGTCAACGCAGAAGGAGCTCTCCTCCAGCCGAATGCACAGCCTGGTGATTTCAGGTTCGTGGATACCGATGAGAACGGAGTCATCAACGACGACGACCGTACGATGATCGGCAAGGGTATTCCTGACTGGACCTTCGGTCTTACGTTGAATTTCGACTGGAAGGGCTTCGACTTCAGCATGCTCCTCCAGGGACAGCTCGGTGCGCAGGCATACAATGTATCCCGCCGTACGGACCTCTACTATATCAACCTTCCTAAGAACATCCTCTTCAGATGGACTGGAGAAGGTTCCACGAACGAGTATCCTCGCTTCGCCTTCAATTCAGCCAACGAAAACTACAGGGCTTCAGACTACTGGGTCGAAGATGCTTCCTTCCTCAGGGCCCGCAACGTCCAGCTTGGCTACACTCTTCCTCACAGCCTCACCAGGATCGTTGCGATACAGCGCCTGAGACTGTATGTACAGGCAGAGAACCTGTTCACTCTCACAAGGTACACCGGTTGTGACCCTGAAGTGACCGGCGGAAACTCCGGCTACGGTACAGAAGTGGGAATCGACCGCGGTGTATATCCGCAGAACAGGACCTTCACTTTCGGTGTCAACGTTAACTTCTAATATTGGACATTGATATGAAAAAGATACTTTTGGCACTGAGTGCCCTTTCAATAATGGCTCTTTATTCCTGTACTGAGGAATTCGTCTCTCCGCAGCATAACTCTTCAGAACCGCTGGACGAGTACTTCAATACGGAAGCACGTATGTATCAGAGCCTTGTGGCCGCTTACGATCCGCTCGAGTGGTTCGACTACTTCTATCAGTACGATGCCCTTCATCTCATTTACGACGTGATGGGCGACGATATCAACGCCGGTGGATCCAACGAAGGCGACCAGCCTATCATCGTCAAGACCCACTACTACACCGCCACCTCGACGGATGTATGCAACATGATGTGGACAATCGCTTATTCAGGCATCAACCGCTGCTGCATCGTCCTCGAATATGTCGACGGAGTGGAAGGATTGAGCGAAGCCACCAAGCAGCTGTACAAGGCTGAGGCTACGGTCCTGAAGGCATATTACTACAACATCCTCTGGAAGCTCTGGGGAAATGTCCCTTACTACGACCAGAACCTCACATCTCCTTATTTCATCGAGCAGCTCGGACATGACGCCGTTTACGAGAAGATCGTAGGCAACCTCGAGGATGTATTCGCAATGAATATCCTCCCGATGAAGGCAGAAGGCGGAATGGAAGGCCGAGTCACCCTGGCGATGGCTTACATGCTTTACACGGAAGCTGTCATGTACCAGAATGACGAATCCCGTTTCTCCAAGGCCCTCGGCTTCATGAAGGAAATCATCTCCTCCGGACAGTACCGTCTCGTCGATGACTTCGGCGGAATCTGGGAGGAATCCGGAGAATGGTGTCCTGAATCCATCTGGGAGATCAACTTCATCTCCGAAGGTGCTGTCCGCGACTGGGGCTCTCCTATCGCAACCGGCGGCCAGGTCACTTCCATCCTTACCGGCATCCCTGCCATCAAGAACAGTCCTGACTACCAGGAAGGCTGGGGCTTCGGACCTGTAAGGGCTGCTGCGTACAACATGTACGACGCCACCGACATCCGTCGCGACGGAGGTATCCTCAACTTTGCTGAATATGCAGAGAAGACCGGTGCTTCATATACACCTCGCTGGCAGGATACCGGTTTCTTCCTCAAGAAGTATATCGCTCGCGTAGGCGGCAACCACGGCTATCTTGGTGACCCTAACATGAACTACGGCAACAACGAGCGCATATATCGCTATTCAGAGACCCTTCTCAACGCCGCCGAGCTGGCTGTCCGTCTCGGACAGGATGGTTCGCAGTGGCTCAAGCAGGTCCGCGACAGGGCCAAGAGCCAGGACACCGGAACTTCCCTGGACGATATCATCGAAGAGCGTCACAAGGAGTTCGTGGGTGAAGGCAAGCGCTACTGGGACCTCGTCCGCACCGGCAAGGCTGCGACCGTGCTGACCGCATCCAACCATGAATACCGTACTGTCAGTTGGACCGAGTCCAAGAAGTACTGGCCGATCCCTCAGTCGGAACTCGACAAGGATCCTAACCTCGTACAGAACAACTATTAATCTGCAGAAGAGATGAAAAAGATCTTTAAATATATCGCTTTGGCTCTGTCAGTAGCAGCCCTGGCCGCTTGTGCGCCGGATTATCCGGAACTCAAGGAAAGCGAGCTGCCTCAGGCCTCCAGCTTCGACGTGACCGTGGATGTCGACCAGTCGACAAACTACGTCACCTTCAACATGAACAACAAGGGGGTCGTCCCTGTATGGATTGTCGGACCGACCGATCCTATCGACAATGCTGCGGGCAGCAAGGTCACCGGCAAGAACTACGCATATACCGGAAACGGTGTCAAGCTTCGTTTCCGTGATGCAGGAAAGCATACCGTAGAGGTCAAGGCTTACAATGCCAACGGTGTTTCCGTAGGATCCCAGGTCATCGAGTTCTCCCTCAACGAGACCTACCGCGATCCGTTCGATGCCGCTCCTTACATCAAGGCGCTCTCCAACGGTTCTTCCCAGGCTTGGGAATGGAACTACAAGGAGAACGGCCACTTCGGCTGCGGCCCTGCAGGCGGAGACGGACTTGGATGGTGGAGCTGCGGTGCAAATGAAAAGGCCGACTGGAGCCTGTATGACGACAAGATCACCTTCGCCGCCGACGGAACATTTACCTACGATCCGGGCGACGGACAGGTTTATGTCAACAAGGGCTCAGGCGTCAGGCCTGACCTGAACACCAACAACGAGGACTATCTTGTTCCTTGGGAGGTCACGACATCCACTTATTACGTGGAGAGCGAATGGAATGATGCCGGAGTCGAGGAAATCTACCTCGTAACCGGAGCGAACGTCCCTGTATCCTATATCACCGACAAGAGCGAACTCAACGGAAGCCGCTACCTGATCCTCGAGAACGAGACTTCTCAGATCAAGAAGTGCCTCAAGCTTGCTGTCACGGTGTTCACTTCCGACAATCCTGACGGTATCACCTGGCACAAGGAATTCGTGAAGGAAGGCAGCAACGCCAGCCAGACCGGAGACCCTCTCTATGGCATCACCAGCAAGACCTGGGTCCTCGCAAGGGATGTCCAGGGCCACCTTGGATGCGGTCCTGACCAGGGCAACCCTGCAGGATGGTGGAGCTGCGGTCCGGACGAGAAGAAGGATTGGGGAGTCTATGACGACGAAATCACCTTCTACGCCGACGGCAAGTTCGTATTCAACCCTGGCGAAGGCGGACAGATCTACGCCAACAAGGATGTGACCGTCATCGGTCCCGGCGTCGCCCAGGCAGAGGACTACCTCATCGACTGGCAGATCCAGGAATCCACCTACAAGGTCACCGGAGATGTCCTGACCCTGCCGGAAGGCGTGGTCATCGGATATGTCGCCAACAACGACGCCATCACCAACCCTACCTACGTCATCACTGAGAACACCGACGACAGGCTCGTAATGGTAGCCAACTTCAACGGAATATCCTGGCAGTACATCTACAAGCCGAAGGAGGGCCAGAATCCTCAGGGAGGCGGCACCTGGTACGATGTGGAAGGTGCAACCAACCTCTGGAGGAGCGCCACCATCACGCCTGAATACTGGTATTCCGCAGGAGACTGGTCAGGAGGTATCAACGCAGACGCACAGATCACGGCCAACAACGGCTTCACAGCCACCATCCCTGAGGGAGTGGGCGGATCTGAATGGCAGGCTCAGAACAAGCTCATTTCCAACATCAAGACTGAGGCTGGCAAGAAGTACGACTTCAGCTGCACCATCAAGGCAGACAAGGATATGACCATCACCATCAAGCTCACCGGTAACCCTGAAGAAGAAGGCGACATCCACTCGTTCTTCTACAACGGAGGAGTCAGCCTCGAGGCCGGTGATGCCGTCACTTTCCAGATGGACAACCTGGTACAGAACACTCCTACCGACAACGTTATGCTTATCTTCGACTTCGGAAGGAGCCCTGTCGGATCGACCATCACCGTTACTGACATCCTGTTCCAGGAGCACAAGGAAAACGGTGGCGGCCAGCCTTCCGGCCTCGATCCGAACTCTGACGCCAACCTGTTCAAGGGCCTCAACGTAACCGGTGACTACTGGTATTCCGCAGGAGACTGGTCAGGAGGTCTGGATCCTCAGCTGACCAACCTCGGCGACGGAAAATGGCAGGTCAAGATCCCTGCAGGAATCGGTGGAGCCGAATGGCAGGGCCAGACCAAGTTCCATTTCCCTGTAGCAGTATCAGCCAGCAAGGTATATGACTTCGGAATGAAGGTTACCCCTGACGACGACTGCAACTCGAACATCACCGTCAAACTCGCCTGGGAAGGCAATGACAACGACCACGCATTCTTCTATGTCAACGACTTCAGCGCACCGTCCGACCAGACAACCGCTTTCGTCAAGGAAGGAGTTTCCCCTGACGTAGATTACGATGCCGTCGTCCTCTTCGTCGATCTGGGCAGGGTTGCCGCCGGCACCACGGTGGTCATCTCCGACTTCTGCCTCCAGGAACACAAATGATGAAAGGATTCATTGATATGATAAAGGGTGGATTGCTGCTGCTTGCTGCGGCAGCGATCCTCTCTTCATCTTCCTGCGAAAGGGAAGAACAGCAGCAGGCCAAGGATGACATCACCCTTGACAAGACCGAGATATCGGTTTCTTCGGATGCCGCCACGGCAACCATCAACGTCACCGCCACAGGCGACTGGGGTGTGGGCTCGAACGCCTTGGACTGGTGCACGGTTTCTCCGAGCGGAGGACTGAAAGGAAGCGCCGTGGTCACGGTCACCATCGCGGAGAACTTCACCAGGGCGGAACGCGAGACAACTTTGAGCTTCCGTTGCGGCACGGCACGCAAGACTGTGACAGTCAAGCAGGACAAGAAGGCTGAGGCCATCAACGTCCCTGACGGTTACTCTCTTGTATGGCAGGATGAATTCAACGACGCTTCAGTGGACGCTGCCAAGTGGCGTTTCGAGAACTGGGCGCCAGGACGCGTCAACAACGAACTCCAGCGCTATGTCGCCAACGGCGAACTGGACGGGAACAAGACCGCTTTCTGCCAGGACGGAGCACTGAATATCAGGGCGATGAAGTACAACGGACAGGTCATTTCCGCAAGGATGAACACCCGTGCTTCATGGGAATATGGCTACATGGAAGCCAGCATCAAGCTCCCGAAGGGCAAGGGCACATGGCCAGCCTTCTGGATGATGCCTGACGACCAGAGCCTGGGGTGGCCTAAATGCGGAGAGATCGACATCATGGAGGAAGTGGGCGTAGACCCGAACATCACTTCATCGTCGATCCACTGCGAAAGCTACAACCACGTCAAGGGAACCCAGAAGACCGCTTCCCGCAAGACCGCCGGAGCCGAAGACGAATTCCATACATATGCCCTTGAATGGACTCCGAATTACATCAAGACCTACGTGGACGGAGTCCTTCTGCTGAACTTCCCTAACGATGGAGCCGGGAACGTATCCACCTGGCCGTTCAACAAGAAATTCTACATAACTCTCAACCTTGCCTGGGGCGGCGACTGGGGCGGTTACGCCGGAGTCGATGAAAGCAAGCTTCCGGCAACCATGCAAGTGGATTACGTGAGAGTGTTCCAGAAGAAATAGATGAAACGGGTTACCCTGATAATACTGATGGTTGTCCTCGCCGCCTCCCCCCTGCTGGTTTCCTGCGGGGGGAACGGAGGGGATGAAGTACCCGCCGTATTCAAATCCATCAAGCCGCTGGACCTGACCGTTGTCCTGCCTGCCGGAGGAAGCGATGAGATAAGGTTCCAGGTGGAAGATCCGGATTATTCCTTCAACTTCAACGCCTACAGCCCGGAATGCAACATCGAGCTCAGGCTTCAGGGAGGGGGAGTCCCGACTGATTTCAAGATCACAAGGATCATAAAGACCGAAGGAGAAGGTATCTACACGGCAACCATCACCGACCAGGGCACCAACCCGATCTACAAGGAGAGCGTCTGCCTGGCCATGAAGCTGGGAGAAAGCTCCCTGATACTGTCGAAACAATTCACGGTCATGTCGGAATCTGCCGGCAGCGACGAGCTGATCGTCAACACCGGCCTTCCGATAGTGTATGTCAACACCGCCGGGAACAAATCCATCACATCCAAGACCACCGACGTGGAAGCCACATTCAAAATCAACGGAATGGGCAAGACAGATAACCTGGAAGAGGTGAGCTGCCGTATTCGCGGACGGGGGAACACGACATGGACGTGGCCGAAGAAACCATATTTGGTCAAACTGGACAAGAAGCAATCCATATTCGGTCTTCCAGAGCACAAGAGATGGGTACTCCTGGCCAACTTCATGGACCGGACCCTGATGCGCAACGTCGTGTCGATGAAGGTTGCTTCCATGATGTCAAACCTGGACTGGACCCCTCACGGCCAGAGCGTAGAACTGGTGCTGAACGGGAGCCACCAGGGTACATACCTGCTTGTCGAGCAGGTACGCGCCGACGAAGACCGCGTCCCTTGCGAGAACGGATACCTCCTGGAGTGTGACTTCCACTACGACAACCCTATCCAGTGGATAGACTATCACGGGCGATGCAACCAGAGAGGGGACGGGATACCTTTCGGCGTGAAATACCCGGACAGCGATGAACTCTCCCAGCAGCAGCTGACATATATCAAGAACTATGTCAGCACGGCCGCTACTGTTCTTTATGGTGGCAATTTCACGAATGCCACCAATGGATATACCAAATACCTGGACGTCGCCTCGTTCATCGACTACTGGATAGTATTCGAAGTCATGGGGAACCACGAACTGGGCAACCCGGGAAGCGTATTCATGCATATGAACCGGGAAGGCGGCAAGCTGATCGCAGGGCCGGTATGGGATTTCGACTGGGGCGTCCTGTCCTACAAGACTTCCCCGCAGGCAAAGTACGGCCTGCTGAATGACAAGGCGATCTGGTATGCCAGATTGTTCGAGGACCCGGCTTTCAAGGAAGCCGTAAGGAAGAGATGGAACGAGGTCCTTCCGAAACTGCAGACCATCCCGGCCTTCATCGATGAAACCGAGAAGGCCCTGCAGGCCACAGCAAACCTGAACTTCAAAATGTGGAATCCAGCCGGTGATGCCACCCAGAACGGTGGAAGCATCATCAACGGCGACGAGAACATGAGCTACAATGATGCCGTGGCTCTCTTGAAGCACAATTACAAAGAAAGACTGGAGGTGATCTCCAAGAGTTTGTAAGGATATGAAAAAGACAATATACTCCCTGGTAGCGATAGCCTTCCTGGCGACTGTCGCCGGCTGCTCCGCCAAAGACGATACGGAAAAGAAGATCGACAGGCTCATCTCTAAGATGACCCTGCACGAGAAAGTCGGGCAGATGAACCAGCTGTCCGGAGGAGAATGGCTGGCTGAAGCCGTGGAAAAAGGTGAAGTGGGAAGCATCCTCAACTGCACCGATCCGGCCGAGCTGAACCGGATACAAAGGATCGCTGTTGAAAAGAGCCGCCTCGGTATTCCGCTTCTCATAGCAAGGGACGTCATTCACGGATTCAAGACCATATTCCCGATACCTCTTGGACTGGCAGCGACATTCGACCCTGAACTGGTGGAAAAAGGAGCCCGCATAGCCGCTGTAGAAGCCTCTGCCAACGGAATCCGGTGGACATTCTCCCCTATGCTGGACATCGCCCGCGACCCTCGCTGGGGAAGGATTGCCGAAGGCTCCGGAGAGGACCCTTACCTTGATGCCATGATGGGAGCCGCAATGGTGCGCGGATACCAGGGGAACGGAGATTCCACCTCCGTCGCCGCTTGTATCAAGCACTTTGTCGGATACGGTGCAGCCGAAGGAGGAAGGGACTACAATACTACGGAAATCACGGAACGCTCGCTCAGGAATATCTATTTTCCTGCTTTCAAGGCTGGTGTCGATGCCGGAGCGATGACCTTGATGACTTCCTTCAATGCCAACGACGGCATTCCTTCTACAGGTAACAAATGGCTCGTAAAGGACGTGCTGAGAGATGAGTGGGGATTCGGAGGAATCGTCGTGACGGACTGGAACTCTGCCGGCGAGATGATCGCACACGGCTTCGCCAGCGACCTCAAGGAGGCCACCGAAGAAGCCCTGGACGCCGGAGTGGACATGGATATGATGTCCTACGGCTACATATCCTTCATAGAAGAGCTGGTCAAGGAGAAGAAGATCAGCGAGAAACAGGTAGACAACGCCGTCAGGAACATCCTGCGCCTGAAATTCAAACTCGGCCTGTTCGACAACCCTTACATCGACGAGGCCCGCGCCGGGGAGACTCTGTACGCCCCGGAACACCTCGAGGCAGCCAAGCAGAGCGCCATTGAAGGAGCCGTCCTGCTAAAGAACGACGGAGTCCTCCCTCTCAAGGATGTCAGGACCCTGCTCGTGACCGGACCTTTGGCCGACGCTCCGTACGAACAGCTCGGAACCTGGGCTTTCGATGGTGACGAAACCCACACCGTCACTCCTCTGGAGGCATTGAAGAAGGATTTCAACGTGATCTACGAACCGGGCACCGAATATTCCAGGGACAAGAGTACGGCTCTGGTCGCAAGGGCAAGGAGTGCAGCTGCCAGGGTCGATGCCGCAGTCGTATTCGTCGGGGAGGAAGCCATCCTTTCCGGAGAGGCCCACAGTCTTTCCGACCTCAATCTCCAGGGGGCCCAGAGCGAACTGATCGCCGCCGTCAAGCAAAGCTGCAAGAAGGTCATCGTGGTCGTGATGGCCGGAAGGCCACTGACCATAGGCAGGGACCTTGAGAACTGCGACGCTATGCTTTACTCGTTCCATCCTGGCACGATGGGAGGCGAGGCAATCGCTGAACTGCTTGAAGGAAAGGCTGTCCCGTCCGGCAAATCCCCGGTCACCTTCCTTAAGACCGCAGGACAGGCCCCGATGTATTACAACCATTTCAACACCGGGCGTCCGAACAACGGCAGCGAGACCCTGCTCGACGATATTCCTCTCAAGGCAGGCCAGACATCCCTCGGATGCACCTCATACTATCTCGACAGCGGGTACGGGCCTCTGTTCCCGTTCGGCTACGGCTTGAGCTATACGACATTCGAATATTCCAACCTCAACATAGACAAGTCTTCCTACTCGGCGAAGGACACCGTAAGGGTAAGCGTGGATCTCAAGAATACCGGGGAATATGACGCCACGGAAGTTGTCCAACTCTACGTCCGCGACCTGGTCGGATCGGTCGTAAGGCCAGTCAAGGAACTCAAGGGATTCCAAAGGGTGGAACTGAAGGCTGGAGAAACGAAGGCTGTCACGTTCGCGCTTCCGGTTGCGGACCTCGCCTTCTGGACAGCAGGGAATGATTACTCTGTCGAACCCGGGGACTTCCAGCTCTGGGTGGCAGGAGATTCCGCTACAGGCGACCCGGTGTCATTCTCCGTCAAGTGACCTGTCCCGGAACCTGTATTCAAGGGCTCCGGCTATCCTGACCACTTCCTTGGTCAGGCCTTCGGCGGCGAATCCCCCTTCCGTCCTGGTGAGGGTGATCCTGTCTTCGAGCATCTTGAATATGGCGCTGACCTTGGAGCGGAGGCGGAATGTCATATCCTCGCCTTCTTCGCTTTCAAGCCTGTACCCCCTCGATTCCATCACCTCCACGACGCCGTCCCTGATATCGGAGTATCCGCCCGGGATGACCACGTCCTTGGTGATGAAGCCGAATTTCGGATAGAACGCAGCCACAGCTCCGAACAGGACGGCTATGTAAGCCACTGATTTCCATCCGTCGCGGAACATCAGTTCAGGAGAACTGTCCGCTATTCCCAGAAGGACCAGAGCCACCATTATCAATGCGAAAAGGATAGAAAACCAGAAGAAATATTTGATTGCACGGACGAGGTATTTCATTGTAGTTCGATTTTTGCTGTAGTAACAAATATACGTAAAAAGAAATACTTTTTTTATTTTTGTGTGTTAATCATAAACTATCAGGATTATGGCAGAAATAGATCCTATCGCGGAGCGCCGCGAACGTGAAGAACAAGAGAGGAAGAACAAGAGCCTCAAGACAGTCATGTGGGCTCTCGTCGGAGTCGCTGCCGTCATGGCTGCCGCTCTTGCCTACATCTGGTCTACCAAGTCCAGCCTCGTCAACGACCTGAATGCCGAGAAGGAGGAACTCACCCAGCAGATGATAGCCCTGAAGGGGGACTACGACAGCCTTTCTTCCGAATATGACTCGATCAACAGCCAGCTTGATTCCTCCAGGGAGGAGGTCAACCAGTTGATCGAAAGGATCCAGCAGACAGAAGCCACCAATCGTGCGAAGATGCGCCAGTACGAGAAGGAACTCGGTACCCTCAGGAGCATAATGAAGAATTACATCGTCCAGATCGATTCCCTCAACACATTGAATCACAAGCTGACAGCCGATGCTGCGGCAGCCCGCAAGGAAGCTGCCGAGAGCAAGGCGGAGAACGCCGACCTCAAGGGTCAGGTAGAGAACCTGAGCGGCAAGGTAGCCACCGGTTCCGTGATCAAGTCCAGGGGCCTGAGCGTAGCCGCTTACAATTCTTCGGACAAGGTGACCGACCGCAGCAGCCGTGTGGTAAGGCTCCTCGCATCCCTGAGCCTCGTGGAAAACGACCTGGCTCCAAAGGGCCCGGTCAGGGTTTACCTGAGAGTCAAGGACCCGGAGGGCATCCTGCTGACCAACAGCAACCAGACTTCCTTCAATTTCAACGGCCAGTCGATGGTTGCCTCCGCATCCCGCGAGGTTGACTACGAGGGCAAGGAAGTGGACCTGAGCATCTACCTGAACGACATTCCTTCCTACCAGCCTGGAATCTACACGGTAGAGGCATACACGACCAAGGCTTTCCTGGGCAAGACGGAACTCCTGCTCCGCTAAGTCGTGATCTATATCCACGTACCGTTCTGCAGGAGCTTCTGCACCTATTGTGATTTCTATTCGGAGATCGCTCCGAAGAAGGAGTGCGGAAGCACTGAAGCATTCGTGGACGCGGTCCTGGAGGAAGCGGAGTCAAGGAAAGAGGAGTTGTCCTCTCCTTCCCCGGTAAATACGCTTTACATCGGAGGCGGCACGCCAAGCGTGCTGCCTCTTGATGTATTGTCCCGCCTGGTACAGGGTGTTTCATCCTATACCAACAGTCCATTCGGGGAATTCACCATCGAGGTAAACCCGGAAGACATAGTGGAAAAAGGCGAAGGATATGTCCGGGGATTGGTCCAGCTAGGGGTCTCGCGCGTCAGCATGGGCATCCAGTCTTTCGACGACGGCATCCTCAAATGGATGAACCGCAGGCACGATTCTTCACGGGCCGGGGAGGCTTTCCGGATTCTTCGTTCCGGAGGGATCGGGAACATCAGTGTGGATCTGATTTTCGGCCTGTCGCAGCTCTCCGACGAGACATGGATACAGACGATAGAAAAGACCCTGGCTCTGGAGCCGGAACATATTTCAGCCTACCAGCTTTCCATCGAAGAAGGCAGCGCCTTGGGAGAATTGGTTGTGAAAGGCAAGTATTCCGAAGCCGGGGAAGATCTTTGCCGGAGGCAGTATGACATCCTCTGCTCACGTCTGAAGGCCGCCGGCTACCACCATTACGAGATTTCAAATTTCGCCAAACCAGGCTATGAGGCCGTCCACAACAGCGCCTACTGGAGACGGGTGCCTTACATCGGCCTCGGTCCCGGAGCCCATTCCCTTTCTTCCGGGAATATCAGGTCATGGAACAGCCAGACTCTGCCGCGCCGCCGTCAGGACGGAAGGCTCGCCACATATTCAAGGGAAGAAGAAGTCCTGTCTCCGGAAGACATCCGGATCGAGAGAATCATGCTTCCGCTGCGTACGGACAATGGCATCGATGTCGATGAATTATATTCATTGTCAGATATTTCCACTGTCAGGACCTTGCTGGAGGAAGGCGCCTTGGAAGAATACGGGACCCGCATACGCATTCCGGAAGACCATTTCTTCACCTCGGACGAAATCATCCGGGAACTGATATGATCAAATTAACCAATACCATGAAACCTTTCCACCACCTTGCTGTCTTGTTCTTGCTCACTGGGCTTACCGCAAGCTGCCACGAAACCACGGAAAACAAGGAAACAATCGAAGATGGCTTCCTGACAATCACATCCAACGGGAAATCTACTTTCAGCGTATTCGTCCAGCCTGGGTTGAACAACAACGCCACCGCTTTTATCGAAGATATCCGCAAAGCCACCGGAGCTACCCTTGCGTTATCTACAACACCTGGACAAGACGACAGTAAAGAAATCATTCTCGGGGACTGCAGGCAGTACGCTGAAGCAATCAAACCGATAAAGGAGAATCTCCATCATGGGTATTCTATAAAAGCTTCCGGCAACAAAATCTTCATCATAGGCACTGACAATGCTTGGACCACTCTGGGAATGGAATTCCTCTGCGGGAAAATCATGACCAAACCCGAGTATTGTTCCGAAGGAACATTCAAGATTCCAGATACATTCTCCCACACCCAGGACAGCGAGGACCCGCAGTTGATCGCCAGTCTGTTGTCACGGGGAAGGATGTTCGACCTCGTTCCGGTCGAAGTGGGGATATGCCCGCGCGAGGGTGATTTCAAAGTAGCGCAGGGAGCTGCCTCCGACGGGGAATTCGTGTATTTCACCATGAAGGGGAACGAGGACAGCAGCACACACGACTCTGATGTCCGAATCTATAAGTATTCACTCTCTCCTTTCGAGTTCAAGGGTGTGTCAGAGACCTTCAACGGTCATCATGCCAACGATATGACGTACGACACCAAGAACGGCCGCATCCTGGTTGTCCATGGTTCCGGAGCCTCCCAGAATCTGACGGCCATAACGACCAAACCGGCTATGGGAAAGCCTTCCGTCATCACTACGACCCTTGGCATAGGTGGCCTTTCATACAATGCAAAGCGGGATATCTATGGCATTACCCAGGGTGGGAGCAAATACCAGACAGCCGACGCATCATTCAAGCTTATCAAGAACTACGGGCGCAACGACAATATGAAGAGTACATATACTGCCCAGGGAATGGGAAGCGACGATTCCTATGTCTATTTCCCGATGAGCCCGAACAGCAACTCTCCGGAGAAAGTGAACCTGCTAGTAGTCTATGATTGGGATGGCCGCTATGTCGGCAATCTGAAGATTCCGCTCACCATCGAATCTGAAAGCATGTTCTATGCTGCCGGTGAATATTATGTCGTCTTCTACGACAAGGCAGCCGCCCTGTACCGCGTTTACCCTGGACTTTCGTACAGATCCCAGGTCAAATCATGACACGGTCATCTCACAGCGGGCGCAGTCGAAGCCCAGTGAGTAGCGCTTGCCGTTGTTGAGAAGGTAAAGGCGCTCCGGAGGAGCAGCGTTCTGGTGGACCGGGCACATTCCAAGTTCATAACGGATGCAATACTTGGTACGCATCAGTTCAACATCATGCCGGTGGGTGATTTCGTACGCCCTCTCCACGTCCGTGGCGCCGCAGTCCCGGTAGATCTTTTTCGTCACCTCATTCGCCACATTGGACTTGTAGGTTACCTGTCCTCCGGAATCCGGAAGTACGGCGGAACTCCCTGAAGCCTCCGCAGAATAAAGCGGAATCGCCCGCAGAGGCATTCCGTCCAGCTTGGCGGCACATTCCCTGCGGATGGCGTTGATAGAGGAGACCGGAAGGAACGGCATCTTTCCGCCCAGGGACTCCGCATGGAGCCCTTCAAGCGTGAATGAATACATCCCGGTAACTTTCCCGAGCTGGGAATAGAACATGTCCCGCATACGGAAAGGATTGGAAGCGAGAGTGGTTCCGCCATCATGTACGAAGCGGACTTCCCTTCCGTCCTGGCTCAAAGCCATGACATCCAGCAAGAACCGGTCATCAGCCGAACGGACGGCAACCTCCAGCGAAACCGGAATCTGCCGGACCGGGAGATTGGAATCAAGCTCCTTTTCGAATGCGCTGTCAAGGTTACGGAACAAGCGCGCTCCGACATACAGTTCCGGTACGTTCCTGCAAGCTATACGGACGCCCCTGCACACATCTCCCCGGAATCCTACGATCTCGTTGTGGTCTTTCGAAACGAACGAGAACCCATCGCCGTTGCGAAGGCAGACAGCAGGATTGTCTGACTTTACGATCACCTCCATCTGGCCGTCTCCGGCGGACAGTCTCCCCGGTGTCCTGTCGATAGATACGACGGTCCCTATCTCTTCGCCCACGGACTTAGGAGCGTCCATAGAAGACCATTTACCACGGGATCCATCGATGTAAAGCTTGGTATATGTCCGGTTGAAAGTCTTGTCCAGATCCGGAGAGAAGCCTCCCGTCGAGCGCCCGAACGAAGTCCTGCGGTAGTATCCAGGATGCTTCGCAACGAGGTTGTCAAGGGCGATCGAATATGCCCTGACGACGTTCCTGACATAAGAGATGCCCTTGAGCCTGCCCTCGATCTTGAATGAACAGATTCCCGCATCTGCAAGGTCTGCCAGATAGCTGCGAAGGTTGTAATCCCTCAGCGACAGCAGGGCCTTGTCCTTGACCAGGACCTTTCCGTTCCCGTCCACGAGGTCGTAGAGCGACCTGCAGGCCTGGATGCATTCACCCCTGTTGGCGCTCCTCCTTTCAATCCTCTCGGACATGTAGCACTGTCCGCTGTAACAGACGCAGAGCGCACCGTGGACGAAGAACTCCAGCTCGCAGCTTGTAGCCTCCCGGATTTCCCTGATCCGATCCAGGGACATCTGTCTCTCCAGGACAAGCCGGGAAGAACCCAGGGATTCGTAGAAACGGGCCGCTTCCGGAGTCCTTATGGCACATTGGGTCGATGCGTGCACCGGAAGGGAAGTCATCTTCCATACAGCCGGATCCTGGGCGATTATCGCGTCCACCCCGGCCTCTTCGGCTTCTTCAAGCAGCCTCCTTGCCGCCTCCAGCTCATTGTCGTAGAGGATAGTGTTCAATGTAAGGAATATGCGCACCCCGAAACGGTGTGCATATCCGCAAAGGCGGCGGATATCCTCGATGGAATTGCCCGCAGCCTTCCTGGCCCCGAACTCCGGCCCGGCTATATACACAGCATCGGCACCGCAGTCGATAGCTGCGATGCCGATGTCGGCGTTTCTTGCCGGAGCAAGAAGTTCAAGGTCTTTCATTATTTGCTAAGCGAAGCGATAAGCTGCTTGGCCTGAGCTCCGAACTTCGGGTCGTTGACGACCTTCTTGTAGTATTCGACAGCCTTTGCGTTGTTCTTGGCGCCCTGGTAGAGAGCACCGAGGGTGAAGTTGATGGTATTCGCATTGGAAGCCTCCGGCATGAGCTGGAGATACTTCTCGAAGTTGGAGATCGCTGCTGCGTTCTTGCCGAGCTTCTGGGATGCCTGGCCGATTACCAGGAAAGCCTTTGCATTCTCAACATAGGAATTAGCCTGCTCTGCTGCCTTGATGGCATCGGCATATTTGCCACCCTTGAGGAGTGCGCTTGCCTTGGACAGGAACATGTTCCCGCACTGAGCCTTGGCTGCATCAGCCTCACCGTTTTCAGCTGCCTTGTTGAAAGCCTCGAGAGCTTCGTCTACCTTTCCGAGCTTGGAGAGAGCCTGTCCCAGATAGAGGGCGGTCTTTCCATTGGCCGGATCAGCTGCCAGAGACTTGGCAAGTGCAGGAGCTGCGGTTGCGAAATCCTTGACCTTCAATGCTTCTGCTCCCTTCTGGAGCCACATTGCAGGAACGAGGGATTTTGCCTTCTCGGCCACTTCTTCGTTGCCATATTCAGTTGCTACCTTGACGACGTCTGCGAGCTTGGCCTCGGCTTCATCGAGCTTGTCTGATTCAATCAAATCCTGGGCGATCTGCAGGCAAACGCTTGGGATGGCGTTCTTGCAGTTCGTGACGATTTCATTAGCCTCTTCGCCGATGGTCTGTCCCATCTCGAGGGCCTTCTGGAAGTAATCCAAAGCTGCAGTCCAGTTCTTTTCTGAAATTGCGTTGGCTCCATTGTTGTAGAGTTCAGTTGCCTGAGCCATGTCCTGAGCCGAAATCATGCCGGCGGTCAAAACCATTGCCGCAATGGCGAGAATAACCTTTTTCATCGTTTATGGATTTATGTTTATAGTTTTCTTAAAAGTGCAACGGGGACAAATGTAATAAAAATTTGTAATTTTGCCCAAAGAGGAGGTTAGTCAGATGTGTAGTTTTTTAAAATCATTGTCTTGTCTTGTACTGCTTGGCTTTTCAATAATGATGCCAGCGCAGAACCTGCCCTCCTTGAAGAAGGATGCGGCCATCACCGCAGGCAAGCTCCAAAACGGCATTTCATACTATCTGGTGACTGATTCCGCCATGAAAGGAGTAGCGGATTTCGCCCTCGTTAGGAAGGGCTCCGCAGATACCCTCGCGGCACGGAAAGAGCTTGCGAACCTGCCCCATTTCAACAAGACCATCCCATACAGGTTCCTCTCGCGGAAAGGCATCGGATGCCGTCCCGAGGGGTACATTTCATATGAAGGAGACGCCACCATCTTCCGGTTCGACAACGTTCCGGTATTCGACCAGGAAGCATCGGACACCACCATCCTGATGATGTTCGACCTGATAGCCGCGCAGCCGAAGGAACACGCCATCATCATCGCCGGCGACATCACCCCGGCGAAGATTATCGAGAAGTTCGACGTGTTCTCGCTGATGGTTCCCGCGCGCACGACTTCATATTCAAAACCTGAATATGTCTGGAAACCTGCGGAAGGAACCGGGTATTCCTTCATCCAGTCCACAAGGCCTGGAGTCAGCGTGAGTTTCCGCTCCCCGAGAACTCCCGACGCCGAGATGAACACAATACAACCTTTCATATCGGAACTCTTTGCCAGGGAACTCAAGGAAATAGTCAAAGGCCGTTTGGGAGAATCCCTCGTATCCCGTGACATCCCTGCCTCCCGCATGGGGGTCTGCCATAGGGGAAGTGCCGAAGGCCCCGGAGACGAGTTATTCAAGATTACTGTGGAAGTACCTGAAGACCAGGTGATTCCTGCTACCATGGCCATTTCTTCCACCCTTTCCGACCTGGGATCGAAAGGAGTCGGGACGGAAGAATACAGGACGGCCAGGGCTTCGGTCCTGAGCTTGCTTTCAAAGCCTCAGGACAACGGCGGACTGGTGCGCCAGTGCATAGCTTCATACCTCTACGGAGGAGACCTGTCCTCCCGCCAGGAGAAGGCAAGGTTCTTCTCCTCCAGGAATATGTCGGAATCTGCGGAGCGCGAGTTGTTCAACAACTATGCGGCCGCCCTCCTAGGCGACATGGACAACGCTTCGGTGGAATGGAAAGGCCCGGAAGCCGACTATGATGACTGGGAGTACGAAATGGTGTTCAAGACCACCTGGGACGGAGTCTCAATGCTGGAGAAACCTGCGTACCAGTGGACGGTCAGCACCGCCGACACCACCGGTTTCTGGGAAGGGAAGAACAAGTCGAAGCTCAAGAGCGTAAGCACAGAACCGGTTTCGGGAGGGGAAATGTGGACTTTCGCCAACGGGATGAAGGTGATCTACAAGCAGATGAAGACCGGAGGTTCTTTCAGCTACTCGATGATGATCAAGGGTGGGTATTCCAACGTCCGTGACCTGCCGCGTGGAGAAGGAGCCTTCTTTTCGGATATGCTTTCCTTGTACGACGTGGCTGGACTGAGCGGAAGCGATTTCCAGAAGGTTTTGAAGGCCAACGGGATACGTATGGAAAACAAGGTATCTGTCTCGGATATGAAGATATCCGGTTCAGCTCCTTCCGGAAGGTACGCCCTGGTATTCAAGGCATTGCTCTCCATCGCCAACAACAGGAAACTGAACAGGAATGCCTTCGAGGAGTATCGCAGGAGCACCCTGGCTTCCCTGCCGCCGGCCTATCTGGACAGCCTGATGTATCCGGAATACGGGTATTCAAGCGTCAAGACTCCTTCGGGACTGACCGAAAGGACCCAGTCGGACGCAGATGCTTATTTCGCCAAGCAGTTCCTCAGGTGCAACGACGGAGTGATCGTGCTGGTGGGTGAACTGCCGGCAGAGAACGTCCAGAAATACCTTGCAGGCATCATCGGCGGGTTCCGGGTCAGCAAGACCAACGCTGTCAGGGTGCCTGTTTCCTACAAGTTCCGGAAAGGGTCCAATGCATATTCTGCGACCGGAGAGCCGGTCAGCGTCAGTATAGCGATGGCTTGTGCAGAGCCTTTCACCACCGAGAACTACATGGCTTTCAAAATAGCCGGCCAGTCTTTGTACAGGAAGCTGAGCGGTGCCATGGCCGAACAGGGTTTCAGCGTGGATATGGCAGACAGTTTCAAGATATTCCCGCAGGAAAGCCTGGAACTCATATTCACATGTATTCCGGTGCCGGACCATGGGCTTCCGTGCGGCATCGCAGGTGGTGCGGACCACCCGAAGAGAGCCATGGTAGCTGCCAGGAAAGTGATCGATGACGTGCTTTCCAACCCTATCGCTGCCGATGACCTGAAGGCAAGCAAGGCTCTGCTTTCGAATGTGTATTCCCTTTATCTTTCCGATCCGGATTCATATCTGGATGCAGTCATGTTGCGCTATTCCGGTGGAAAGGACGTCCTGACCGACTACCAGAAACGCATCGGCAGTGTCACGGCAGACAACGTAAAGCATATTTTCGGCGTACTCGCCGAAGGAATGAAGATAGAATATGTCGTCAAACAACAATAAGTTCGGGACTATCATCCAGATCGGAAATATCCTGGTATCGGAAGAAGTGGTTACCGAGTATTTCGCCTGTGACTATGCGAAGTGCAAGGGAATATGCTGCATCATCGGCGACAGCGGAGCTCCGCTGGAAGAGGATGAGCTCCAGGACCTCGAAGTGAATTATCCTGAATATTCTAAACTTATGCGCCCGCAGGGACTGGCGCAGGTGGCAAAAGACGGTTTCTTCTCCATAGACAGGGACAACGACCTCGTCACTCCGACCGTGGATGGCTCCGGGGAATGCGCCTACACCACTTTCGACAGGGACGGGAACTGCTTCTGCGCCATCGAGAAGTGTTTCTTCGCCGGTACCGTCAAGTTCCGGAAGCCGAAGTCCTGCTGGCTGTATCCGATACGGGTGACCAAGCTTTCTGACGGAGGACTTGCGTTGAACCTGCATCGCTGGGGCCTTTGCAAGGATGCTTATGAAAAAGGAAAACGCGAAGGAATCCGAGTATATGAATTCCTTCGCGAACCACTTTCCGCCATATTCGGCGAAGATTTCTATTCAGCCCTTGAGGCAGCCGCGGAACACATTAACCTTCAGTAGCTTCCTTGGTCTGCTCAATGAGCTTCAAAGCCGTTTCATAGTCAGAGGCATTGACCTTGACCTGGACGGGATTGACATAATTCAGGGACAGATATGTAGAATCTGCTCCGAACACAGCCGCAGGAATCCCGTTCTCCCTCAGCATTCCCACTGTAATCTGGGCGCTGAGAGCATCGTTGAATTCGGCAACTGTCTTGAATTCTTCTTCCCTTTTCATATTCTGACCTCCTTTACTTTTCAAAGGTACTGTTTTTTTAATATCTTTGAAAGATGATTGACATGAAGCATAAATTATACCGTCTCTTCCTGCTCGCAGTATCGGCTGCAGCCATCTTCGTTTCCTGCGGCGAGAAAACCGTACCCGTGACCGGTCTGGAAATCAATCCGGATTACCTTGACCTGCTCCTTGGAAGCAGTGCGGCATTGACGGCTACGGTCAAGCCGGCCAACGCCACCGAGCAGACTGTAACCTGGTCCTCCACTGCACCGGGCACCGTCTCTGTGGACAACAATGGCTCTGTATCGGCCCTTCAGGCCGGACAGGCCACTATAAACGCGACCTGCGACGGCAAATCGGCATCATGTATCGTCAAAGTCATCGTACCTACCGAGAGCGTGGCTCTCGACAAGACGGAAATAACCCTCAAGAAGGGAGATTCAGCAATCCTTACGGCAAGAGTCAACCCTTCCGAAGCGACGGACAAGGTGGTCAGCTGGACATCCTCCGCTCCTGACGTAGTTTCGGTAGACGAAAACGGCGGCCTTAAAGCCCTGAGGCAGGGAAAGGCCACCGTCACAGCAAGTTGCGCCGGGAAATATGCTTTCTGCCAGGTCACCGTCAGGGACTCCGCTAGCGGAGACCACGAAGGCACCGGACACGAGAACTGGGATTGACAATTCTAATCGCTCCCCTCACCGAGGAAATCTACTTTTGAATAGAGGGCACCAAGTGCCTTGATGGAGTCCTGTATCTCCTGTATCCTCTTTTGGGAAGGTTTCTTGAAACCATTCACATAGTCACGGATCAAGGTAGGATTGATTCCTGAAAAACGCCCGAAACCAGAGATATTGATTTCCTTGTGCTCCATAAAGAACAACTGTAAAGGAGAAGGGATGGCGTCTTCATATCCGAAACTCTCAAAACTGACATCAACTCCCAATGCTGGCCAGTGAAAACCTTCGAAACCCTTCCTGTAGTCATTCCGTTGCTCGTCCGTAGCTTCGGACAGCTCGGGATACCAAAGCAATGACTGCTTATATATCGTCCCGCTTGAATCTTCACCGCAAAGGAACCGGTCTTCAAACCATATTTTCCGGATTTCCATATCTCCTGTTATTAAAGTAATTCTTCCAAGTTTCAATAATAGCGTCTCTATTCTCAAAAAGTACAGATTCTATCCTTCGTAAGTCTCCGGCCTTGATTCCTTTGGCATATCTGCGGATAAAGGACCCTTCGCTGAGATCATAAACCGCATATCCTTCAGCACCTTCTACGTGGACGTGGATTGGTTCATGCTCCCTGCTGAAGAAATAGTAAGTGAACCCAAACACTCTGAATACTTCCGGCATACAAATATAGGTATTAAAAATAACACTTACAAATAAGGCCTAATTGAAAGTGAATGTCAGGGACACGTCTCCGAACCTTCCGGCGACGCCGCTGTACCTGGTGAAGTAATTCTGGGACAGCTTCCCCCTCCAGACGATGTCGTCATTCTTGTTCATCGGGAACTCCACTTCGAAACCATATGCCTTGGACTTGATCTTGACGGAACCTTCCGCCTTCCAGGATGTCCGCTTGCCTCCGTCGTCCTCTATCATAAGGAACGCACATTCATCAAGCTGGGGTGACCACTCCGAGGCCAGGATGGTGTTGAAAGTCAGGTTCTCGCCTACCTGCTTGCGCTTGACATTGATCATCATATCCGTAATCTGGGGGCTGTAAAGCTTCAGATCGGACACCACATCTGCAGTGAAAGCCTTGATACTGCCGCACTTGATGAAGAATTCGCTTCCTCCCTGGAGCCAGGTGTCATAGTTGCGGTGTGCCTTGAAAGTCTTCAGCCTCAACGTCTTGAAGTCAGTGTTCGCCCTCGTTGCATCGGCTTCCGGAAGCAGGCCCATCGTCTCAGCCATCTGAGGGGTGAGATACTGTGAGTCCTCGTTCCGGTTGATGACCCATACCGGATGAGCCTTGGCATAATCCTCATCCACGGTGATTTCGGATACTGTCCAGGATCCGTCACGGAGCCGTTCCCTCCTGAAGGCAGTCGCTTCCTGCCGCTGGTCTTCGGAGCTGTATGTTATCACCGGTATCGAAGTTCCGTCCCAGTCTTCGGAGTACGGCCAGTAGATCTGTAAGCCAGAGGCGGCCAATGCGTCAAGGAAGCTTGATGACCTGGTCTCGGAAAGACCTCCGGAATAATCTGAAATGAGGCTCCGGAGAGGCTGTGGATACTCCGGGACCCTGGTTTGAAGCCATTCGTCCCCTACGCCGCTGCCGGGATTGCCGACAAGGTTGCTGAAGGGATATTCTTCATCGTATCCATGAGCGGACGAGCGGCCGACAGCCTGCCGGACTTCCCGCACCTGTGTGACGGACAGTGGCAGTCGGGAAAGCATCGAGGCAACGCTCTCCGGAGTCATGGAGACGGCTTGGGCATCGGGGACAAGGCTTCCGTCTCTGTGTAGCGGGGCTGCTCCGTCTTGGTCGGAATCACATCCGACAAACGACGGAACCATGATTGCGAGGGCGAGCGCCACCGGCGCCAGGCTCCTCTTGGTGGAAATGAAGTTTTTCATCGTTCTATGGTCTTTACGGTACAAAGTGACACAAAAAAAGCCGTAGAACAAAAAATTCTACGGCTAAGTTCCAAAACATGCCTTCAGGACATCTGCAGGACCTATTTCGAATATATGATAAAGCGGTTTTTATCATAAAAGTCGCTTACTATATCGGTCTTCTGGAAGCCGGCTTCCTTGAATACCTTCTCGGTCTCCTTGTCAAGGGCTTCGTTGATCTCGGTGATACCCTTCCCTTCAGGGGAAAGGAAACGCATCGACCAGCGGGCGATGGCCCGGTAGAACACCAGCGGGTCGTCGTCGGATACGAACAGGGCGGATGCCGGCTCGTAATTCAGGACATTCGTACGCATCAGAGGCTTTTCCTTTTCCATTATATATGGAGGATTACTCAGGATCAGGTCGAACTCTCCGTGGTTGAACGGCTGCTCCGTGTCCAGGACATCAGCGATGACGAACTGTGGAGACATGGCTCCGGTCTCTTTCATCTTCGCTGCGAAGTTCTGACCCATCGCGACCATTATGGCTTTCTCAGAAATATCGGTGCCGATCACTTCGGCTCCCGGAATATTCATCGCCACGGTCCAGGCTATGCATCCGGATCCGGTGCACAGGTCGAGTATCCTTACGGGACGCGCCGACTTGCCGTAAGCTCCGCGCATCCTCTTCATGCGGGATCCGATCTTTATGGCTTCGCGGCAAAGGAGCTCGGTCTCAGGGCGGGGGATCAGGACATCCGGGTTGACTTTGAAATCCAGTCCGCAGAACTCGGCCGTACCTATGACATATTGGACGGGTTCTCCGGCGGCAAGCCTGTCAAGGTCGGCATTGAGCGGCTCGAGGAACTTGTCCTTGATCGCAGTCTCAGGCTCGACGATATGGGTATAGCTCTTGGTGCCGATCCTGTATTCACACAGCATCAGCATGATGTTCCTGGCCTCCGCGGTCGGATAAAGCGGCTCAAGCCGCGATATTCCCTCTTTCAGGAAATCTTTCAGCAGCATAGGGTAAGAAAGGTTGAACCGTTACAGCAAAACTATGAATTCTCTATTATGCTGGTAAGGAAGTCCGTCATGTCTATTCCGGCAGTCCTTACCATCTTCGGCACCAGGGACGCACTTGTCATCCCGGGTATCGTATTCACTTCAATCATGTACAGCCCGTCTTCGGCAAGGATATAATCTATCCTGACCACTCCGGAACAACCCAGATGGGAATATATCTTCCTGCTGGTTTCCTGGATATGGTCCCTGACGGCATCTTCTATCGGAGCCGGACATATCTCCTGGCTGTGACCGTTGTACTTGGCATCGTAGTCGAAATATTCGTTCTCCGTGACTATCTCGATGACAGGAAGGGCCTTGACACCTTCGGAATCGGTATATGCGGCGCAGGTGAGCTCGCGGCCGACAAGACCCTGCTCTACGATCACCATCTGGCCTTCGGAGAATGCGAAGCGGATGGCTTCAGGTAAATCCTCCGGCGCCTTGACCTTGGTTATGCCGAAACTGGACCCGGCGTCGGTCGGTTTTACGAATACAGGGAATTTCAGCTTGGAAACTATCTTTGCGGTAACGGCTTCCATATCCATCCCCTTGCGTACGAATACGTCCGGAGCCGTTTTCACGAAGTCTTCGTCACGAAGATAGCTCTTGCAAGCGAACTTGTCGAAAACCACGGTCGAAACGAAGGCGCTGCAGGTGCTGAACGGGATGCCGAGCATCTCGAGATAACCTTGCAGCAAGCCGCTCTCTCCAGGAGTCCCGTGCTGCATGATGAAAGCGAAATCGAATCTGACTTTCTCGCCCAGAACCTTCACCGAGAAGTCGGTCTTGTCGATTTCCGGCCTTGATCCTTCAGGGAAAGCGATCCTCATGGCATCCCTCTTCTTCATCGCCACGAGTTGCCACTTGCCGAAACGGGCGAAAATCTCATAGACATCGTACTCCGTCCCGTCGATCCTGGAAGCAGTAAACTCCCCGCTTTGGCAGGATACCTCCCATTCGGAGGAATCGCTTCCGTATATCACAGCAATCTTACTGTACTTGCCCATAACGTAGCTTATTCAAAATAGTAATCTTCAATCCTTTCCTGTGCGACGGAGACCGATGCTCCGCCGTCGCCTCCGCCTTCGCATCCATCGCTGCCTTCCATGCCGGCCGGAGCGCTGAACTTGTCGTCCCTGGTCACACCGAGGGTTCCGTCAGCCCAGACTTTCTTCATGAATATGGCCCAGGTTGGAAGCGATGCGTTGGCTCCCTGACCGAGAGCGGTGGACTGGAAGTGGACCTGACGGTCCTCACAGCCGGTCCAGCAGCCAGCGACGATGGTAGGGGTATATCCGATGAACCATCCATCGGAGTTGTCGTTGGTGGTACCTGTCTTCCCTGCCATCTCTCCCGTGAGGTTGTACCTGCTGCGAAGCCTTTGCGCGGTACCTTCCTCTACGACTCCCTTCATCAGGTTCACCATCAGGTACGCAGTCGCATCGCTGATGGCTTCGGTCTTGCGGTTCGAGAACTCGGACAGGACGTTGCCCTGGGAGTCTTCGATCCTGGTCACGAACAGAGGCTCGATGAAAACACCCTTGGAAGGGAACGTATTGTATGCCGCAACCATATCCCACAAGGCGATGTCGGCAGGACCGACGCAGAGAGCCGGGACGGCATCCACATGGCTCATTATACCCATGCGGCGCATCATCGCTACCATGGCGTGCGGTCCGAACTGCTTCATAAGGTAGGCGGATATGTTGTTGGAGGAGTTGGTGATACCCCACTTGAGGCTCACCGTGGCTCCTATCCACCTTTCACTGTCCGTACTTCGCGGAGTCCAAGT
>JAEEGJ010003326.1_pt1 | contig 63186 bp, 52 predicted proteins | sample 8958761 | NCBI WGS metagenome assembly JAEEGJ01 (sample SAMN16246546, study PRJNA631951) | gut metagenome | biome: gut microbiome; feature: rumen; material: RS-attached | host: Bos | place: Iran: Karaj | collected 2018-10 | reverse complement strand
CGACAGCCTTGTCGTACACGAGGGGATCATGATCCTCAAGCATCGGATCGAAATCTATCTCCGGCTTGGTGATATGAAGCAGGGACTTCTCGCCGGCCATCTCCTTGGCCTCGGCGGAGTTTAGCACGTCGTACGGCGGGGCTGCGACCTCAGTGACTATATCTTTAGGCGGACGGATCGCCGCAAAGGGTTTTACTCTTACCATGACACTATTTGTTGACTTGGAAACGGGTGTTGCCGGTGGCGAAGAAGTCGCAAATCTGACGGGCTGCGGCAAGGCCGGCGTTCATGTTAGCCTCAGCTGTCTGGGCACCCATCTTTTTGGGAGTCGCAAAGACCCTGAGTCCGAACTTCTCGCGCAAGGCCTCGTAATTGTCAGGCATGACATCCGTGACGTACTTCAGGTCGGGACGCTCTTCAAGAGCCTTCATAAGTCCCTCCTCATCAATAACTTCCTTGCGTGCGGTATTCACGAGGGTAGCTCCCTTCGGCATCTTGGTGACCAAGTCGTAGCCGATGCTCTTGATAGTGGAAGGCAAGGCGGGAATATGGATGGAGACATAGTCAGAGTTGGAATAGAGCTCATCCAAGTTGAAGACGGGCTTCGCTCCACCAGCCTCAATCTGCTCCGGAGTGAGGAACGGGTCGAGGGCGAGGATATCCATTCCGAGAGCCTTAGCCTTGGCGCCGACCAGACGGCCGACATTACCGAAGGCCTGGATTCCGAGACGCTTGCCCTGAACTTCGCTTCCGGTCGCGGGAGTGAACTGTGTGCGTGCCATGAATATCATCATGGCGACGGCCAACTCGGCGACAGCGTTGGAATTCTGTCCAGGTGTGTTCATCACGACCACATTATGGGCGGTGGCGGCAGCCAGGTCAACATTGTCAAAACCGGCCCCGGCACGGACAACTATCTTGAGACTCTTGGCGGCGTCGAGAACCTCGGCGGTGACCTTATCCGAACGGATAATCAGAGCGTCCACATCGGCGACAGCCGCGATGAGCTCGGAGGCGTCGGCATATTTCTCAAGGGCGGCGAACTCATGTCCGGCACCCGTCACAATCTCCTTGATCCCTGCGACAGCCGCAGCGGAGAAAGGCTTCTGAGTAGCAACTAATATTTTCATATTCAATTACTTCTTAAGAGTCTCAAATTCCTTCATGCAGTCCACAAGGGCCTGGACATCCTCGAGCGTGCAGGCGTTGTAGAGAGAAGCCCTGAAGCCTCCGACTGAACGGTGACCCTTGATGCCGATCATGCCGCGCTCCTTGGCGAAAGCGAGGAACTCATCCTGAAGAGTCTCGTATCCGGGAGCCATGACGAAGCAGATGTTCATGATGGAGCGGTCCTCCTTGGCAGCGGTGCCTACGAACAGAGGATTGCGGTCGATCTCACCATAGAGAAGATTCGCCTTCTCGGTGTCGATCTTGTGGATAGCCTCGACTCCACCGATCCCCTTGAGCCACTTGAGGGTCTCGTTCATCATGAAGATGGAGAACACGGGAGGGGTGTTGAACATGGAGAGCTTGTCGAGGTGGACACGGTAGTCCAGCATGGTGGGAATATACCTGGAGACCCTTCCTAGAGAGTCCTTCTTGATGATGGCGAAGATCACACCGGCGGGGCCGACGTTCTTCTGGGCGCCACCATAGATGAGGTCATATTTCGAGACATCAACCGGACGGCTCATGATGTCGGAGCTCATGTCGGCGATAAGGGGGACAGGGCAATCGATGTCTTCCTTGATCTCCGTGCCATAAATGGTGTTGTTGGTGGTGATGTGGAAGTAGTCGATGTCCGTCGGAATCTCGTATCCCTTAGGAATATATGAATAGTTCTTGTCGGCGGAGCTGGCGAGGGCGTAAGCATCGCCAAGGCCCTTCGCTTCCTTCAAGGCCTTCTTCGCCCATACTCCGGTCTCAAGGTAGGCCGCCTTCTTCTCAAGATAGTTCATAGCCACATAGAGGAACTGGAGAGAGGCGCCACCGCCAAGGAACACGACCTCATGGGTGTCGGGAATATGAAGCAACTCCCTCCAGAGGGCGCGGCACTCATCCATGGTCTCATCCCACTCCTTGGTGCGATGGGAGATGCTGAGCACGGAAACACCGGTGCCTTTGAAGTCTTTCAAGGCCTCGATGGCATTGTCGATGGCTACCTGCGGCAGAAGGCAGGGGCCTGCGTTGAAAACATGAACCTTTTTCATTTCGATTATATCAATTGTTAACTGTTATTAATACCGTGATTAGGAATCAAAACCAAATCGGAGGTAAAGATAGCCAATTTATAAGGAATAACCCAATAAATAAGATATTATCGCCATCCTGACATACATTCCGCCTCCGGCCTGCTGGAAATAGTAGGCGTAAGGGGTGTTGTCCACATCCTTGGCGATCTCGCCGACCCTCGGGAGCGGGTGCATGACCTTCATCCCAGGCCTCACGGAACCAAGCATGGAAGCGGTCAACCTGTAGACATCTTTCACCTTCTCATACTCAGCCATATCCGGGAATCTCTCCTGCTGGACCCTGGTCATGTACAGGATGTCGCAGTCATTGATTCCGTCCTCGATCCTGGAGACCTGGCGGTAAGGGATTCCGTCCCTATCCAACATCTCGATATATTTCCTGGGCATCTCCAACTCCTCTGGTGAGGTGAAGGTGAATCTGGGACTGAAATGTCTCAGGGCATCAACAAGGGAATGGACCGCCCGGCCATATTTGAGGTCTCCCACCATATTGATGTCCAGACCTTCCAAACGGCCTTGCGTCTTCTTTATGGCGTAAAGGTCAAGCAGGGTCTGGCTGGGATGCTGGTTAGCTCCATCGCCGGCGTTCACGACCGGCACAGACGCCACAGAGGCGGCAATGTCGGCCGCCCCCGCCATAGGATGCCTCATGACAATCATGTCCACATAGTTGGAGACTATCCTTATGGTGTCCTCTAGGGTCTCCCCTTTCGTCTGGCTGGTGTTACGGTTGTCCGGGAAACCTATTACTCTGGCCCCAAGCCTATTGACCGCGGTCTCAAAAGAGAGCCTGGTCCTGGTCGAAGGCTCAAAGAAAAGGCAGGCGACCACTTTGCCGGAAAGGAAGGAACGCTCACGGTCTTTCTCGAATTCACCGGCCATGTCCAGGATGTGAAGGATCTCCTCCTTCGTCAAGTCCTGGATTGAAATCAAACTTTTTGGCATAATATAAAATGTGTTATTGTATTTCCTCAACCACCACGCTCCCTATACCCGAGAACCTGTCAAGCATGTCAGCCTCGGCCGAGAGCCTGACCCACGCCTTCAGCGAGCAATCCACGCCGAAATCCTGGTCTTTCTGACGCAAGTCCATGTCTTTCAATATCCGCATCACCTGATTCATGTCCTGGTAGCCGAATCTCACACCGTACCATTTGCCAGCCACTTTCTCTATGGTACCAGCATTGTCAAGGGCCTCAGCCGTGGAGGTCTTGTAGGCTCTGATCAGGCCTGGGATCCCGAGCTTGATTCCACCGAAATACCTAACGACCACCACCAAGGTGTCGCTTAGCCCACGGGAATCAATCTGACCCAGTATTGGCCTCCCCGCGGAAGACGACGGCTCACCGTCATCGTTGGCCCTGAACCGGTCGCCGAGATGCCCGAGCCTGTAGGCGTAGCAATGGTGGCGGGCATCATGGTACTTTTTTTTGAGATCGGACACGATGTCTTTAACTTCCTCCTCAGTCTCAACCGGATAGGCGTAAGAGATGAAACGGCTGCCGTTGTCCTTGAACAATCCTTCGGCAGGAGCGGAAACGCTCAGGTAAGTGTCTTGAATCATATCCACGAAATTAACGTTTTTCACATAATTTTGCAACGGGGCGGGATTTTTTGTATTTTTGAATACTATTTGAGTCATATGGTTTATCAATTCAGAGTCACTTTAGCTGGAATCAAAGGATTCTACAGGGTTTACCGGATGGATTCCGGAACCACTCTTTATGAGTTCCACAAGCAGATGAGGGCGGACATGGAGTTCCCCCAGGACCAATTGATCATGTTCAAGGCGATGGATGCCGAAGGCGGAGTTGTCGCACGTTATGGCCTATTCGACCTTGGCTCCGGGACAGTGGACAAAATCACTGTCAAGGATACGGTCGACTCAGGTGTCGCCTCCTTCATATATTTTTATGACGTACCGAACAGGAAAAGCGTCATCATAACCTTTGAGGGTGCTGAGGAAGGCAGAGGTCCTTCTCCGGTCATCGTCGATGTCAAAGGGCCGAACCCGATCGAGTTCGAGAACGGGTACGTCGCCTTCGAGGATCTTCCCGACTCCCAGCGCCATCTTCCAGGGCAGAAGCCGGACTGGCTCGGCGAGCTTGGCTCCGGAAGTGACGACGACAAGTCCGACGGGGACGAGGACGACGAGGAAGATGATGACGACGAGGACGGCAAGGAGGTCTTCGACGGGACTGAGGATCTCGATTTCTAGAATATGCCTCGCCGGCTCGTCATAGTTCTCGGGCCGACGGCCGTGGGGAAGACCGAGTACAGCGTCCGGAAGGCCCTGGAATACGGTTCCCCTATCATCTCTTGCGACTCACGCCAGATCTATAAGGAAATGACGATCGGCACGGCTGTCCCTGACAAGGAACAGCTGGATACCGTCAAGCATTATTTCATACAGACAGTTCCTGTCACCGAGCCCTACACGGCAGGCGATTATGAGCGGGATGCTCTAGCTTTGATCGAGCGGCTTTTCGAGGAAGGACACGAAACTCTGGTAATGACTGGAGGCTCGATGTTCTACATCGACGCTGTCTGCAATGGGCTGGACGACCTCCCGGACGGAGATCCCGAGTTGCGGAAAGCTCTCTGGGAAAGAGTTGATTCAGAGGGCCTTGAGAGCCTAGTCGAGGAGCTAGCCTCAAGGGATCCGATCACATATTCCCGAATCGACAAGCAAAATAACCAGAGGGTGGTGAGGGCACTGGAGGTCTGCTTGGTATCCGGCAGGCCGCTTTCCTCTTTCAAGTCCGGAGGGAAGAAAAGGGATTTCGAGATCGAGAAAATAGGTCTTGAGCGTCCGAGGGAGGAGCTGTACGCCAGGATCGACCGGAGGGTGCTGAAGATGATGGATGAGGGCCTCGTGGAGGAGGTCCGCTCCCTTCTCCCCTACCGTGACTGCCAGGCCCTGCAGACAGTTGGATATAAGGAAATATTTGATTATCTGGATAATAAAGTTTCTCTTGACGAAGCCATCCGACTGATCCAGCGGAACACCCGCCACTACGCAAAAAAACAAATGACCTGGTGGCGACGCGACCAGGCCATTAAATGGATTTCTATCTAATCAGTCTCGCGGACTGTCAAAATAGCCAGCCGAGGGTAAGATAGGCAAACGGCCTGTCACAGTTGCCCCAGTGAGCTCCCGCTGAGACTCGGCATTTCTGCTTGACAATCACTCCGGTCTCGGCGCAAAGATTACCAAAGTCGACCCTGTCGGAATCTCCATCCTTATAAAAAGCCTTCCTATGGACATATTGAGGGCCCGTGCCAGCGGCAAGGAAAGGGGCTACAGATTTCTCCTTACAGAAATCAATTTCGGCGGTAAGAGTCGCTGAGTGAGCCTGGAATTTGTACCGAGAACCAGTGCTGAACGATGGCGAAAACATATATTTCATGCCAATCCTGAACCCCTTGTATATGTCATATCGCCATGCCGCTCCAAACACCGACCGGCCACGTACATATATTTGCCTATAAGAGTCAGGTAAAGAATAATCAGGATCTGAACGGTTTACTTCTAATCCGATAGCCCTTCCTGACAGTAACTCGAATTCGCTTCGGGACTGGCCATAAGAGATTATTGACCCTAGAATTAATAATAATGTCGGAATAATCCTTTTCATATCCAGTTTCCTACTAACATAGACTGCTTTTTCATGACTATATTATTAAACCCGAAAAAGTGAAAATCTTGCATCAGGATTCAAAAAAAACTTAAGATTTCATAATCCGTTTGTTGCGGCAAGCAGTCTTGCGGATTGAGCGATCTTTTTTATTATATTTGTATATTTAACGTTAATCCGCATGACTAACATAAGACATCTTGATCCCCACTGCGAGTCCATCCTACAGGAATATCGCGACAACCTGACCTGGTTCCAGGAAGAGGCGGGGAAGGTGTATTCCCGTCTCAAGGAGACGTTGGAGAAAGCCGGTCTACTCACCGCAGCCCTGGAATATAGGGTCAAGGCGGAGGATTCACTGGCTGGCAAGTTGGAATTAAAAGGAGAGAAGTATCAGTCTCTCAAGGATATAACCGACATCATCGGGCTAAGGGTGATCACCTTCTACACCGACGATGTGGACAAAGTGGCGTCCGCGGTGGAAAGGCTTTTCGAGGTGGACTGGGAGAATTCCGTGGACAAGCGCAAGGCTCTTGAGATCGACAGTTTCGGGTACCTGTCGCTGCACTATGTCTGCCGGATCCCGGAATCCGAATACAGGATGGAAATCCAGATGAGGACTGTCCTGCAGCATGCCTGGGCCAACATGAACCACGACACAGGCTACAAGTCCGGAGTTGAGGTGCCCCCGAGATACCTCCGCAACTTAAGCCGCCTGGCCGGAATGCTGGAACTGGTGGATGACGAGTTCAGCCGGATCCGATCTGAACTCACGAACTATCGTAGGCAAGTCAAGGCCCTGGTGGCGTCTGGTAACTTGGATGACGTTCCTCTTGATGGAGACACTTACAGGAGCTTCCTGGAGATGAATCCATTTGACTCACTAAACCAAAGAATCGCCTCTGTCAACCAGGCCGAGGTGCATGAGGTCTCCCTCATGCCTTTCCTGACATTATTCAAAGGACTTGGATGCAAAACCCTGGGCGACATCGTGGATATGATCCGGAAGTATTCGGAAGGAGCATTCCAGATCGCCACGTTCCAGATTGGTCTGACAGACCTGGACATTGTCTCTTCTTCCATCGGGCCCCAGGACCTTTGCATCGCCTACCTTCTCAAGCAAGGCAGCGGAAAAGCCGGAATCAGACTGATGTTCGACACGCTTAACGGCAAATCGGAAAGCAACGATATGATCGCTGATCTGATCATGGAACAAGCTAAAGATCTGCCATTCATGAACCAATAATATGGCCAACAATCCTCTCGACACGACACTGCTTGACAAGGCGATCATTTTCGCCGTGAAGGCTCACTCCGGGACAGAGCGTCGGGGGAAGGGATTCCCTTACATAGTCCACCCGATGGAGGCCATGGAGATTGTCTCCACGATCACGAACGACCAGGAACTGCTGGCTGCGGCTGCCCTGCACGACACTGTGGAAGACACTCATGTCACGATAGGGATCATAAGGGAAGAATTCGGAGACAGGATAGCGGACCTGGTGGAAGCAGAGAGCGACGTGTTTGTGGAGGGGGTCAGTGAGGAGGATAGCTGGCACGAGAGGAAGAAGGCGGCTTTGGAGCGGCTAGCGAAAGCGACCCGCGATGTCAAAATAGTAGCCATGGGAGACAAGCTCTCCAACATGAGAGCAATAGCGAGGGACTACGCTGAGCAAGGGGATGAGTTTTGGAACTTATTCCACGTCAAAAACAAGTCAGACCACGCATGGCGTTACAGGGGTCTTGTGGAAGCCTTACGGGATCTTAGTGGAACAGCTGCGTTTTCGGAATTCGAACGTCTTGTGAATCAAGTATTTAACGGATAAATCTATGGAAGCGCTCAAAATCTCGCTCGACGACTACATCCTTTCCGGAGGCGGCGCTAACGGGGAGAGTTTCGACCACAAGTCCGATCCGTCGGTCATGTTGAAACTTTATTTCCCGGGCAAGATCCAACAGCCTTTGGATGAGATGGTTCTCGCCAGGAAGGTTTACGAATTGGGCATACCGACCCCCGAACCTGGTGAATATGTCGTTACAGAGGACGGTCGTTATGGCATCCGATTCCGCAGAATACTCGGGAAGAAATCCTACTCCAGAGCCACGGCGGATAATCCGGAAAAGGTGGCGGATTATGCCGCGGAATTCGCCGGGATGTGCCTCCAATTGCACTCCACCCATGTGGACACGACCCTGTTCGAGAATGTAAAGGACAGGTACTTCCGGTTGCTGGAGGCAAACCCTTTCTTCACAACCTCGGAAAAGGATAAACTCGAAAGATTCATCGCTGACACCCCGGACGAGGACACCGCCATTCATGGGGACTTGCAGTACAGCAACGCGATATTCGCCGGAGACAAGAATTATTTCATCGACCTCGGGGATTTCTGCTATGGCAACCACCTGTTCGATGTCGGGATGGTCTATCTTTGCTGCTGCCTGAGCGGTGAGGATTTCATCCAGGAGACATTCCATATGCCCAAATCACTGGCGAAGAGATTTTGGGAAGAGTTCGCACCGGCATATTTCGGGAAAGACCGTCCTCTCAGAGAGATAGAGGAGGAGATCCGGCCATACGCCGGCCTCAAGACCATAATAGTGGAACGTGACACCAACTGCCCCATGCCTGAGTTCAGGGCCGCTTTAACCTCAGTATTATGAACATCAAGTCCAAATTTGAAGAACGGTTCAAGCGTAAATCCGTGCTCGCCGCGTTGTTGCTGGTGATCGTGGCGGCATTGACGCTGGAAGCCACGTCGCTGATACAGTATTATTACGCCGAGAAAGGCTTGAAGGAAGAGGCCACAAAACGAGCCGAGAGCCAGCTTGAGAACACCAGGCTCAAGATAGAAGGGGTACTTGACCAGGTCGAGGCCACAATCCGGAATAATGTCCGACTCACCCAGTGGGGATTCGGACATTTGGACAGCCTCCACATGATAACATCGATAATAGTCCGTGAGAACCCTGTGGTGAGCGGATCGACGATCGCGCTCGTTCCGGGGTACAGCCGGAGGTGTCCGCTGTTCGCACCCTACTCATACAACGACCCTGAGACGGGGGAGATTCTGTCGAAATCCCTTGCGACAAAGGAATATGACTATCCATCAAAGGAATGGTTCACAAAGCCCATCGAACTCGATACAGGCTATTGGTCGGAGCCATACGTGGATGTCGGAGGTAGCGAAGTCCTGATGACAACTTATTCAGTACCCATAAGGGATGCGAAAGGGAATGTTGGCGCTGTACTCACGGCCGATGTCGCGTTGGACTGGCTGACCAATTATGTTGGCGGCAACAAGGTCTATCCCGACGCTTTCAACCTCGTGGTAAGCCGGAAAGGAGAGATCATGGTCGCCCCGATTGAGACCCTGGTCATGCGCAAAACACTACAGGAAGCTTCCAGCACCTTCGAGGACCAGGATGAGGTGAAATCCATCACCAACTCCATGCTCAACGGAGAGTCCGGCATGCGGGTGGTCCAAGGAAAGACCAACAGCAGCCATGTGTATTTCGCTCCGGTGGAACGCACTGGTTGGTCCATGTCCATCGTGATACCAGACAAAGAGATATTCGGTGAGATCAAGAGCATAAGGAGACTGGTGGAATTGCTTCAGGTCCTTGGTCTTTTGATGTTGGTGCTCATCCTCAGTTTCGCGGCTAAGAGCCAGAACCAGTTCAAGGCATTGTCGGAGAAGAAGGAGAAAATGGAGAATGAGCTGACCATCGCCAGGGGCATACAAATGTCAATGATACCCAAGACCTTCCCTCCTTTCCCGGACCGGGACGACCTCGACATATCCGCCATGATCGTGCCGGCCAAAGAAGTAGGCGGAGACCTTTACGACTACTTCATCCGGGATGGTAAGTTGTATTTCTGCATAGGGGATGTGTCCGGGAAGGGTGTGCCGGCGGCTTTGGTCATGGCCGTCACAAGAAGCCTGTTCCGGTCCGTTGCCACTCATGAGCACACCTCATCCCATATCGTGAACATAATGAACAAGAGTATGGCCGAGATGAACGACAGCAGCATGTTCGTCACCTTCTTCTGCGGCATACTCAACCTCGAGGATGGCCATCTCGATTATTGCAACGCCGGACACAACACGCCAATAATCCTCTCAGGAACAAGGAGGAAGCTGGACATAATCCCCAATCTGCCTTTAGGGATTGTCGCTGACTTCTCGTTCAAATCTCAGAAAACGGTCTTGAAAAATGACGATGGCCTGTTCTTATATACGGATGGACTCACCGAGGCCGAGAATATCAACCACGAACTGTTCGGGGAGGAAAGGATGATTGAGGTGCTTTCTACCAGAAGAGACGCCTCAGGTCATCTCGGAGCCATGGAGAAGGCTGTCAACAAGTTCGTTGATGAAGCCCCGAGGAGTGATGACCTCACAATGCTTTACATACATTACATTATGACTGAGCCAGGAGTTATAAAACGCCATCTTACGCTTGAGAATAATATAGAGCAGATTCCCAGGCTCTCGAAATTCATAAATGGTATCGCGGAGAGCAAGAAACTTGATGAGGATCTGGCCATGAATATCCACCTCGCGATGGAAGAGGCGGTGACAAACTCGATTATGTACGCCTACCCTGAAGGTGTCATCGGTGAGATCGAGATCGGCGCCATTGTGGATGACAACACCATAGAGTTCACTATCTCAGACAATGGCATGGAGTTTGACCCGACAGCCAGGCCAGAGCCCGACATCACGACAGGAGTGGAGGATAGACCCATCGGAGGTCTTGGCATATTCCTGATCAAGAAAATCATGGACTCCGTCACCTACCGGAGGGAAAAGGGTGTTAATATCTTGAAATTGATCAAAAACATTAAATGATATGGAAGTAAAGATTAACAAGCAAGATGATGTGACCACTATCCGCCTTATCGGACGGCTGGACACTCCCGCCGCACAGGAGGTCGGCAAGGAACTAACTCCTCTCCAGGAGACCGCCAACGGCACCATTATCCTTGATTGCGAGGATCTTAGCTACATCTCCAGCTCCGGCTTGAGAATATTCCTGTCCCTGCGTAAGGCTGCCGCCGTGAAAGGAGGCAAGGTGATTGTGAGAAACATCAATGACAGCATACGGAACGTGTTCATGATGACCGGGTTCCTTAACCTGTTCGAGGTGGAGTGATGCCTCTCTCGGTATTCTCAATTAATATCTTGTCCGAGAACCTGCTTCTGCTGGTGTCGGTACTGGTGTTCTGCGCTATCCTGTTCACGAAGATCGGGACGAGGTTCGGAGTGCCCTCCCTGCTCCTTTTCCTCATCATAGGAATGATCGCCGGAGCGGACGGGATAGGTATTCGCTTTGAGGATTACCACCTGGCCGAGTCAATCGGCCATTTCGCCATGACCATAATCCTGTTCACCGGCGGACTCCAGACTTCCCTCTCCGAGTCCAAGCCAGTGATGCGGCAAGGAGTGTTGCTTTCCTCTTTAGGAGTGTTCATCACAGCATTGCTCACGGGATTATTCATTTATCTTGTCACAGGAAGCCTAATTGGCCAGATAGGAGGCACATTTCTCGGATGCCTGCTTCTGGCGTCAGTGATGGGTCCCACGGATTCAGCATCCGTGTTCTCCATCCTGAGAGGCAAGAAAATGCACCTGAGGGAACGCATCGGAACCATGCTGGAGCTCGAATCCGGAAGTAACGACCCCATGGCGTATATACTCACTATCATCATGGTCCAGATCCTGACCTCCCCCGAGAAGATGAGCGGCAGCGCCTGGGGGATGATTTGGACGGGAACATGGATTCTGGTCGTGCAGATGGCAATCGGGTTTGCGGTGGGTATTGTCGTAGGTTACGGTGCGAAGCTCCTGCTGGAGAAAGTCCCCCTGCCAGGAAACTCCCTGTATTCAATCCTGATTCTGAGCATCGGATTCTTCTCGAACGGAATAGCGACCATCCTTTTCGGGAACGGACTCCTCGCCCTGTACGTGACCGCCATCATCATCGGCAACAAGGCCAAGATACCCAACGAGAGGGATGTGCTGAAGTTTTTCGACGGGATGACATGGCTTATGCAACTGGTGATGTTCTTGATGCTGGGTCTTCTCGCGCGGCCCTCACAGATGGCTCACTCCCTGTTGCCGGCAGTGCTGATCGCCCTGTTCATGATGTTCGTGGCACGTCCGGCGAGTGTGTTCACCTGCCTCGCTCCATTTAAGGGAATCTCCACAAAATCAAAGTTTTTCGTCTCGTGGGTGGGCCTCAAGGGCGCTGGCCCGATCCTGTTTGCCCTCTATCCTGTCATCTCCGGATTGGAAGGCTCCGATGACATGTTCAACATAGTGTTCATCATCACCCTGCTGTCGCTCGTGGCGCAAGGGATGACACTCTCCCCTATCGCCAGGAAGCTTGATCTGAGCTTTGAGGAGGATCCGACTATCGAGACCTTCGGGATGGAGATACCGGAGGAAATGGGGATGCTCCGTGACCACACCGTCTCGGAGGATGACTTGCGTGAGGGATCCACATTAAGGGACCTGCATCTGCCCCACGGAATACGAGTAATGATGGTCAGGCGCGGCGATCGTTTCCTTGTCCCTCATGGGAGCATGGAACTGGTCGTGGGTGACCACCTTGTGATTATAATGGGAGAGAGCGACGACGACCTCACCTAGAAAGGGAGGTCGTTGGATAAATCTTCCACAGACGGCATGTCGACCGGCATATCATCCAGGGAAGGAGCCGGAGCGGGTGCCTGTTCCTGAGCGGGAGACAAGGGAGAGATACGCCATACTCGCACGTCATTGTACCAACGGCCATTATACTCCCTGGCCCTCAAATTGAAAGACACTTTAACAAGGTCGCCGACCTGGAACTTGTCCAGTTCGGCGACTTTCTCATTTCCAAATGAAGTTAAGCAAACCTCCGCGGGAAAGTTACCATCCTGATACTCAAGGATGAAATCTTGCTTAACCCAGGAACCCCTGGGACTTTGGCCACTTAGTTTGGCCTCTTTCCGGGAGATGCGCCCCTCCAATTCAAGCGCAGCCATCAGCTTACTTCTTGGCAGGCTCCTGGACAGGCTCAACGAAAGGCTTGACTGAATCCAGGGTTATGTCGAACACCAGAGGAGTGTTGGGCTCGATGGCGTTGGAACCACGCTCACCGTATCCAAGCTCAGCGGGAACATAAAGGACAGCCTTTCCACCCTCGCCGAGGAGCTGGAGACCCTCAGTCCAACCAGGGATAACCCTGTTGAGAGTCAGCATGACAGAAGGCTCACCCTCGGGGACCTCCTCGATGACGGTACCGTCCTTGAGAGTGAGTTTGTAGTGGACATAGACAGTGTCCTTGGGACCGGGTTTGGTGTCGTTACCGGGCTCTTTGATGAGATAGCAAAGACCTGACTCGGAAGCCTCGACTCCAGCCTGCTTCTTCACCTCGTCGAAGAACTTGTTCTGCTCCGCCTTGTTGATGGCCGCGACGTACGCTGATCTCTTCTCAATGAAGCCGCTGATGACCTCATTCATCTGCTCAGGATTGACCTTGAACTGCTTGACAAAGTCGGTGTCACGCTGGTTGCCCTTGGCATGCACGAAATCATCGATACCCCTCTTGATCTCGGAGAAATTGAGGTCACCCATGTTGTAACCTTTGATCATGGAACCGAAGTTTATACCGAGAAGGTAACTGACTGAGTCAATCTCACCCTTTGAAGGAACGAGCTCCTTAGCCACGCCAGCCGGCTTGGCGGAGTTGCAAGCCACGGCCGAAATAACCATGGCCGCGACAGCGAAAAACTTGATTACTCTTTTCATATTTATAGCTTTTATGAGTTATCACTTAGGGCGCGAATATCGCAAAAATAATTGAGATTTACATTATTAATATTGATTTGGTTTGCCATTTACAAAAACTTTGACTATATTTATGAAAACCACATCCAATCATGGAGATTGATTCCGCTCTACTGCACTCAAAACTGAAGACCTTCTTCGGCTACGATGCCTTCAAAGGTGACCAGGAAGCCATTATACGCAACCTGATCGAGGGAAAGGACGCGTTCGTGCTTATGCCCACAGGAGGCGGTAAGTCTCTATGCTTCCAATTGCCGGCGCTCGTCATGCCTGGCACAGCGATCGTGATCTCTCCCCTTATCGCATTGATGAAGAATCAAGTGGACGTCATCCGCGGTTTCGAGGAGAAAACCATAGGCATTGCCCATTTCCTCAACTCATCGCTCGGCAAGGCGCAGATCCAGGAGGTCCGTCAGGACCTGTTGTCGGGAGTCACCAAACTCCTTTATGTGGCGCCTGAATCCTTGACCAAGGAAGAGAATATCGATCTCCTGAAAGAGATAAAAATTTCCTTCTATGCGGTGGATGAGGCTCATTGTATCTCAGAATGGGGGCATGACTTCCGTCCTGAGTACCGCAGGATAAGGGATATGATCCAGACCATCGGTAAAGCCCCGGTGATAGCCTTGACAGCGACGGCGACTCCTAAGGTGCAGAGCGACATACAGAAGAACCTCGGCATCATGGACGCCACCGTGTTCAAGTCTTCCTTCAACAGGCCAAATCTCTACTATGAGGTCCGGGATAAAGTGGACGCCGAGAAAGACATCATCCGCTACATCAAACAGCATCCCGGCAAGTCTGGAATCATTTACTGCCTAAGCCGCAAGAAGGTGGAAGAGACAGCAAGCCTATTGAGTATCAACGGAATAAAGGCTCTTCCCTACCATGCCGGACTGGATGCCAAGACAAGGGCTGAGAACCAGGACCGCTTCCTGATGGAGGATGTGGACGTTATCGTGGCGACCATCGCCTTCGGTATGGGGATTGACAAACCGGACGTCAGGTTTGTGATTCACTACGATATTCCAAAGAGCATCGAGGGATACTACCAGGAGACCGGTCGCGCCGGAAGGGACGGTGAGGCGGCTGACTGCATCACATACTATAGCTATAAGGATATCCAGAAACTCGAGAAATTCATGCTCGGAAAACCGATCTCCGAGCAGGAGATCGGACGGCAGTTGCTGATGGAGACCGTGGCTTACGCCGAGACTAGCCAATGCCGCAGAAAGATGCTGCTCAATTATTTCGGGGAGGATTATCCGAAAGACAACTGTGGCGTGTGCGACAACTGTGTCAACCCTAAGCCCACCTTTGACGGACGCAAGGAGATGTGCCTGGCGATCAGGCTTATCAAATCCCTGCCGGAGCACTTCAAGATAGAGCATTTGGCCATGGTCCTGTCGGGACGGTCCAATGCGATGGTGAAATCATACAAGCATGACACCCTTCCTCTGTTCGGGGAAGGCAAAGACCATAGCGACAGATTCTGGAGCGCTGTCATCCACCAGGGGCTTCTTCTCCATCTTCTGGGCAAAGAGATTGAGTCATATGGCCTTATCTATGTGACTGAGAAGGGAGAGGAGTTCTACTCGAACCCGTGGGAGATCAGGCTTGTGGAAGACCGTGTCTTCGTGGGCAAGGACAGCGATGATGACGACGATGATGCCGCCTCAGACAAGGCCGCCATGAGAGGCGGCGGTGGAGATCCGGTCTTGCTGTCTATGCTGAAGAACCTGAGGAAAGACATGTCCAAGAGGCTGAATTTGCAGCCTTGGATCATTTTCGGCGATCCTGCCTTGGAAGACATGTCAATACTGTATCCAATCACGTTCAACGAGTTGCATAGCTGCCAGGGTGTAGGTGAAGGGAAGGCCAGGAAATATGGCAAGGAGTTCATCGAGTTGATCAAGGCCTATGTTGAGGAGAATGACATCACAAGGCCGGCGGAGTTCGTGGTCAAGTCCGCCCCGACAAAGTCGGCGGACAAGATATTCATTATCCAAAGCGTGGACCGCAAGCTTTCACTTGAGGACATAGCGGACGCCAGGAGCATGGACATGGATAAATTGATCGAAGACATCGAGGGGATTGTCTCCACGGGCACAAAGTTGGACCTCAACTATTATATCCGTCAAGTGATCGACGATGACATCGTCGAAGAGATATTCGATTACTTCAAGAACGAGGCGTCATCCGATTCCCTCGAGGAGGCCCGGGCTGCCCTGGAGCCGGATTATGACGAGTTGGAGATAAGGCTTGTCAGGATCAAGTTCCTCTGCGAGGTCGCGTCCTAAATCGTCACCATCTTAAGACGGCGGTTCTCAAAATGCCCCAGCCGCCTGAAACCGAACATTTTCACATACTGGGCGAAATACTCGAACTTCGTCCCAACCTGTTCTGGCTTGTGAGAATCGGAGCCCAGGCAAATGATGTCCCCTCCAAGCTCCATGTACCTGATCAGGATGTCCCGGTCAAGCTCCGGGGTCCTGAGTCCATACTGCTTATATGTCTTGGTGTTGATCTCAAGCCCTTTGCCGTTCTCTATCAGATATTTCAATATCTCATCAATAAGGCCCGGGAAATCCCTGTACTGGATACTCTCTTTAGGATAAGGGGCGTAACGGACAATATAGTCGAAATGACCCATGATGTCAAAATCGCCCAGCTTCCTCATCTCGCGCAGCAGTGTCTCAAGATAACGGCCATAGGCTTCCTTCCAATTCTTGCCCTTGTAGTATGGCCCGAAATAGGGATCAGTGTCCTCGAGATAATGTACAGAGGCGATGACCTGGTCGAATGACTGCGCGGCCAGGATGTTCTTGTTGAGCTCACGGCTATCCTCATAAAGGCCTATCTCTATCCCCTTGAGAACCTTGAACTTCTTCGCCGCCGCCCTGCCATAAGCTCCATCGGCCACAAGGCCGCTGACCCGGTCGATCTCCGCCTGCTGGGCTTTCACGTCAAAAACCTCGCAGACTATCGGCTCGAATTCCTCTTTCATCTTGGGGACAAAGTAATCGCAATGGTCGGTGAAACAAATCCCTCCAAAACCTTTGTCAACCGCCGCTTTAACGCTTTTTTCTACTGTGGTCGCGCCTCCGTCAAAAGAAAATTGGCTATGGTTGTGTGTGTCGAAAAACATATTCACGAATATAGCGTTTTTTTATTAATTTTGTGTTTATGATTACCCTGGGATATAAAACAAAGTTCGACAGCGTCACAAGAGCGGTCGCTGCCATAGGAATAGGACTGGTGATGGCCTTCGGAGGCAACGCACCCGCTTTGGTTGTGAAGATCATAGCGATACTGCTTGTCGTGGCGGGTATCGCCTCTCTGATTTACGGATTGGTGAAAAGCAAGGAGAATGGTGTTTACCAGCTGCTTCTGATTAACGCTGGACTGGACATCGCGCTCGGCCTTCTGTTGTTCTTCAACCCGCAATGGATAGCAGGAGTGATCGTATATGCCATCGGCATCGTCCTCATCCTATTCGGAGGTCTTCAACTAATAGCTTTGGCCGGAGCAATGAGCCTTCTGGGAGCGGGATTCTCCTCCCTTCTGCTCTCTGTCCTGGCTGTCGTGGGAGGCGCTTTCCTACTATTCAACCCATTCACTATCAATGTGATGAGCATCATAGCTGGATGCCTTCTGATCGTTTATGGAGTGGCAGAGCTGATCTCCGCTTTCCGGATGCAGAAAGCCAGGGAGGAATTCGAGATCAGACGAGCCGAGATGCCTTCGGGGCCTAACGTCCGAGAGACCGGATCGACAAGCCTGGCTGACGCCAAAGAAGTCACCTACGAGAAGATAGAAGAGCCTGAGGACCAGGACGACATGAATTGAGCATGATCCCGCGTGACACGGTACAGAAGATCCTGGACACCGCACAAGTAGAGGAAGTGGTGGCCGATTTCGTCTCGCTGAAGAAGCGCGGGGCGGAATGGTGGGGTTGTTGTCCATTCCACAACGAGAAGACCCCTTCCTTCCATGTCGTTCCAGCTAGAGGAATATACTACTGCTTCGGTTGCCACAAAGGAGGATCCGCCGTGGGTTTCGTGATGGATCATGAGCACATGTCCTATCCGGATGCCCTGAGATACCTGGCCAAGAAATATAATATAGAGGTGGTCGAGGAAGAGCAGAGCGCCGAGGAACTGGCCGCGCGCCAGAGAAACGAAAGCCTTTACCTCGTCTCTGAGTTCGCCGAGGAATTCTTCAAGGAGCAGCTCTCGAAAGGAGAGGGCAAAGCCGTGGGACTCAATTATTTCCACACCCGGGGTCTGGAGGATGCCACTATCTCGAAATATGGTCTGGGATGGGCTCCGTCCGACCGCCATGCCTTTACAGACGCAGCCAAGGCGAAAGGATATAAGGATGAGTATCTCCTCGAGACAGGACTTTGCGCAAAATACGACGACAAGCCAGATCTCCATGACAGGTTTGTCGAGAGGGTCACCTTCCCTATCCATTCAATCAGCGGCAGGATTATAGGCTTCGGAGCCAGGACACTAAAATCAAAAGAGGAAGGGAAACCCTACGCCAAATACGTAAACTCCAAGGAGAGCGCCATATACGTCAAGAACCAGTCATTGTACGGAATATGGTTCGCGAAGGGTGAGATGGCCAAGAAAGACAAGTGCTTCCTGGTCGAGGGATACTTGGACGTTCTCTCCATGCATCAGCTGGGAATCACCAACGTGGTGGCTTCCAGCGGTACCGCGTTGACCGACGGGCAGATCCGCCTCATCGGGCGTTTCACCAAGAACGTCACTATCATGTATGACGGTGACGAGGCCGGTGTCAAGGCTGCCTTAAGAGGTATCGACATGTTCCTCCGACAAGGAATGAACGTCAAAGTCGTGTTGATCCCTGATGGAGATGACCCTGACTCTTACGCCAGAAAGCATACATTGGAGGAAGTGGAGGACTTTATCTCTGAGAACGAGCAGGATTTCGTGGACTTCCAAAGTTCCCTTCTGCTGCGGAACACGGAGAATGATCCTCTCCGACGCGCTGATGCGATAAATGAGATAGCCGACACTGTGGCCCAGATTCCGGACGGAGTCAAAAGGGAGACTTATATCGACTTCCTCAGCCGCAAGTTCGACATCCGGAGGACCGTCCTGGAGGATAGGGTCGGCTTGACAAGGACGAAACTCTTGACCCAGTCCGGACAGCCGCTCGAGCCCGGCCGCGTCCATCCTCGCTCCGCTGCGGCTGAGTACGGCCTAAGCTCGACGGCTGCTCCGGACCTGAAAGATTCGGAGCGAAGCGACGCAGGGAGTCTGAGGGGAACGCCCCTCAGTCCCCCTAGGGGGCAAGGGGGGTTGACGTTTGTTTCCAGTGACGATCTATCGTCACTGGAAACAAACCCGATCATGGCGAAGGCGGAGCGGGATCTGCTGAGTTTCATCCTGACTTATGGCACAACCGACCTTGAGTTCCAGAGCGACTCGGAGTTCTATTCAGAGGATGAGGAAGATGTCCAGACCGTATTCGAGTTCATCAGCCAAGCGGTAGAGGCGGACGGTACCGTATTCGCCAACAAAGCCTACCAAGACACCTATGACGCCTATTCTGAAGAGTATTATAATGGATATTCCCAGAATGACATCGTGAGACATCTCCTGGACGGAGAGGACAGGACTGTCGCCTTCGTTGCGGCTCAACTCTCGACAGAAGAGAGGTATGAATTGTCCATCAAGAATCTCCGCGACGCAATGATGTCGAAGGGGTCATGGCTGACGAAATTCGTTCCCAAGTCAATCCTCGTTTTCCAGGCATGCCGCCTCGAGGACAAAGAGCATTCCCTTAAGGAAGATCTAAAAGAAGCCCAGGACAACGAAGACCAGGACCATGAGATGGAGATATTGAAGAGTCTCGTTAATCTGCGCAAGGCCATCAAAACCGTCAAAGTTCGCCTCGGACGGGAAAAATAATAGGGAATTTGCTAACTTTGCGAGTCTTTAATCATCATTTATGGAGAAGAGTTTCAAGAGAACGCTTGTGACATGCGCGCTGCCGTACGCCAACGGCCCCGTGCATATTGGCCATTTGGCCGGAGTCTATGTGCCTGCTGACATATTCGTGAGATACAAGAGGATGAAGGGCGAGGATGTCCTTTTCATCTGCGGCTCAGACGAGCATGGCGTGCCCATTACCATCAAGGCGAGGGCGAATGGTGTGACTCCGCAAGATATCGTGGACAAGTACCACGGCATCATAAAGGACTCGTTCACAAGACTGGGTATCAATTTCGACATATATTCCCGCACCACTTCCAAGGTGCATCACAAGAACGCGTCCGAGTTCTTCCGTGAGCTCTACGACAAAGGCAAGTTCATCACCAAGGAAAGCGAGCAATACTATGACCCTGAGGCCAAGACCTTCCTGGCCGACAGGTACATCGTCGGCACCTGTCCCAAATGCGGCAATCCGAACGCCTATGGCGACCAGTGCGAGAAATGCGGTAGCACCCTGAGCCCTGAGGAACTCCTCAACCCGAAGTCCAAACTAAGCGGCGCCGAGCCGATAAAGAAAAAGACCACCCACTGGTATCTTCCTCTGGACCAGTATGAGCCATGGCTCCGTGACTGGATTCTCGAGAACCACAAGGAGTGGAGATCAAATGTCTACGGCCAGTGCAAATCATGGCTGGATGGTGGACTTCAGCCGAGGGCCGTCAGCCGCGACCTGGACTGGGGAGTACCCGTGCCGGTTGAGGGCGCTGAGGGCAAGGTTCTTTATGTCTGGTTTGATGCTCCGATAGGTTATATATCTAATACTCAAGAGCTTCTGCCTCAGAGCTGGGAGAAATGGTGGAAGGATGAGGACACCCGTCTCATACATTTCATCGGAAAGGACAACATCGTCTTCCATTGCATCGTATTCCCCTCGATGCTGAAGGCGCGCGAAAACTACATCCTTCCGGATAATGTGCCCTCAAATGAGTTCCTCAACCTCGAGAGCGACAAGATCTCGACCTCTCGCAACTGGGCTGTCTGGCTCAATGAATATGTCGACGACTTCCCGGGCCAGGAGGACACCCTTCGTTACGTTCTCTGCGCCAATGCTCCCGAGACAAAGGATAATGACTTCACATGGAAGGACTTCCAGCAGAGGAACAACAGCGAGCTGGTGGCCATCCTGGGCAATTTCGTCAACAGGGCGGTTGTCCTGACACAAAAATATTTCGGAGGCAAGGTTCCTGAGAACCTAAAACCGGAAGCCATTGATGCTGAGACACTTTCGCAGCTTCCCGAGCTTCGCCGCAGCCTTGAGGCCAATCTTGAAGGCTTCCATTTCAGGGAGGCTCTTAAAGACGCCATGAACATAGCCCGAATAGGCAACAAGTACATCTCCGACACCGAGCCTTGGAAAGTCGCGAAGACCGACATGGACCGCACCGCTTCGATCCTCTACACCTCGCTCCAGATATGCGCCAATCTCGCCATCGCTTTCGAGCCTTTCACTCCGTTCTCGGCTGAGAAGCTTAGAGGGATCCTGAAGGTTGGTTTAGACGCTGGGTTCGATCATCGCTCCGGCGAAGGTGAGCCGACGGTGAACTTCTACAGGCCTGGCGAATGCCGCGCTCTACATACGGCCGGACAGCCGCTCGAGCCTGAGGCCGGAGCAGCCGTCGAGCTTAGGCCGTACTCAGCCGCAGCGGAGCGAGGATGGACGCGGCCGTGCTCGAGCGGCTGTCCGGCCAACTCGGCTGAATGTCCGCTGCTGACATGGGATGACTTGGGACGTGGAGATATACTGCCGGTAGGACATGAGCTTGGAGAGGCCGTCCTTCTGTTCAGCAAGATCGAGGACAATGTCATCGACGCCCAGATCGCCAAACTGAACGCCACAAAGGCCGCCAACGAGGCTGCCGCCAAAGCCGCTGAAGCTGAGGAAGCCGCCAATAAGGTCGAGCCTCAGAAGCCTGAGGTCACCTTTGAGGACTTTGGAGCCATGGACATCCGCACCGCCACAGTGCTTGAGGCTGAGCGGGTTCCCAAGACTGACAAGCTCCTCAAACTCACGATTGACACCGGAATTGACCAAAGGACAATAGTCTCGGGCATAGCCGAGTACTATTCCCCTGAAGACATGCTCGGAAAGCAGATCTGCATCCTGGCCAACCTCAAGCCCAGGATGATCCGAGGCATCGAGTCCAAGGGAATGATCCTGATGGCAAAACAGGGTGACGGAACCATGCGTCTCGTCACCCCGAGTGAAGCCGTCTCAAACGGCGCTGTTATCGGCTGATTTATTTCTTAATCAAGCTCTTGACATAATCATAGAACTCAGGATCCTCACCTACGATGGTCTTGTTGATCATTCCGTCGGGATTGAGGATGATCTTGGTGGGATAACCCTGGATGGCGTATGTCGTAGAGACATCAATCTTCTCATTTCCGGGATTATACACATGCAGCCAAGGAAGCTCATGTTCCTTTATGGCTTTCTTCCACACGTCCTCGGTGTCCCTGCAGTCGATGCTGAGGATCTCGATCTTGCCCTTGGCATCCTTGTAGAGCTGCTTCATGTCCGGAATGCCTTTCTTGCACCAGTAGCACCACTCTCCCCAGAAATCGAGGATGATGTACTTGCCCTGATTGTAGAGGGATGACAGGGTGAAGTCCTCGCCCTTCTCGTTCTTGAGGGTAAAGTCAGGAGCCTGCATGTTGTCCTGGACCTTCTTGGCAGCTTCTGACCTCTCAAAAGCAGCCCTTGCTCTTTGCTCGGTCTGGTCGACAATTGACTTGAGGGGACCATTCTTGACATCATCAGGAAGGAGAGCGAGGAGTTCAAGAGCGTCTTTGCCGTCATCTCCTACTGTCTTCCCTATAATGGAAGCTGAATACTGGCTATTCGGATGGGTCCTGACGAACTCTTTAGCCACCTCGGTGATATGGTCATTAACCTGTGAGAACACCTCTGTCAAAGAATCGGCTTTAGCCTGGTCACTCTCCGCGACAGCGGCTTTGTACTCCTCTCCGATGGCATCGATCTTATCCAAATCCTCACGGCACATGGCGTCATAAACCTTCTTGTCTTTATAATACTCACTGCCGTCGAAGACCGGTTTAGCAAGAGTTCCAGTTATCTTGGCATGCTCCCCAGGCACATAAATGAAAGAAGTCGTGCCATATTGACTGCCACGTCTGTCATTCGGAAGATAAATCAATATTCCACGGGCCACGGAATCAGTCACTTGGAAGGAGAACTTTCCGCCCGGAGCCGGAATGACCATCGAGGAAAGAGGTTCCCTCATATCGTGAATATTCAACACCTCGACAAGCAATGAATCACCCGCCAAGTCGTCGAAGCGACCGGAGAAGGTGTTCTTTTTCGCGCAAGAAGCGCACACGAGCGGCAATAGAGCCACACAGAGATAGATAATCGCTTTTTTCATATCTGATAATTGTTAAGATTCGTCTAATTGGAAAAGGCACCGAGAATTGAAGTGACCGGTGAGAACACACTCCCGCTACTCGTGAAGGCACCCATGTCGTAAGCGTTCCACCCGTTGCAGACAAGCCCAGCCTTGCTGTAGATGGCGGGTTTCCACTTTCCGTCAACTTCCGGCTCCCAATACAAGACCCCAGCGCAGACATTAGAACCTAAGCCTTTGACGGAGTCGATAAAAGATTTCAGGCATGCTCCCGCCTCCGAGGATGTAGGGCGGACTCCCACCTCACAGACCATGACCTTGCAGGAATTCTTGGCGGCGAGAGTCTTAATCGAAGAGATGGCCTTTGAATTCAATTGCTGCCAAGTGGCTTTCTGGCCATCAATCTTCACATCAGTCATAGGATAATGTGAGAGACCAATGATGTCGAATTTGCCACCAGCCTCCTTGAACTCCTTGAAAAACCAACCATCATAGTCTCCCGCTTTGTAAGCATCGGAGATGTGAACAATAACTGGAGCGCTGGGGAACACTTGTTTCACAGCGTCATAGCCAGCGTTGCTGACCTTCACATAGTCTGAGTAGCGGGCTGAGCCGCTTTTGTTCCAGTCAATCTTACCGGCGTCCCAGACCATCCCGTTGTCGGTCTCGTTTCCGACCTGCACCCACGCCGGGACAACTCCAGCCGACTTCAAGGCGTTCAAAAACGTCACCGTGTGGGAAGAGACGGCGGAGGCCACCTTCGAGACATCTTTGGAATACGAAGCCCATGAAGAGGGAATTGTCTGCCTGCCAGGATCCGCGAATATGTCGCTGTAGTGAAAGTCAATCATTATCGCCATCCCGGCGTTCCTGGCCCTCTTGGCCATATTCACGACATCATCCTGACCACTCCACCCGTTTTGATCATAGGGATTGACCCAAACCCGGAACCGCACGGAATTCATTCCGGAATTCTTGAGGACCTGGAATATGTCCGAGCCACCTTTGTCATCCTTGAAAGATATACCGCCTCGCTCCATCTCAGAGGCCCAGCTTATGTCGGCACCTTTCGCGAAGGACACATTTGTGACCGGATCGGGGATGACATCCTCCACGTCTTCAACAGGATCTTTCTCACGACCGCATGCGGCCGTGAGAAAGATAAGCGAAAATGACAAAAAGTATATTAAAACCCTATTCATCAATATGATGGACTTCAGGGAAGAGGCCGAACAACTCGGCGTCAATCCTGTCCGTGATGACCTGGAAATCCTCAGGACGGTTCTCGAACTTGATCTCATCCACATTGACAATCAGAAGATGACCGTCATATTCCTTGATCCAATCCTCATAACGCTTGTTGAGACCCGTGAGGTAGTCGATCCTGATGCTGCTCTCGTAGTCACGACCTCTCTTCTGGATCTGGGCGACAAGGTTGGGAATTGTTGAACGCAGATAAATCAAAAGATCCGGCTTGCTCACGAGTGACATCATGAGGTCGAAAAGATCCGAGTAATTCTCGAAATCCCTTGTGCTCATAAGACCCATGGAATGAAGATTGGGAGCGAAAATTCTCGCGTCCTCATAAATGGTCCTGTCCTGGATGATGACGTCGTCGCAGCGGGAGATGTCCACCACGTCCTTAAACCTCTTGTTCAGGAAATAAATCTGGAGGTTGAAAGACCAACGCTCCATGTCGGCGTAGAAATCCGCCAGATAGGGGTTGAAATCAACTGACTCGAATTTGGGAGTCCAGCCGTAATGGGCCGCGAGCATCTTGGTCAGCGTGGTCTTGCCACTTCCTATGTTACCTGCTACCGCGATATGCATATCTTTATGATTTTTAGTTATTTCTCCATTGGGAACAAGCCGTAAAGCCCGGCATCTATCTTGTCCGTGATATATTCAAAATCCTCGGGACGGCTCTCGAAATCGAGATTGTCGGTCTCAATCGTGAGCACCTTACCCTTATACTCAGCTATCCACTTGTCGTAGCGCTCGTTCAGACCGGCGAGGTAATCAAGTCCTATGGTCTGCTCGTAATCCCGTCCTCTTTTCTGTATCTGGGCGACAAGATGGGGAATGGAGCATTTCAGGTATATAAGAAGATCGGGCATCCCCGCCATCGAGGACATTACCCCGAAAAGATCCATATATGTCTCATAGTCCCTCTTAGAGAGGTTGCCCATGGCGTAGTTGTTGGCCACGAAAATGTAGACGCCCTCATAGAGAGTCCTGTCCTGGATGATTACATCCTTGCTCTTCGAGATTTCCAGCACATCCTTGAAACGCTGGGCCAGGAAATATGTCTCGAGGTTGTAAGACCACCGGGGAATGTCTTTATAGTAGTCCTCGAGATACGGGTTGTACGTGACAGACTCATATTTTGGAGTCCATCCATAGTGTTTGGCGAGCATCCTGGTGAGGGTGGTCTTTCCGCTGCCGATATTTCCCGCTATACCAATGTGCATATATTCAATCTAATAAAGGTCTGTATCATTCTCCCAAGGCTCGTTGAATGGCTGGAGGAAAGGATTGGTGGTCCTCTCCTCAGCGATAGATGTCGCAGGACCGTGTCCCGGATAGACCTCCACATCCCCGGGGAGGACCATCAGCTTCTCCATCACGCTGACTATCTCCTTGTCATAGTCTCCACCCTTGAGATCCGTGCGGCCTATCGACCCTGCGAAAAGAGTATCCCCACTGAAAAGCGTCTTGGAGGCCTCGCAGTAGAAACACACGCAACCGGGAGTGTGGCCAGGGGTAGCTATCACCTGGAAGGAGGCCTTGTCATCCTTGGCGAAGCGAAGGATCTGTCCATCAACAAGTTCCTTCGTCACAAAAGACAGGTCTGGCCGTTTTAGCCCGAAACTGAGTGTGACGTCATTATTGCCCCCGAGAGTGATACTGTCCTCTGGGGAAAGGTACACCGGAACGGAATACTCCCTACTCAGCTCGGCGACTCCGAAAATGTGGTCAAAATGACCATGAGTCAGCCAAATGGCTTTCGGTGACAATTTCTCAGTGGCAATGATCCCTTTGAGGGCAGAGAACTCGGAAGTCTCGTAACAACCCGGATCAATTATGACACAATCTAGTCCCTCATCCCAGACGAGATAGCAATTCTCCCGAAAAGGATTGAAGTGAAAAGACTTGATATTAATACGATCCATTCCTACAAATTTACTGAAATTATCGTAAAATTCACCTAACTTCGCGTATAATGAGCGAGAACAAGAAGGAATATATCGAGATACGAAAAGCGGAGGCTCACAATCTGGCTGGTGTCAATGTCGACATCCCGAGAAACGAGTTTGTCGTTGTGACCGGCTTGAGCGGAAGCGGGAAATCATCCTTGGCTTTTGACACTATCTACGCCGAAGGCCAGAGGCGGTACATGGACACTTTGTCCACGTACGCCAAACACTTCATGGGTATACTCGAGAAACCTGAGGTTGAGAGCATCGACGGTCTCAGCCCCATCATCGCCATCGAGCAAAAGACGACCGGCAACAACCCCCGCTCTACTGTGGGCACCATCACTGAGATATTCGACTTCCTACGACTCCTTTACGCCAGGGCCTCCAGGGCATATTCCCCGGTTACTGGCAAGGAGATGGTAAGGTACACCGACGAGCAGATTGTCGACCTTATAATGGATGGTTATAAAGGGAAGAGATGCTACCTGCTCGCTCCGCTGGTCAGAGGCCGTAAGGGGCATTACAAGGAGCTTTTCGACCAACTCCGCCGGAGGGGTTATACCGAGGTCAGGGTTGACGGGGAGATTCATCCGCTTAGCGAGATGGATACTCTTGACAGGTATAAAGGCCATTTCATAGAGCTGGTAGTCGACAAGCTCAAACCCGCCGAAGGGGACACTAAAAGGGTCAGGGACTCAGTTATGACGGCCCTTAACATCGGAAAAGGATCCATAGCCATGCTCGAGAGTGGCGATGATACCTTGCGCCATTTCTCCAAACACCTGGTTGATCCCGATTCCGGTCTCTCCTTGCAAGAACCCGCCCCCCATTCATTCTCATTCAATTCCCCCGAGGGATATTGCCCCCACTGCAAAGGACTTGGAATGATTGTGGATGTGAATATGGACTCTATTATTCCTGACAGGAGCCTTTCAATAGCGGATGGAGGAATCATTCCCTTGGGTAAAGTCAGGGAGACCAAGAAATTCGCCATCATACGTTCGATAGCGCGCAAATATAATTTCTCGCTTTACGACCCTATAGCTACCATCCCTGATGAAGCTATCTCACACATCATTTTCGGAAGTGAGGAGATGTTCCGGATCGGCGAGGGCAACCTATCCGAGATGGTCTCTTTCGATGGCGTGGTGGAGGACATAGATGATAAGATCGTGTGCCCTGTTTGCCATGGAACCCGCCTTAACCAGAACACAAATTGTTTCAAGATTGACGGGAAGACCATCTCTGAAGTCGCCAGCCTGGAGATGACAGAACTGAGAGAGTGGCTTTCTTCACTTCCCGGAAAACTTTCCGCGAGAGAGAACAACATCGCTAGAGACATCCTTAAGGAACTCGAAGAGAGGGTGCGGTTCATGTTGGATGTCGGTTTGGACTATCTCTCACTAGACCGTCCCACAGGGTCGCTCTCTGGAGGTGAGAGTCAGAGAATCAGGCTCGCCACCCAGATAGGATCCAAACTTGTCGGAGTTCTTTATATTCTTGACGAACCGTCCATAGGACTCCATCAAAGAGACAACCGGAAATTGATAACTTCTCTCAAGGAGCTAAGGGATGAGGGCAACTCGGTAATGGTCGTTGAACATGATCTGGAGACCATGATGAGTGCCGACTGGCTGGTAGATGTCGGCCCCGGAGCCGGAGAGAAAGGAGGAAGGATATGCTTGAACGCTCCATTGCAGGCATTGCTGGATTTTTCTCCCAAGAGTGGCAGAATACCCTCTTCGGTCGACAAGTCCACCGCCAAGCATTGCGTGTTCGGAGATTCGCTCACTCTTGAGTATCTTCAAGGTAGGAGGGAGATCGAGATCCCACGCATACGCAGGAAGGGTAATGGGCTGACATTGAGACTGACCGGAGCCCGGGGGAACAATCTCAAGAATGTCGACGTGACATTCCCTTTGGGCTGTCTCATCGGAGTAGCCGGCGTCAGCGGAAGCGGTAAGTCCTCGCTTATCAATGAGACTTTGATGCCTATCCTGAAGAATAAGATCCACCGGGCGAAGCTCCGTCCACTCCCCTACGGGACGATAGAAGGCATAAAGAATATTGACAAACTGATTGAGATAGACCAAAGTCCTATCGGGCGCTCACCCAGATCCAACCCTGCGACATTCACCGGAGTGATGGGAGACATCCGCAACCTCTTTGAGGACACCCCGGACGCCAAGGTTAGAGGATTCAAGGCCGGAAGGTTCTCCTTCAACGTGCCTGGAGGACGCTGCGAGGCCTGCAACGGAGCCGGAATCAAGGTCATCGAGATGAACTTCCTGCCGTCCGTCAATGTGGTATGCGACGAGTGCAGGGGAAGAAGATACAAGGAAGACACCCTGGCCGTCCATTACAAAGGAAAGAACATCAACGATGTCCTGGAGATGCCCATCAGCGAGGCTTATGAGTTTTTCAAGCCGATCCCGTCCATCGCGAGGAAGCTGAAAGCGCTGGTCGATGTGGGTTTGGGATATGTCCATCTGGGCCAAAGCGCGGTTACCCTTTCCGGAGGCGAGAGCCAGAGGATGAAGCTCGCCGCCGAACTCTTCCGCAAAGCCACCGGCAACACACTATACATCCTTGACGAGCCTACCACAGGATTGCATTTTGAGGACATAAAAGTCCTCCTGCAGGTCCTCCAGGAGATTGTCGATCAAGGTAACACCGTGATAATCATCGAGCACAACCTGGATATCCTCAAAAGCGTGGACTATATCTTCGATCTAGGCCCGGACGGAGGTCAGGGAGGAGGCAGGATAGTAGCCCAGGGCACTCCTGAGGAACTGGCCGATAATCCCAACTCGGTGACCGGTCCTTATCTTAAGACTATACTACAATAATCGATATGCGCAGGTTGTTTATTCTCTTTTTGGCGCTCCTTCCTATGACGGCGTGGGCGCAGACCACCACTGAGGTTACTCCTCTCCCCGGAGAGATGTGGTGGGGGGCTGTCATAAACAAAGGTTATGTACAACCTTTCTCGGATTTCGATGCCGGTGACAACTATCTAGCGTTTCAAGAACCGAAGAGCGACGAGGGACCGTATGACCTTTCTCTCGCCAGTACCGGCGGCTTCACCGTTCCACTCCTCCTGTCAAACAAAGGCAGGTACATTTGGAGTGACCGCCCTTTCGCTTTCAGCTTCAAGGACGGGGTTCTTAGAATATATTCCAAGGACGGGAAAATAGAGCCCGTGAATGCCGGGAAATCATTGAAAGACGCATATTTAGCCGCCTCGGCTACTCATTTTCCTTTCGATGGGCGCGAGCCTGCGGAACTGCTGTTCACCAAGCCCCAGTTCAACAATTGGATAGAATCCGCTGTTTTCGGGATCAACCAGAAGAATGCCGAGGATTATGTCGACGCTATCGCCGCGAGTGGATTCCCGTGCGGGGTGATAACAATAGATGGAGGGTGGCAGATTTATCACGGGAAACGTGATTTCAATCCGGACACTTTTCCCGATGCCACGAGACTATTTGACAAAATCCATGGATATGGCTACAAATCAATGTTGTGGTGCTCATATTTCCTTTCAGCGGATAGCAGGCCGGAGTATGTGAGCTACAAGCCCACAGCGCAAAATATCCTGGTCCGCGACAAGCGAAATCCCCACGATGCCGCATTGGTATGGTGGTGGAACGGAATCAGTGTCACCATGGATCTGACATCACCTGTGATACGCCGGAAATTCTCCGATGAGCTCGACTCTTTCGCTAAACGATTCCACATCGACGGCTTCAAGTTTGACGGTGGTAATCCGGAATATTTCCGCGGCCAAGCCGCTTTCAGTGAAGACTGGATGGAGGCTGTGGATTTCTCGACAGCCTTCAACCTCGTGGGTGAGGATTTCCCTTACAACGAGTTCCGGGCCGGTTTCAAGACCGGTGGCCTTCCAATCGTTTTGCGCCTTCATGACATCGGTCACAGTTGGAAAGAGCTTAAAACCATCATTCCCAATATAGTCCTCTCAGGCCTGTGTGGCTACCCTTATGCCTTCCCTGACATGATTGGGGGCGGCCTTGATTCGAGTTTCAAGCCAGGCAAGGACTTTTCCCACAAACTGTTCATACGTTCCTGCCAGATTCAAGCTCTCATGCCGGTGATGCAATTCAGCGCGGCTCCCTGGCGTGTCTTGACAGAAGAGGAATGCGAGATCTGTAAAGACTTCGCCCGCCTACATACCGACTTCGCCCCTTACATCATGGAGCTGGTTCATCACGCATCCTCAACCGGAGAGCCAATCGTCCGTGGGATGGAATATGAGTTCCCGGGCCAAGGCTATGAGAAGGTGGACGGACAGTTTATGCTAGGAGATAAATATCTTGTGGCACCGGTTATGGATGAGGATGATTCCAAGACCGTGTACCTTCCTGCCGGTAAATGGCGGGATGACACCGGAAAGATATTCAAGGGCCCTAAGGTTTTGAACCTGACGCAAGTTCCGATAAGCCGCCTTCCATACTACGAGCGTTTGGACATGCCGGGAAAAGACATTCCCGCCATGGCGGAAGCAAGAAGAATGGCCATTCTGAATTCCCCTAACACTATTATTCCTGAGCGATTCAGATTCGGCAAATGCTATTTTGTCAGCACGTCCGGGAATGACAAGAACGATGGTCTGTCCGCAGATAAGCCTATCCAGACCCTCGAAAAGGTTAATTCCCTCGACCTCGTCCCAGGAGATGCCGTTCTTTTCCGCCGTGGAGATGTATGGCGGAGATTGATCCCTGACGGTTCGGCGATGGTTATCACTCGCCCCGGTGTCACTTATTCCGCATATGGCACGGGTCCGAAACCCATCCTTGACGGGTCGCCTTGCAACGGCGCCCGTGAAGGTCATTGGGACGCCACGGACACTCCTGATGTCTATGTCTATAGCCTTGCTTTCAAAGGAGATGTGGGGGCTGTTGTGCTGGACGGGAAAGACTCTGCCCAGAAAGTATTCAAACTAGAGGATCTGAAAAACGACCTGTATTATGTCCATTTAGGTGACAAACTCTACCTGCGATCAAAAAAGGGGAACCCATCGAAACGGTTCTCAGACATAGAGTTTAATGTGTATGGCCATGGCTTCAGGGCGGTAAACAATGTCACGATTGATAACATCCACATCCGCCATATCGGCACCCACGGAATAGGAAGCGGAACCAACGAGAGTCTTATCGTGACCAACTGCGAGATAGGATGGATAGGAGGCTCCCTCCAATATTACAAGGATAACAAGCCGGTGCGTTTCGGCAATGGAGTTGAGATTTACGGTGGGTGCGGGAGATACGACATCAGGAATTGCTGGGTTTATCAGTGTTATGACGCCGGCATCACCCATCAGTACTCGAAAACCCAGACAGAAGCCTGTGTGATGGAGAATGTCACATATTCCCAGAACTTAATCGAGGATTGCGTTTATTCAATAGAGTACTTCCTCCAAGATTCTGACACTGTGGAGCGCATGATGAGGAACATCTCTTTCCGGGACAATATATGCCTAAGGTCGGGTTACGGATGGGGACGGCAGCGACCAGACAAGGAGACTCCAGCCCACATCAAAAGCTGGACTGTCAACAATCCTTCTGAGAATTTCATAATCAGTGATAATATTTTCTGCGGGGCGACTCACGCCATGCTTCAGATCAATGCGGGAAAAGAATCCTGGATGCCCGAACTCAAGAATAACATCTTAGTCAACAAGCCTGGCGATCCCGGAAAGACTCGCTGACTTGACACCCGTGATTGGCAACACGTTAGACTCTAAGACTTGATTACGAAGAGGTTCTACGCCTTTTATCTTTCGTACAGGGATCTTGTAGCGCTCTACTCGCCCGTCTCTCATCTCAAGATTCACATACAACTCCAGTCCATTCCGCAATAGGGCTGGATCTGTACGCTTATCAATCCTCATGAAGACTTGTGACCCATCGTCATAAGGCACAAACGCACAGTTCAGAATACTTATCCCTCCAACATTCGCCTTACCTGACAGCGGGAAATTCCTGTTATCATTCGGATCCAGGGGATAATTCTCAAGGTAACCGTTCTCTCCATAGAAAAGACGATGCCAATCCTCGGACTGATACCTGTGTGGAAGGTCAACCTGGATTTTATCGACGAGGAAAGACGCCAGTTTATAATCAGCCATGAAAGCCCCTTGCGCGGTCATATGCTGATTAGCATTGCGGGTGTCCTCAAAGCACTCCTTAGTGAACACCTCATGGTCATAGGGCTCTTGAAGGTCAAGGTAATCATATCCCAGGCCAATCACCCTGGAGATGATGGTGTGCCAAGTGGAATAATTCTCAACGTGCTTGTGATACATCGGAAGGGTCAGGAAGACAACCCGTATTCCCTTCCTGTCGCACAAGCGCTGGATCTTTCTGACAGAATCAAAATTCTCGCGGTTGACCTTGAAGTCGTTTCCGTCCACCACAGCGCCTTTCTCGTCATATTCTTTGTCAGTGGCATCCGAGATACCTGTAATGAACCGGGTGAACCGTCCTAACTCCAAATCTTTCTTTTTCGCCGGAACATTCTTCCCGTCAAGATTCTTCTTAATCTGGTCCGGATCCCTGAATATCATATCATGCCCCCGCACAGATGATGACCAAGCGGAAAGATAATTGTCCGGAGAGAACAAAACTGGAGTGGAAACCAACTTCTTAAGAATGTTTTTCCTGCTGGAGAAACTCCTGAACTGACTTGTCAAATCCCCTCCGGTCAGATCACGAACTCTGGTGGAGGATATCCCATAAGTCTCCACAACCACGACTTTGGGATCGCATTTCGTCAGCCCCTCCTTCAGGGCGTAATAAGAATCTGTTATCGTGGTTCCGGGAGAAGCCAGTATAAAACAATTCGCCCCCAGAGCGCATGAAAGATGATTCGGGTTAATCCCGGTGTAAAGATGCGAATTACCCACAAGAAGGACATCCACATCATTGGACCTCGTGAAATCGTAGAAAGAATCCCATTGGAGCTTCTCATGGAAGTTGGTCATGTCCGGATTGAACATCCCCGACTGATCAACAGAGATGATGACAGCCCCAATGATAGCCATGAACAAAACCGCTTTAAGATAGAGTTTATTCATCGCCATCAGAATTGGAAATAAATGAATGAGTTATCGTTAGCTCCATAAACGCCGAGATATAGGATGGAGAGAGCGACAACTATGTACACGGCCCAGCGGAAAACCGCGGGGAAAGAGAGCATCCTGTTCTCAAGACTCTTCTGACTCCTTTCCGAGAGGACTTCCAATACCACAAGGGCCACAATCAGGACGATTGAGAGACGAAGCTCAGCCACACCCATCCCGCAGGTCTTCATCAGCTCAGCCCCGGAGAAACCCAACCCGGAAAAAACCGACATGGCATCTGAGAAAGTCGCGGCTCGGAAAAACACGAGCGATAGAGCCCAGACGAGAAACACGGACAAACAGGAGATGACCTTGGCGAAAGCGCCTTCCGGCCTCATATTGAAGACCTTGCTGGTGAGCACGAGGAACAGACCGTTGATGCATCCCCAGATCACGAAATTCCATGACGCCCCATGCCAGAGACCACTCACGGCGAAAACGATCATGACATTCAGTATGGTCCTCAACTTCCCTTTCCTGTTGCCCCCCAGAGGGATGTACAGATAATCCATGAACCAGGATGTCAAGGTGATATGCCATCTTTTCCAGAATTCCTTGAAAGAAACGGCCAGATACGGTCGCTTGAAGTTGTCATGGAGACGGAAACCGAAGAGTCTTGCCGTACCTATCGCGATCTGTGAATATGCCGAGAAGTCAAGATACAACTGGAAGGCGAAGAAAAGGATCGCCACGACTACCGTAAGCCCTTGATGAGCAGCAGGTTCCGAATAGACCGAATCGACAAGGATAGCAAGTCTGTCCGCTATGACCATCTTCTTGAAGAGGCCTAAAGCAATCATCAACAAGCCCCAACGAGCCTCCTCATAATTGAATTCCTTTTTCTCAGAGAACTGAGGAAGCAAATCCCTGGATCTCTCGATCGGGCCGGCGACCAACTGGGGGAAGAAAGAGATGAAAGCGAAGAAGGCGATAGGATCCTTAGTGGGATTTGTCTTCTTGTAATATATGTCCAGAACATAGCTCAACCCCTGGAAGGTATAGAAACTGATACCCACCGGCAGGACTATGTCCAATGGATTGAAGCCGGAACCATGTCCGGACAGGAATCCGAAAGCAGCCGCGAAGCTCGCGGCGAAAAAGTTGAAATACTTGAAAAAGCACAATGCCCCGAGATTCAGGAGAAGAGCGATGAGTAATGTCCCCTTGCCGCTCTCTCCCCTCTCCTGCTTCTTTCTTATGGACATTCCGGAGAAATAGTCGACCGCTGAGATTCCGGCGATCAATGGCAAAAGTCTCCAATTCCACCACCCATAGAAGAAATAGCTCGCGATCAGGAGAAAGATATTCCTATAACCTACGTTCTTTCTGAAAAAAGTCCAGTAAAGAACGTAGGTTATAATAAGGAATATCCCGAAAGTCAGGGAATTGAAAAGCATGCTACCAAGCTAGCGCGGAAGCACCGAGAATGGCGGCGTCTGACTCCTTGAGAGCTGAGTAGACCAACTTGACCTTACCTCTCCACAAAGGAAGGACATTGGCGTTCATCGACCTCTCGATAGGCTCTGTCAAGAACTCCTTGCTCTTAGCCATACCTCCGAACAGGACTATGGCCTCAGGAGAGGAGAACTCGATAAAGTCAGCGAATGCCATTCCGAGCATGGTACCCGTGTAGTCAAATAGCTTCAAAGCGATAGCGTCACCTTCTTTAGCCGCCTCATAAATGTCTTTGGCTGTGATCTTGTCAAGCTTTCTCAAAAGAGAAGGCTCATCCGTCATGTCAAGCCACTCGCGAGCGGTCCTGGCGATACCGATAGCTGAGCAATACGCCTCAAGACATCCGTTCTTGCCGCAATTGCACAGACGGCCGTTATTGCGGACAAGAGTAGTGTGGCCGAGCTCGCCGGCGAAACCATCATGTCCGTAAACCATCTCACCATTGATGACAATACCGCTTCCGACTCCGGTACCCAGGGTGATCATGATGAAATTCTTCATTCCCCTGGCTGCTCCATAGGTCATCTCACCCATGGCGGCAGCGTTGGCGTCATTGGTCAGGGTCACAGGTATCCCACCCATGGCATCCTTCAGCAGGGCTGCGAAATGAATGGATCCGGAACGTCCCCATGAGAGATTAACAGCGTTCTCGATGTCGCCTGTGTAATAGTTCGCGTTGGGAGCGCCCACACCGATACCGCGGATTTTGCCTTCAGCGCCCACCTCAGCGATGAGCTTCTTCAATGCCTCCGCCAGTTCGGCGATATAAGGTTCCACTGTGTCATGGCTGTCTGTCCTGATGACAGTCTGAGCCACCACTGTACCACGGGTGTCCACAATACCGCACTTGGACGTCTGTCCACCCACATCGACACCGATAACTAGGTTCTGATCAAAATTCTCCATATTCTATCAAATTAAGATGCCCGGACAAGCCGGGCATGACAATTTATTAGTCGACAGGAATGTCCTTATTGACATTCTTGCAACCGACCAAGGCGTAGTAGAGGAGGTAGCAGAGCATGGCGATAACGAGCCAGTAGCTGTTCATGTAACCAGCGCCCTTCGCGATGAAGTCCTGGATGAACGGCATGATACCACCACCAACGACGAGCATCATGAATATTCCGGAAGCGGCCTCGGTGTACTTGCCGAGTCCCTCGACCGCCAGGTTGAAAATGGCACCCCACATGAGGGAAGTGCAAAGACCGCAGAGAACGAGGAACAAGCAGCTGAGAGGAACCTGGAACATTGAGAATCCCTCGGCGGCGCTGTAACCAGGCATATTGATGGTCACGCTCTTAGGAATGAAGATCGCTATGAGAACGAGGACAATAGCCAAAGATGTCACGGAAATCATCTGGGTCCTGGTGCTGACCTTACCTGAGATGAATGTGCTGCACAGACGTCCAACCATCATGAGCAGCCAGTAGATAGCGGCGATAGCGCCTCCGATGGCGGCGGCTCCGGCGAATCCGGCAGGGAAAGCGCCCTTACCGGTGGCGTCAGCCAGATAGAAGTTGACCTGTGAAGGGATACCGATCTCAATACCGACATAGAAGAAGATGGCGATGGCGCCGAGAACAAAATGGCGGAAATTCCAAGCGCTGTGCTCATAAACGGTGGCGTTACGCTCCTTGGCCGGCTCCGGAATCTTCAGGAGGGAGATGATGATGAAAGCCAAGGCGAAGACACCCATCGCGATGAAGAGCAGAGGAGCCACATCAGACATCGAGGTGCTGGCGGTAACAGTACCGATGAGAGCACCGACGAGGAGCGGAGTGAGGGTACCGGTCAAGGAATTAAGGGTTCCACCGATCTGGATGTACTGGTTACCCTTGTTGCCGCCGCCGCCCAATATGTTGAGCATAGGGTTCACAACGGTGTTGAGCATGCAGACGCAGAATCCGCAGACAAACGCTCCGAGAAGGTAGACATAGATGGCGGAGCCACCTCCGACCTTGCTGGAAAGCCACTGGATGACGACGCCGATGAAACCGGTGGCGAGAGCGACCAAAGTCGTGTTCTTATAACCGATCTTAAGGAGCATCTTACCCGCGGGAATACCCATGAAGAGGTAAGCCACGAAGTTCATCAGGTTTCCGGCCATCTTGGACCAAGGATACTGGTTACCCCAGATGTTGCCGAACGGGGCGGCCATGTTGGTGACAAAGGAAATCATCGCGAAGATGAAGCACATTGTCACGATTGCCACCATGTTAGTTTTTTTCTTTTCCATGTGTGATTGATTTATGTTGTTAGTTTAATGTGTCCATTGGTGGTACATTACACAAAGCTACGAAAAAAACACGAATCTTGAGCCGTAAGGAAATAATTCTTTAATAAAAAGGGCCGGCGCTTTCCCCAAAGCGCCGGCCTGTTGTATATAAAACGAACTTAACAAATAGACAACAAAAAGAACTTTTGTCTGTCTGAGGACAAAGATATCAAGAAAAACTCAATTTGCAAATTATTCTTATTAATTTTTTAAAACGATTTTGTTAAAACTTATTAAAATTAGCAACGTTTTTCCTTTAAAATTTTAACAAATCAACCATTTCTGTACTCGCTGGGCGTCATACCCGTCTGGGCCTTGAAAAACTTATAAAAGACGGAGGCGTTCACAAAGTTCAGCTTATAAACAATCTCCTTGATGCTCTCGTCCGTGTACTTGAGCATACTCTTGGCCTCCTGGATGACAAAGGAGTCTATCCAATCCGGAGCCGAACGTCCGCTGACCTGTTTAATCAACCTTGACAGATACTTTGGAGTCATCCCGAGACGTTGGGCGTAAAAGGCCATACCGCGCTCGGTTGTGTGGAACTCAGACACAAGAGACATGAATCTCTCGAAGAGTAAATAGAGGCGCGTCTGTGAAGACTTACTCTCTTCCTGTGCCTTTGCCGCGTTTTTCTTTATCAACCCGGACAAGACATATAGAAGGGATTCCAACAATGGCTCCACAGCCTCATTCTTCACCTGTATATCAGATTTGATCACTTCTTTGATAAGATGGAAGTAATGGGAACAGAAAAACACCTCCTTATCCCCGAGTTTCACACGAGGATCATGTAGAAACAACAGGTGGGAATCAAACAATCTGGAGAAATCAAACCTAAGGTCTGAAATGAAACTCCTGGACACGGCGAATGTCACAAATCGCCCAGAAAGGGAGTCGGATTTGGTAGACGGCTCGATTTTGATGATGTTGCCAGGGATACAGAACGTCAAAGACCTGTCCTCGATGTGGTACTTCCTCAAATTGATCTCAACATCAAATCCTCCCTTCTCACAAAAAATCACCAAAAACGCATCTGCCCTGAACGGATACCGGAGAAATCCCTGCGTACCGCTATCCTGGATATCCACGATGAAAAAATCATCTCCGATATGGATATCTTCTCCCTGTGGCAGAAACTTCTTTATCTGCGCAAGACCTATGTTCTGCAAAGTATCACTCATGTATGCAATTTAACACAAATCCATAAAAGGTATTCTCAATTGTGGTAAAATTTCGACCTTTTGACAATAAAATCCACTATTATAAAGATAATTATTGGCAGTTTGGCAACTTCTTTGCAACATTGGCCGACGCCAACAAAGAAGAAATGAAATAGATAATGATATTTATGAAAAAATTACTGATCACATTCCTGGCAACGACTTCTCTATCATGCGCCGTAAGCATGGCGCAAACAGTCTTATCGCTGGAAGAGTGCCGCGAGATGGCGGTCAAGAGCGACAAAGAGCTTGAGCAGGCCAGGACAAAAATGGAGATGGCAGGGTATGACAGGAAGATAGCCAGGGCTAATTATCTTCCGAATGTCTCCGCCACCGGAGCCTACCTTTACAACCCGAATGATGTGTCGATCATAAGTGACGCCACATCAGCCACACTGACAAACATGGGGACAACCATCCACGGGATGTCGCAGCAGTACCAGCAGAAAGTGATGTCGGACATAACCTCATACATCCAGCAATTAGCCGCTACTGACCCCGCCAGCGCGATGAAATACATGCAGTTGATGCAGGATCCCCTCCTTCAGATGTTGATAGGTGAACTCCAGTCAACTGACTTGTCGGCCACGATTAACGCCATCGGGCAAGACATTGATGACGCTCTGCACCCAGATCTCGAGAACATCTTGGTCGGCTCTGTAACTGTCCAACAGCCCATATTCATGGGAGGAAAAATCGTGGCTGCCAACAAGATTGCCAAATTGGCAGAGCAATTGTCAGAGGCGAGATACGATCAGCAGTACCAGCAGGCCATAGTTGACGTGGACCAGGCATATTGGCAAATCGTCTCAATCTCCGCGAAAAAGAAACTGGCCGAGTCGTATGCCGACTTGCTTCACAGCATGGAGCATGACGCGGACATAGCTGTGAAAGAAGGTGTCGCCACCGAGTCCGACGCTCTCCAGATCAAGGTTAAGGCAAATGAGGCCGACATGCTCAAGACCAAATCCGAGAATGGCCTCACCCTCGCCAAAATGCTGCTTTGCAAGAGGATTGGAATGCCGCTTGACTCGGAAATCACTCTCGCCGACGAGGGACTCGACAGAATCCCGGTCGCGAGGATAGAATCAGGAAAGAGCATGGAGGAGATATTCGCCGACAGACCTGAGACCAGGAGCCTTGAGCTCGCGTCGAGAATCTACGACAAGAAAGTCTCGGTCGCCAGGGCTGACATGCTTCCTAAAGTCGCAGCCATGGGAGGTTACATGGTCTCCAACCCGAGTCTCAAAAATGGCTTCGAGAAGCAATGGAACGGATACTGGGGAGTGGGAGTAGTGGTCAATGTGCCAATATTCCACGGTTTCGAGGCTCTCAACAAGACCCGCAAGGCTAAAGCCGAAGCCACTCTATACCGTAGCCAACTGGAAGATGCCAAGGAATTGATTAACCTTCAAGTGACTCAGCTGCGCAAGCAAGAGACAGAGGCTCTTGAGAAACTGGGGATGGCCGAGAGCAATCTCTCAAGCGCCGAGGAGAATCTCCGCTCAGCGACTATCGGGTTCAACGAAGGCGTAATCACAGCCAACACAGCCATGGCCGCCCAGACAGCGTGGCTGCAGGCCCATTCCGAATACATTGATGCGGGAATAGAGCTGCAAATGCTCGCCTCCAACATTGACAAGGCGGAAGGAAACCATAAACCTATACAATAAGGAAATAATAAAAAATCAATATCATGGAAAAGCAAAAGAAAAGCTACAATCTCGTGATCGGGATAGCCGCACTGATCGCCATAATCCTGGTGATCGCAATCATCGGCTACTTTGTCTCCAAACCCAAACCGCTGGTGATCCAAGGTGAGGCAGAGGCAAGTGAGTACAGGGTGTCCGGCAAAGTTCCGGGCAGGATAGAGGAATTATATGTCAAGGAAGGACAGAGGGTCCAGAAAGGCGACACGATTGCCTTTATAGATTCCCCTGAGGTCAGGGCGAAGCTGATACAGGCTAACGCGGCGAGGAACGCCGCCGCGGCCCAAAGCGACAAAGCCCGCCATGGCGCCCGCTCGGAGCAGGTGCAAGGAGCCTACCAACTATGGCAACAGGCGATCGTGCAGGAAGATGTGATGAGAAAGTCCCTGGACAGGGTTGAGAGGCTTTACGAGCAGAAAGTCGTGACCGCCCAGAAATATGATGAGACCAAAGCAAGGTATGACGCCGCTGTCGCCCAGACGAAAGCCGCCAAGAGCCAGTACGACATGGCTGTGAACGGTGCCCGCCGGGAAGATAAAGCAGCCGCTCAGGCTCTGGTGGAGCAGGCTTCAGGTGCCGTGCAGGAAGTGGAGTCTTACATCGGCGAACTCTATCTGACATCTCCAGCAAATGGAATCATCTCCGCCACTTATCCTAAGGTCGGGGAGCTCGTCGGACAAGGATCACCTGTGGCCAGCGTGATTGACACGGACGACATCTGGTTCACTTTCAATGTCAGGGAAGACTACCTCCACGGTATGACAGAGGGCGACAAGGTCACTGTTGTGATTCCTGCACTCGATGGCAAGGAAATTACCGCCACAGTCAACTACATCGCCGTGAGGGAGTCCTATGCCACATGGAAGGCCACGAAGGAGACTGGCCTCTATGACGCCAAGACCTTCGAGGTCAGGGCTGTTCCGGACGTTCCGGTTGAGAAGATCCGTCCCGGAATGTCTGCTATAATCAAACAGAAATAAAAGAATATCAATATAATGAACAACTGGCAAAGGATACTTTCGGTCGCTCGCCGCGAGCTCAGGATAATCAGGAACCGTCCTCTTTATTTCATGGGTTCAATCGGCGTGATCGCTTTCTGCGCCATATTCTTCCTGACTTTCCTGGACCACGGATTACCGGATGACATTCCGATAGGGGTGGTGGACGAGGACTATTCCACGACTTCCAGGAATTTCTGCCAACAACTGGATGCCACACAACTGGGGAAGGTAGTCCATTACAATTCTTTCTCCAGCGCTAGGGAAGACATGACCAGTGGGAAGATAGCCGCCGTCTGCGTCATCCCGGAGGGGATGAACGAGGACATCCAGGCATTCAGGCAACCGAAGATCACTTTTTATGTCAACGGGCTCTATTTCGTGAGCGGAGCGCTAGCGTGGAAAGACTTGCTTACCATGGTGAACCTCACTAACGGAGCGGTGCAAAGGGAAGTGCTCAGGGCCAAAGGATTCAATGACGCCCAGATAATGGGAATGATCCGTCCTATCGACATCGATACCCACCAGATCGGAAACGTCACTACCAACTACAACTACTACTTGAGCGGAATTCTCCTTCCAGGCATTCTGGAAATGATTGTGATCCTGGTACTTATATATTCACTTGGGGCTGAGTTGAAATTCGGGACCTCAAGGCACCTGATGGACACATCCGGCCACTCGTTAGTGACAGCGCTCATGGGAAAGCTCCTTGTATGGACATTGGCTTTCGCCGCGATCGGGTTCGTGATCATAATGCTTCTGTACCATTGGCTACATTTCCCGATCAATGGAAGCATCTTCAACATGTTCATCGCCATGTTCCTTATGATCTTCGCCAGCGAGGCCATAGGTATATTCATAATAGAGATGCTGCCCGTACCGAGATTGGCTTTGAGTGTAGGAGCACTCTACAGTGTGCTGGGATTCTCCCTCTCCGGATTCACGCTTCCTCTTGAGGCCATGCCACCGTACATCCAGGGACTCGCCGCGATGTTCCCACTAAGGCACTACTACCTGTTCTATGTCCAGGAAGTGATATTCGGAGCCGGATTCGCCGGATGGTGGGAAGAGGTTATCCATATGCTCTTATTCCTGTTTGTCCCGCTGATTGGCCTGAACAGGTTGAAGAAAGCGTATATCCATCAGAACTATCCTAAAGAATAAGACAATGGCAAGAAAAGGATTCATAAAGACTTGGCTTTGGGACTGGTGGGCTATTTTCTGCCATGAGCTGAAGCAAATATTCTCGGACGGAGGCGTTCTCCTGATCTTCTTTGTGGCCGGTCTCGCCTACCCGTTGTTATACAACGTCGTATACCTAAACGGAATACTCTCAGACACCCCTATAGCGGTGGTCGATGACGCTGACTGCTCAGACAGCCGCCGGTTCATCCGTGAGATAGACGCGACCAGGGAGGTGGAAGTGGCCGCGAAGTGTGTCAACATGGCGGAAGCCGAGCGGATGATGCAGGAGAGGAAGGTCAACGGGATTGTGTACTTCCCGAGAGATTTCGGCGAGAAACTCGCCAGGAATGAGACTGCCAAGTTGTCTCTTTACGCCGACATGAGCAGCTTCCTGTACTACAAGAACGCCATGATAGGCACCAATTTCGTCATGCTCCACGAGATCGGACAGATCCAGATGGAGAGGTATTCCCTTGCCGGAATGACGGAGCAGGAGGCTTCTCAGGTGATCAAGCCTTTAGGCTACGAGGATAACAACCCCTTTAACAGGGCTTTCAATTACAGTTTCTTCCTTATCTCGGCGATCTTGATGATAATCATCCAGCAGACCCTGTTCTACGGCATGTCCCTGTTGGTGGGAACCCAACGGGAAAGGAACCACAGCTTCGCTTCATTGCCGGACAAACTTGAGGGACACGGAATGGTAAGGGTGGTTCTCGGCCGCGGTGGAGCGTATTGGCTCCTTTACCTCGGAATAGGGTTATACATAGCGTTTATTGTTCCAGCCATATTCGGATTACCGCAGAGGGGCCAGTTCACGGACATTCTCGCACTGCTCCTGTTCTTCATCACCGACTGCGTCTTTTTCAGCATGACGTGGAGCACCTTGATCACAAGAAGGGAGTCTGTGTTCCTCCTGTTCCTCGCGATGTCGCCAATATGCCTGTTCCTGACAGGATGCTCATGGCCGACAGTCGCCTTCCCAGGATTCTGGAAAGTGTTCTCCTACTTATTCCCGTCGACCTTTGGGGTTCAGGGATATATCAACCTCAGCACCGCAGGTGGAGACATCTCCGCCGCCGGGACACAAATGAGGATCATGATTCTTCAGACAATCATCTACTTCGGAGCGGCATGCGCTTGTGTCTTCGCCGAGAACTGGGTGATACGCCACAAAGAGGAAATACGGGAGAGAAGAGACGCCCTGGCAAGGAAAGCGGGAATCGACAAGGCTGAGGACGCGAGGATAATAGCCGGAGAATAACCAGATCACAACCCGAGTTCCTCGGCCTTCGCCAGCATTTCAGTGTTACCTGAGACCTCGAGCTTACTGTAGATGCGGTATTTGTGATTGCTGACTGTGCGGGGAGAAAGGAAGAGTTTGTCAGCTATTTGCTTATCTGACAAACCTTCTTTACTCAAGGCTATTATCTCCAGTTCTCTCGCACTCAATCCCTTGGTACCCAGCGATTTCTTTTTTGAGATCATCAGGTCTGAGATGTAATTCACCACTAAAGGATCCATCGCCGCGTCACCTTCCGAGAGACTGGCGCAGCGCTCCCGGATCTCATCCTCGCTCATTGTGGGCCACTTTCGGATGAAATCCAGCGTCTGACTGTCCTTGATACCAGCCAAGGCCGGGTCATACAAGTCCTTAGCGATGACAGCGAACAGCATCTCGCGGCTTCGGGCGATTGACTCGATACTCTTGTTTTTTATAGAAATCTGCCTATTGAGCCGGATGAACTGGACTATAGCCAAAAGGGAGAGAACCAGAAAAACACCCAGCAGGAAGGCTAGACCAGTCCTGGACTTGATCTGGCGGTCTTTAAGCTCTGTCTGGTACTCGGTCTGTAGATTCTGGAGGATATCGTCTCCCTTCTGGCGCATGTACAACTGCATGTAATAAGAATAGTTCTGATGCGCTTCGGTCGCTTTGGTGACATCCCTTTTCTTCAGGTACAGATTCGTCAGATGGTCATAGATCTGGTAGCGCTTCAGGAAGTCCTGCTCGGGAGTCTCCTCAATCACACGGTTGCAGAAAGTGATGGCCTCATCAGTTCTGTCTCCCTGTCGGAGGTATCTCATGCGGGTGGAAAGCGAACGCGCGGACTGCCTACCTTCATCAAGTTTCTCCGCTTTCTCCAACCATTCACCGGCTTTAACGTAAAAACCACGGTCCAAGACATCATTCCAACGATTTTTGTTGACATATGTCTCGCATAAGAAATAGCAGGCCTCAGCAGAAATACCTTTCCAGCCGTTCAGCTCTGAAAGTCTCAAGGCTTCCTCAAGGTAAGCGATTCCCTCGTCGTCACGATTATTATCTATAGTAAAATTAGAATACGAACAAATCTTTCCCTTAACAAGAAGAGAAGAAGCAAGCAAAGAGTCATCCTTCACACGAATCGCCAGACCTTCAGCAGCTTCCGCATGTTCCCAAGACAGGGAATCCCGGCTGGTCTGAAGGAAAATCTTAGATAGGGTTAGATGGGACTTGGCCTGGAGAAGTCGGTCCGCATCCTCACTCTCAGACTCTTTCAGAGCCTCAAACGCAAGACCGACAGCCTCATCATAACGAGACTGCGAAGTCAACTTCTCAGCCTCATCAAGCAGTTCGGGGACTTGACGGCTTGGCCTTATGTCGATGTGTTTCCCACAAGAAGAGCATAAGGAGAGGACAACCAGCGCCAATACCGCAAATGAGTATCTACTTACCTTCGACATGAGTAATAACCTGCCATAAAGATAGTAAAAATTACTCTTATTGAGTAAAATGAGTAAAACTACTCAATCAAAAAACAAGAAATATACTCATCTTGCAATCAGCAAAAACAGACGTTTACTCCTTAACCCAAAGTAAAAGACTATTCAAGTTACTGACCTTTAAAAAACTGTTCACCGACATGAAGCGGTCGAGGCGCCCGGGCCCGACCGCTTTATGTTTAAAGATCCAGATGCCACAAAGGTGACGCAAGTCAAGTAGTGATTATGCTAAAACCATCCAAAAGGATGGTGACTATGAATCTATTAATTAGCTATATTTGCAACCAACACCTAATCGTAACACTACAAATTAAACTTGAAATGAAAAAAGCAATCTCTGTCTTATTGGTCATCGTGTCCTGTGTCGCATTGTCTTATTCCGCGTTGGCCCAGCAGAACACACAGGCCACCTACGCCAAGAGTGACTTCGTTCCTGGCGACGTGATATTCTTCGAGGACACTTTCGAGAACGAGAAACTTGGGGAGTTCCCGTCACAGTGGGACCTGCTGGGAGGCTATTCGGAAACAGCCTCGGTGCAGGGACGCAAAGTGCTGGCTTTCACTGATGACGGCATCGGTGATGTCATCCCACTCATGAAAAACAAATGGGACTGGCTGCCGGACATATTCACGGTCGAGTACGACCTTTATGTGTCGAAACCGGATTCCGATCTCGATGACTTGACCTCCCTCACCCTTATGCTATGCTTCGGTGAAAGGGGAGACGGTTCATATTACAATTACACCGGAGATGTGACTTTCCGGTACCGTGAGGACGGTAGCTGCAGCATGGAATGGAGCCTTAAGAAACCGGGTTCCGACGACCATACGACTGGCGACAAGGCCCTGGGACTAAGCCCTGATTATGATGATTACAACGGCAAGGACAATCCGTTGCTCCCGGGGCAGTGGAACCATTTCTCGTTCTCTTTCAACAAACGCGCTTTCAAGGGCTACATCAACGGAGTAAGGATCATAAACGTGCCTGCGATGGATGCCCCCGGCTACCTCTATTTCTCAAGCGGTTCACTTTATCGCCATAGCGGCCTCAGCAATGTCAGGATCGCCAAGGGTGCCGTTCCGCTCTACGACCGTCTGGCAGCCGAAGGCAAGATCGTCACTTACGCCATAACGTTCGACACCGGGAAAGCGACCATCAAACCCGAATCAATGGTCGAGATAGTCCGTGTCGCGAAACTGATGCAAGAGAAACCGGAACTGAGTTTCGAGGTCCAGGGCCATTGCGACAACACGGGATCCGACTCAGTCAACGATCCCCTCTCCCAGAAAAGGGCGGAGTCCATCGTGGCGGCTCTTGTGGGGCAAGGCATCTCGAAGGATCGCCTGACCGCGGTCGGCAAAGGCTCTCATGAGCCAGTCGCCGACAATGGAACCGACGAGGGGCGCGCCAAGAATCGCCGAGTCGAATTCGTGAAGAAATAGCTTGAAAACGGCAATAACAAAAAAACAGCTCCGGAGCGTTTCCGGAGCTGTTTTCGTGCGGTAGGTGAGAGTCGAACTCACACGGGCTAATGCCCACTACCCCCTCAAAGTAGCGTGTATACCATTTCACCACTACCGCAGGTATGTATCCCTTTGTTTCGGGACTGCAAAAATAGACATTATTCCGGAATTACCAAAATTTTTTCACGATTTCATATTTATTAGTATCTTTGCACGCTCCCACGAGATGGGATGCGATAAGGTTTAATTTTTTATTTTTAAAACAGATTCACAATGGCTGTTAAAATCAGACTTCAGCGCCACGGAAAGAAGAATTTCGCATTCTTCCACATTGTTGTGGCCGATTCCCGCGCACCTCGCGACGGACGTTTCATCGAGCAACTTGGCTCCTACAACCCCAACACCAACCCCGCCACCATCATTCTTGACGGCGAGAGGGCTCTTGCTTGGTTGAACGTAGGTGCCCAGCCCACTCTTGTTACCCGCAGGATCCTCTCTTACGAGGGTGTGCTTCTCCGCAAGCACCTCCAGGGCGGTGTCGCCAAAGGCGCCCTCACCCAGGAGCAGGCTGACCAGAAGTGGAACGAGTGGAAAGCTCAGAGGGATTCCAAGATCAAGGCCAAGAAGGAAGGTATCGTGAAAGATGCCGCAGAGAAGGTCAAGGCTGCTGTCGCCGCCGAGAAGAAGGTCAACGAGGAGAGGGCTGCCGCCATCGCCAAGAAGGCCGAGGAACTCGCTGAGGCTCAGCGTAAAGCCGCCGAGGAGGCTGCTGCCGCCAAGGCCGCTGAGGAAGCTGGAGAGGCTGCTGAGCAGGAGGCTTAAAAAAATGTCCGGGGCTCCTTCAGATCTTCTGCGGATAGCCCGGGTACTGAAGTCCTACGGTACCGAAGGGGAAATCCTTGTGGGTTTCCGTGAGATCGGTCCGGAAGACTTGAACCTCAAGGAACCGGTGTTCATCATGTTTGATGGACTGCCGGTTCCCTTTTTTATTGAATCATTAAAGGAGAAAGGCTCGTCAAAGGCCTTGCTGCGCCTGACCGGGATTGAGGATTTGGAAGATGCGGAGGAAGTCGCCGGAAAGGACATTCTCGCCAAACGCACCGCGATCAACGGGGAGGAGATGGATGACGACGAGATCTCTATCGAGAACCTGATTGGTTGGACTATCCTTGACAAACAAGGAGAGAAAATTGGGGAAATAACTGATTTCGAGCCCATTCCAGGCAACCCGTGCCTTTATGTCAACACCGGAGAAGAGACAGTGATGATTCCTCTCCACGACGATTTCATAGTAGATATTGATGAGGAAGGCGGAAGCATAACTCTCGACCTTCCCGAAGGACTTATATAATTAATAACAGAATGAGAACTATTGTCGACGTCAACGCCCACATGCACACCCCCTATTCGTTCAGTGCTTTCAGCGGGATTGACCAAGCCTTGGACATGGCCGTCACGGAAGGAGTTGGAGTAGTGGGAATCAACGACTTCTATTCCATGAAAGGCTACAGCGACTGGAAAGACGGATGCGATAAAAGGCACCTCTGCCCAATCATGGGAATAGAATTCATATCCCTGAACAGCGAGGACCAGGCCGCCGGGCTTAGGGTCAACGACCCCAATAACCCCGGACGAACCTACATCAGCGGAAAAGGACTCGCTCATCCGACGATCCTCAAGGGACGGGAAGCGTGGCTTTTATCGGAAGTCAGGGAGGAGTCCAATGCCCAAGTCGAGAGGATGTGCGAAAAACTCAACGCTCATCTGGACGCCGTGGGAGCCGGATTCAATCTGGATTTCGCCCGGATAGTCGAGGAGTTGACGAAAGGTTCTGTCAGGGAACGTCATCTCGCCAAAGCTTTAAGGCTTGCCATAGAGTCCAAGTTCAAAGCGGATAACGACAGGCTGGCCGCTTACGAAAGGATATTCGGCGGCGCGCCTCTCAAATCCGCTCCTGACAACATCGCGGCTGTCGAGAATGAGATCAGAAGCAAGCTCCTCAAAGCTGAAGGCGCCGCCTTCGTACCCGAGGATCCAAAGGCTTTCCTTCCGATGGAGACTGTCTGCAAGATCATCAGAGCTGCCGGCGGTATTCCAACCTATCCTTTCCTGGCGGACAACGCCAAAGGTGAGTTCACGGACTTCGAGGGAGACCTCCAGAAGGCCGCGGACACTTTGAAGAAGCGTGGGTTCAACTCCGTGGAGTTTATAACAACCAGGAACACGACAAAGGTTTTGGAGGAATATTCAGACTATCTCCAGGACGAGGGATTCATCGTCACATTCGGTTCAGAGCATAATACACCGGCCCTTGAGCCGATTAAGCTCCGGACCGCGGACCATCCGGAAGGACTCAGCGAGAAGCTGCGCCTGACGAACTTCAAGGGCGCTTGTGCCGTGGTCGCCCACCAGGCGGGCAAAGATTCCGCCGATGCCGGTGAAGAGTTGATAATGAGAACATTAAATATCCAATAATATGTCGGAAATCGAGAAGTTGATCGAAGTTTCCCGTAAATATGGCGGCGATTCCAGGTATGTCATCGCCGGAGGCGGGAACACATCATTCAAAACCGCTGACAGGCTGTGGGTCAAGGCAAGCGGCCATGCCCTCGCCACCATCACGGAAGATGGTTTCGCCGTGCTCGACAGAGCCCTGCTGAACCCGATGGGAGAGAAGAAATATAGTGATGACACCACTTTGAGAGAGGAGCAGGTCAAGAACGACCTCGCGGCCGCTTGTTTGACAAAAGACCGGCGTCCCTCTGTCGAGACCTCGATGCACAACTGTCTGGAGGCCGCTTTTGTGGTCCATCTCCATCCGACCCTCGTAAATGGCCTCATGTGCTCGAAAGACGCCGCCGAGACCTGCGCGAAGCTTTTCCCGGACGCCCTTTATATTCCTTACACCGATCCCGGATACACCCTTTTCAAGAAGGTGTACGACAAGATAAAGGAATATAGGAAAGGCCACGGAAACGACCCCAAGGTCATATTCCTCCAGAACCACGGCATCTTCGTGGGCGCCGACACGACCAAGGAAATAGAGGATATCTACGCCAGCGTGATGTCCAAATTGGAAGGACTTGTCAAGTCAGTTCCAGAAGGCGACGCTCCTATCTGCGACTGCGTCAGCGAGACCATCCCCGCGATAAGGACCATATTGAGCCGTTATGGGAGAGGGCTCAAGACTCTCAAGGTCACCAATAACGCCCTTGTGAGCGGATTCATCGAGAGCAAGGAGAAGGCAGCCGCTGTGCTGAAACCCTTCACTCCCGACGGTATAGTTTATTGCAAGAGCGAATACATCTACATAGACCACAAAGGTCCGGAGGATCTTGTCAAGCAGGCCGAAAAGAAAATAGAGGCTTACATCGAGAAGCGTGGGCACACGCCGAAGGTGCTGCTTATCAAGGGAATAGGCCTGGTCGCCGTGGGTTCGAACTCCAAAGAGGCCCAGACTGTGACGGAAGTTTTCATGGATTCTATGAAGGTCGCATGGTACGCCGCCTCCTTCGGAGGGGAGCACCCCATGTCAGCCCGCCAGATCAGCTTCATCGACAACTGGGAAGTGGAAAACTACCGCCGCAAAGTGGCCGCCACCGCTTCCGCCGGAAGAGTTGAGGGCAAGACGATCATAGTGACCGGAGCCGCCCAGGGATTCGGTGAGGGAATAGCCAGGGAGCTTATCAAGCAGGGAGCCAACATCGTGGTCGCCGACCTCAATGAGGTGACCGGCGAGAAAACCGCCGCCAGTTTCAACGAGATCGCAAAAGCCAACAAGGCCATATTCGTCAAGACAAATGTCGCCGACATGGACAGCCTCAAAAACCTTATCAAGGAGACTGTGGTCAATTTCGGCGCTCTTGACACCTTCGTCAGCAACGCCGGAGTCGTGAGAGCCGGAGACCTCGAGGCAATGACCCCCGAGAACTTTGAGTTCGTCACCAATATCAACTACAAGGCCTACTTCTTCTGCGCGAAGGTGGCCAGCCATGTGATGAAGATAGAGACGGCTCTTGACCCTGAATATTTCGCCGACATCGTCCAGATCAATTCCAAGAGCGGATTGGTCGGCAGCAAGGCCAATTTCGCCTATGCCGGAGGCAAGTTCGGAGGAATCGGACTGACCCAGTCCTTCGCCTTGGAGCTCGCCCCGTTCAGAATCAAAGTCAACTCCATCTGCCCCGGAAACTACTATGACGGACCGCTTTGGAGCGACCCCGAGAAAGGGCTCTTCATCCAATATCTAAAGGCAGGAAAAGCTCCCGGAGCCAAGACCGTACAAGACGTCAAGGACTATTACCTTTCCAAGGTTCCCATGCGGAAGGGCTGCAATCCCGAGGATGTCTGCAAGGCGATAATGTATGCTATCGAACAGACCGGCGAGACAGGACAGGCAATCCCCGTCACCGGTGGACAGGTAATGCTCGCTTAATATGAAACAACTGGATATCAAATTGATGCACCCCGCCGAGCAGATCGCCATCATCATCGGCAGGATCTACCGTAGCGGGATGACCACCACCTCCGGTGGCAATCTCTCGATAATGGATGAGAACGGGGATCTTTGGATAACCCCCGCCGGAATCGACAAAGGATCCCTGAAGCCCTCTGACATCATGTGTGTCAAGGCTGACGGAACTATTGTCGGTCCCCATAGGCCCTCTTCGGAATATCCTTTCCACAAGGCCATCTACAAGATGAACCCCAAGGCCAGGTCCGTGATCCATGCCCATCCTCCGGGACTCGTGACCTTCAGCGTGGTCCACAAGATTCCTGACACGAGTATAATCCCCCAAGCGAGAGCCGTCTGCGGTCCTGTCGGATTCGCTGAATATGCTCTCCCTGGAAGCGAGCTCCTCGGGAAGAAGATTGTCTCCGAGTTCCAGAAGAACCCGGACTACAAGGCGGTCATAATGGAAAACCATGGAGTCGTGCTGTTCGGAGAGGACATCGCCGACGCCTACCAGCGCTTTGAGACCCTTGAGCTTTGCGCCCGCACGATCCTTAACGCCAAGACCCTCGGTGAGCCCAAGTATTTGAGCGAAGAGCAGATAAACAAGCACGAGATGGCTGTCAACACCCCTTTCGAGCACTTCATGAATGTCTCTCATCCTTCTGACGAGAGGGCCATCCGCACTGAGATATGCCAGATTGTCCGCAGGGCTTGCTCACAAGGTCTGATGTGCAGCTCGTACGGAACAGCCTCAGTCAGATGGAAAGGAAATGACTTCCTTATCACTCCGGCCAACGTGCAGCGCTGGGACATAGATCCTGAAGACATAGTCCAGGTCAAGGACGGTATGGTGGAGGCAGGAAAGATGGCAAGCCGTTCTGTGGCTCTCCATTACGAGATCTACCGCCGCAACCCAAAGGTCAATTCAATAATATTGACCCAGTCCCCCGCCCTTATGGGCTTCTGCACCACAGGTGTAAAGTTCGACGTTAGGACCATTCCGGAAAGTTGGATATTCCTTCAGGACATCCCCACTTTCCCTTTCGGAAGCCAGTACGACGAGCGTCTGTCCGACCTCGCTGACGAGTTCCGCGAGAGGCCTTTCGTGATGCTTGAAAACGACTCTGTCGTCGTCACAGGCGACAAACTCATCAACACCTTCGACCGCCTAGAGGTCGCTGATTTCAGCGCCCGCTCCCTGATTCTCGCTGCTCCTTTAGGCGACCTGAAGCCTATCACGGATGCCGAGATTGAAGACCTCAGGGTCGCATTCCACGTTGGAGAATAACTCGGAAATATAAAACAATGAGCGCCTTACGCCCTTTCGAAGCCATTGTCGCGGCATTTCTCGCGGCAATGGCTTTCTCGCAATCATGTTCAACCACAAAGCCTGAGAATCCAGGCACCGATGTCAAGACAACATTCCAGACCTCGAGCATCTGGAAGCCTACAATAGACACCCGCGCTGACGCGGCTATGGTCTACGGTACCGGCAAACCACTTGACGAGGACGGCCCGGACGGTGAATCCGCTGTCGAGAACAGGATCAGATCCTGGAGAGAGAGGGGTTACAGGGTTGACTTCATGACCGGAATAGCTTGGGGCGGATACGAGGATTACTTCATAGGAAAATGGGACGGGAAGCCGCATTTGGACGAGGGACAAAGGCAGGCGGACGGTGACACCATCTGGCATGGCAAAATGGTTCCCTATATCGTCCCGACGAAGAATTACCTTGAGTATTTCAAAGAGACCCAGGTCAAACGGGTCATCGATTCCGGAGTGGAAAGCCTCTATTTCGAGGAGCCGGAGTTCTGGAACAGAGGAGGCTATAGTGAGGCTTTCAAACGAGAGTGGGAAGAGTATTACGGTACTCCATGGCGTCCGCAAGACGAGTCTCCGGAGGCCACATATCTGTCCAACAAACTAAAATATCATCTCTACTACAGGGCTTTGGACGAGGTAACCGCTTTCGCCAAGGAATATGGAAGGAGCAAGGGTCTGGATATAAAATGTTACGTCCCTACACACTCGCTAATCAACTATTCCCAATGGGAGATCGTCAGCCCCGAGGCCAGCCTGGCCTCAATGCCGGGAGTGGACGGCTACATCGCCCAGGTCTGGACCGGGACGGCCAGGGTCCTCAACTATTTCAACGGGGTAAAAAGGCAGAGGACTTTTGAGACGGCATTCCTGGAATACGGCTGCATGGCCTCAATGACAGCTCCGACCGGTCGCATGGTCTGGTTCCTCACCGACCCGATCGAAGACGGGACACGGGATTGGGAGGATTACAGGAAGAACTACCACGCCACTTTCACCGCCCAACTGCTTCACCCCCAGATAGCCGATTTTGAGATTATGCCATGGCCGAAAAGGATTTATGAGCGCTTATATCCTAAGAGCGCCGGCAGCTCAGAGATGATACGGATTCCAGCGGACTACGCCACGATGATGCAGGTGATGGTCGGCAGTCTCGGAAATATACCAGCCTCAGAAGAGAAAGTCTCGGGTAGTCAAGGGATAAGCGTTTTGATGGGTAACTCATTGATGTTCCAGAGTTTCCCGACACATGAGGGATATGAGGATCCCTCCTTGAGCGATTTCTTCGGCATGGCGATGCCACTCCTAAAGAGAGGTATTCCAATCGGGATTACCCATATTGAGAACGTTGGATTCAAAAAGACTCTTGAGGATGTCAAGGTCTTGATCATGACCTATTCCAACATGAAACCTATGGATCCAGAGGCACATGGCCACTTGGCGTCTTGGGTCAAAAACGGAGGCCGGCTCATTTACGCCAGCAGCGACAACGACCCTTTCCAGACGGTACAGGAATGGTGGAATACCGGAGATCACCACTTCAAAGCGCCATCTGACCACTTGTTCTCCCTGATGGGAATCGAAGCTGGAGCGCCCGACGGCGTATATGCATGGGGAAAAGGCTCAGTCCAGATCATCCGCAAGGATCCAAAAGAATTCGTCCTGGTTCCAAGTTGCGACGGTGAGTTGCTGGAAGCGGTTAGGTCGATGTATTCTTTATCTGGAGATATATTACTGGAAAAGAACAACTTCCGGTTGAGCCGAGGACCTTACGAACTGGTTGCTGTCATGGACGAAAGCGTAAGTGAAGAACCTTTTGTCATGGAAGGCAAGTTCATCGACTTGTACGACCCTGAGTTGCCTATCCTTACCAGAAAAGAGATATTCCCGGGACAACAGGGATATTACTACAATTTAGACAAAGCCCCGAAGGCACCCGCTGTGCTGGCCTCGGCGGACAGAGTCTATGAGGAAACCAGAAAAGCACGGACGTTCTCTTATCTATCAAAAGGGCCGGCAGAGACTATCAGCAATGGGAGGATCCTCCTGCCTTCAAAACCTGTCAGTGTCCTTATTGATGGATCTGAAACAATCGACCCCGCCCGATGGGACGAGGTCGGAAAAACATATCTTATCAGTTTCGACAACAACCCGGACGGTGTCAGAGTCGTCATCAAATGGTAGGTCAATAAGTCACGGACGCGGAGATCAGATAATTGTCCAAGCAGAAACAAGGCTTGAGATTCTCTCCCTTGACCTCTAATTTGAATTTTGAGTCTTTGAACGTAGGAATCTGCACAGAGTTCTTGGAAGCCTCCGACGATATATCCCATTCGGTCCACTCATTCAACATCTTGAGATCCGATCCGGTGTAATCCACAAGATATTTCTCAAAAGAGCCGACCAGGTTATCGTTGTTGTAGAACTCCACAACAAGTTTCAGATAATCACCGGGAGCAATTAGTCCCTCTTTAGCCAAACGGCTATTATACAATGAGTTGCATAGGCAAAGGCCTACTATTCTAGCATCTGCGGTCGTAAATTGGCCGAGATTCAAGGTGATGTCATAATCCGACATACTTGGACCGCGGAAGAATCCGGCATAGAAAAAACTGCCGCTGATTCCGGCGGACTTGTCAGCGGAAGTGAACATCGCGATATCATCCGGAGTATCCGGTCCTCCCTTCAAGGCCGAGATTTTGAAACCACCTTTGTATCCTTGGTTCTCATCATCACATGAGGTTTTGAAATAAATCAACTGGTCATAGGATATCTGAGGAAGATACAACAGGCTGTCTTTAAAATGATCCGCGAAAGTGAACTCATCAAACTCAAAAGTGACACCTTGAGTGAATGAGGCGGATGATGGCTTGACTTCCGCACAAGAGGCCAGAGTTGCCATCACAGTCACGCAAAGTAAAAGCTTGGTCAAATATTTCATATTAAAACTAATTATAACAGATACACTGTCCTACAAAAAACACTCCACAGTTCCGACAAAAGCCGCGGGACCGGTAAGCCAGATGTCCCTCGCCTGGAAATCAGGCCCTTTGCCCTCAGGAATAAAGTCGACTGTCAAGTCAGCGATGGTGGCTTTGATGTCATACGTCACCCTGCCATCCTTGGTTGAATTGGCTTCAATCCCTTTGAAACACGCGGCCACCGCCGTAGCGACTATTCCGGTTCCGCAAGCTAAAGTCTCATCCTCGACACCTTTCTCGAAAGTTCTTACACAGAGGAGATTCTTCGCTTCGAGATTTTTCGCTTCGCTCAGAATGACAGGCTCGACGAAGTTGACATTTGTCCCCACAGGAGCGAAAGCGGGATCATTCCTCAAGGTCTTACCTTCCTCACGTACAGGATACTCTTCCAGACTCGGGACAAACTTTACAAGGTGACGAGTGCCTGTGTCCAGGAAGCAAGCCTTAAACTCCGGATAGAGCGTAACTCCGGACACGTCATTCATCTTCAGACGAATGGTCTTCGGATTGGAGCGGGATAGAATCACGGCAGTGTGAAGTCCGTCAGGAGCCTCGAACTCAACCGGGAACTTTCCGGAAACAACACCAAGGTCAGCGGCGAAAGCCACTATGCACCTCCCACCGTTACCGCACATCATCCCACCGCTTCCGTCAGGGTTGTAGAACACCATCCTGAAATCCTTCTTTTCACTCCTCTCAAGAAGCATGACTCCGTCAGCCCCAAAACCCGTGTGTCGATCACAAAGGCTTTTCACCTGCGAGGGTGTCAAGCTTAAACGACCGTCACGGTTATCCACCAACAAGAAGTCATTACCGGCTCCGTGATATTTGTAAAACTTTTGTAACATCTTATCTTAAAAGAGTTTCCAACTCAACAGAAGCATCCGTCTTACCATCCCTGTACTTGACTATCACCGGAGTGCTGACATGTATTCCGGCATCTTTCCCGGGACCTTTGAGGATGGGACGGCTTCCAGGGACAACCACAGCTCCAGGAGGAACGATAGTCTGGCCCGAGGCTGACTTGGGAACATATTCCCCGGTGGTGGCGTCATAAATTGGAGTCCCCTTGGTCAGGATAACTCCAGAACCTATGACGGCTCCCTCTCCGACGATCGTGCCCTCATAGATGCCGCAATTTCCGCCGATAAAGGCGTTATCCTCGACAATGACCGGAAGCGCTCCGGCGGGTTCCAGCACACCGCCGATCTGGGAAGCGGCTGAAATGTGGACGTTCTTTCCAATCTGGGCGCAGGAACCGACAAGGGCATGGGAATCCACCATGGTGCCGGAGTCGACATAAGCTCCGATATTGACATAGGAAGGAGGCATCATGATCACGGACGGAGCGAGATAGGCTCCGGTGCGCACACTGCTCCCGCCAGGAACAATCCTGACCTTGTCTTCCAAAGAGAATTTCCTCAAAGGGAGAGTGTCCTTGTCGAAGAATGAATACTCCTCCTTGGACATGTCCACAAGCTTGCCGATCCTGAAACCTTCCAGGATGGCCTCCTTGACCCAAGCATTGACCTTCCAGCCTTCAGCAGTCTTTTCGGCCACCCTGACAGTTCCGGCCTCAAGGGCTTTGACAACTTCCTCGAAACTCATAGCTAAATACCTAATTCAGCGATCACTTTCCTCATCAAGTCGAAGGTGGAAGGCACCGCAGTAGTAAGAGGCAGGCGCATATCCGGCTCGCAAAGCCCGAGAATAGAGAGGGCGGCCTTCGCAGGCACCGGATTGCTCTCGACAAAGCAGGCGTCAAACAGCGGGAAGAGCTTATCATTTAGCACCTTAGCCTTAGCGAAATCTCCAGCTCCTTCGGCCTCCACAAACTCTACCATCAGTTCCGGGGCGACATTTGAAGCCACACTGATGACTCCCTCGCCACCATATCCCATGATATCGAAGGTCTGGTCATCGTTGCCGCTAAGCACCGCGAAGCCCTCGGGGCGAGTCTTCACGACAGTCTCGATCTGGTCGAGTTTGCCGGACGCCTCCTTGACAGCGATTATTCCCGGAATACCAGCTATCCTGACCGTGGTGTCAGCGGTCATGTTTGTACCAGTCCTTCCGGGCACATTATATGCCACGATAGGCTTGTCCGTAGCTTCCGCGATCACTTTGAAATATTCATAAAGGCCCTGCTTAGTAGGCTTATTGTAGTAAGGAACAACCACCAGCCAAGCGTCGGGACCGTAAGGCTCCAAAAGCCTGATATTCCGGATCGTGGCGACTGGGGAATTCGTTCCTACTCCAGCCACTATCGGCCTGTCCGGGCAAAGTTCCCTGGTGATCTTTAGAAGTTCTATCTTTTCGTCATCCTCGAGGCAAGGAGTCTCGGCGGTAGAGCCGAGGGGCACGAGGAAATGTATGCCCGCCTCAACCTGTCTGGTGACGAGCCTTCTGTAAGCCTCAAAATCGACCTTGCCGTTCTTGAACGGAGTCGCGAGAGCTGTTCCGCATCCTTTGAGTAACATCACTTTGAATCTTTGAAAAACAATTCTTTGAACTCATGTACACCTGAAAGGCCTTCTGTCATAAGAGCCGCCAAGACGGCCCCCTCAGCGAAACCTTTCCGGGAAAAAGCCTCATGGGTCAGGGTGAGCCTGTCATTCAGGCCCTCGAAACCCACGGTATGGATGCCGGCTAGCTCCCCGACCCGCACAGCGGCGGTGTCAGGGGTCTTGCCCATATTCTCCTCAACGACCCCAGCCAGGGATTTGGCGGTACCGCTAGGAGCGTCAAGTTTGTGGATATGGTGTTTCTCGACGATGTAGGGATCATAGCCTCCGGCCTGGCCGAGATACTTGGCCACCATGGCAACGGCGGCGGAAAGGACATTGACTCCCACAGAATAGTTCGATGAATATATCATCGGGGTGCCTTTAGCCTCGAAATAGCTTATCACTTCATCCTTTATGTCATTCCAGCCGGTGGTGCCGACCACGACGGCCTTGAAATTGTCCGCCAGGATCTTATAGTTGGCCCTGAAAGACTGCGGGAAGGTGAAATCGATGCAGACGCACTCCCTGGCGACCGATTTGTCAAAGGAAGCGATATCCTCGCTGGCGGCGACAAGCTCCACACCTCTCGCCGCGAGGGCAGCCTCAACCATGTGACCCATGCGGCCATAGCCGCTGATAACCACTTTCACCATATTTCTCAGCTCTTGAAAATGTAGTCGTGGAGGCTCTCGAGGGTGACCTGTACCCTGTCTGAGTCGATCACGAAGTTCTCACTCATCATGTTGGCGCTCACATTGGCCAGGTGGACCTTGCCGGAGACACTGATGACCTTGTCACCAAGACCCTCGAAACCGACGATATTGCGGCCGACTACAGAAATCAAGGCTTTGTCGCGGTAAACCGTGACCTCAGCCCACTTACCAATTTCTTCCAAGGCGTCCTGCAGTGTGTCCCTCTCCTCGGGAACCACAAGGTAAACCTCTGACTCAGTGGCTTTCGCGAGCACAACGGGAATCCTGCGGGGATAAAGAGCGGCGAAAACCTTTCCGAACATCCTTGTGACTCCGTCCAGCTTGGGCGAGGTCACTTTTATGAACAGTATCTCATCCTTGACGGCAACGGACTTGGGGCCATCCGGAGCCTGGTCTCCGCGGACCACAAGGGTTCCTTCGCAAGCCTGGTTGGTAGAATTGAGTACCCTGATGGGAATATTCTTTTTCCTCGCCGGTTCTATGGTGAGCGGGTGAAGTACCCTGGCGCCCATGGCGGCCATCTCAGCGGCCTCCTCATAGGAGATGACATCAATTTTCCGAGTGTTATGGACAACTCTCGGGTCGGCGGAACGTATTCCATCCACATCGGTCCAGATCTCGACTCTTTCGGCTCCCAGAGCCATTCCGAAGATGGCTGCCGAATAGTCTGAACCTTCAAAACCGAGAACCGAGGTCGCACCCTTCGGGGTCGCGGCGACGAAGCCCTGGGTCAAAACCAGGTCGGCACCCTTATACTCCAATCCTACAATCCTCTTTATGTTGGCCTCAGTAACCTCCATATCGGGACGGGCGTTGAGATAGTTGTCGTCAGTAGTGATCATCCTGCGGGCGTCAATCCAGTGGCAGGAGATGTCAGCGGCATTGAACGCGTAGGATATTATTGTCGAGGAAAGGAGCTCTCCAGTGGAGATGATCCTCGCTTCGCTCCTGGACGAGAGTTCGCCTATAAGGCATACTCCCCCGACGAAGGTCTCGAGATCGGCGATACGCTCCTCTACCTTTGCGAGGCACTCCTCTAGAAGGTCTGGCCTTGCGGCAAGCAGATTTTTGGCGAGATTGAAATGTCTCTCCCTCAGTTGTTTGAGAAGATCCTTGACATTGTCTTCACGTTGGGCTTCCGCTTCTTCAGCCAGAGTACAGAGCAGCCTGGTCACCCTGGCGAGAGCGGAGACGACCACAAGAGGTTTTTCTCTCAATCTTCCTTTCACGATCGAAATGACTCTCCCGATCGCCGCCTCGTCCTGGACGGACGTTCCTCCGAATTTGATAATGATCATTTTCCGATGTTTTAATTAAGTTCGTTATTTGTTGCTATATACTGTCTTATAAATGAGAATGTACTGTTCAACCGCTTTCTTAAGGTCAGAGACCAGGACATATTCCTTGTCGGTGTGAGCGGTTAGGATCGAGCCGGGGCCGCAAATGGCTCTACGAGCGAATTTGTCAAGCCTCGGAGCGTCGCTCCCGAAAGAAACAGGCTTGGATGGAATCCCCTCTATCTCAGAGAAATACTTCATCGGTGTATCACCTCCAAAGGCTTGGATGACCGTGCCTCGGGGACTTGCTCCAAGAAGCTTGTTCTGAATGAGCTCATCAGTGGCGAATGTGGTACGGAAATATATCCGGAAACGGGTCTCGGGGCTGAGGATATTCTGGGGATTTGTACTAAGGAGGTCGCCCACATTCCATGTGGTTGGTCCGAGGATCGGATCCGGAGGGAACTCGACCAGTTTCAAGGTATTCATCAAGTCCACGAATCTTTCCACGGCGCTGGCTCCATGCTCAGGATATCCTGAATGGCAGGCCTTTCCGGGAATCGTCACTTCAAAAGCCTTGGTCCCTTTGCTGGCGGAAGCGAGACAGTTATCGGTAGGCTCGCCCACCAGGACAAAATCGCCGCCGGGATTATTTTTCGTGTAAGCTTTGGCACCGTGTGACCCGGTCTCTTCTCCAGCTAGAAGGAGCAGGCCGAAATCCTTGTGGCCTTCCCTGCTGAGCTCGAGACAAGCGTTATACATCGAGAATATCTGTCCCTTCGCGTCGCAGCTTCCGCGCCCTTTGATGATAGTGTCGTCCGCTGCCGCTTTCCGGCCATCAGGCAGGATGTCTCCGGCCTTAACGAGATCAACGCTCGGCGGAATATACGGTGGTACCGTGTCCAGGTGGGTGCAGAACACGAAAGATGGATGCCCGGTTCCTGACCAATCCAGCAACAGGTTGACGGTTCCGTCCCCTACCTCGTACTCGAAGATTTCCGGAGCGGAAAGCCGCTCCTTAAGGAAGCCGGCAAGCCTCCTTTCCTCCCCCGAAGTCGAAGGAATCCCTAGAATATCAAGGAATAAGCTTAAATCCATCACAAAAACCGCATAATCGTTCAAATATAATCAAAATTCTTCAATTTCCGGCATTCTAAATAAATGTGTATCTTCGCAATGAATGAAAAACACTCAGATCATGGGACACAATTCCAAACGATCATTCAATGCCGCACCGTGGATAGCCTTGGCCTGCCTTGTGGTGCCAATGTTCGCATCGTACTTCTTCGACGACATGTTCAGCACTCTCTCGCACCTGTTCGAGAATCCATCACTATTGGAACTAGGCTGGAATTCTGCTGATTACGGTCTTTACACAAGCGGTTACTCAGTCCTCTGCGTGTTCGGAGGGCTGGTAATCTGCGGTATGCTCCTCGACAAATGGGGAGTAAGAATCACCGGATCTATATTCGTGGGGATGATGGCCGGAGGTGCCGCATTGGTCGCCTGGGCCATAACTTCCGGCCTCGCACCAAAGACATCCTTGAGAATCGCTTATATAGGTTGCATGTTGTTCGGACTGGGAAGCGAGATCGCCGGGGTTGCTGTAACCAGATCCATCGCCAAATGGTTCAAGGACGGTCCGATGGCTTTCGCGATGGGACTCCAACTGGCGATTGCCAGGCTCGGAACAGCCTTTGCTTTGGTCATGTCGCCCCGACTTGTGGCGGCTAAAGCTCCCGGGGAGGTCTATTCCTTGATGGAGACAGCCAGACCGGCTTTCCTTGGACTTGGATTGATGGCCGCCGGAATGATCCTGTGGGCCTTGTTCGTGGCTATGGACGCGAGATTTGACAGGAAAGACCCTTCTGTCGCTTCGCTCCCTCAGGATGACAGTAAAGAGGAACAATTCCGCTTCTCAGACGTGCTCGGACTGCTTAAAAACAAGCAGTTCATCATGATAGCACTGTTGTGCGTGTTTTTCTACAGCAGTATAATATCGTTCAAGAAATTCGCCAGCGCTATTCTGATTCCGAGATTCGAGGTGCCGGTCGAGGCAGCTAGCTGGATGGTCTCAATGCTCCCCTTCTCGACTGTTATATTCGCTCCCTTGTTCGGAATCATGGTAGACAAGATCGGCAAGGGAACCCGCTGGATGGTGGCCGGAGCGATACTTGCGCTCGTGGCGCATGTGCTGCTGGCATTCGCTCCCGCAGGGGTGCCTTTTTATGGATATATGTCGATGGTCTTCCTCGGGTTCGGTTATTCCCTGGTGCCAGCCGCCATGTGGCCTTCCGTGCCAAAGTTAGTCCCCGCCAAGGTGCTTGGAACCGCCTATGCGTTAATCTATTGGATACAGAATCTCGGTCTCATGCTCTTTAAGATGTTCGCCGGGAATATCCTGGCGGACAGGGAAGCCGCCCCTGGCGCCGTAGCGGTCGAGATCATGTTCGTCACAGTTTGTGTCATAGCACTGCTCCTATCAATAGGACTGAGGCGCAGCTCGGCTAAAAAGCCCGAGCTACGCCTCGATGCCCCATCTGGAAAGTAGATAGCTACTCCGCTATATTAGGTTCTTCGAGACCGAGGTGTTTCTTGCGATCAACGACCTTAAGGTAAAGGCCGATCAACATCGCCGCTACTCCAAGGCAAGCCAACATCACAAGTGCCCAGGTATAATTCAGCTGATCTGGAGGAGTACCGGGGGCATTGGTGCTGGTAAGAACGTTGCCGATCAAGATCGGGAAAAGCCAAAGTCCGATATTCTGGATCCAGAAAATCAGGGCATAAGCCGATCCGATAATCTTCTCATCCACGAGCTTGGGAACAGAAGGCCACAAGGCCGCGGGGACCAGGGAGAAGCTGGCTCCAAGAACGAGGATCGTGACGTAAGCGACTATGGTTCCGCCGACAGCGCTGCCCTTGAACAAAGGCAGGATGAAGGCGAAGGTCAGATGGCAGAATACCAGGAGTATAGAGCCGATGAGCAGCATCGACGCGGCCTTGCCTTTATGATCCACATAGTTGCCAAGGATCGGAGTAATGGCCACGGCAAGAAGCGGGAACACGGCGAAAATCGTCTCGGCGGTGCCGCGTTTGAATCCCATCACGCAATATATCACCAGCGCCACTATTGCGGCTGCCATCAAACCGTATTTCAGTCCCTTGTTATTCTTTATGAAGTTGCTGGAGAAGGCGCAAACCGCGACCATGAGCATAATGATGTACTGGACGATAGTGACAGCCTCGCCTGCCCAGAATGAACCGGCGGCCGGTTCGGTCAAGGTCAGGTTGCACTGGAGCATATTGACCGCATATTTCTGGAACGGGAAAATCGCCGAGTAATATAGGACACAGAGAAGGGCGACAAGCCAGAAACCAAGGC
>JAEEGJ010003325.1_pt1 | contig 63196 bp, 54 predicted proteins | sample 8958761 | NCBI WGS metagenome assembly JAEEGJ01 (sample SAMN16246546, study PRJNA631951) | gut metagenome | biome: gut microbiome; feature: rumen; material: RS-attached | host: Bos | place: Iran: Karaj | collected 2018-10 | reverse complement strand
TTCCGGATGTGGGCGTCTCCAAAAGGTTTAAGGATCTAAGGAAGGTGGATTTACCGGAACCCGAAGGTCCCACAATAACCACAACCTCTCCCTCCTTAATTTCAGTGGAAATGTTGTTTAACACATCCAGCTTGCCAAAGCTTTTGCACAAATCCTTTATTTCGAAAAGTATCTTACTATCGCTCACTTGCTCTAAGCCTCCTTTCCCATAAACCTACCAGGTAGGAAAGACCGGCTACCATAACAAGATAAATTATGGCTACGGCAACAAGAGGTAAGAAAGCTTCATATGTACGGCTTCTTATAATATCTCCTGCACGGGTCAGATCCATGAGACCGATGTATCCGCATACAGATGTCTCCTTCAAAAGGACAATAAACTCGTTTGCAAGAGCGGGAAGTATGTTCTTAAAGGCCTGGGGCATAATGATGTATATCATTGTGGAAGCATAGGAAAAGCCAAGGCTTCTCCCCGCCTCAAACTGCCCTGCATCAATGGACATAATTCCACTTCGCACAATCTCCGCCACGTAGGCTCCGGAGTTGATTCCGAAAGCCAGTATGGCCACCACAATCTTGGAATTGTAGCTGGCAAATATTACATAGTACATAATAAGAAGCTGCACAATCATGGGCGTACCTCTTATGACTGTAATATAAATCCAGCAGATTCTGTCAAGGATGAAAAGCTTTCCGGTCTTAGAATAAGTGGAACGGATTGTGGCTACCAGGAATCCCAAAAGGATACCCAATAACACAGCGAAAAGCGTTATAAGAAGTGTGGTCCCAAGACCCTTGAAAATCATTTTATAACGCTCTTCCTCTATAAAGTTCTGTATAAGTTTTTCTTTAAAAGTCACGAGGACTCTCCTTAAGAATTATTTTTTACGAACAATAATAACCTGAGTTGCTGTTGTGTATGAAGCAGTGAAATCAATGTTCTTAAGACGATCTTCTGTAACAGTCATACCTGCCATACCAAAGTCTGCCTTACCTGACTGAACTGCATTGATGATTGCATCGAACTCCATATCTTCGATAACAAGCTCATAACCAAGTTTATCACAGATTGCCTTAGCAATGTCAGCGTCGATACCTGTAATCTCACCGTTCTCGATGAACTCATAGGGCTCGAAAGCAGCGTTGGTAGCCATTACAAGCTTGCCGTTGGGATACTCGGTGTTTGCATTTGATGTGTACTTGAAGGTTCCCTTGGTCTCATCACCAATGTAGTTGCCGATGATTTTGTCAATTGTTCCCTCGTTCTGAAGCTCAGCCAACGCATCGTTAATGTCTGCTGTAAGCTGTCCATTATCCTTGGAAACGCAGATTGCATAATCCTCAATTTCGAAGGGATCGTCAAGAATCATAAGGTCATCGTTCTTAGCTACGAATGCAAGTGCAGGCTGGTTATCGATAATAACGCAGTCAACTTTGCCCTGCTTAAGTGCCTGTACAGCATCGTTACCCTTGTTGTAACGCTCGATGGTTGAACCCTCTGCTTCATAATCTGATGCGTAGATGTCGCCGGTTGTACCAAGCTGAACGCCGATTGTCTTTCCGGGAAGATCGTCAACACTGAATACAGTGTTTGCAGCTACGCTTCCGCCACATCCTAACAGTGCCACGCTCATAATGCCTGCAAGTGCAAGGCTTAAAATTTTGTTTAACTTTTTCATAGTATTATCCTCACTCTTTCTACGTTCTTTTTTATAAACTTGTTTGAATGAAATAATACTATCACAAATATTTATGCATTGTAAAGTAGAAATATGCATAAATATTTAAAAAATTAATTTCTTTTTGTATACATAATAACTTTATCGTTGGCTCTGATAACCGTATCACCCCTGGGGATAATCACCTGATCCTTACGCCTTATCATTACAATCATGGCAAGTCTTGAAATATCAAGGTCCTTGATTTTCTTATCTTTCCACTCGCTTTGAGGCTTGATTAACACCTCTTTAAACTCTGTCTCATCTGAGAGCATGTAGTTTCTGCCCTCGCTAATAAGAGAATAATGTTCAACGAAACCTGCGGAAATAATACCTGTGGGAATAGCCACCATCCCAACTCCTAGGAAGGAAATAACAATGGCAAATGCCTTTCCTATTGTTGTTACAGGATATATATCTCCGTATCCAACTGTAAGAAGAGTTGAGGCTGACCACCATATGCCTGAAAAAGCATTCTTGAAAGCCTCAGGCTGGGCATCGTGTTCAACGGAATACATGCAAAGAGACGAAGCCACCATGAGAATCAATATCATTACGCAGGATGAGATAAGCTGGTTTTTCTTCTCCTTAAGGACACTTGTGATGACATTAAATGCATCATACTGTGTATTTATTTTGAATAATCTGAATATCCTTATGACGCGAAGCAGTCTGAAGGCAACCGCTCCTGCCGGGAAGAACAAAGGCAGGTAAAAGGGAAGGAATGTCAGAAGATCAATTAAACCGTAAAAAGAGAAAACGAACTTAACCCTGGCGCCAAGTCTGGATTCCCCGGGATATAAATACTCCGCCGTCCATACCCTTAATATGTATTCAACGGTAAATATAAGGGATGTGACAAGCTCTATGCCATCCAATACTGCCGAGTATGGTCCGGACTCCTTATATGTGGAAAAAAGCGTTGCAAACAGGTTAAGGAAGATAACTACAACTATAAAGTAATCAAAGAGTCTGCTTAGCAGGTTATCCTTGGTACCTATTTGAATTATATTGAAGATACGTTCCTTGTACTTTCTCATGTCTACTCTAAAGAAATTTCTCCCTGAGTTCTTGTTAAATAGAAGGCTATCGCTTCCGTCTTCTTATCCTTGGTAATAACTCTGACGATTTTCATCACCTTGTTGCTGTCAAGAATACCGCCGTAGTATTTAATGTCGGGGTTGGAACTTTCGATATCAAAGGATACCCACTCGGAATCGGAGCCAAAATCTTCTATTCCGCTGCGGGAATTTATGTACTCAACCACGAACTGGCTGCTTAATCCTGTTTCACTTTCGTTTCCGTTAGGACCCTTTATAAGGATGTCGAAAACGCCGTTTTTATCAACTTTAATACCGCCTTCATAGCCCTCGGAATATGCGTTCTCAATCTCTCCGCCCAAATCCACCTGGGAAAGGTACCAGTTGCCCTGGGTATAATAGTTTTCCATGCTGATGGCTTCCTCAAAGCAGTCTGAGTAGGACATGTTTCGGAAACCCATTTCATAGTCGCTGATGCTTGTTGCCTCCATATAATAGAGGTTGTTATCTTCGTCAGCCAATACCATTTCATAATAGCCGTCGGTATAGAGGGGCTTAAGCTTCGTTCCGGCATTTACAGTTACCTGTTCACTTGTAGTATCGTAGCGATACTCATTGTCAGGTATTGCCTTGGTAAACGAAAGATTGCATTTTGTTGTAAGCATCTCGTTGGTTGCAATATCAGCAACAACATAATTACTCTCGCTGTATAACAGTTCCCCGTCGTCGTACAGACAGAATTTCTGGTAAGCACCCATAGGCTTAATCATGTTGATACGGTCAACCATAATTAAAACGTTGGGGTCTGTAAAGAAATATTCCGTATGTCCGCCCTTCACTGAAACGCCGGGCAAAACATAAACCAGAACTGCCGCCTCAGAATCAATGCTGTAAATGTTTAAGTCCGCATATCCCACTCCGTCATCACAGAAAACAAGTGCATAATCATTTTCTTTTCTATGTACTATATAAGACTCGGAACCGTATCTGTAATCGCTTGTAAGGCCATCCACAAGGCCATCGTAATCTCTGCCGGGAGATCCGAAAAAGTCTCCGTTTATTTCGGGAACCACGTATACTTCCGGAACCTCCAGATATTTTTCATTAAAAAGTCTGGCGGCTTCATCAAAATATACCGTGGCATAGAAATCTCCGCTGGCATAGGGTGCCAAAACATAGGGGCCGAAGTAGATTGTTACCCCGTTGTAGCCAAGCATCCAGTTAATGGAAGAAATATCCGCAAATGTATCATCCAACGCACTGTCTAAATCATAGAACTCGTTCTCTCCATATTTATAAATAAGGTCCTCAGCCACATAGTCTTTGAATCCCTCGATATCGAAAACCACCTCGCTAAATTCCAGATTCTCTCCCGTGGCAGTGTCGATGTTATCAGCATAGACTCCATACATTCCGTGGGCTCCGCCATAATAGTCATTCACGCTGTGGACAAGAGTAAACGCTACTTCATCTGCCCTGATTACATTTGTTGATATACTGCTGTAAAGTGTTGGCCTCCAGCTCATATCTCCAAAATCTTCCTCGTAAGATTCAAGGGTGGAGTCCACATATTTCTTATATTCAGCGCTTATCTCGACGCTTATCTCGCTGACTTTCTTAGCGAGTTCGGGATACTTCTTGGTATCCTCCTCTGAAAGAGAGAATGTATCATAGTCTGCATAGCAGACAACCTCACCATCCAGTTCTCCTTCTTCGTGGTTGGAAACCTTGCCGCCTTCTATAATATCCATAGCCTCTGTGCGGGCAGTTTCCTTTACGTTGGCATTACATACCAGGGTTGCCACTTTCTCAATGAAGTTTTCATCAAAACCGGTGGACATACCAAGGCAATAATGAATACCCGTAGCAGAGTCAATCCAGGTTTCATATCCCATACCGTCTCCGCCCCTAATGAGAGCTTCGGTATTACGGAAAGCAACTTCTTTTTCAAGATTGGGATTAAAGTAAAGACCGGAAATGTCTTCACTTTCTTTTATAGAATAGTCTGTTACCAGCTGAGCTCTTAAGCACAGTTCCTTTCGTTCATAGACAAACTGTACCTCAAGCATCTTGCCGATTGAAAGGTCATATACAAAATACCTGGCTTCACTGGAAAATCTGGGAAGATCTACCGAAAATCCCATTTCACCTGAGACCTCAAAGGGTCTTATTTCTCTCATGGGATTGGCTATCCCCACTTCACCTTCTTCAGGTCCTGAAGGGACTGCGACTTCAGTTTGTTCTTCCACTGATTCATGTCTGCCAAAGAAACAGCCTGTCATTGAAAATGTTATGCAAAGAATAAGCACTAAGCTTAGTGCTCTTCGGATTCGTCCTGTCATTGTTTCTCCTGAGCTAGTTCTTTTTCTCTCTTACCAGATCCTCTATCATTTTATCCTTGGCAAGATTCTCGTTTAATAGTTTTTTGTTATAGTCAGAGATTGAATTTAAGAAATCCTGCATCTCTGTATCGTCAAAGATATCTATCTGATATCCTCTCTTACGATTGCGGTCCATAAGGTAACTGACTCTGACCTTAAAGACTCTGTCATATTCCTTGAAGGTTCGATCCCTGGTAACCTCATCTCTCTTGAAATCGTTAATCCAAATCTGGAGATGCTTGCTGAGACTTCCCTCCGGAACCGGTCTGTCAACCATGGCATAAATCAAATCAGGGAAAACTGTTTTGGCATACTCGTTGGATCCCAAAAGGTTTAACTTCAAGTCAAGAGCCAGAAAGCCATTCTCATTCCGCTCTGCCATGGACTCTTTTATGGTACTCCTTACATCATAAAGAGCAAGTCTGTCTATGATGAACAGATAAATAATGGCGTCAAAAACATACGCCATGGGAGTCCACTCTATTCTGTCTGTTATTGCTCTTCCTATAAAGAAAGCAAACAGTCCGAAGGCCTGTGTTGCGGAAAGCATTATAATGTTCTTTCTGGAAGCTTCTGTTTTGGCAGCGAAGCCGTAAATGATTGCTGCTATGGACAGGCCAAAATATGCAAACAGCAACGCATAGAATACGCTGTGCATGGGGCCGTAGGATTTCTTTAATACGGAAACTCCGTCCTCCACCACCATGGAAACATCTTTATAGAATACGTCCGAGTGACCAATGGTGAGCACGCTGATATAGACAGATGTGCTTACTGCCATTGCTGTAAAAATCGCCCATCTCGGAAGCTTTATCTGACACAGTGTGAAGATGCTTATCATTATAAGCATCATAAGATAGCAACCACCCAGGTAGGTAATCTTTGTGGCGGTAATTGCTTCTCCCAGGTCCTTTGAAACAGCAACTAAAAGGTATCCCACATTCACAAAAGGGATAAGCATGTAAACTATGGTATAGCAAAGTTCAAAGCTTCTGCGCCATTTCCAAAAATAAATAATCGAGCAGACCAGAGCAAGTAATGCGGTTATAAAGTAATAAACTATTACATCCATACGCTGACTCCTTGTTTGTACGGTTATTGTTTTCAGACCCTTTTCCCAAATATATCATAAAAACAGGTAGGTGCAAAGTGCCCCACTTATTCGATTATTCCCCCGCCTATCACGCAGTCATTATCGTCGTAGAACACTGCAGACTGGCCCGGTGCCGCAGCTCGAACCGGCTTGTCAAAGGTAATTTTGATTCGCTCCTCATCCATTCGTTCCAGGGTTGCATCCTCAGGCACGTGATGGTATCTCACCTTAGCCTTGCATCTTAAAGTCTCTCCCGGTTTCAAATCTTCAATGCTCTGGAAATTTACCCGATTGCAGATCACTGTATCGTTAAAGATTTCCTCCTCATCGGAAAGAACGACCTCATTGGTCTCGGGTCTGATTTCCTTTACAAAAATCGGATGACCCACAGCTATTCCAAGGCCCTTTCTCTGACCTATGGTGTAGTGAATGATTCCTTTATGGGTTCCAAGGACATTTCCTTTTGTATCCACAAAGTTTCCCTCGGGCAAAGGTTCTCCATCATAGTTCTCTTCTATATATCCTGCATAATCGTCATCGGGAACAAAGCATATCTCCTGGGAGTCTGCCTTGTGTGCCACAGGAAGTCCTATGGATTCGGCTATATCTCTTGCCTCCTGCTTGGTAAGTTTTCCAAGAGGCATTAAGGTCCTGGAAAGCTGTTCCTGGGTCAGGCGGTAAAGCATGTAGGTTTGATCTTTCTTGGCATAATCTGCTTTCTTAACAGTGAATCTTCCGTTATCAAGCTTTACCACATGGGCATAGTGCCCCGTTGCCACATACTCTGCTCCCATATCATTTGCGAACTCAAGCATCTTGGCCCATTTGATATAACGGTTGCACTCTATGCAGGGATTGGGGGTTTTGCCCTTAATATAGCTGCAGATAAAAGGATTAATAACATTCTCCTTAAAATCAGCAACTCCGTTTATAACATAGTAAGGAATATCAAGCATGTCACAGACCGTTCTTGCATCGTCTGTCTCACAGCACTTGCCTTCCTCCCCAAACTGGGTATGTAATATTTTGACGGTGGCTCCGACAACCTCATATCCTGCCTTCTTCAAAAGATAGGCAGTTACTGAGCTATCCACCCCACCGGACATTCCGACTACAACTTTACTCATATATTTCTCCAAAGCTAAACTTTCTTCCATTCTACCACAAGATGTGCAATATGGGGACTGTCGTGTCTTTGCATGCGCAGTGTGCAAAGCAGGACTGTCCCCATATTGCACGTCGTAATGCGTCCAATACGAAAATGCCCCGCATGAATATGCGGGGCATTCTCAGGGACAACATTATTTATAACTTGTAATTACTTACTTATGAGCGCAAATCTCGAAATACTCTTCCAATACCTCTTCCAAGTGTGCAAAGAATTTCTTCATAATGAACGCCTCCTTTGATAATAATAAGCCGTGGTTAATAGGTTATTTAGTTATCGGATCCGATTCATTTAAGTTCTTTTCTTCTTTCTGACTTAATCATAGCACCTTGGTTCCAATATATCAAATACATATATCTTAAGAGTACCTATACTTTATGGGTATAGGTTTTTGCTCTCAATACCAGCGCCTCATAGGGATAAAGAATCAATCCTGAATGAGGAAGAGTCAGTATCTCTCCCTTATTTCGCTTATCCGCATAGTTGGTGATCATGAGCCTTGTCCTTACTCCTCTAAAAGCCTTCGGAAGAATAAAGGGAATGCTCTCACCCGCAAAGGAACAGATTATTATAAAGGCCTCATTCCCGTATGTCCTTGTGTACATATATACGTAAGGGTTTGCCTTCTCATATTCATAATAGTCTCCGAAAATCAAAGTCTCGTTAGACTGTCTAAGCTTAATACACTCTCTGTAGAAGTTAAGGATACTGCCATCCTCACCTTCCTGCTTCTTAACATTTATCTCCTTATAATTGTTGTTAACGTAGAACCAGGGTTTTGCATCCGTAAAGCCCGCATTCTCACTGTCATCCCACTGCATGGGAGTTCTGGCCGAGTCACGGCTGGATACATGAATTCTTTTAAGCCTTGTGGCCTCGTCCTTATTTAAATTGTACTTGTTGTAATTATTCTTTGAAGAAATGTCAACATAATGGTCGATGGAGCGAAGCTTTATGTTGGTCATTCCGATTTCCTGTCCCTGATATATAAAGGGTGTGCCCTTAAGGAAAAGATAAGCCGCAGCAATAGCACAGCCACTCTCTCTGTGGAACTTTCTGCTTCCGTACCTGCTTACAACCCTGGGATGATCATGATTCTCCATATACAGAGAGTTCCAGGCCTTGTCATTAAGCTTATCCTGCCATTTACTCAAGGCCTTCTTAAGCTTAATAAGTTTGAAGGGTCTGTGCATATACTCGGTAAACAGGCAATCCGCCATCATATGGTCAAAGGAAAACATCATGTCCATGGACTTGGTATCGCCGCTTAAATACTTTAAAGCAGACCTGGCGGTAGTCATGGGACCTTCGCCTATCTGCACCGCACCGTACTCATCGCACACTTCCCTGAATTCCTTAAGATACTCGTGAATATGCGGTCCATCCTTGTAATGCATCATGCTTCCGATTACGGGCAAAAAGCCAATGCCGTTAGGAAGGCCTTCCCTCTTTGAAATAAAGTTGATAACATCCTCTCTGAAACCATCAACACCCATATCCAGCCAAAAACGCAGTATCTTCTTTACTTCCTCCCTGACTTTAGGGTTGTCCATGTTGAGATCAGGCTGTTTTTTGGCAAAAAGATGCAGGTAGTACTGGCCCCGTTCCGGCACATACTCCCAGGCCTCACCCTCAAACAAAGAATCCCAGTTATTGGGTTCGTCTCTCCAAAGATAATAGTCGCTGTAGGGATTGTCCTTCCCCTTTTTGCTCTCAATAAACCAGGGATGCTCGTCGGAGGTATGGTTGATAACCAGGTCCATAATAACCTTCATTCCAAGCTCATGAGCCTTATCAAGCACCTTCTTAAACTGTTCCAGATCCCCGAAATCCGGGTGAATGTTGCAGTAATCCGAAATGTCATATCCGAAATCCGCATTGGGCGAAGGATACAGAGGATTAAACCAGATGGCCGTGGCACCCAGAGATTTGATGTACTCCAACTTGTCGTAAACACCGTACAAATCTCCTATACCGTCATGATTTCCATCCGCAAAACTCCTGACCCAAATCTGATAGAAAACCGCACTCTTATACCACTCTCTCGAATCAATCCCAGAACTCATTGTCAAAGCTCTCCTTTATTGTTTCTCTGATGGTTGCTCTCAAATCCTTGATTCGCCTGAATCCCTCGGCCAGATCCGCCGTTGCCTCAAATAAGAAATCTGTAGGCACGTGTTTCCTGCCGGGAAGGGTTCCATCTTTGCTCATCTCTATTAACTCGCCATATCTTCTGTGGGCGCATCTTACCGCATCCTCCCAGGAGATGTAAATTTCATTCATGGCGTTCTCGCCGACCTGCTTAACCCTTGCAAGATCCCTGCACACATCCTTAAGAAGGGCTGCCATGGCCTCCGGATTCTCATCAATCACATATCCGTTTCGGCCGTGGGTTATTCCTTCCGCTGCGCAGGAATTCTTTATAAGCACTGACGCCAGGCCACAGGCCGCAGCCTCTCTCACCACAATTCCGTTGGTATCATATGTTGAAGGAAAAAGGAAAAGATCTCCTCTGGTGTTTATGGCCCTGAGCGCTTCCCTGTCTCTTATAGGCCCTGTGAAAATCACCTTCTTCTCCAAATCAAGCTCAATCACCCTATCCTTAAGCTCGTCCTCATCAGGACCGCCGCCCACAAGAAGCATTCTGAAATCCATGCCCTCGTTATCAAGTATCTTAAGGGCGTCCAAAATGAGGGGAATGCCTTTATATTTCACAAGTCTGCCAACGAATAAAAATACCGGCACACCTTTAGGCAAATCATAATCGGAAGTTACTTTCGCCACCGCCTCATCACTTGCCTTGCCTCTGGCAAAATCAACGCCGTTGTTCATAACCCGGTAGTCACCTTCAAATCCAAGGGACCTAAGGTTCTCTCCAGCCCCTTTGGAAACCACCCACACTTCATCGCAGGCCGAAATGTTCTGAACCATGGCTCTTATGGTTTCTTTCTTTAGTAAGCCCTCTCCCACAGCCCTCTCAATATCAATGTCAAACTTGGTATGATAGGTAAAAACCACAGGTGCTCCTGTTTCGTACTGAAGTACCCTTGCCATAAGTGTAGATGCTGCAGGGCAATGGGTATGGATAATATCCGGCGCCTCATCCGCAATCTCATTAATCTCTCTTATGGCCAATGAGTTGCCTGTCCTGTACCCTGCCACAATCTTGGTGGTATCTATACTTGGATAAGGTATAACCTTATAAGGATACCCCGTGTAATCCACATCCGGATATTTCGGAGTACCCACAACCACTTTTTCATTCAGTTCTTCCGTCAGCACTCTCCCGTAGTTCATGACAACATTTGCCACCCCATCAATCACCGGCGGGAAAGAATCATTCAATAAACATATATTCATAAGAGAATTATACCACTTTGAACACAAAAAAGAGCTCGATTGGAAATCCAATCGAGCTCTTCAATATACTTCAAATTAAGCGTTAACGATCTGACCGAAATCAGGCTTAAGGCTTGCACCGCCGATGAGACCACCGTCGATGTTATCCTTGGAAAGGAGTTCCTTAGCGTTACCTGCGTTCATTGATCCGCCGTACTGGATACGAACAGCCTCAGCTGTAGCACCGTCATAAAGCTTAGCAATGAGCTCACGGATAAGCTTACATACTTCTTCAGCCTGGTCAGCTGTAGCTGTCTCGCCTGTACCGATAGCCCAGATAGGCTCGTAAGCGATAACAAGGTTCTTAACCTGATCAGCAGTTACGCCGTCAAGATCCCATGTGATCTGTCTTGTGATCCACTCTTTGTAAGTTCCTGCCTTACGAAGTGCAAGAGACTCACCACAGCAAAGGATGGGCTTTAAGCCTGCAGCAAATGCCTTCTTAACCTTTGCGTTGATAAGAACATCGTTCTCACCGAAGATATCTCTTCTCTCTGAGTGACCGATGATGATGTACTCAACACCTGCATCCTTAAGCATGGGAGCAGAAATCTCACCTGTGAATGCACCCTTGTCCTCAATGTAGAAGTTCTCAGCACCAACCTTAACGTTTGTGCCCTTAACAGCCTCTACTACAGGAACGATATCGATAGCAGGTACGCAGTAAACTACGTCAACTGCATCATTCTTAACAAGATCTTTTAATTCTGCACAAAGTGCAACAGCCTCGCTGGGAGTCTTGTTCATCTTCCAGTTGCCGGCAATAATTCTTCTTCTAGCCATCTACCATTTCCTCCTACTTATCATCCGCTGCATAAACTCCGGGAAGCTCCTTACCCTCAAGGAACTCAAGGGAAGCTCCACCACCTGTTGAAATGTGGCTCATCTTGTCAGCGAAACCAAGCTGGTTACAAGCTGCAGCGGAGTCACCACCACCGATGATTGTTGTAGCATCTGTCTCAGCAAGAGCCTTAGCTACTGCGATTGTACCCTTAGCAAGTGTAGGGTTCTCGAATACGCCCATAGGTCCGTTCCAAACAACAGTCTTAGCAGCCTTAACAGCATCTGCGAAGAGAGTCTGTGTCTTGGTTCCGATATCAAGGCCTTCCATATCAGCGGGGATCTTGTCAGCATCTACAACACTGACTTCGATAGGTCCGTCGATGGGATCAGGGAATGCTTTAGCAATGGTTGTGTCGATGGGAAGAAGTAACTTCTTGCCAAGCTTCTCAGCCTTAGCCATCATTTCCTTACAGTAGTCAATCTTCTCAAGGTCAACAAGAGAGTTACCTACTTCATATCCTTTAGCCTTTAAGAAGGTGAATGCCATACCACCACCAATGATGAGGGTATCTGCCTTCTCAAGAAGGTTATCAATAACATTAAGCTTATCAGCTACCTTAGCACCACCAAGGATTGCAACGAAAGGACGAACAGGATTCTCAACGGCATTGCCGAGGAAATCGATCTCTTTCTGCATAAGGTATCCAACTGCGTTTACGCCACCTTTTTCAGAGATGTACTTGGTAACAACTGCAACAGAAGCATGTGCTCTGTGAGCTGAACCGAATGCATCACATACATAGTCATCAGCAAGATCAGCAAGCTCTTTTGCAAAAGCTTCGCCGGCCTTCTGGGGCTTTGTCTCCTCTTCCATACGGAAACGTGTATTCTGAAGAAGAACTACATCACCGGGCTGCATAGCTGCAACTGCCTTTGTAGCTTCCTCACCTGTTACATGATAATCTGAAACGAATTTAACTTCCTTGCCGAGCTTCTCGGAAAGTCTCTTAGCAACGGGTGCAAGTGACTCCTTCTCGTTAGGTCCTTCTTTAACTTTACCAAGGTGAGAGCAAAGAATAACCTTTCCGCCGTCAGCGATTAATTTCTTGATTGTGGGAAGAGCTGCAACGATACGTGTATCGTCGGTGATCTCTCCATTCTTCAAAGGTACGTTAAAGTCGCAACGAACTAAAACTCTTTTACCTGCTGCACTAAAATCATCAACTGTCTTTTTGTTAAGTGCCATTTTGTTTTCCTCCGTTATATTTTGTAAAAAATAAGGGTCCGGCCCAAACGACCGGACCCTAAATTAGGCCTTAGAATAAACTAACTATTAGTTTAACTCAGCGAAGTACTTGATTGTACGAACCATCTGGCTTGTGTATGAGTTCTCGTTGTCATACCATGAAACAACCTGTACAAGATTGTCCTCACCAACCATGGTCTGAGTAGCATCAAAGATTGAACCATATGTTGATCCAACGATATCAGAAGAAACGATCTCTTCCTCGTTGTAACCGAATGACTCAGTTGCTGCTGCCTTCATAGCTGCGTTGATCTCTTCCTTAGTAACGCTCTTCTCAACAGTTGCTACAAGGATTGTTGTAGAACCTGTAGGAGTAGGAACACGCTGTGCGGAACCGATGAGCTTACCGTTTAACTCAGGGATAACAAGGCCGATTGCCTTAGCTGCACCTGTTGAGTTGGGAACGATGTTGATAGCACCTGCACGAGATCTTCTGAGGTCACCCTTTCTCTGAGGACCATCAAGGATCATCTGATCACCTGTGTAAGCGTGGATTGTGCTCATGATACCTGACTTGATGCCAGCGAGATCGTTAAGAGCCTTAGCCATAGGAGCAAGGCAGTTTGTTGTACAAGAAGCTGCAGAAATGATCTTGTCATCCTTTGTAAGAGTCTTGTGGTTTACATTGTAAACGATTGTAGGAAGATCGTTACCTGCAGGAGCAGAAATAACTACCTTCTTAGCACCGGCATTGATGTGTGCCTGTGCCTTTTCCTTAGATGTATAGAAACCTGAACACTCGAGAACAACGTCTACGTCAAGCTCCTTCCAAGGACAGTTATTAGCATCGGGCTCTTTGTAGATCTTAAGGGTCTTACCGCAAACAGTGATTGAATCCTCACCTGCTGTAACCTGATCTGCATAAGCGTACTTACCCTGTGAAGAGTCATACTTAAGAAGATGAGCTAACATCTTGGGGGATGTTAAATCGTTGATTGCTACAACCTCATATCCTTCTGCACCAAACATCTGTCTGAATGCAAGACGACCGATACGGCCGAAACCATTAATTGCTACTTTAACTGCCATTTTAGATTCCTCCTAAAATATAATTGAGTATTTATTTTTTTTACCAAGCCATGCATACGGATTGATAAAATTTTGTCAGCACCAATATTCTACATAATTTCATATGCAAAATCAAGCAGAAAATGTAAAATCTCGAAAAAAACTCAGCACTCCAGCAGCCCATCCTTGATCATCGCAAGTACAGTGTCTGCAACTTCAGGGGCAAACTGCGTTCCGCGGTTCTTCTCGATTTCGTCAAGGACCTGCTCCCTGGTAAGTCTTCCCCTGTAGACACGGTCGCTGGTCATGGCATCGAAGCTGTCGGCTATACAAAGGATTCTTGCGAATGGAGTAATCTCGTCACCCTTTTGTCCGTCGGGGTAACCCTTTCCATCGTAGCGCTCGTGGTGATGTCTTACACCGTCTCTTAGGCCTGCCACATCCTCAATGTTTTTAAGGATATCGGAACCGATGACGGTGTGCTGCTTCATCAGGTTAAACTCTTCGTCTGTCAGTCTTCCCTTCTTATTAAGTACGCTGTCGGGCACGCCGATTTTGCCGATGTCATGCATCAGTCCAATCTGTCTGATTCTGGCAATATCATCATCAGTGAAGGAATATGTCTCAGCCATCCATGTGGCAATTTTCGCCGCATATTCTCCCACTCTTTCAGAGTGACCGCCTGTATACTCATCCTTTGCATCGATGGTGCCTGCAATGGTCTGGAAGGTGGCCTGAGTCATTTTCTCGGAGTAGATTCTTCTGTCCTCGACCCTTGAAATTGCATCCTTAATGGTCTGCATGGCAGTGGTTCCAAGAAGAATCATAAGTCCAAGGCCCAAGAATACGCCAAGGGTGGAAGTGCCGACATAGAAGACAATCAGCTCAAAGGCCGCAGATACAATAAGAACCAGCATCCCAAAGGCAACTATGCTGTATCTTTTGATAAGATTCTTCCTTATATCAATTACCATACAGGTAAGACCCGCGATAATCGTAACGATGGTCCAGATATGTGAGAATACCAAAGTGGTGTAGAATTCTACGGTTCCTGTAAAATGAAGGATGGTATTAATAAGTACCTGTATGAAAATAATGGCCTCCAGAGGCACATAAATCTTCTCATACCTGTGCTCCTGAATTTCATTAAAATACATGGCTCCAAATCCCGCCAGGGACTCCACCAAAAGGAAAGCGAAGACACTCGAATAGGATGGAGATTTAAAGATGATCTGCCTGATGGGAGATTCGCTAATGATCCACAAACCATCAACAATCATTACAAAGGCCAGGTACAAAATAGCACTTGCCGAATTAATCTTCTTACGTACAAATAAAAAGGTGACAATTGCTACTGCTCCGGCGAAGACCAGGGCACTGGCAATAATAACCAGGAAAATATTCTGCTTTATATAAGGAAACCATACATTGTTTCCGTATCCATAAATCAGAGGATTAAAAATCTGGGACTCAGTTCTTCTGGCGGTGACAATAATCTTTATCTGTCCTCCGCCATCCCCGTCCTTAAGGTCCGCTATTGCATAACCGCTTACCACAGCCTCCCTTACTCCATTGAAGTTAACGGCGCGATAAAGCCCTCTGTCTTCTCCGTTTACAAGAATTCGGATGGTCTGCCTGGTTGCTCTCATGCTGATTGTCGTGCCCTCACGCACGCCTTCGGGAAGAGTGTTGGTGAGAATGAACTCATCTCCCTCAGCCCCATCTCGCCTTACAGGCAAAGAAACATCCTCGGTAACGGTGCCGTCCGGTTCGGTCAATGTCCATCCATCGGTCAGTTCCTCTACATCAAAGGAGCCGATATAAGCCTCTCCCTGCACGTCATCCGTAAATAAGGCATAACAAAATAGAGCTATTGCCAGCAATAGCATATATACAAATTCTATTTTTAAAACCGCATCCAGACGTCTCATAATGCCATTTTACCACTAAAAATTTTATTTTTCCACAATTCATCAAGTTGTGAGAATTATTGCTTTTTCCTCACATTTCCGCTATCATTTACCATATCAAGACGAAGGGAGACAGGTTTATGTCTATAACATCAGATTTCCATATACATACAGCTTTTTCAGAGGATTCCGATGCTCCAATGAGAGATGTCATCGAATCCGGAATTTCCAAGGGTTTAACCCACATGTGCTTCACCGAGCATATGGATATTAATTTCCCCACATCGGATGAGTTTCCAAATCCCGGTGCTTTTGAGGTTAACACCGATTCTTACCTCTATGAGCTTCTGAAGATGAGGGATGAATACGAAGGCAAGATTAAACTTCTATTTGGTATCGAGCTTGGCATCCAGACATCATGCCTTAAGGAGATTGCCGCCTATGCCAAGTCCTACGACTTCGACTTCATTATTGCTTCATCCCACCTTGTAAGGGGCATGGACATCTGCTGGCCCTCCTTCTACGAGGGAAGAAGCGACGAGGAAGCCTACAGAGAATACTTCGAATCTGAGTTTGAAAACATCAAAAAGTTTAAGAACTTCGATGTCTATGGTCACCTTGATTATGTTGTAAGATACGGTGCATCCAAGGATCAGAACTATTCTTACGAGAAATACCGCGACCTTTTCGACCGCATGCTTGAGGAACTGATTGAGAATGAAAAAGGTATTGAGATAAATACCGCAGGAATAAGAAAAGGGCTCTCCTTTGCCCACCCTCACATTGGTATCCTTAAAAGATACAAGGAGCTTGGCGGCGAAATCATCACCATCGGCTCCGATGCCCACTATGCAAAGGACGTGGCTGCGGACTTTAATGTTGCCGAAGACATGTTAAAAGAATGCGGCTTCAAATACTACACTGTATTCGAAAACCGCATCCCTGAATATAAGAAGCTTTAAACATTCTTAAATATTAATTTTGCAAAATCTCTGAAGGACTCACGCCATACATTCCAGTCGTGGGTTCCGTCATAAACTTTTCGGACCTGGGTGATACCTTTCTCCTTAAGAAGCTCATCATCATGAGCGAAATTGCTCCAGAAAGGATCTTTATCACCCATGGATCTGAAGAAGACGTTAAACAACGCGTTAAACTTCTTTCCGTCATCCAGAAGCTTTAAGTGCTCATTGGCGCTTACTTCTCTTCCGGGCAAATCAAGCTCTGTTCCCTGAATTATATCCGTAACAAATCCGCTGAACACTCCAAGGCAATCAAACATCTCAGGATGTGCAAAGCCCGTAAGACAGGTCTGCAAAGAGCCCATGGAAAGTCCCGCCATGCCTCTATATACCTTCTTACCTCCAACCCTGAATTTCTTCTCTATGAAGGGAATAACATCCTCCATAAGGTATTTATCAAACAGGAGAAAATCAACCACTCTCCTGCCCTTCTCATCCACCTTCTGGACCATTCCGTTGTTCATAACGATTACGAAAGGCACCGTCTTACCCTCGGCAATAAGGTTATCCATAATGAAATTAACCTTGCCTGCTGCCGTCCAGCCCATCTCGTTCTCGCCGTGACCGTGCTGTAAGTAAAGCACAGGATAGGTCTTGTAAGTCTCATCATATCCCGGAGGCGTATAGACCACGCAGCTCTCCCACTCGCCGGTTACACTTGATTCAAAGAATTCTCTTCTGACGCTTCCGTGGGGAACATCTTTAATTTTGTAAAAATCGTCATCGGTCTCCAACTCCACATAGTTATAGGGTCTCGAATACCCATAGGAAATTGGAAGCATGGGAGTTATTAATTCCACCCCGTCAACTATAAGCTGAACATAGTTCATTGCGCTTACTGCGGTATAAGGTGTCTTCCATATTCCGGATTCATCTTTGGTGCAGTAATGGTCAACTTCTTCATAGCGGAAGTTCACCTTATCCGCTTCCGGCGCTTTTATCTGAAGAAAGGGCTTGCCCTCTTCATAAACCAGACACTCTACCTGTCCTTCATAGGGCAAAACCCTGTCAAAAGCTAAGGTCTGAAAGAAGGTATTATATTTCATATTACTCTCTCCCCGTCTTTATCCTTTGCAATGATTACGCAGTCAAAATCCGTAAGATTCAGTTTAAGGGTTGCTGCATATTCACCCTTAATCCATTTGATGAAGATAACATCTTTATTGGCTTTGGCTTCAATTGTACTGTCAAAGGAGAAAGCTCCAAAACTGTTTCTGAATCTGAGAAGTTCAATCTGTCTCTTTACAACATCCTTTTTGAGAGCCTCTGAAACCATTTCAGATGTGTAGTTGGTTCTGTTTATCTCCTTATGTCCGCCGGCGCCTGCTGCCTTCACAGCCTCATAGTCATTCTTTCCTGCCAGCAAATCAAGATACCACACCTGAGGTTTCCCCGGCATAAATAACTGCAAAGCCCTTGCAGCCAGCATCTTCTTATCATCCTCACCGAGAGCCGAATAATAAGTGGCATTAACCTGATAGTACATGTTCTTGGCACCGTGAAGATCCTTCACAAAGCCTCCTCTGCCAACAACAGTCTTAATAAGTTTCTCAATCTGCTCCTCAGGGATGAGGCCCTTCAGGTCAAGAAGAGGTATTCCGTCGTGGCAGCCAAGCATGTTGACTGTCTTAATCTTCTTATCAATCAGCTCATTGGCCCAGGCCACAAGGGTAGAGCCGTCTTTATTCTCGAAAGCATCGATAATAAGTCCCGGCAGGAAGAAGTCATAGGTCATATAACCCTTATCTGCTATGGTCTCATATATCTTCTCGCTGTAGCTTGCGTGTATTTCCGGAAGCAGAGTCAGTCCATACTTATCTGCCAAAGTTCTTACCTTTGATAACAAATCCCAGGTTCCCGGCTCATTAAGGAAATTCTTAAGTCCCGGTTCCTTTGGTGCATAGGCGAAAGCGTCAAGTCGAACAATGCTTGCTCCATACTCGGATATTTTCCTAAGGGTATCGTCATAGAAATCCCAAACCAAAGGCGACTTGATATTAAGGTCCATCTGACCCAAATACTTCTCTCCTTCAGGAGTTTCCTTAACCTCCTGGTAGAAGGTGTTCCAATAGGCAACCTTCTTTCCGTCAGGCATCTTAACCATAAGAATGGGAAGTCCGGGCTTTCTGAAGAACATATCCTTTATGTATTTGTCATCGGGCTTGATGTAGCCTTCGGGAGTCATCTCTCCCTTTCCTTCCCAGAACTCGTTCCAGTTGATAAAGAAATCCTTGTAAGGAGAGGCTTCACCTTTTGCCACCAGATCTTTAAACTGGGGAGACTGAACCGAGGCATGGTTTAAGATAAAGTCAAGCTTTAAGTCTATCCCCATGTCCTGTAAAGCACTTAGGTCCTCCCTCTTTGCAAGACTCTCCTCAAGGGAATAATCAATAACCGAGAAGCCTCTGTCCAAATCTGTATGATAGAGACTAGGCAGGATATAGAAGGATGAAAAAGTACCCTTCAAATCATCCGATGAAAGAAATCCGGTGATATCTTTAAGGGTTCCTCCCATACTGTCCGGATATGCATTTAACATGGGCTTATTGTTGGCCCCTGATGTATTACTCATAATTACTTCTCCGCTTCCATAAGCTTTTCATACTCATCAAAGCTTAAGATTTCTCCCTGCTTTGAAATGATTATCTTTGCCTTATGTGCCTGATCTTTAATCTGTCCCTGCTCGATTTCAAGAACCATTGTGGTAAAAGGTGAGTCAGTTGCTCCATCCCTGTTTCTTGATCTTCTGTGCTCCAGTGTTTCCTTGGGAGTACTGTTAAGAAGAATAGGGATATCCACTCCCTTATAGTTGTCGCTGTTGCCGTGGGTCCACTCAATAATAAGTACATCCGTATCTGAGAAATCCACGTCATCATACCAAAGCTCATCCTCTTTTCTCCCAAGGCGTCTTAGGCTGATGTTCTTAGCTCCCTCTTTGAAATCAAGAGCTATTTTCTCTATCTCTTTAAAGTTAATCTCCTTATCGGAGCCAAGATAATCCGCAAGGCCCTCTCTTCCAAGTTCCTCATAAACACGAAGTCTCTCCGCATCGTTAAGCATGGGGATTCTTCTTGGATAGTTGTCCCCCGATAAGGTGTAACTCTTTATGCCTGCAGATGTAAGGTAGAAGGAAAGAATGGAAGCGATTTCCGACTTGCCTACTCCCGAACCGCCGCATACGGTAATAACAATCTTTTCTTTTCCCTTTAATGCCTCATCCTTCATAAGTTCAAGGAGTCTTGGAAAAATTACATTGGCCTTCATTACATGGCCATCATTTATCTCAACCTTATCTCCCGGCATATCCCCGTGAGGAATATCCGAAGGGATCACCGGTGCTTTCCAGTCTTTAATCTGATTCAGCTTATCAAGTAACATTTCTAATCCTCCAAAGCCCATTCAATGGCAGGCTCCAAGTATTTATTCCAGAAAATCCAGTCATGGATTCCTTCGCTTTCTTTATATGTAAGATTTACCTTATGCTCATTAAGGAAATCTCTGAACTGCCTGTTGTTCTCAATAAGGAAATCCTCTGAACCGCAGGCCATAAATACAGGCTGAATGGTCTCGCCCTTTTTAAGTCTTTCCTTAACGATAAACTCGGGATCGTTAACTGTTTCTTTAACCTTATCAAGGTCACCGAATACGTGGCAGTAATAGTCATAATCTGCAATTCCGTCGTTTACTCCGGGCTTAATATCCTTAAGGCCGTTAACGATAAGTGCTGATGAGAGGCCAAAGATTTTGCCATAGTTCTCGGGGTGCTCAAGTCCTGCGTGGATTGCACCGAAGCCCCCCATGGAAAGGCCGCCTATGAATGTATCCTTTGCTTCCTTTGAGAGGCCGAAGGTTTTTCTGCAGTAATCAAGGAGCTCGAAGCCTACGAAATCTGCGTACTTAAAGCAGCATCCCTTTGCGTTAAGGTAGAAGCTGTTGTCGCCTGAAGGCATGATAACAGCCATATTATATTTAAGAGCCAGGTCACTGATAAGGCTTCCCAGTGTCCAGTCTCTGGTGTTTCCTGAATAACCGTGAAGAAGCATAAGAGTCTTCATTGGTCTGTCGTAGTTTTTGTTGCCCTCTTTCATTTCAGGGGGAACATCGTTGGGAAGACACATGTGAAATGTGGTCTGTCTCCAGATAGAAGGTGAAAAATAACTAACCTGTAAATATGACATATTAAATATCTCCTCTCAGTCTGCTTTAAAGATATGTATGATAACGCCGCCCTCTTTGGGTTCCAGCGTCCCCTTTAACGTGGCTGTCTCCATCCATGAAAGTGCCTTGGAATCCGTAATGATTCTCGGTGTTGTCTCATGGACGAACTTATTCTCGTCAGCCGTGCCGTTGTTCTCTATAAAGATTCGGCACTTTTCCCCTTCCATATCTTTTCCCTCAAGAATATATCTTGCGGAAAGAGTTCTTCTTTCGGGATAGAATTCCTTCTGGGTGTCAACACCACCGGGAAGTATTACCCCTTCGAAAAACTCCGACTTCGCATCACCGCCGAAATTAATCATTACCGCTTCGGCAGTTTTCCCTTTTACCTCATAAATATCTGTAAGATTGACGTTGATTGTAAGAATCTCTTTCATATATGCCCCCTAAATCATGTAAGTGAAAGGATCACCCGCATCCACGAAGGTAACGGGAATATCTCCCGTAATGCTCTTAAGCCATCCCGGAAGATGCTTCATTCCGCACTCCTCGCTTCTTTCGTGTCCCAAAACTATCATAGCTTTATTCATTCCCATTTGGGAAGCATCTCTTACATAAGCTGAAAGAGTCCACTCAGTAATATCTCCGCATACTACAACGTCAATATCCCGCTCTTTCATGTATATCATAGGCATGTTCTCAACCCCTAAACCGAGGCTGCCGCCGCCTACCAAAACTCCCACTCTTCTTACGGGCATCTTTGGATCACCGATTACCCTCAAGGCTTTGAGATTTAATCTATCCTTGAAAAAATCCACAAGTTCTCCGAGACTTGTCTCCGGAAGCACATAAGTCCCGCCGAAGCCTCTCTTATCTCTTTCCCTGTAGTATCTCCAGCCAAACTCCTCGTCAAAGCCGTGATAAATCCAGTCCTCGGTTCCCGCATGCATGTGATCGTGGAATCTCCAGATGGCTATTTTGTTATCAAGGAGGATTTTCTTCTTTGAAAGGTATACCGGATCCTCTGTAAGCCAGTCCTCGTCATCCTTACCCGTAAACCAGGTGGGCTCATGGGTAATAATGAAATTGGCCCCGAGCTTAATGGCCTCTTTAATCACATCCACAGTGGCCATAAAGGTGGTGACTACTCCGGTCACTTCCATGTTTTCATCCCCGATCATAAGATGATCACAGGTCTCGTTATAGGGGAAACGTCTGCTTCCGCTCTTTTCGATTACGCCTTCAATTATCTCTTTAACAGTCATAGCCATTCCCTTTTCTTTATGCTATCATTTATGTGTAACTTTCGGAGGTTATCATGACAGATTTCTACGAATCCAACAATGATATATTCAGTTTACTTCCTGTGCAGATTTATCGCCACAATTTGGAGGGAAATCTTATTTATTCTCCCCTTCACTGGCACAGAAGCATTGAGGTTACCGTTAACTTAACCGGTAACATTCGCTTCAACTCAGGAAGCAGCCACTTCGATATGAAGGAATCCGACTGGATTCTCATTAACAGCTGTGAGCTTCACTCCTGCAGTTACGTTTCCTTAGAGGACCACTTCACCGGCATCAGTTTCATCATTTCAAACCCCTTCGTGGAGAAATGGGTCGGGAAGAATCTGTTCTTCAGAAATCCCGGCATCAAACATGTGACCGATGAAATAAGGCATATTGCTTTGGATGTTTATAACCTTGATGAAGAGGATAAGGAATATCCTTTTCTTCTCATGAGCAAAACCTATGCCCTCTTAGGAATAATAACCAAATACTGTATAAGCCCTGACTCTGCCTCCAAAGTCGGAATGAACTCCTCGGATATAACCATGCAGCTTACAGATTATATCGAAGCCCATTATCGCGAGGATTTGTCCGTGGAGAGCGTGTCAGGTTATTTTAAATACTCTCCCACTTACTTCTCAAGGCTCTTTAAAGAATCCCTGGGAGTAACTTTTCATTCATATCTTAACTTCGTTCGCGCCAGTCATGCCGCCGAACAGCTTTCATCAGGAAAGACCAATCTGACGGATTGTGCCTTCGATAACGGATTCCCCAATGTGAAGTCCTTTATCAACACCTTCAAAAAGCTCTATGGCTGCACTCCCGGTACTTTTCTTAATTCCAAACAGGGTTAACCCTTGACACTTCCTGCAACTACGCCTTCTATGATGTACTTCTGTCCAATCAGATAGAAAGCCAGCATGGGAAGGATTCCAAGCAAAAGTCCCGCCATCATGGGGGAATACTCTGCTGAATGGTTGGTAAGGAAGGTCTTAATGGCAATTGCCAAAGTCTTGGTGTGAGTCTTTGTAAGGAACAGGCTTGACATCAGATAGTCGTTCCATACTCCCATTGCCACGAAAACCGTAACCGTAATAATAATGGGCTTTAATAACGGCATTATTATTCTAAAGAACGTTCTGGTAAAACCACATCCATCTATTCTTGCAGCTTCGTCAAGTTCCTCGGGAATTCCTTCCGTAAATCCCTTGTAAAGGAAAACTGCAAAAGGCAGGTTTAATCCAACCGCAATATATACAACCATCAAAAGATTGTTGGACAATCCAAATTTTCCTGCATAGATTCGAACCAGCGGAATCATGTATACCTGAAAAGGTGCCACCATGGAAGCAAGGAAGGATCCGAAGACAATCTTATTTACTTTCCACTTCTTTCTTGCGAAAAAATATCCTGTCATGCTGCCCACCAGCATGTTGAAAACCACCGTAAGAACGGTGATGAAGGCTGTGTTATATAAAGCCTTCCAGAAGTTCATTCGATCGATTGCCACGGTGTAGTTTTCAAGGGTGAAGTTCTTGGGAAGCGCAAAAGGCGTCTTAATAAACTCACCTGTGGGCTTAAAGGTATTGTTCACAAGAATGAAGAAAGGAACCATGAATATGATAAGTACAATAAGTGTAATCACAAAGAGGATTTTCTTTTTGGTCTTACTCACTGCTCATCAACCCCCTTTCTTGTGAAATATACCTGAAGCAAGGATATAACAGCCACTATTACGAAGAGTACGATTGCCTGGGCCTGGCCCTTGCCAAACTCCATGCTTGTAAAGGCTGTCTGATAAATCTTATATGCAATAAGCTCTGTAGACTTATAAGGTCCTCCGGCTGTAAGGGATAAGTTCATATCAAAGGACATAAAGGTTCTTGATATTGAAAGGAAGATACATATTGCTGTGGAGTTCTTGATAAGAGGAAGTTTAACTCTTCTTACAACCTGAAATCCGCTGGCACCGTCAACATAAGCTGCCTCAAGAAGCTCTTTAGGCACATTTGTAAGGCCTGCAATATATATAACCATTAAGTATCCGCTCATCTGCCATGAGCTTACAATAATCAAAGCTATAAGGGCTCTTGTGGGATGTGTGAGCCATGAAGTTGACATCCACTCCACTCCTATGCTCTTTCCGAAGGTTGTAAGAGCGTAAGAGAAAATGAAGTTCCAGATGTAACCAAGGATAATTCCACCGATGATGTTGGGGGTGAAGAATCCGGTTCTGAAAAAGCTCTGTCCCTTAATTCCGCTTGTAACAGCAAGCGCCAAAAGGAATCCTATAAGGTTACTTGCCAAAACAGTGAAAAAAGCATATATAACCGTCTTAAAGAAGGCGGTAACAAATGTGGAGTCTGTGAATACCTCCAGGTAGTTTTTGACACCCACATAGTTAATGTCTATGGCCAATCCATTCCAGTCGGTAAAAGTAATCCATATACCGTAAATGAAGGGAATCAAAACCACGCTTGCCCATATCACTGTTGCAGGCAATCCGAATCCCGCGAAGATTCCGATGTTTTTAATTTTCTTCCCAAAATCTTTTGCCATCATAATTTCCTTTAAAAAAGCGGGAAGCCGAAACTTCCCGCATTCAATTTGTTTTATTTCTTCCTGATTTTATCTTGCTTCCTGATGTGACCAGTATTCGTCAATCTTTGCTGCAAGTTCTTCTCTGGTTGTCTGACCTGCAAGGTACTCGCACATATATGCGCCACACTCATACCAGATATCGGAAGGACAAAGGTTGGGTGTTCCGTAGAAGTCATAGGTTTTGCCTGCTGCAATATAGCTTGCTGTTGAAAGGCCAAGAGGGCTTTCGATGGTTACCTGTGCATTTTTGTAAGGAAGAGCCTGTCCGCAAACCTTAGCCATTGTCTCTTCTGCGTAAGAATCGGATGTGATGTACTCTACAAACTTAAGGCCTGCTGCCTGCTGTGCCTCATTGTTCTGAGACTTGTCTACGCAGTAACCTTTAGCAAAGGATGTAGCGATGCTCTGGTTTAAGGGATCGTTTGCATCATCAGAGTGAGGAATGGGAAGAAGTCCGAATTCCTGACCTTCTGTTACGATAGGTGCAAGGAATGTCCAAGCCCAGTCACCCATGAACCATGTACCGCACTCACCTGCTGCAAGAGCTGCTGCATCGATGTTTACGTCACCTACAAGGGGATCAGCTGCGTTGTGGTTGTACTTAGCCATCATATCGAAGGTATCCATGTATCCGTTGAATACGTCGTTGTCAATTTCTTTGGTCTCGCCTGCGATGATGCTGTTTACATATTTAACTCTCTCATCTGTGTTACCGATTGCTGCACCGTATGCCTGGCAAAGATAGTGGGAGCCAAGTGACCAGTTAACACCGGTAAAGCATGTAGCGTCAACGCCTGTTGCCTCAATCTTCTTGAAGAGGTCCTCAAGGTCTGAACGAGTCTTGATTGTGGAAGGATCGAAGTCACCGCCTACAGCCTTGTCGCAGACTTCCTTGTTGTAAAGAAGGCCAACGCCTGCTGCTGTCTGAGGTACTGCGTATACCTTTCCGTCAAAAGTCATTGTTGAAAGTGCTGAAGGCTCAATGTTGTCTACAAAAGACATACCTGTGTACTCAAGCATTCTCTCCTGGTTCTCCCAGATGTTGATGGGGTCCATAAGTGATACTGTAGGTCCCTCGTTACTGGAGTAAAGAGCCATCCACTGCTGTAACTGATCGTCACCTGCAGCAATATACTCAACATGGATTCCGGGGTTCTTGCTTTCAAAGTCAGCAATGATATCCTGGAACATCTGATCTTTACCTGTCTCTGTTGTGTAGAAGGAAATCTCTACATCTTCTACAGGTTCTGCTGTTTCTGTTGCTTCAGCTGCTTCTGAAGAAGCTTCTGTGCTCTCTGCGCTGTCATTTGAAGCAGCGGGAGCATTGGTGTTGCCACAGCCCATAAGTGCTGTCATGGTCATGGCTACAGCCAAAATTGTTGATAATAATTTCTTTTTCATTTAAAAGTCCTCCTTTTGATATACCCCACTATCAGGATAATTCGATTATATTAAGAAAGACCGTCGAGCTCTTTCCTTTATTCAACCAATGAATTGTCAAAAAATATCTTTTTGGTTATCCCTTAACCGCACCGACGATTACACCCTTTACCAGGTACTTCTGAACGAAGGGATAAATAATGACAATAGGAAGGATTCCTATAACTGCCATGGCCATTCGAACCGAGGTGCTTGGCAAGTCCACCGCACCTGTTCCAAGCAAGGATGCATTGGAGTTGGAACGAAGAGCCTGGATATTACTCATTATCTTCATGAGAAGTTGCTGGATACTGTAGAACTTCTCGTTGTTTACATAGTAGAGACCGTTGGTCCAGTCATTCCAGTAAGCAATTCCCGTAAACAGACTTATTGTCGCCACCGTAGGGACAGCCAAAGGAAGCATGACTTTCACAAATATCTGAAACTCGCTTGCTCCGTCTAGCTGGGCAGCTTCAATAAGTGAGTCGGGAACGCTGTTTTGGAAATAGTTCTTAACAAGTATTACGTTAAAGGCAGATACCAGGTAGTTGGGGATCATAAGAGCCCAGATGGTATCCTTTATATGGAAGAACCTAGTCCACATGATATATGATGGAACGATTCCGCCGTTAAACAGCATTGTAAAAAACACGAAGAATGCCAGTAAATTTCTGTATTTAAATGCTTTCCTTGCCATGGGGTAAGCAAGCATTGTGGTAAGAAGAACGCTTACCGCCGTGCCTCCGAAGGTTACAAGGAATGAGACGCCATAGGAGCGAAGGATGATTTTACCCTGCTTAAGCATATAGTAATATGCGTCAAGGCTTAATTCCTTTGGCATGAATCTGTAGCCGTCTCTTATAAGTGTTGTCTCTGCGGTAAAGGATGCCACCACAATAAGTACGATGGGAAGCATTGCAAGAACCACAAGAACTGTAAGGATTACTGTGGAAACCCTGTTAAAAGCTTTACTCTCTGTCATCTCCACTCCTCCTTAGAACAACGCATTGTCCGGATCAATCTTACGGACAGTGAAGTTGGCGATTAATACAAGCACAAATCCCACAAAGGACTGGTATAAGCCTGCTGCCGCCGACATTCCCACATCATTTAACTCCATCAAGCCTCTGTAAACGTAAGTATCAATTGTCTGAGTCACGCTAAAGAGCGCTCCGGAGTTCTGAGGCACCTGGTAGAATAAACCGAAATCCGAATAAAAGATTCGGCCGATGGACATAAGCACCAGAGTAATAACCGTAGGCTTAAGAAGAGGAAGTGTGATTTTGAAAATCTGCTTCATCTTGCTTGCTCCATCAATTGCCGCTGCCTCATATATTGACTTGTCAATTCCTGAAATCGAAGCCATGTAGACGATGGACTGGTAACCCATGTTTTTCCAAAGGAAAACAATTATAAGGATTGCAGGCCATGGTCCCGTAGTTGCGTACCAGGACACCGGGTTAATCCCCAGTGTCCTAAGTACGGTATTGTTTAAGTAACCTGAGTCAGCATTTAAGAATGCATAAACTATAAAACCTATAACTACCCAGGAAAGTAAGTTGGGTAACAGTAAAAGGGCCTGAAAACCTTTAACTCTCTTCTTGTCTCCCAGCTCACACATCATAACCGCAACTGCTATTGCAACGATGGTGCCTATTATGATAAAGGCCACGTTGTAAAGCACTGTGTTTCTTGTCATGATGAAGGCGTCCTTGGTCTTAAACAGGAATTTGAAGTTGTCAAAACCTGCCCAGTCGCTTCCAAAGATACCCTTCTTTAAGCTGTACTTCTTGAAAGCAAGGAAAACCCCAAACATCGGTATGTAGTTATTTATGATAAGATACAGTACTCCCGGCAGGGCTATTAAAGCCAGTGAGAGGTTACTGAATCTCTTTTTTCTTGATTTAACCAATGTTTTTTCCATTCGTTACCCTCGTCGTTAATTACTTGCTTGCCTTCCAGGCATCAAGCTGTGTCTGTTTCTCGTTAAGGATGTCCTGATATCCTGCATCATTAAGTGCCTGAATGAACTTGTCGATTTCGGTATCGGGATCAAGGCTTCCGCAGATAAGACCGGGAAGGTACTGTGAAATTACGTTAAGTACTGCTGTGTACTGTGTCTTCACATTGCTTGAATCAAAGGTGAAGCCCATAGCGGGTGAAGTCTTTGCAGACTTATTCTGCTCAAGCTCCCACTCAAGTGATGCATCGTTGGCAACGCCCATCTGATACATCTTAAAGAAGTTGCCGAGGGTTCCGCAGGAAAGCTGTGCTGTGTAGGGTACAGTTGCAGCGTCCTGTCCTTCAGGATATGAAACGGAACCGTCAGCATTCTTCACATAATCTCTGCCCTCGATGCCATAGATTAAGAGGTTGATAATATCCTCATCTGTGTAGGTAAGGTCGAGGAACTTAAGTGCAGCTTCGGGAACATCTGTTGTTGAAGCTACCATAAATGTGATTGCGTTGATGTCACTTGTTGAAAGATAAGCATCGCCGATAATCTTTGCGCCAAGGTCATAGCCTGCAACCTGAGCCTCAAGGCTTGCTGCTGTATCCTCTTCGGGATATGAGTAAGCTGCAAGGTAGCCGAAGTAGTTACCTGAGCTCATAGTCTCTGCTGCTGCGGAGTTGGTGGTTGCAGCGTCCTGCATAACAAGACCGTCGTTGTACCAGCCCCTAACCAGCTTGCAGAGATCTCTGAAGTGATCTGTACCGTAGAGATCGGTAACTGTCAAATCATCTCCCACAAGTACACCAATGGGTTTATATCTGTCATCGTTAAGGAAGTCAACTTCACCGTAGTTTGTGGATAAGCCGATTTCACCTGTCTGAACAGCAGCAAGGGGAATCATGTCGGGCTTGCCGGCCTTGACTGCACGAAGGACCTCAGTAACGTCCTCAATGGAGTTAACCTTGCTGATGTCGATTCCAAGTTCGTCTGCAATATCCTGACGGTAAATCAACATGGGGGTAAGTGCGATGGGTTTCATTGTGGGAATACCATATAAAACTCCGTTGGACTTACAAGCATCGAGCCAGCTGTCTCCAACTGTCTCTTTAGCGCCGGGAGCATAGGTATCGATAAGATCGGTGATGTCGTAGCACATGTCTGAAGAAACATATGATCCGAAGTCGCCAAGTGATTCGAAGATATCAATCTTCTCTCCACCCTGGAGTGCAAGATTGATTTTACTTGAATACTCGAAAATCTGAATGGGCATCAGAGTGATTTCTGCGCCAATTTTCTCCCTTGTAATCTCGTTGATGGCTTCCTCAACCACGTCGAGATCTTCTTCTGTGGGAATGTTGTTGAATGTGCAATATGCATAAGTTACCTGGTCATATGAACCGGGTGTGGATGATTCTGCAGCTGCTTCCTTGGTGGAATCTGCAGATGAAGCGCTTGCATCTGTGGATGATGTATTGGCACCGCCACAGGCTACAACGCTAAGAGTCATGGCAACTGTAAGAATCAGTGATAAAAAGCGTTTTACGTTTCTCATGATAAAACCTCCCTCTTTTTGATAGTACAAGAGTAGCATCATAAGAAACGTAAATTCTTTAAAAAAAATGATTTAAATTTTCAAAAATAAGATTTCGATTATTGTTTTTTATATTGGGTCGGAGAAACTCCAACGACCTTTTTAAAGGTGGTAGAAAAGTATGTAAAGTTATCAAAACCCACTTCTTCTGCTACGTCGCTGACCCTCTCACCTCTATCAAGAAGGATCTTCGCCTGCTCTACCCTGTAATTGGCAATGGCTTCGTTTAAGGTCACTCCGGTTTCCTTCTTGTAAACCTTTGATAAGTATTCGGGAGCCAGAAACATTACTTCAGCAATTTCATTTCGTCCGATGGGCTCCTTGTAATGCTCATGGATATAGTTATTTATCTTATCGCTTAAGGTAAAGCTCTTCTTTATATTCTTCTCATGTTCAAAGGTGGCATCAAGCAAATAATTTGCCCACCTTATCATGTCAAGGACAGACTGGGTTGCTCTCTTTTCAAGACTGTTAAGATTCTCATCCTCAAGAAGTCCCGTAACAGCAATCTGCTTCTTTCCAAGGTAGGTGTAAACCACCTGCTGAACTTCCTTCTCTATCTTGTTAAGGGCCGCATCCGTAAGGGAGTTACTCTTCATCTTCTCATTGAGAAGGTCCTTAAGGGCGCTCATAAACTCCATCTTCTGCTGTTTTGAAAGAAGATTCCCAAGTTTCTCCGTATCCAAAGAAATACCTGATGTATCGCCGGTGTTTTTCACGTCCTCCTCATAGAAGGCCTTTCCGTAATAGGATACATTTACTTCAATGAGATTAAGGAGCCTCTGGAAGGTCTCGTAGAATTCGTAGATATGTACGCTTTTACCAATACAGCATGTCATGGTGGAGGAGAGAATTTTCTTCTGGTCCTCAATAAGAGTTTCGCAGTCCGCGCACAGCTCTTTGGAAGTACGCGCCTTGCCCTCTTTCATGGCCGGCACAATGGAAACCACAATGATTCCGCCGCCCACCTCTATACTTGTAATGTTGGTTCCCTGGGGATCCCCCAAAAGGACTTCCATATGGATGTTTTCAAGGATAAAAAGGATGAGACCTGTGTTAATCTTCTCCCTGTCCCTTGCAGTATCCGAAACTCTTGAAACCACCAGATAGTACAGGCCTTCGGAATCTATGTCCAGGCGCCTTTTTCTTATTTCGTTTCTGACTTCTTCCGCATTTGGGGAAATCTTGGAGCTTATGATGTCGGTCCAGAAGTTGTTGTAAAGCCTTGCAGCGTTTTCCTTGGCCCACTTTCCCAGTTCACTGGTTTCTTTAATGCTTCGCTTCTCGTTAATGTCCCTTATTATCTTTCTGAGGGTGGCCTCCATAACATTTACGTCAAAGGGCTTTAAAAGGTATTCAAAGGCATGGAGCTGCATGGCGTGCTTGGCATAGTCGAAGGATTCATGGCATGTCAAAAGCAGGAACTCGCCCTCAAGTTCCTGTTCTCTGTACCATTCCAATAAATCAATACCGCTCCCCTGGGGCATCTCGATATCACTTATAACGATATCTATCTGCTCTGCCATAAGAATCTTCTTGGCCTCCTTGATGTTGTAAGCCGTAAATACGTCGTATACATCTAAGGAGTCCCAGCAAACGGTATCTCTGATGACATCCACGGTGGCCCTGTCATCGTCAACAATAAGTACTCTCATGTCTCTCCTAGTCTATGTTTACCTTGCCACGCTCATCCACTTCGTGCTTGGGACTTGCGGGAATGTACATGGTGTTCTTGCATCCGTGGGGCGAAATGTTGCTGATTTCAAACAAATCCTTTCGCTCGTACATTATCTCCAAAATCCTCTTTATACTCCAAAGGCCAACTCTGCTTCCGTCTCCGGAATCGTGAATAGAACCGTCCTTAAAGTCATTGAGAGTCTTCTCGGGGTATCCTTGTCCGTCATCCTCAATCTCAACCTTAAGCATTTCCTCACCGTCTTTTGGGGTAAGTTCTGCCTTAATAAGTATGGTAAGCATTGAGTTAACATCCACTGCGTACTTATACTCATTCTCTATTACTGTGTGAATAAGCATCTGAGGAATCTTCCAGCTTCTTGCCTCTTCTGCCACATCAATGAAGAAGAATACGCATCCGGGGTATTTTAATTCCTGCATCTCAAAGTAATTCTCCACATGCCGTATCTCCTCGTCAAGGGCCACTGTGTGAAGTCCCGAGCGGAACATATATCTTATGTTCTTTGAGAGGGAATCGATGTATTTTCTTATTTCTTCATTCTTGCCCTGCTGTGAAAGGCTTGAAATGGTAGTCATGGCATTCAGGAAAAAGTGGGGCCTTATCTGAAGCTTAATACTTCTAAGCTCTGTCTCCTGCAAAGTAATCTGCTTCTCGTAGGTCTGAATCTTAAGTCCCAGGATTTCATCCATAAGCTTATTGAAGGTGTTCTTAAGAAGGTTAAACTCCCTGCTTCCAAGCTCATCGTTAATTCGAAGCTCGTAATCTCCAAACTGGATGCGCTCCATATCTTTTCTCAAGGTGCTTACAGGCTTTATAATGCTCTTTCTAAGATGCCTTATCATGAACACCGTAAAGCCGGAAAGGATAAGGATCATTGCAAGCATAACCCAAACATCATATTTAAGAAGGTTGAAGTCAAACTCCTTGCCAACGAAGGCTTTGATATGATAATTCTCGGCCCTTAATATATAGTCCTCTCCCATGGGAGAATACTCATTAATGGAATCAATTAAATCTCCCGTTCTTAACTCACCGGGGAGTTCCCCGTAATTACCCCACACGGTTCCCTTCTCCGAATCATAGAGTACCAAAGCGGTATTTGAAAAATCACCGGTATTGGTGTTTCCAAGGAAGCTTCTTACTGAAATAAATACCGCCGCAGCCTCTCCCTGCCAGACATAAATCTTATACAGATAGGGTTCATTCCCAATGTTTTCAATCTGCCAGGAAGCCTTCATCTTTCCAAGGGCAGCTTTATTCATGGTAAAATCCCTAAGAACATTTCTCTGATCGAAGGTTATAAAGGTGTTTGAATAATCCAAACAGGTGTTATATATACTCTCGGCTATGATGAAAGTGTCCACATAGCTGTTGTAGGTAACAGATTCCACCATCATGTTCTTTAAAGCTATGGAGGCATAATACCTGTCTGACTCCTTATGGCTTTGGAGCATGTTATAGTTGTCGTTCTGGTATATCATCTGCTCAAGAAGCATGTCCGCATTCTTGATCTTGTTGTCCAGTTCTCTTCCGAATACTTCAAGAAGATTCTCTGTGGAGGAGATTTGAGCGTTTCTTATATTGGAATAGGAATTGAAAATATAGACAGCAAAAACAATGGCAATGAGAGCACATTGCCCGGCTATGAAAAGTATTGTCTTTCTGATAACTGATGATTCATGATTGTTCTTCATAGTGTCTGCGCCTAAACAAAAAACCAAGGATCTTCATCCTTGGTTACATTCTATTTGATACTATTGATTTTGTAAATGGTCTACCAATTCCCTTTCGGCAGGTAAGTGCCACATGTCCCTGTGCCTTTAAACATGTGTCTGAAAGGGGTTAATCCTGCCGAAAGTGTTCTTGGTAATTAAATGTTTGTTCCCTGTATACTAACAATGTGGTGTTCTAATTTAATCCAAGGGACGAATCCAAAGCAACATACTCTTCCGCTGTAATCTCTACAAGCGTATAACTGACGTCTGCTTTAGATGTCTGTGTTGAAGCACAGCCCACTAACAAAATGGAAGCTGTTGCTACAATAAATAACATTCGTAATATTTTCCTCATCTTTTATCTCCTCATAAAAGCTGAGGTTATATTACCCTATTTTTCGGCAGAAATCTATTACCCCGAGGGTACTTTTTTCCGTTTTTTGATTACATTTTTCTCAAATCATCTATTCTGTTGCACCTTCTGAAGAGATCAAAGTATAAAGACAGCTCATCGAAGGATGAAACATTCAGTTTCTTATAAATACTCTTGTTATGTTTTTTGACGGTGTTTGCACTTATCATAAGCACATCCGGTATCTGAGAAATGTCATACCCCTCAAGATACTTTTCATAAACACTGTACTCTGCCCTTGTAAGGGTTTTCACACTGGCGGTCAGACTGTCAAACAGTTCCTTAAGGTCCGCAGGCATGTCCTCCCCTTCCTTCTTGTCAAGTTCCGCAAGGATAGGCTTAACAAATCTGTTGGAAAGATAGAGGGCAATGGAAAGCATTGCCAGGGTAAACCCAAGAATCAGCGCAAAAAATGTTGACTGTTTACTTCGAATGTAGGCATCACAGCCCTCTCTGGGAATAAGAACCGAAACCACCCATTTTCGACCATTCAGGGTTTTTACGGAAAGCTCCTTGCTTAAGCCGTAATAAACTTCCTTGGTGGACCCATAGGCGTTGAAGTACTTTCCCTCAGTAACATGGAGCCCCTGGGTTTTGTCAAGCCAGGTGCCTTCCGTGTTTCCCGTCATTCCTTTTTCTATCAATAATTCGGAATCATAGTAGGGTGTAATCACCGTTACCATTGAACCATATGCAGTATCTGTGGCAGGGAATTGAAGGCTAAAGTGTTTCTCATTCAAATCAACACCACAAAGTCCATAGGGCCTGATTCTGTTTCCTGTAATGGGAACGCATAAAAGCAAAACTGAATCTGACGCACCCGCCGGGCTCTTAATTCCCGTCCAGTAATAATCTGTTCCCGGGTTTCTGGACTCCTTCATAATTTCGTCATAGCCCGGTAAAATGTTTGTATTGAACTCAAGATTCCAAAGGGTATGGAGCTTTACCCCGTTTTTCCTGGCGATTTCACTGCTTCCCCTGTACATGGCAATTTCCGGATTCAGCACAAAATCTCCGGTTACATTTGCAAGCTTTAAATACACTCCCGCTCTGGAATGCGATGATCCCGGAACCTCCGTATTGATTGTGGAATCCACAAATGCATAAGCTCCGCTGCTTCCTCCCAGCCTGATAACGGTATTGATATCCTGATAAATCCTGTTCTGGAGAGTCTCCAAGGCCTCAGGATTGTTGTTAACCTGATAGAATTCGATGTTGTACTCCTCCAGAACATCATCTATGGTCTCTGAGATGCTTCTGGACAGTTCAATTCCATAGGCAGTGTACTGGGTAATCTCCTCCATTGCCTTCTCAACCTGATTGTTCAGATGATTGGTCATGACACTCGCCATCTGAGCCCTTAGGTTAAAAATTCTCCCGGACCAGGCAAGAATAACAACAAGAAAGCCGATGGTTGTCAGCGCAATGGCAACAAAATAAAGCATCATCTTGACTCTGAGATCGCTGCTCTTGTGTCGGAACAGATATGCTATTTGCTTGATCTTTTTGATGACATTACTCATTCCCCGATTATCCCTCAGTTACGATTCATATCCCTCTCAAACTTAATCAAATACTCCCTGTTTTTAACGGAGGAATCTTCTTTTTCCTCCTCCTTATATTCCAAAGCCGCTTTCCTCAGAAGCCTTCTTACCTCTTTTTCAAAGGTGGTTTCAAGGTCAAGATAATTATCAAACTTTGGTGCCGAATAGAACTCATAATCCTTTTGAGTCTGTATATAAGCATTATAAAGGCTCTTATACTTGGGGCTTTCAAGCTTTTCTATCTCTCCCGGAAGAAGTTCAAAGCCCTTCTCGGTAACAGGCATGTAGCCCACGGAGGTGACGAATCTCACATTTACCTCAGGGGAGGTAAGCCACTTAACAAAGGTTGCCATGGCCTTCTCTCTCTCCGGCGTTGACTTGACTCCGCAAATTCCGGCACCTCTTTGCATGACCAGTTTCTTTCCATTCTCAAAACATGGAACCGGATAAGCTGAGATTTCCACCTTCTCGGTCTTATTATCTGCATAGGTAACCTCATCGGCATAATAAAGTACGCTGGCGCTTGACCCTACACTTGCTATGGCATCGCCGGTTCTTAGAGGTTCTGTGGCATATCCTTCATTAAGCCACAATCCCCCTTCAATTGCTGAGCGTGCGTAGGGTTCCCAGGCTTTCTCAAACTTGGGACCGAAGGCGATTTTATCACCATTAAAGAAGTCTTCCCCCATGGATTCACATCCAACCTGGAAATAATTGAAGTGATAATCATGGGCGATAAAGGTCTTCCCGCCACTCCAGTCCTTATACTTTAAGGATGTCTCAAAAAGGCCCTCCCAGGTGCTAAGGTCAGAGATTTCTGCCCCGGTAGCCTTTGCGAATCTGTCAAACAAAGTGTTGTTAACGAAGAGTATTTCGGTTGATTTCGCCACAGGAAAAACCAGAAGTTTCCCATTTATTTCACCCTCTTCAATGAATGCGGACACATACCCATCAAGCTCCTCTTCGGAAAAGCAGTCTCTGAAATCCATAAGGACATCGGGATCAGGCATTGCTAGAACAGTTTTGGGGTATGAAATGAACATGTCAGGAAGTTCAGCTGCTCCCGGCTCCTTGTTGGCCGCCTTTAACACCGCTTCATGAATCATGTTGGTGTTTGAAACAAGGGAAACCTGAACCTTGATTCCCTCCTGCTGTCCTATGGTGTCATTGAATTCACTTATTATGTCATTTAAGGGCGAAGCAGTCTGCTCACCGTAAACATGCCAGATGGTCAGGGTTACGGGATTAGATTTGGAAACTCCTTCTTTACATCCAACACATGAAATTGTAAAAGCCAAAATAAGAATTGCCGCCAGTACTCTTTTCAAATCATTCTCCCTCGAATAATTTTCTCTTTCTGTCTATCATTTCATCAATCTTTTCGATATAGAGCTTTACATCCTTAACATTGTCGCACCTTTCGATTCGACCGTTTCCGTACACTCTCTTTGTAACGGTTCCGGCACCCAGTGCCACAATGGACTGCAGTTCCTCCATAATAAGAATGTTATATATGCCGTACTTACCTTCAGAAGCGTAACCCACGTTCTCAAAGTTTCCGGACATGTTTTTCTGTCTGTATAAATAATAGGGTCTAAGACCCATATTTAAAGCTCCCTTTGCTGCAATGGCCATGGTCTCGTCGGTATTGTTAATCATAGACATGCCATTCTTCTCAATAAACTGGCTAAGGGCGCTGGCTCTCTTTACGGCAAGAGAATGAACCGTAAGATTATCGGGCTTAAGCTCCCCAATTATCTCCATAGTTCTTCTCACGTCCTCTGCTCCCTCACCGGGAAGTCCAAGGATGATGTCCATGTTTATGTTGTCAAAGCCAAGGCTTCTTGCAAGCTTATAGGCTTCAACAGTCTGGGCTGCTGTGGCCTTTCTTCCGATGAACTTTAAGGTTTCCTCATTCATGGTCTGAGGATTTACGGATATTCTTGTAACCCTATGTTTCTTCAGGGTCTCAAGCTTCTCCTTGGTGATGGAATCCGCTCTTCCGGCCTCAACCGTAAACTCCTTAATATGACTTAAATCCAGACTCTCCTCTATCTTTGTAAGGAGTCTGTCAAGTTCCTCCGCTTCCAGAGTAGTTGGAGTACCTCCGCCGATATAAACCGTATCAAGGGTCTTTCCGGCAAATTCATCTGCCACAAAATCAATCTCTTTATCCAGAGCGTCCAGGTAGTCATTAACCACCTTTTTCATGGTAATTATGGGGTATGAGGTAAAAGAACAGTAAAGACATGTGGTTGGACAAAACGGAATCCCGATATACAGACTGTACCCTTCTTTTGCATCTATGTCCCTTAAGGCAAAAAGCTCTCTCTTTGCAATGTCGATGGAAAGATCAATCTTCTCATCAGAAACCAGATATGTGCTTTTAAGCTTTTCTCTGATTTCATCATCGCTTTTCCCCTGTTGAATCATCTCCATGGGAAGCTTTGTTGGCCTTATCCCCGTAAGAGTTCCCCAGGGAAGTGTCTTCCCCGTCTCTTTGGAGAGTTCTTCATAAAGTTTGATTTTGAATTCGTTCTTATATACGGGGCGGTCCTCATCCGGTGCCGGTCCCCTGAAATCGAAGTTAACATCGGGGTTGTCACACTCTTCCTCGGAGTAAACTCTTACCTCTTTTTCGGGGTAAAATGCCTTCACAAGGGAGTGAATATCATAATCAAAACCCATGACATTCGTTTTGACTTTTAACATATTTATCCTCGCAAAAAGGCTCTTTATTAAAAGAGCCTTTAATTTCTACTGTATAAATGGATTATTTTCTTTCTCGTAACCTATGGTGGTAGAAGGGCCATGTCCTGGGTAAACCCTGGTGTCCTCAGGGAGAACCAGCAGTTTTTCCTTAATAGAACGCACAAGATTGCTCATGCTTCCTGTATGGAAGTCTGTTCGTCCCACCGACTCGGCAAAAAGCGTATCTCCGCTTATAAGAATTCCTGCTTCCTCTATGTAGTAACAGCAGCTTCCCTTGGTATGTCCGGGCGTACCGATAAGCCTAAGCTTAATTCCTGCTATCTCAATTTCGTCTCCGTCCTTTAAATAGACGTTAGGCTTGATTGTGCAGGCTCTTCCGGCCCAGTCCGACTCATTCAGGATGGAATCCGAACATAGATCCTCTTCCTCTTCCCAGGCATAAATCTTAGCTCCGGTCTTGGCGCGAAGCTCCTGAGCTCCCCAGATATGGTCAAAATGCGCATGGGTAAGGACTATGCCGGATACTGAGAGTCCATTGGCTTTTAACTTCTCATAAATAGTCGCACCCTGATCAGCCGGATCCACAAATACGCACTCGCCCGAGCCTTCTTTGTAGATAAAGTAACAGTTTGTCTGGGCTATTCCGATAACAAGGCGTCCTATTTTGATATCGCTCATACTAGCTTCTTGTCCTTTCAATGTCCACTACGCTTTCGATGGAACGAATCTTCTCAATAATTCTGTTGAGTTCGTCCATGCTTCTTATTTCGATACAGGTATTTAAAGTAGCCATACCCTGCTTGTTGGTTCTGGTATTCATGGAGACGATATTGATATCTTTCTCCGTGAGGGCCTTGGAAATATCAGCCAAAAGACCGTTACGGTTGTTGGCGTAAATCTTAATCTCTGCGGAGTAAAGCTCATTCTCTGTCTCTGTCTTCTCCCACTCTGCCTCGATAATTCTGTTTCTTTCTATTTCGGGAAGACTAAGCATGTTGATACAGTCGGAGCGGTGAATCGAAACACCTCTTCCTCTTGTAACAAAGCCCACTATCTCATCACCGGGCAAAGGTGAACAGCACTTACTGAATCTTACGGCCACATCGTGAATTCCCTTAACGGTAATTCCGCTCTTGGGTCTCATTCTCACATTTCTGTGAGCCTGATTCTCCTCAACCTGTCTGATAACCTCCTCATTTGTAAGAGGTTTCGCATGGTCTGCCTCATAGGCCTCTAACATCCTGTTGATGATCTGGCCTTCCTTAAGTCCGCCATGACCGATGGCTGCCAGAATTGACTCCCAGTCTCTGAAACCATACTTGTCCATCACAAGATTCATGTACTCGGGCTTCATGACGTCGGTCATGTTAATGCCCTTGGCCTTACAGTAGGACACTATCATGTCCTTACCCTTGGTTATATTGTCATCCTTAAGCTCATTTCTGAACCACTGGTTGATCTTGTTCTTGGCCTGTGTACTCTTGACAATACTGAGCCAGTCTCTGGAAGGTCCTCGGGAGTTTTGAGATGTGATGATTTCAACTCTGTCTCCGTTCTGGATCTCATAGTCTATGGTGACAAGCTTGCCGTTTACTCTGGCACCGATCATCTTGTTACCTACAGCGGAATGGATGCTGTAAGCAAAGTCGATGGGGTTGGAGCCATAAGGCAGGGTCTTAACCTCGCCGTTAGGAGTAAAGCAGTAAACCGTATCTCCGTAAATATCAAAGTCGTCCTTAAGAAGCTTCATGAACTCCTTGTTATCGGACATTTCCTTCTGCCAGTCAAGAATCTCACGAAGCCAGGAAAGCTTCTCTGCTTCCTGGGACTCAACCTTCTTACCGTCGGAGTTCTCCTTATACTTCCAGTGAGCTGCGATACCGTACTCAGCGGCCTTGTGCATCTCGTAGGTTCTTATCTGAATTTCGAAGGGCTGGCCCGATGAACCGATAAGGGTTGTATGAAGGGACTGGTACATGTTGGCCTTGGGCATTGCAATGTAATCCTTGAATCTGCCGGGAATTGGCTTGTACATTTCGTGGATTACGCCTAAGGCTGCGTAGCAGTCCTTTACCGAATCAACAATGATTCGAACTGCGAACAAATCATAAATCTGATCGATGGTCTTACCCTGATTCTTCATCTTCTTGTAGATACTGAAGAAGTGCTTGATACGACCGTCTATCTTTGCGTCTATATTGGCATTCTTAATATGCTGACTTACCTCGTCAACTATATCCTGAATGTATTTCTCTCTCTCACTCTTTCTGATTGCAATCTTGTCAACCAGGTCGTAATATGCCTCGGGCTCAAGATACTTGAATGACAAGTCATCAAGTTCAACCTTGATACGGGAGATTCCCAGCCTGTCAGCCAGGGGAGCATATATTTCCAGGGTTTCTCTGGCAATACGCTGCTGCTTTTCAGGAGGCATATACTTAAGAGTACGCATGTTATGTAATCTATCTGCCAGTTTGATAATGACCACTCGAATATCCTTGGCCATAGCAATGAACATCTTTCGAAGGTTCTCTGCCTGCATCTCAAGTTTGGCATCATCACCGGACATGTTGTTGGTAAGTGGAATCTGCTCTAACTTGGTAACACCGTCAACCAGAAGTGCAACATCATCTCCGAACTCTCTCTTAAGGTCTTCCTCGGAAAGAACTGTATCTTCCACAACATCGTGAAGCAAACCGGCAGCGATGGTCTCCTTGTCCATCTCCAGATCTGCCAGAGTTATTGCAACACAAAGAGGGTGAATGATGTAGGGTTCTCCCGACTTCCTCACCTGACTCTTGTGCGCCTCATCAGCGAAACGATATGCTTTTTCAATCAACGAGTAATCATCTGAAGGATGGTAAAGAGCAACTCTGTCTATTAAGTCCTTGTACAATTCCTCAGGACTGAGTTGCTCTTGCATTGCTTCAATTCGACCATCGTCAAAGATCACTTCCTGTTTGATCTCTTCCATAATAGCCTCACTGTATAATAGTTTCTGTTCTACTTTCCGGGATAGGAAATAGCGGAATCAAGTCTGTAGCCCTTGATCTTGTCTCTTCCCTTAAGGCCTGCAAGCTCCATAAGTACAACAACGCCCACAACCTCGCCGCCAAGGGACTCAATAAGCTTAATCATTGCTTCTGTTGTGCCGCCTGTAGCAATCAAATCATCAACAACAAGAACCTTCTGGCCGGGTTTGATTGCATCCTTGTGCATCTCAATTGTTGCCTTGCCATACTCAAGGTCATAGTCAACAGATACTGTCTCACAGGGAAGTTTACCCTTCTTACGGATAAGTGCAAAGGGCTTGTGAAGGTTGTAAGCAAGAGGGGTTCCGAAAATGAATCCACGACTCTCAGCTCCCACAACAACATCAAACTCCAAATCCTTTACCAAATTCTGCATTGTATCTATAGCAAGTTTCAGACCGTCTGCATCCTGCAAAACGCTGGTTACATCTCTAAACATGATTCCCGGTTCAGGGAAATCCGGTATGGTCCTTACATAGTCATCAAGCTTCTTACTCATGAGTCTGTTCCTTTCCTATATGCATCTAGAAATTATTAATAATTTTAAGATTTGTGTACCAAAAAATTACATTTAATTATATTATTTTTTTCGAGAATTAGCAAGGGATTAAAGGTGTAAGCCGCCTTGGTTTCACTCCTTATAAACGGCTTGTAATTCCCGGAAAGCATAATAGATTCGCCAAATTCCCTTTCCATTATGTCTGCTTCCGTCTCTCATTCAACCGTCCCACATAATAAAGAACATTTTTTAGCATTCTATTATGCCCACTTCAAGTCACGATTTTTGCCCGCATCATAATAATTCCCAAAAGTCTGCGATACATTATGCTTCCGGCTTCTCCTTATATGTAACGATAAGCATAATAGATTCTACAGAATCTGAATTCTTTATGACGAGGATTCAAAATCAAAAAAACAGCGCATAATAAATCCGTGAATCAGCAAGTCCATTATGCTGGCTCTCGAAAATTCTCTCCGAAATCCTCCTCCAAATCCTCCAAACTCTCCAAACTCTCCTCCAAGTCCTCCAAATCTCACCCAATCCCCCACCCAAAATACGCCTACCCAAGGCTCGCCTGACAAAAATCAAAAAAATATAAAAAAAGTGCTTGCTTTTTTCTTCGAGATACGTTAAGATACTCAAGTACGGCTCGTTGGTCAAGCGGTTAAGACGCTGCCCTCTCACGGCAGAATCAGCGGTTCGATTCCGCTACGAGCTGCTCCAATAAAGAAGCACTGAGTAATTTACTTACTCAGTGCTTTTTCGTTTTCTTAATCTTCAATTCATTGGACCGTGATATTCCCACCTTACACCGGCACCTTAATCTTATCCCTCAAACAGTCATACAAAGCGTCATAACTGTTGCGAAATACTATGCCGTACTTGTTAATCTTCTCCTGGCTCATCAGAAGGTTTCTTGAATTGTTTGAGAAGGCTGCCGTGTCCTCCTCAATGTATCTTAAGCTGATTCCAAGAGATGAAATCAGGTTCTTTGTAAGGTCATAGGTATTGAATTTGTTGGGGGATCCGAAATTGTAGATGCCCCCGGGAAGCTCAAAGGCCTTCTCCATGTTGGCAACAACTTCGTTGACATCCGTAATTCCCCTTCGATCGCGGGTTGAATACCTTATCTTCTCGTTATTCTGAATCTTGGTGCAAAGATTCCTGGGATAATCCATCCTGGTCAAATCCGCAAGATTATCAGGCTCATACATCCATGACAGGCGCAGAATTATGCTGTCGGGATTAACTCTCTGGCACTCCTTCTCCGCGCTTCTCTTCTGCTTGCCGTACTGATTATATGGAAAAACCACCTCGTCCTCATTATGGGCGATATTGCCTCTGTTACCGCAATATACCTGGTCGGAGGAACACATAATAATCTTGGCCTTATACTGGGCCGCAACGGTAGCCATATTAAGGCTTCCCACCACATTTACAACAGCACTCTCATCCGGATTTCTCTCACAGGTTACCACGTCCGCCATTCCGGCGCAGTGGATAACCTTATCAGGCCTCTCCGTTATGAAAAAAGCTGCCACTGAATCCCTGTTTGTAATGTCAAGTTCAGAATGAGTCGGGGTGCATACCTCGTACTTATCCTGATATGCAGTTTTGAGTCTGCTGCCGAGGAATCCGCTTCCACCGGTAATTAAAAGTTTCTCCATTTTGTAACCACCCTATGCAAACATATCAAATAAACTGATCTGATTTGTTTCGGGAATATCCCCCAATAGATTTAATTCCGCCATCTTGTCTATGGCAGTCTTTGATACCTTTGTTCTGTCACGGAAATCATCCTTACTGAGGAAAGGACCATCCTTCGCTGCTTCCATTATAGCATCTGCAGCCTTTTCACCCAAGCCGTCAATACTATTTAGTGAAGGCATTATTTTGCCGTCCATAACCTGGAAGTTTCTCGAATGAGCCTTAAAGATATCAATGGGCAGGAATTCAAAGCCTCTGGCATACATTTCCTGTACAATCTTCATATCCTTAAGGGAATCCTCTTCCGCCTTGGTTATCAGGTCGCCCTTGCCCTTTAGTTCTCTGATTACAGCCTCAAGATGCGCACGTCCCTGGCACATTTTCTCGTAGGAAAAGGCCTTGGCACGAATCGAGAAGAATGAAGCATAATAAGCCAAAGGATAGTTTATCTTACAATAAGCAATTCTCCAGGCCATCATAACATAAGCAGCCGCATGTGCCTTAGGGAACATGTACTTAATCTGCTTGCAGGACCAGATATACCAGTCGGGAACATTGGCTTCCTTCATGGCCTTCTCCATTTCGGGCTTAAGTCCTTTACCCTTTCTTACGCTTTCCATTGTGGTGAAGGAAAGGCTTGGATCCATTCCCATACGTATAAGATAAAGCATAATGTCATCACGACAGCATATACATGTGGAAATATCCGCAGTGCCCTCCAAAATTAGAGTCTGAGCGTTATTAAGCCATACGTCGGTACCGTGACCAAGTCCCGATATTCTAATTAAATCAGAAAAACACTTCGGTTTGGTATCAAGAAGCATCTGAATAACGAAATCTGTACCAAATTCGGGGATTCCAAGGCTTCCCACAGGGCATCCGTCAATATCGGCAGGAGTTATTCCCAAGGCCTCGGGGCTTCTGAAAAGGCTCATAACTGCCTTATCGTCCAGAGGAATCTTGGTGGGATCTATGCCTGTAATATCCTGAAGCATTCTAATCATAGTGGGATCATCATGCCCGAGAATATCAAGTTTCAAAAGGTTATGGTCGATGGAGTGATAATCAAAATGTGTCGTGATTATGTCCGTCGTCATATCGTTTGCGGGATGCTGAACCGGTGTAAAGGAGTTAATATCCTCTCCCACAGGAAGCACAACGATTCCGCCGGGGTGCTGACCTGTACTTCTTCTTACGCCCGTACAGCCAAGAACCAGCCTGTTTATCTCGCAGTGTCTCTTGGGTTCGCCCCTCTCCTCAAAATAATTCTTAACGTATCCGTATGCAGTCTTATCCGCCAAAGTACCAATGGTTCCGGCTCTGAAGGTCTGTCCGGCACCAAAAATAACCTCAGTGTACTTATGAGCCTTGGACTGGTACTCACCTGAGAAGTTAAGGTCTATATCAGGCTCCTTGTCGCCCTTGAATCCAAGGAATGTTTCAAAGGGAATGTCGAAGCCGTCCTTAATAAGAGGTTCGCCACATACCGGGCAATTCTTATCGGGCATGTCACAGCCCGCATTTCCCGCATATGCTTTTACCTCATCTGAGTCAAAATCGTAATATCTACATTTCGGGCATCTATAGTGGGGTGGCATGGAGTTAACTTCTGTAATACCGGCCATGAATGCCACCAAAGATGAACCTACGGAACCTCTGGAACCAACCAGATATCCGTCCTCCACCGATTTCCAAACCAGCTTCTGGGCGATAATATACATAACCGCGAATCCGTTGGAAATGATGGAATTAAGCTCTTTCTGCAATCTCTCCTCAACTATTGGAGGAAGGGTTTCTCCGTATAAATCGTGAGCCTTGTTGTAGCAGATCTCCGTAAGGGTCTTGTCGGAATCAGGAATAACCGGAGGACACTTATCGGGGCGAACCGGAGATATGGGCTCAATCATATCGGCAATGAGATTGGTATTTGTGATAACAACTTCCTCTGCCTTGTCAGATCCCAAATACTGGAACTCCTCAAGCATCTCCTCAGTGGTATGAAGATAGAGGGGTGCCTGTCTGTCCGCATCATCAAAGCCTTTGCCCGCCATTATAATTCGACGGTATATCTCATCCTCGGGATTGAGAAAATGCACATCACAAGTGGCAACAACCGGCTTGTTAAACTGTTCTCCAAGCTTAACAATCCTCTTGTTGATATTCTGAATATCTTTAATTGAATTAACCGATTCTATTCTCTCTGACTCAATCATGAAGGCATTGTTGCCCACAGGCTGAATCTCAAGATAATCGTAGAGGTTGACGATTCTTGCAATCTCCTCCTCGGACCTCTCATCAAGAAGTGCTCGATATAGCTCTCCCGCCTCGCAGGCGCTTCCCACAAGGATTCCTTCCCTGTATTTCATGAGAAGGCTCATGGGGATTCTTGGAACCTTAAAGAAATACTTAAGGTGGGACTCCGAAACAAGGGTGTACATATTGATTCTTCCCACATTATTCTGTGCCAGAAGAATCGTATGGTAAGGCATAAGTCGCTTAATCGCATTGGGATTAAGCTTTGCCATCTCGTTAAGCGCCGTCAGGGTTGTAATTCCCTGATCCTTAAGAATCTTAATAAGCTTAACAAAAATCTCTGCAGTAGCCTCGGCATCATTTACAGCTCTGTGATGCCCTTCAAGGCTGACTCCGAGAATCTTACATACCGCATCAAGGGTATGCTTCGCGTGATCCGGGAAAAGAACTCGGGAAATTCCAAGAGTATCAACCCAGGTATAATCAAAAGGAAATCCCTGTCTCTGACAGTTAACCTTAATAAATCCTGTATCAAATCCTGCATTGTGGGCAACCAGAATACAGCCCTCGCAGAATTTTACGAAGTCCGGAAGCACCGTCTCTATGGTGGGAGCATCCAAAACCATCTCGTCTCTTATATTCGTAACTTGCGTTATTCTATACGGGATAGGCACCTCAGGGTTTACGAAAGTGGAGAATCTGTCTGTAATTGCGCCGTTTTCAACCTTTACGGCACCAATTTCGATAATTCTGTTTTTCTCCGCAGAAAAGCCTGTGGTCTCTATGTCAAAAACCACATATCTCTCATCAAGAGTCTGCCCCTTATCGTTATTGACTATGCCCTGCAAATCGTCAACAACATAGGCCTCGACGCCATATATAATCTTGAAAAAATCGTTCTTATCCGGGTTTTCTTCCCCGGCGGCAATTCGTTTTTCCTTCTCCTTCTTCCACAAATCATCCCTTGTATGAAGGGCATCTGGGAAGGCCTGAACAACGCCGTGGTCCGTGATTGCTATGGCCGGATGTCCCCATGCGTAGGCTTGCTTAATAATGTCCGAAGCCTCGGATACACCATCCATATCACTCATCTTGGTGTGGCAGTGGAGTTCAACTCTCTTCTTTGCTGCCTTGTCTTTTCTCTTCTCGGTAAAATCAGGAATCTCCTGTATTCCTTTTAAAGAGTTGATTGTAAGCTCATGTGAGAACTTATCGATCAAAGCCTCACCCTTGACCTTTACGAAAACGCCTGTCTTGACCCTGGCGCTGAACTCATCAATCTTGTTGCTTGGAATGAAGCATTTGCAGCTTATTGTATCTGTAAAATCAGTGACATCAAAAGATACTATGTAAAGGTCACCCTTTCTTGTCTCTCTGAGGTCCACCGCAATAATCTTTCCTCTTACGGCCACTACGCCGATTTCACCCTCAATATCAACAATTCGGGTGGCATCTATGTCCACATCCTTGCCATAAATAACATCGGGATTGGAGGAATAAGAAAGCTCTCTCTCCTTCTTTTTGGGGGCTTCCTTTTCTATAACTTTCTTGGCTGCATTGGTCTTGGTTTCCTCCTGCTTATCGGCATCGGAAACTGCAGCAGGAAACACCTTCTTAAAGGCCTCTCCTGCATTGCTCCTGTCGTCCTTGGCGGCAGGAAGATCAAATTTCACCTTAATGTCAACCTTAAGGCCGCATCTGTCACAGAAAATCTTCGCAAAAACTTCCTCTATCTCACGTTTTCTCTCCCTTGATACAAAGTTATCCTCAACAGTTATCTCCATGAGATTCTCAGTTGGAAACTCAAACTTTGCATGCCTTATACAGTTGAAGAAAACATGACTGTATTCCTTGATTTCAAGAAAAATGCTTTCCCTGTACACATCAAAAAGCTTCTCAGGTGTGTACTGAGCGGAAAGCTTGAATTTCTCATATATCTTTATGTCTATCTTGTTATATCTGAAAAACTGGCTCTTAATCTTTTTCTCGACATCAAAAACAGCCTGCTTGGGAAGCAGGTGATTTGATGACACATATACGTGTAAGTATTCCCTTGATGCAGTGGTTGAAACCCGGTCAACCACCGTCTCTTCAAAAAGGCTTCTTAATTCATCATTAAGTTCAAGCGTCGGGAACGCCTCAAAAAAAAGCTTACTCATTAAAACCTATCCTTGCCAGTTCTCAAGTTCAAAGCGGAGCGTGTTAAGCAACTCCTCCTCGGGAACCTTCTTAATTATCTCTCCTTTTTTAATAAGGAGACCCTCGCCGATTCCTCCGGCGATTCCAATGTCAGCCTCCTTGGCCTCTCCGGGGCCGTTAACTGCACATCCCATAACCGCAACCTTGATATCAAGTGGCATGTCCTTAACCATGTCCTCAACCTTTGTTGCAAGTCCGATTAAATCTATCTTGGTACGTCCGCAGGTAGGGCATGAAACCACTTCTATTCCGCCCTTTCTAAGTCCCAATGTCCTAAGTATAAGCTTAGCGCTTCTGACCTCTTCCACAGGATCTGCAGACAGTGAAACTCTTATGGTATCGCCTATTCCCTGATTAAGAATCAATCCAAGTCCAAGGGCTGATTTAATGTTTCCGCTGTTGATGGTACCTGACTCGGTAATTCCCACATGGAGAGGATGATTGGTTTTCTCAGCCAGAATTTCATGGGCCTTAACGCACATCATTACATCAGATGATTTGATGCTGATAACAAGGTTGTCATAGCCCAAATCCTCTATAATACCCACCTTATCAAGAGCACTCTCAACGATTCCCTCAGCTGTTACTCCATGGTATTTCTCCACAAGCTCCTTCTCCAAAGAACCGCTGTTAACACCCACTCTTATAGGGATGTTTCTCTCTTTGGCTACCTTCACAACAGCCTCAACCTTTTCCCTGCTTCCGATATTGCCGGGATTGATACGAATCTTGTCAGCACCGTTTTCCATTGCAGCAATGGCCATTTTATAGTCAAAATGAATATCCGCAACCAATGGAATGTGTATCTGCTTCTTAATCTCTTTAAGGGCCTCAGCCGCCTCCAAAGTGGGCACTGTGCACCTTATAATCTCACATCCTGCAGCTTCAAGCCTCAAAATCTGATCAACCGTGGCCTTAACATCCTCGGTCCTCGTGTTGGTCATCGACTGTATAAGAATCGGGTTCCCGCCACCTATTACTCGGTCCCCTATTTTAACGATTTTCGTGTTATCTCTGTACATTTCTTACCTCCGTATGTACCCTCCTATTTCATTTTATTGTCTTTCATTTTGTTTTTCAATGGGAAGAAATGCATAAAATGAAACAGTCACGACGCAAACGCGTCGTGACCGTTCCCTACAATAAGCGAAAAAACTTTATTGTTACGTAACAGTTATGCCATTTTAATAATTCCTACTGTATGGAATTAATCTGTCCAGAGCCTGTGATGGTTGCAGTGCTGGAAATAGGCTTAGAAAAATGCAAGTAATATCTTGTGCTTGTGCTTAAGCCGGTAAAATCATAGTATTGTGAATTTCCATTTGCCGTATAGGTAACTGATTGTACAAGACTATTATCACTGCTTTTAAAAAGAGAAATATAATAGGTCTGATTACTGTTAGATGATGTGGCTGTGGCATATACCCTCATAGTTGAATTCTTGGGCTTAAAACTGTCTGAGTCCATCTCTCTCATAAAGGAAAATGTAAAGCTACCGTTGCTGTTCATCCTCGTAAACAGATTTGAGAATCTGAAATACTCAGATGAAGACTCACTATTTTGGGGAAGATAATAACTACACTCTTTCGCTACACCCATTTTCATTCCAGACCCTTTATCGAGTTCTGCTGCAAATACATTGAATCCAATGCTTAAGGTCATAATAGCCACCATAAACATGCTAAAGACCCTAACTGATTTTTTCATGAAAACCCTCCTTCTAAAAGAATCGCTTATTGTAGATTTATATGAGCCGATACGATTGCATATTTTTCAACCGTATCTCGGTCATCCGTGCTTTCTCCCTCTTTAAGCTTGGATGCATCAATCACATATATGTCCATACCTTTTCCAACTCTATCCCTTGGAATCTTGATATACCCAGAAGTCGCTGCAAATTCCCCCATTTGGGATGTATCCTTAAGGGGTGAAATATCGCTATAAGTCATAACCCTATAATTTACTGTTCCAAAATATAAATCAGGATATGAAGTATATATAGTAATCATAATTGGTGACACAACAGCCTTATCTATAGTATGTCCATTCTCCGTTACATTAATATCATATGTAATAACATCCTCGTCATTACGCTCAACTGGAATGTTAAATTGCCATTTTCCGGAAATCATATCCTGTTTTATTCCAATCAAGCCCACCGATGAAACAGAAATCCGGAGGGTAAAAGCATCTGGAAATCGCTCTTCCCCTAAAGATAATGTTTCCACACCGGCAAAGGTTCTGTCATCTACAAATCTACCCTCAATACCGGTTATGCCAAACCCATCTAGTTCTTTTTCTTTTCCATCGTAGATTATGCTATTTTTACCATAATAATTTAATTGCGAACTTGAGTACCCTTCATCCTTCTTCAGCATTGCGGCAAACTTGTCGCTCTCCACGATATATGAAATAAAAAGATTGTATCCGTCGCAGTAAACCTCAGAAAGTGTTATCTCTACATCCCTGTCTCTGGTCTTCTCACCAACCTCATAGGCATAACTGGAGTAAAGGCCCATAAAATCAAGATTGTCCTGTATGTATGCGAAAACACTCCCAAGGATAGGAATTCCTCGAGCATACACTGGAAGCGAAATATTGAACAACGTCATAATAACCACAATTGCTGCCGCTGTAATAGCCGTTCCGATTCTAATCGCTCTCCTGCTTTCCTTCTTTTCGGCTTCATATATTCTTATTCTATTGAGTACGCTTTCCGCCATTTCTTCATATGTCTTCAAAATAAAACTCCTCCTGTTCGAGTTCCGACTTGAGGGCTCTTCTTGCTCGATAAGCAAGTGTCTCAATTCCATGAACAGTTTTCTTCATAATAGAAGCACACTCTTTGTTGGATAATTCTTCAAAATATACAAGCCAAAGGATCTGCTGGTATTCAGGCTTTAATTTTCTCATTGAACGATGGATAATAACATCCCGCTCCTTGCGAATATAATTTCCCTCTATGTTTTGTTCATCACTAATTTCTATTCCGTCATCAATGCTAATTTCTCTATTTTTTTGAGTTCTTTTTCGTAAAAAGTCAATCGCTACATTCCGACCAATGGTATATAGCCAAGTTTTAAAAGACCCTCTTTGCTTATCCCTTGGTTTTTTAGTCCCCAGCAAAACAAAGGTATCCTCTGCCAATTCCTCAGCTATATTAATATCTCCAACAAAGCTGTTCAGGAAATAAATCAGCCCATCTTTATAGTCTCTGATTATTTCTACGAGTCCGCTTTCATCACCATCTTCGCGGAAACGGCGGTAGCTACAAGCACCGTTATCCATAGGCATTGGTAGTTTCCTCCTTCCACCCTCTTTCTATATATTACACGAGATAACTATGAAAAACCTCACAAAAAAAAACAAAAAAAAGTTGACTCGCATGAAATTTCCCGCTACAATGAAACCACTTGATGACTGTTCAAGTATTAATGCTTATTTCAAGCGTTTTTCCAAGGGTGACAACTTCAGAGAGGTTTACATTAGGAGGTTTGCAGGTGATTTATGCAAATCTTTAGTTCTTATGTAAGCGAAAAGGGAAAAGGGTCCAAGGTTAATCAGGACTCTCTTTGTATTACCCAGTTTATTACTCATCGCAAAAGGGTCACAATGGCCATGGTATGCGACGGAATCGGAAGTTTCACTAATTCAGAGGATGCATCCAGCTTTGTAACGGAGTGGATGGTCAACTGGATTTACCGTGACGGTTTAAGAGCCATAAGAAAATACAAAGAGATTGGCTTTGTCCGGGCGGTTAAACGCGAATTCTTCAGATGTCATCGGAAGTTCTCCGAGATTACTCCCACATCAAACGGAACCACAATTTCAATGTTAATCACAATAAACAAGCGATTCTACGTCTTCTGGAGCGGAGACTGCAGGGTCTACACACTTAAGTCAGGAAGGACAAAGCTTTTGACTGACGATGATTCGGAATCCGGTGTTTTAAATGCCTGTTTTACAAACATTGGGTGCCACGTACCCCATCACAAAACAGGCAGGATAAAGCGTCACTCCGGGTTCCTGTTGTGTTCCGACGGTTTCTACAGACGTCTTGACCCTGATCTAATCAAAGCTCTTCTCAATTCCAATTCAAGTAAAAATCCCACCGAATTCAAAACAAGGCAGCTAAAGGAATGCGTCGGCAGAAATCTGTCAAGGAACGAGGTCGATGACATGAGCGCTGTTTTAATAAATACAAATTAAAAGGAGAAAAATATGGAAGAAAAAGCAAAAAACTATGTAATTCTCAACGAAATCGCAAGGGGAGGTCAGGGAATAGTCTACAAAGGAATGGACAAGCGCCTGGGGAGGTTTGTGGCCATCAAGAAATTCGAAGTAACAGAAACCATGCCCAAGGAGAGAATTCTGGCAAATCTTGGGGAGGTAAAGAACTGCTTCCACCCTGCCCTTCCAATGATTTTGGACATCTACTCGGAGGGCAATGAAGTATACCTTATTATGGAGTTTATTAAAGGCATGACCCTAACCGAATATGTTGAACTTAACGGCCCTCTGTCGGTAGCTGATGCCATAAAAGTCACAGAAAAGGTCGGTGATGTACTGTCTTACCTCCATTCAAGAAAAAGCGGCATGATCTACTCGGACCTTAAACCTGACAATGTATTAATAGATTCAGGAAAAAACATTCGCCTTATTGATACAGGAAGCATAATAAGTCTTAAGGAGATTAGGGAAAGAAAGACGTCAGAAGGAAACATGGCAAGCCCGGGCTTCGCAGCCCCTGAACAAATGGAAGGAAAGGCATTGAGTCCAAGAAGTGATATCTATTCTTTGGGAGCTCTCCTTCACTACATGCTTTCAGGAGAGGACCCCTCAAAGCCCCCTTACTTAAGAAGACACCTCAAGGAATGTAACAGGTCTCTGCCCGGTTACCTGGTTTCGGCTGTGGAAAAATGTCTGGATAAGGATGACAATAAAAGATTTCCCACAGTGGAATCCTTTATTGAGAAATTAAAAAACCCGAGAAGGAATTACATTCCTATTATCCCGGGTTTATCTACTCCATATAAGCAGGAAAAGATGATATTTGTCAGTAGCGGAAAGCGGGTTGGTGCCTTGGCTCTCCTGACCATTGTTTTAATCACGTGTGTTATGTTTTCTGCCAAAGCCCTTATGTCAAAGGCAAATGAGCCTCTCTCCAAAAGCGTCAAAGTTCATGAGCTTGAGGCCACCGACCAGGCCGGTAACAGAATAATCATTGGTACATTGAAGCGATAAAAGTCTCTATCTAAAGAGCTTTGTAATATCGTTAAAAAAGACAAATGCTGCAAGAATCAAAAGAAGAATCATTCCCGCAACGTGAACCATTCCCTCTTTCTCAGGAGGAACGGGTTTGCCTCTAACAAGTTCTATCAAAAGGAACACAAGTCTTCCTCCATCCAAAGCAGGCAAAGGAAGAAGATTTATGATTCCAAGGTTTACGGACAGAAGCATAACAAGATACATCATGTTCATCACTACTGTGGTAGCACCATATTCCTTGGTGTTCTCGTAGGTATCCCCAACAACTTCCGCTACTCCGAGAGGGCCGGCAACATCATCCTTGCCTGTCTTTCCTGTAAAGAGGCCTCCAAGAGCCGAATAAGTTGAAGAAATGGCGTAATGCATCTCATAAAGGCCATATTTGACACTGTCAACTATTCCGTCTGCCTTAACATACTCTCCGCCGGAAAGTCCAAACAGATATCTCCCGTCGGCATCGGAGTAAGCAGGTGTAACCATGGTTTTGAAGGTTTCACCGTTTCTCTCATATACAAACTCTACGCTTTCCCCACGGTTCATAACCGAGCGAATCAGAAGATCATTGTAGAGATAGATACTGTGTCCGTCTACCTTCTTAATGACGTCTCCTGCCATAATGCCTGCGGCTTCACATCCGCCGCCTTCAGAAACGCTTTGAACCACAGGAAGAACTGTATAAGTATTGCTTACAACGACCAAGGCAAAAATAAGTCCCAAAAGGAAGTTGAAGAAGGGACCCGCAAGCACTGTGCCGATTCTGGCCCATACACTTGCCTTGTTGAAGGCTCCTTCACTTAAACCGTCTCCGCCCTCGGGATCTTTTTCTCTTAACTCCTTCATCTCCTCGGGAGTCAAATCAGTACCTTCAAATCTGCAGGCACCTCCCAGGGGAAGAAGGCGTAAGGTATATTCAGTGCCATTCTTTGTAAAACCGCATAACTTGGGGCCGAATCCCACTGCGAATTCCACTACGTGGATACCGTTAGCTTTGGCAATAAGGAAATGACCGAATTCATGGGATATAACAATCAATCCCATTATCAAAACAAAAAATAAAATAGTAACGCCCATAACTTACTGATTAAACCTCTGAATCTATATAATCATAGATATCCTTTTCAACCTCAAGGATCTGCTCCACCGTAGGGTTCGCAATAACCTTGTGGTGATCCATGCATTTCTCGATGATTTCACCGATTTGCAAAAACTTGATTTCTTTTCTGATAAACATGGCATTGGCACGCTCATTAGCCGCATTAAACACCGTAGGCATGCTTCCGCCAATTCTTGCTGCCTTAAGTCCCAAAGCAAGCCCTTTAAATGTATCCGGGTCAGGCTTTTCAAAGGTGATGGATGCCAGTTTAAAGAAATCAACTCTGTTGCCTTCCATAGGCATTCTGTCCGGGTAGAAAAGCGCATACTGGATTGGAAGTTTCATGTCCGGAACTCCCATCTGTGCAATGATCCCGCCATCTATAAACTGAACTGCCGAGTGAATAATACTCTGAGGATGAATTATAACCTGAATCTGATCCAAGGATACATCAAACAGCCATCTGGCCTCCATAACCTCCAGGGCCTTATTAACCAGGGAAGCTGAATCCACGGTAATCTTCTGCCCCATGGACCAGTTGGGATGCTTAAGGGCATCTTCAACTGTTTTGTCACGAAGCTGGTCTGTGGTCATGCCTCTGAAAGGTCCACCCGATGCTGTAAGAAGAATCTTATCTATCTTATCCTTCGGTTCATTCTTTAAAGACTGAAAAATCGCACTGTGCTCACTGTCCACAGGAAGGATGGAAACACCCATCTCCTTGGCCAGGGGCATAATGATATGACCTGCACAAACCAGGGTTTCCTTGTTTGCAAGGGCTATTGTTTTCCCTGCTTTAATTGCAGCGATAGTAGGTCTGATTCCAATCATTCCCACTATGGCAGTTACGAAGATATCCATTGAGGGAAGCACTGCCATTTCAAGCATGCCTTCCATGCCCCCAAGAACTCTCACGTCCAAATCTGCCACTCTGCCTCGTAAATCTCTTGCAGCCTCAAGGCTTCCCATTACGGCAAGTTCAGGCTTAAACTGTCTTATCTGCTTCTCCATAAGTTCAACATTGGTGCCTGCTGAAAGGGCAACAACCTTCAACTCTTCCGGAAATGCTTTAACTATATCAAGTGTCTGAGTCCCGATTGATCCGGTGGAACCCAAAATACCGATTTTCTTCATTTAAAATCGCCTCTGTTCTACCAGCTTATAGCTGTAAAATCCAAATCCATGAAAAGAATGGAAAGATAATAAATAATGGGTGCTGTGACAATTATGCTGTCCACTCGATCCATTACTCCGCCATGACCGGGAATCAGTGTTCCATAATCCTTTATGTTGTAGTTACGCTTTATTCCCGATGCAGCCAGGTCTCCAATCTGACCAATGATGCTGGAAAGGCCGCATATAATAGCTATTATCCACCACATGTTGGCACTGTGATAAACATTTGCGCCCAAAAACCACCCGTAGATACCACCACCCAGGGTTCCACCGACTATACCGCCGATACTTCCTTCAATTGACTTCTTGGGGCTTAACTTCGGAGCAAGTTTATGCTTTCCGATGGCAGACCCAATGAAATATGCAAACGTATCGTTTAAAGCAGAACAAATAAGTACGAGCCAGATAAGATACTGTCCATTCTCCAGGGCTCTAATTCTGTATACATACGAGAAAAGGAAGGGCCCATACATAACACAGAAGAATGCTCTCATCATCTGAGAAGCGTCGTATGTGGGGAATTTGACCACATATATGATAAGCAGAAACATTAAGAATATGGTGGACCAAAGGCCGAGGCCGATTCCAACATAGTCTAAATAAATAAACGCATACATTACAACAATCGAAACATATGCGGCACTTTCAAAAGCGTTGGTGGGGGTACCCTTTACATGAAGCCCCGTGGCTCTCGAAAGTTCAAAGAAGGCAATAAGAGCCATTGCCGTCATAAGCCCGATAAGCCAAAGGCCTCCCAAAACCATACATGTTCCGGCAATCAGTATGAGTATTGTTCCGCTGATAATTCTGGTTTTCATTATCGGCCTTCCTCCTTAATTCCGCCAAACTTGCGGTTTCTCTTTCCGTAAGCTTCTATGGCCTTATCAAGCTCTGCTTCACTAAAGTCCGGCCAGGCCACAGGCGTGAAATAAAACTCACTGTACGCTAACTGCCACAAAAGGAAATTGGATATTCTTTCCTCACCGCATGTCCTGATAAGTAAATCGGGATCCGGCATATTATATGTGTCAAGGCTGCCTGAAATTGTATCTTCTGTGATGTCCTCGGGATTTAATAATCCCTCTTTCACTTTGCCTGCAATATCCTTGACTGCCCTTCTTATTTCATCTCTTCCGCCATAATTAATGGCAATCTGAAAGTGAAGGCCTGTATTATTCTTTGTAGCCTCCTCCAGATCATCGATGCTCTTTCTGATATCGGGAGCAAGTCTTGTCTTGTCACCCAGAACTCTTACGCACATATTGTTCTTTGATGCGCGCTTAATACAGTTCTTCATATAGTTTCGAAGAAGACCCATGAGAGCGTCCACTTCGTCGTTTGGTCTGTTCCAGTTTTCGGTTGAAAAAGCGTATACGGTGAAATAATGAATGCCCTTATTCCAGACAATTTCACACATATCTTCCACAACCTTTGCGCCCTGAACATGTCCATAGTTTCTGGGCATGCCCTTGGCCTTTGCCCATCTTCCGTTTCCGTCAAGGATTATGGCAAGATGGTAGGGGACATTACGTTCCTCCATTATTTACCTCCCAAAATTCATAGGCTTATAACACTTAAGGGACATAGAAACCGAAACCGATTTCTAAGTCCCTCTTAATTCTGTACTATACAGTAAGGATCTCTTTTGATTTGGATTCAATCAAAGCATCTACATCTTTGATGAACTTATCTGTAATCTTCTGAAGCTGATCCTCAAGCTGTTTAATCTGGTCTTCTGAAATATCTTCAGCTTTAGAGAGTTTCTTAAAGGCATCGTTTCCGTCTCTTCTGACGTTACGGATAGCAACCTTGCCGTCCTCACCTTTCTTCTTAACCTCTTTAACCAGTTCTTTACGTCTCTCCTCTGTAAGTTCAGGGAATACAAGTCTGATTACAGCGCCATCGTTTGAAGGAGTGATTCCCACATCTGATGCCATAATAGCTTTCTCGATTTCCTTAATAAGGCTCTTCTCCCAGGGAGCAATCTGGATGATTCTGGGCTCGGGAACTGAAATATTACCTACCTGCTGTAAAGGTGTAGGTGTTCCGTAGTAATCAACCCTTATTTTGTCCAATACATGAGGATTGGCACGTCCTGCTCTGATAGACTGATAATCGGTGGCAAGGAAGTCATATGCCTTCTGCATCTTCTCTTCGTAAACTTTTACTCTGTCATCCATTATTAATTCCTCCCATAGTTTATACGGTTACTCTTGTACCGCTAAAATTACCTTTCACGGTATTGACAATACTCTTGTCTTCATTAAGCCCAAACACCATCATGGGCATCTTGTTATCTCTTGCGAGTATGGAGGCAGTCATATCAACTACCTGAAGGTTCTTATCAATAACCTCCTGGATTGAAACCTCCGTGTACTTGTGGGCATTCGGATTCTTGCCGGGGTCATCGTCATATACGCCGTCGATTGACTTTGCAAGAAGAATGCTGTCAGCTTCAACCTCTATGGCTCTGAGCACCACTCCGGTATCTGTCGAGAAGTAAGGATGTCCTGTTCCTCCTGCGAAGAATACCACGTGTCCCTCTGCAAAGCAGGCATTTGCCTTATCCTTTGAGAACAGTTCTGTGAATGATCCGCATTGGAAAGGTGTAAGAATATCCGTCTTCATGCCTGTGCTTCTGAAAATCTCAGAAACATATATACAGTTCATTACCGTGGCAAGCATACCTATCTGGTCGGCCTTGGTTCTGTCGATGTTCTCACTGGAACGGCCTCTCCAGAAATTGCCGCCTCCGATGACGATGCCTACCTGGATTCCGGAATCGGTCAATTCCTTGACCTGTAGGGCTACGCCTCTGACAGTCGGTTCATCAAACCCCGTCTTCTTCTCTCCGGCTAATGCTTCGCCGCTTAACTTCAATAAGATTCTCTGCATCTGCGTTCCCTCCGGTTCAAACTATTTGGTTGATTTCTTAAACTCTTCAAAGAAGGATGTAGGATTAACTTCGGCGTAGCACTGTGAGCACTTACCTTCGATAACGGCACCGTTGTTAATCTGTACGGATTTGGACTTAATGTCACCCATTACGATAGCTGATGTATCAAGGATAACGGGACCCTTAACATCGATGTCGCCCTTAACAGCACCTGCAATAACGGCGCTTGTTGCGGAAATATTACCGATGATAACTGAGCTCTGTCCGATCTTAACGCTTCCTTCACTGACGATCTCGCCTGTAACCTTCGCTCCGTCAGCAAATACCTCTGAAGCCTTGGAATTACCAAAAATGCTTCCTGTTACGTTTAATTTACCAAGGACATCAATATTGCCTGTAATGCTTCCTACAACATCGATGGAACCATCTGATGTAATATCACCGGTGATGGTCATTCCCTGTGTAATAACTGATGTCTCATCTGAAATCATTCTGTTAGCAGTACTTTCCATAGTTCTCTTTGCCCCTTTAGTGTCATTTTTTTCGATAGGTGAAGCCACAGGTTCAGGTTCGGGTTCGGGTATCGGCTGCTCTTCCACAACGGGTTCGGGAATAACAATCTCCTCTTCCTTCTCTTCTGCCACTTCTTCGATAACTTCTTTATTCTCTTCCTCCGGCTGTGCCTCCGGTATGATGGAATCGATATTCTCTAACATTTTGTCCAGGGAAAAGCCTTCCTCTTCGGGAACAACAGGTTCGGGCTCCAAGTCTCTCTTCTCCTCCGGTATTACTACTGCTTCATCCTCAATTTTCTCTTCGGGAGTAACTACCGCTTCCTCCTCCCCTGTGCGGATAGCTTCTTCTTCGGGCATCAGCTCGTTAACAGCTGTAGCCAAGTCATCCTTTAAATCTGAGAAAAAACCCATTTTGCTTCCTCCATTCTTATTCTTCTATCTTCAAATGTTGTACTAATTCCGTATTCTCGTCTATGGGCAAAAGCTCATATCCCTCTCGCGCCTTGATGTTTTCTATTATCATAGGCAACGCATCCACCGTACTCTTTCGGTTTCCGGTGTCATGCAATAAAATAACGTCCGTTTCGTATTTGTCAATTCCATTTGTGACATTGGCAAGTATGGCTTCCGGAGCCAGGGCCGTATTCACAGCATCCGATGCGGATATGTTCCAGTCGAAATACTCCATGTCCTGAGCATGTATGTATTTGATTATGTCAGACATGGGAACTTTGCTGACTTTATTGGAACTTCCGCCGGGGAATCGAACGTATTTGCATTGAGTTCCTGTAACTTCATAAAGCAAGCTTTCAAGTCTCTCAAGATCATACGCGTAATCATCCAAAGAATTGTATATCTCACCATACTTATGACTGTATGAGTGAATCGCCAAGGTATGTCCCTCATCAACAATCCTCTTATATGCGGCTTTGGAAACGTCGTCTTCCTTCCCTACTACAAAAAACGTGGCCTTCACGTCATACTCCCTCAATATGTCGAGGATTTCGTCGGTATATACGCTTGGCCCGTCATCAAATGTAAGATACACCTTATGCTGCGCCGTCTGTGGCAGTTCCTCCGCTTCCTCCTCGTTCTCAGAAGTCTCCTCATTAAGAGGAATCTCCGTATCTTCTTCGGGAAGCGTTCTGGTGATACCGGGGCTGCTCTCCATTCTGGCGTTAAGCAATGCGGTCAACTCATCTATCCGAGTGCTCAATTCTCTGATTTTGATTCCGAGAATAAAGCATATAACCAAGGGAAGCAGGAGGAAGAAAACGACAAGAAAAATGATTATTTTCTTGAGTCTTGCAACTCGCTTGCGTCTCGATTGTTCATTAACTTCCATCTCTTAAACCATCCAAAACCATTGTATCACACATGTTTTGTATAGAAAAGGAAAAAAGTGTAAATAAAACCTACAATTTGGAGCCTGTAAGAAGCTCATATCCCTGTAAGTATTTATTGATTGTCTTGTCAACAATATCCTGAGGAAGTGTCCAGTTATGACCCTCATTTGCCTTGAGCCAGTCTCTTGCAAACTGCTTGTCAAATGAAGCCTGGCCACGTCCCACCTCATACTCGTCAGCAGGCCAGAATCTGGAGCTGTCGGGAGTGAGCATCTCATCTCCGATAACAATATTTCCGTTCTCATCAAGTCCGAACTCAAACTTGGTATCTGCTATTATTATGCCTTTCTTTGCTGCGTAGTCGGCACATCTCTTATAAAGGGCAATTGTGTTGTCTCTTAAGGCTGTTGCGTACTCGAGACCCTTTCCGGGAAAACGCTTCTCAAGGTAATCCACACTCTGTTCAAAGGAAATATTCTCGTCGTGATCACCGATTTCAGCCTTTGTGGAAGGTGTGTAAATGGGCTCGGCAAGTTTCTCGGATTCTCTAAGTCCTTCAGGAAGCTTGATTCCGCACACGGTTCCGTTCTCCTTGTATGAAGCCCAGCCGCTTCCTGTAATATATCCTCTGACTATGCACTCAACGGGAAGCATCTCAAGCTTCTTGACCATCATGCTTCTTCCTTCAAATTCAGGAGTCCTGAAGAATTCAGGCATATCCTTTGTGTCTGTGCTGATCATGTGGTTGGGAATAATGTCCTTGGTCATATCAAACCAGAACTTGGACATCTGTGTAAGAACCTGTCCCTTCTTAGTAACCGTATTGTTAAGAATCACGTCAAAACAGCTGATTCTGTCGGTAGCCACAAGGATAAGTGTGTCTCCGTTGTCATAAATTTCTCTTACTTTACCCTCTTTGATGGGTTTTAATGCCTCGCTCATTTCTTGCCCCTTTCAAATTCTTTTTCAAAAAAAGGTCGGGAGCGGTGCTCCCGACCTAAGTGATATTATATTATAACTTTTATGCGACTGCAATAATGCCCACTTAATCTTTAAAGAATTTCATCTCCTCAATAAGGTTATCAGAAATATCTCTCAATGACTGAGCTGCACTTGAAAGAGTATTAACGGTAGCGTTGAGTTCTTCCATTGAAGCGGAAGTTTCCTGTGCCGATGCTGCGTTCTCTTCAGATATGGCTGAAAGTCCGCTCATGGCATCAACGATTTCTGCCTTTGACTCCTCGCAGGCATCTGCGCTGTTCTTAATGGATTCAACTCCCGCAACCGAGGACTCGATTCCCTCGATCAGTTTGTTGATGCTTGCAACAGTCTCTTCGATAATGCTCTTCTGCTCATCGGTTGTTGATTCAACTTCCTTGGCAACGGCAACTGCACTCTGGGACTCGGAAAGAAGGTTGTCCATCTCTGCTCGAATCTCATTTGCTGAGTTAGCTGACTCATCCGCAAGTTTTCCGATTTCCTCAGCAACAACCGCGAAGCCTCTTCCTGCTTCACCTGCTCTCGCTGCCTCGATTGAAGCGTTAAGTGCAAGAAGGTTGGTCTGTGAAGCGATGGAGTTGATAGCCTCAACCTTGGAGCTGATTCTCTCAACTGCGGCACCGGTAGAACCGATCTTCTCGGTGATTTCTTCAACGGCACGGCTCATCTCATCAGATGAAATCTTAAGTTTGTCAAGCTGCTTTGCTGATTCTCTTGAATCTGAGCTCATCTCCTGAGCTGTTACAGCTACGCTTCCTGCATTATCGGTAACAGTCTGGATGTTATCGGAAATGGTCTCGGTGCTCTTTGTAGCATTCTGAATCTCATCAGCCTGCTGAGTTGCACCACTGGCAATTTCTTCTACCGCACGTGATACGTCGTCGGCAGTCTTGGAAATCTGTTCTGAGGTATCGGCCAGATCGACTGAGGAATTGTTTACAGCCGATGCAGATTCTTTAATACTTGTAACGATATCTTTAAGGGTATCAATAACCCCGTTGGAGTCGTTAACAATTTCTCCGAACTCGTCCTTACGATTAGTATGCTTCTCAATTCTTTCAAATCGTCCGTCTGCCAAAGCAGCAAGGGCGGTGTTTACATCCTTAATGGGCTCTGTAAAGTTCTTGGCCATAATGAAGGAAATAAACGCAGCGGCAACAATCATTACAATTCCGATAATAACCACGATTGTAGCGGATTTGGTAGCTGCAGATTTAACTTCTTTAAGATCTACAGTATCGCCTACTATCCATCCTGTTGTAGGATCTTTTGCGTATGCTGTGATGCCCACAAATCCCTGACCTGTGTCTGCAACGAAATATCCTTTTTCCTTGCCTGAGGTAAAGAATTCAACATGGCTCATGTCCTGCTCATCATCTACGGTAATCTCATACTTAGAGTTTGCAACCATCATTCCCTGGCTGTCTACAAGGAAACAGTCATCTGCCATTCCCTTAAGGAACTCATGCCAAACATTGAGGTCGTAGTTTCTCTGTAAGATACCTACAGGTTTTCCGTCGTGTCCGATAATAGGAACGGCGATTGTACAAATACGTGAGCCGTTAGACTTACTAACGTTCATATTGGAAACATATGTAACACCCAGGATAGCCTTCTGGAAATATTCTCTCTCTGATACATCTACAAGCTTGCCTGATGTTTTGAATAACTGCATTCCATCGGGACCCGAAAGAGCAGTTACGTTTCCGTCATTGAAGATGGCATCAACAGCTGCAACGGCTGCTGTCATTTCATCATCAGGAACACCATAGGGGTTACCCTCAAGATAGTAAACAACATTTGCGTTTGTTGCACACGTCTGAAGAGCTTTAATATTCTGCTGAATTACGTTGTCGAATTCAGACTGAATGTAGGAAGCCTGCGCGAGTAGGGTATTTTCGGCATCTTCCATAGCCTTGCTGGTAGACATGTTATAACTTACGATAAGTGCAATTGCCAAAGGAATAATTGCTACGCCAAGCATTATGGCAATCAGCTTGGTCTTAACGCTGTTAAGCCCGCTAACCTTCTTTTTTTCTCCCATAAAAGTTTCATCCTTTCGTTATTACTCTTAGTGTTCGAGTTTCGGGGAACTCTTATGTGAATTATAGCACTGTTTCGTTAAATTTGCATTATCTTTTTGGATTTTTTCCTTAATTTTTCGGTTTTTTCACCAAACTTTGATACCAAGCTAAAAAAAATTATACTTTTAATAGTAATATGCACTCTTTCCCATTACATTTTGATACCATTCTGTAATTTGTCTGAAAGTTACACACCAATACTGTGTC
>JAEEGJ010003323.1_pt1 | contig 63228 bp, 74 predicted proteins | sample 8958761 | NCBI WGS metagenome assembly JAEEGJ01 (sample SAMN16246546, study PRJNA631951) | gut metagenome | biome: gut microbiome; feature: rumen; material: RS-attached | host: Bos | place: Iran: Karaj | collected 2018-10 | reverse complement strand
CAGCAGAGCTTGATGTACTGAGAAAGATAGCCGCAAATGGAATAAAGGTAATAAACTCATATGGACCGACAGAAGCAACAGTAAATACGACATACAGTGAGATCAAGAGCGATACAGAGAGAGTTGTCATCGGAGAACCTTCCTGTCATACCAATGTGTATATGCTCAGCGGTGATCTTCTTTGTGGAATCGGAGTACCAGGTGAACTTTGTATAACCGGAGATGGACTTGCAAGAGGCTATCTTAACAGACCTGAGCTAACAGCAGAGAAATTTGTGAAGAATCCATTCAGTGAAGGCAGAATGTATCGTTCCGGCGACCTTGCAAGATGGCTCTCTGACGGAAATATCGAATACCTAGGAAGAATAGATGAACAGGTAAAGATAAGAGGATTCAGAATCGAGCTTGGAGAAATTGAAAGCAGAATCCGAGAGATAGATAATATCAAGGACTGTGCAGTAATAGCAAGAGCAGACAGCACAGGAGACAAGGCTATCTACGCATATTACACAAGTGAAACAGAGATAGAAGTTAATTCTGTCAGAGACCAGCTTGCCGAGACACTACCCGAATATATGGTACCGGCATATATGATGCAGATCGAAGCTATACCTGTAACTAAGAACGGAAAGCTTGATAAGAGAGCACTTCCCGAGATCGAAGCAAGAGCGACAAGAGAATATGTAGCACCGAGAAATGAAGCAGAAGAAGCTATCTGTCAGGCATTCACTGAGATACTTGGTGTTGAAAAAGTTGGCATACAGGATAACTTCTTTGAACTCGGTGGAGATTCAATCAAGGCTATACGCGTGATCTCAAAGCTCAGAAATTTTGGATATACAGCAACAGTAAAGGACATAATGAACGGTAAACAGCCTGAGAAGATAGCACTTTCCATGAAGAGCGAAAAGCTTATATATGAACAGTGTGAAGTGAGCGGAAAGGTTGAAACCACGCCGATTATTAAAGAATTTATTGATATGAAGTATGCAAGACCTGAGCATTACAACCAGTCAATGATGTTTACAGTTGATGGACTGGATAATGAAGTGATAAGGAAGACTATCGAAGAGATAGTAAAACATCACGATATTCTCAGATCAGTATTCAGGAATAATGAGCTTATTGTATTACCGATTGCAGAAAGCAAGCTGTTTGATTTCTATGAGTTTGATTACAGTAATGGATTTGATAAGCATACTGCTGTAGAGGAGAAGTGTACTGAGATTCAGTCGAGTATTGATCTTGAGAACGGACCGCTTGTTAAGATAGCAGTATTTGAGCTTGGAAGCACAAAGCAGATGATGTTCTGTATTCACCATTTAGCAGTTGACGGTGTATCATGGAGAATCCTGAGCGAAGACTTTGAAATAGCATCAGAGCAGATACGCAGAGGAGAAGAAGTGGTACTTCCTGAGAAAACAGCATCATTCATTGAATGGAGCCGAAAACTCAAGGAATATGGTGAAAAGCTCGGAAGCAACGAAAGAGAATACTGGACAAAGGTCAATTCAAAGATCACAGAAGGAAATATTTCAAAAAAGTACGCTGGAGATGGAGGCTGTGCAGTAGCTGAGTTTACCAAGGAAACTACAGAAAAACTTCTCACTAAGAGCAGTAATGCATACGGAGCAAAGATAGATGAAGTTCTTCTTGCAGGACTTGCGAGAGCAATCAGCAGAATTACCGGACAGAAGAGATTATCAGTAACTCTTGAGGGACACGGACGTGAAGAGATACACGAACCTATCCTTATAGATCGAACAGTCGGCTGGTTCACAAATGAATATCCAATATCACTTGAATGCAGTGAGAATAATGATAACGCAATAATCAATGCAAAGGATACAGTGAGAAATGTACCCAATATGGGAATGGGCTATGCTTATGTTGAGCATGATTCTGTTCCGGATATTTGCTTTAACTATCTTGGTGAATTCTCAGGCGAGACAAGTGAATATGCTTCTGGAGAAGATATATCTTCAGAGAATAAGATGTCAGAAGTAATAATTGTTAACGGCGGTATAACTGACGGTGAATTAAGAATGTCGTTGCTTGGAAATGAGGGCAGGATCAGTGCTGAGTTCATTAACAAGTTGAAGGAAGAATTTGTTACCAGTGTGAATGAACTTGCAGCGTTCTGTGATGGTACAAATAATGCTGCTCAGACAGTTTCAGACTTGATCGATAATGATATTGATGATTCAGAACTCGATATGTTAAATGCACTATTTGACTAAGTAAACCGGAGGATAAAATGGCAGTAGTTAATAACAAAATAGAAAATATATATTCTTTGACGCCGCTTCAGGAGGGTATGCTGTTCCACAGTTTAATGGGAACAGCATCCTCAGAATATGTTGTTCAGGAAATATTTGAAGCAAAAGAACTGAATGAAGAAATGTTCAGAAAGGCAGCTAATCTTGTAACACTAAGATATGATGCTTTGAGAACTGCATTTGCGTATGAGAAACTAAAAAAACCAAGACAGATAGTTCTTCGTGAGCGTTCACCTGAGTACAGTTATGTTGATATTTCAAATGATATTTCTGATAAAGAGAAACTTATCAATAAGATATTAAACGAAGATATTAAAAGAGGCTTTGATCTTGTTAAAGACACTCTTTTAAGAATCAAAGTTATAAAAATACGTGATGATTTATATAGAATGGTATTTACCAGCCATCATATTATTGTTGATGGTTGGTGTACCATGACTATATATGAGAAGTTTTTCACTTATTATGAAGAACTTCTTGGAGGCAAAACAGAAACTTCAATAATTAATGATATAGAATCTGAAAAAGCTTCTGAGCCACGATATGGAGATTATATAAAATGGCTTGACACAATAGATAAAGAAAAAGCAATGGAGTACTGGGCGAATGAACTGTCTGATTATGATAATAATTGTGATATTAAGCCCTTGAAAGCTCCGCTTCCGACGGATGTTTCCAATGCTGAATTAAGAATTGAAATTGATAAAGATACTACCAATACTTTAAGAGCTATCGCCGAAAGAAACGAGACAACTATAAACACTGTAGCTGAGACTGCAGTAGGAATAATGCTTCAGAAATATTGCAGAAGTAACGATGTCGTATTCGGAAAAGTAGTTTCGGGACGAAATGTACCTATAAATGGTATTGAGAATGTTGTAGGTCTTTTCGTTAATACTATTCCGTTGAGAGTTAAATCTGATCAGAATGATACTGTTGAAGAATTAATTGTTAAGCAGCATAAAAAAGGAACAGAAAGTACCAACTATGATTTTTGTTCTTTGGCAGAGGTACAATCATTAACACCACAGGGCGGAGATTTAATTAAGGTATTGTATGTTTTTGAGAACATCAGTTCAACATCCCCAGAAGAAAGTCAGGAGGATAGCACGATTAGCTTTGTCGGCGGACGCGAAGAAACTAATTATGGAATTACATTATCCGGATTTGAAGATGACGGTAAACTTGGTTTCAAATTATTGTATGAACCTCATAAATTCATACAATCTGAAATTCAGCTTTTACTTGAAAGGCTTAAAAAGATCTGCGAAGAGATGGCGGATAAGCCAGATGCTAAGGTATGTGAGCTTGAAACAGTAACAGAAGCCGAGAAGCAGCTGATTCTGAATGACTTCAACGCAACAGCAACAGAATATCCGAGAGACAAGACAGTAGTAGAACTGTTTGAAGAACAGGTGAAGAAGACTCCGGAAAATATTGCACTTGTGTTTGAGGATAGAAAGCTCACATATGCAGAACTGAATGCAAGAGCAAACAGCCTTGCACATAGCCTGAGAGAGCTTGGAGTGAAGGCAGATGACTTCGTTGCAATTATCGCTGACAAGAGCATTGAAATAATCGAAGGAATTTATGGTATCATAAAGGCAGGCGGAGCATATCTGCCGATAGATCCTACATATCCGGAAGACAGAATAGCGTTCATGCTTGAAGACAGTGCTGCAAAGGTAGTTCTGAAATTCACAGATGAGCCATTGAATATTCCTGCTGATCTTACTGTGATAGACCTTTCAGACGAAAAAGTATGGAACGGAAACAGCAGTGATCCTGAAACAGTCAATAAGCCGGAAGATGCAATATATTGTATCTATACATCTGGAACTACTGGAAAGCCCAAGGGAGTTGTAGTTGAACATCACAATGTTGTGAAGCTTGTAATGAACTGCGACTATACAGAGCTTAATGTGGAAAGTGTCATCCTACAGACAGGACAGCTGATGTTCGATGCCTCAACATTTGAGGTATGGGGAGCAGCACTCAACGGAGGCACACTGCACCTTATCAGCAAGGAAAATATGCTCAATGCAGCAACATTCAAGAAGTATCTGATTGAGAATAAGGTGAATACTCTGTTCATAACAACAGCACTGTTCAATCAGTTCATAGGTGAAGACAAGACTATCTTCAACAGCCTGAAACACCTTATGTTCGGCGGAGAAGCAACATCAGAACGTCATGTGGAAATGCTTAGAAGCCAGAATACAGATGTGGATTTCAGAAATGTCTACGGACCGACTGAGACAACAACATTCGCAGCACACTACATCATAAAGGAAAAGGTGGATAAGACACCTATCGGAAAGCCGATATCCAATACACAGATGTACGTACTTAACGGAAATGAACTCTGTGGAATCGGAGTGCCCGGTGAACTTTGCATAGCAGGAGACGGTGTGGCAAGAGGATATCTTAACAGACCTGAGCTGAATGCAGAAAAGTTTGTAAAGAATCCTTTTGGTGAAGGAAAGATGTACCGTTCGGGAGACCTTGTAAGATGGCTTTCAGACGGAAATATCGAGTTCCTTGGAAGAATAGACGAACAGGTAAAGATCCACGGATTCAGAATTGAGCTCGGAGAGATAGAAACAAGGATACGTGACATTGAGAATATCAAGGACTGTGTAGTTATCGTAAAACCTGATAATACAGGAGATAAGGCGATATATGCATACTATACCGGAACAGAGAAGGTAGAGATAACAGAAATACGCAGCAAACTTGCAGAGAATATGCCCGAATATATGGTGCCTGCATATATGATGCAGCTTGAAGAACTTCCTGTAACAAAGAACGGAAAGATCGACAAGAGAGCATTACCTGAGATCGAAGCAAGAGCAGCAAGAGAGTATGTAGCACCGAGAAATGAAATTGAGGCGAAGATCTGTGAGATATTCTCAGAAATCCTCAGTGTAGAACAGGTCGGAGTAAAGGACAGTTTCTTTGAACTTGGAGGACATTCACTGAGAGCAACAAGACTTGTAAACAGAATCGAAGCAGAAACAGGAACAAGAATAGCACTGAAGGAAGTATTCGCACATCCGACAGTAGAACAGCTAGCAGTACTTGCAGGCGGTGAAAGCGAAGAGTATGTACCGATCCCGAAGGCAGAGGAAAAGGAATACTATGCAATGTCCTCAGCCCAGAAGAGAACATACCTTATCCAGCAGATGGATACAGAAGCAGTGACATACAACATGCCTGCAAATCTGAAGCTTACAGGCGAAGTGCGTCCTGACGCAATGAGAGAAGCACTGCAGGCAATGACAAACAGACATGAGATACTGAGAACAGTATTCCTGATGGTAGAAGGAGAACCTGTACAGAAGATACTTGATCATGTAGAAGCTGATTTTGAGTATGCAACAAGCAGTGAATCAGATGAAGAACTGATGACAGAGTTCCTTAAACCATTTGATCTTGCAAGCGGAAGACTTGTAAGGGTAAAGCTTGTAAACAAGGGAGAATATCATCTTATGATGTTCGATATGCATCATATCGTCGGAGACGGAATGAGCATGAATACGTTTGCAACAGAGCTTATGGCACTGTACAACGGAGAAAAGCTTGAACCGCTTACACATCAGTTCAAGGACTACAGCGAGTGGATGCAGACAAGAGATCTGAGCGGACAGGCAGAGTACTGGAAGAGACAGTTTGATGACGAGATACCTGTGCTTGATATGCCTTTAGACTTCCCGAGACCGCAGGAGCAGAGCTATGCAGGAAGAACAATAAACTGTGAGCTTAATGAAAAACTCAGCGAGAAGATCAAGGAACTTGTAAAGAAGACCGGCACAACAGAATACATGGTATTCCTTGCAGCAGCAATGGTAACACTGAGCAAGTACAGCAGACAGGAAGATATCGTAATAGGTTCACCGATCAGCGGAAGAACCCACAGAGATACTGAAGGAATGCTGGGAATGTTCGTAAATACTCTCGCAATGAGAGGAAAGCCTGAAAAGGACAAGACATTCAGAGAATTCCTTGAAGAGATAAAGAATACCTGCCTGAAAGCGTATGAGAACCAGGAGTATCCGTTTGAAGAGCTTGTAGAAGCAGTAGATGTACAGCGAGATATGTCAAGAAATCCTATCTTTGATGTAATGCTTGCATTGCAGAACAATGAGAATGTAGATGTTAAGCTTGGAGATAGTGAAACAGAAGGAACAGGAATATCAGGCACGATCGCTAAGTTCGATATGACATTCAACATAGCAAAGACCAAGGATGGATTTGTAATAAGCTTTGAGTACTGTACAGACTTGTTCAAGGCAGAAACAGCAGAAAGGATATTAAATCACTTTGAGAAGATACTTGGTGAAGTAACAGCTGATTCTGAACAGAAGCTCTGCAGTATCGAGATGGCAACAGAATCCGAGAAGCAGCTCATCCTGAACGCCTTCAACGCAACAGCAACAGAATATCCGAGAGACAAGACAGTAGTAGAGCTGTTTGAAGAACAGGTAAAGAAAACACCTGATAACACAGCACTTGTGTTTGAAGATGAGAAACTCACATATGCAGAACTGAATGCAAAGGCAAACAGTCTTGCACATAGGCTGAGAGAGCTTGGAGTCAAGCCAGATGATTTCGTAGCAATTATCGCTGATAAGAGCATTGAAATAATCGAAGGAATCTACGGTATCATAAAGGCAGGCGGAGCATATCTGCCGATAGATCCTACATATCCGGAAGACAGAATAGCGTTCATGCTTGAAGACAGTGCTGCAAAGGTGGTTCTGAAATTCACAGATGAGCCATTGAATATTCCTGCTGATCTTACTGTTATCGACCTTTCAGATGAAAAAGTATGGAACGGAAACAGCAGTGATCCAGAAACAGTTAATAAGCCGGAAGATGCAATATATTGTATCTATACATCCGGTACAACAGGAAAGCCCAAGGGAGTTGTAGTTGAACATCACAATGTTGTGAAGCTTGTAATGAACTGCGACTATACAGAGCTTAATGTGGAAAGTGTCATCCTGCAGACAGGACAGCTGATGTTCGATGCCTCAACATTTGAGGTATGGGGAGCAGCACTCAACGGAGGCACACTGCACCTTATCAGCAAGGAAAATATGCTCAATGCAGCAACATTCAAGAAGTATCTGATTGAGAATAAGGTGAATACTCTGTTCATAACAACAGCACTGTTCAATCAGTTCATAGGTGAAGACAAGACTATCTTCAACAGCCTGAAACACCTTATGTTCGGCGGAGAAGCAACATCAGAACGTCATGTGGAAATGCTTAGAAGCCAGAATACAGATGTGGATTTCAGAAATGTCTACGGACCGACTGAGACAACAACATTCGCAGCACACTACATCATAAAGGAAAAGGTGGATAAGACACCTATCGGAAAGCCGATATCCAATACACAGATGTACGTACTTAACGGAAATGAACTCTGTGGAATCGGAGTGCCCGGTGAACTTTGCATAGCAGGAGACGGTGTGGCAAGAGGATATCTTAACAGACCTGAGCTGAATGCAGAAAAGTTTGTAAAGAATCCTTTTGGTGAAGGAAAGATGTACCGTTCGGGAGACCTTGTAAGATGGCTTTCAGACGGAAATATCGAGTTCCTTGGAAGAATAGACGAACAGGTAAAGATCCACGGATTCAGAATTGAGCTCGGAGAGATAGAAACAAGGATACGTGACATTGAGAATATCAAGGACTGTGTAGTTATCGTAAAACCTGATAATACAGGAGATAAGGCGATATATGCATACTATACCGGAACAGAGAAGGTAGAGATAACAGAAATACGCAGCAAACTTGCAGAGAATATGCCCGAATATATGGTGCCTGCATATATGATGCAGCTTGAAGAACTTCCTGTAACAAAGAACGGAAAGATCGACAAGAGAGCATTACCTGAGATCGAAGCAAGAGCAGCAAGAGAGTATGTAGCACCGAGAAATGAAATTGAGGCGAAGATCTGTGAGATATTCTCAGAAATCCTCAGTGTAGAACAGGTCGGAGTAAAGGACAGTTTCTTTGAACTTGGAGGACATTCACTGAGAGCAACAAGACTTGTAAACAGAATCGAAGCAGAAACAGGAACAAGAATAGCACTGAAGGAAGTATTCGCACATCCGACAGTAGAACAGCTTGCAGTACTTGCAGGCGGAGAAAGCGAAGAGTATGTACCGATCCCGAAGGCAGAGGAAAAGGAATACTATGCAATGTCCTCAGCCCAGAAGAGAACATACCTTATCCAGCTGATGCAGCCGAAAGCAATAACATATAATATGCCGGGAAATTTCAAGCTTCTAGGAAAAGTGTATCCTGAGAAACTTAAAGATGCACTACAGGCAATGACAGACCGACATGAGATACTGAGAACAGTATTCCTGATGGTAGACGGAGAACCTGTACAGAAGATACTTGACCATGTGGAAGCAGATTTTGAGTACGTTACAAGCAACGAATCAGATGAAAAGCTGATGACAGAGTTCCTTAAACCATTTGATCTTGCAAGCGGAAGACTGGTAAGAGTAAAGCTTGTGAACAAGGGAGAATATCACCTGATGATGTTCGATATGCATCATATCGTGGGAGACGGAATGAGCATGAATACGTTCGCAACAGAGCTTATGTCACTGTACAACGGAGAGAAACTTGAACCGCTTACACACCAGTTCAAGGACTACAGCGAATGGATGCAAACAAGAGATCTGAGCGGACAAGCAGAGTACTGGAAGAGTCAGTTTGATGACGAGATACCTGTGCTTGATATGCCGACAGACTTCCCGAGACCGCAGGAGCAGAGCTATGCAGGAAGAACAATAAGCTGTGAGCTTAATGAAAAACTTAGCGAGGCGATCAAGGAACTTGTAAAGAAGACAGGCGCAACAGAATACATGGTATTCCTTTCAGTAGCAATGATAACACTGAGCAAGTACAGCAGACAGGAAGATATCGTGATAGGTTCACCGATCAGCGGAAGAACCCACAGAGATACCGAAGGAATGCTGGGAATGTTCGTAAATACTCTTGCAATGAGAGGAAAGCCTGAGAAAAACAAGACATTCAGAGAATTCCTTGAAGAGATAAAGAATACCTGCCTGAAAGCATATGAGAACCAGGAGTATCCGTTTGAAGAGCTCGTTGAAGCAGTAGATGTACAGCGAGATATGTCAAGGAATCCTATCTTTGATGTAATGCTTGCATTGCAGAATAATGAGAATGTAGATTTCAGATTAGGAAGCAGCGGAACAGAAGTGTCAGAATCAGATGGTACGATCGCTAAGTTCGATATGACATTCAACATTGCAAAGACCAAGGACGGATTTGTAGTAAGCTTTGAGTACTGTACAGATCTTTTCAAGTCAGAAACAGCAGAAAGGATATTAAAGCACTTTGAGGAGACACTTGGTGCAGTAACAGCTGATTCTGAACAGAAGCTCTGCAATATCGAGATGGCAACAGAATCCGAAAAGCAGCTCATTCTGAATGACTTCAACGCAACAGAGACAGACTATTCAAGAGACAAGACAGTTGTAGAGTTATTTGAAGAACAGGTGAAAAAGACTCCGGATAATATTGCGCTTGTATTTGAAGACAAGAAACTCACATATGCAGAACTGAATGCAAGAGCAAACAGCCTAGCACATAAGCTGAGAGAATTTGGAGTAAAGCCGGATGACTTTGTAGCAATTATCGCAGACAGAAGCATTGAAATGATAGCCGGTATTTACGGAATCATCAAGGCAGGAGGAGCATACGTTCCGATAGATCCTACATATCCGGAGGACAGAATAAGATATATGCTCGAGGACTGTGCAGCCAAGTCAGCAGTTGTCTATACAACGGAAAAGATGAATATTCCTGAAAATATCAGCATAATTGACCTTTCGGATAGCAATGTGTGGAATTACAGTGAAGAAGATCCGGAACACGTCAATAAGCCTTCAGATCTTGCATATTGTATCTATACATCAGGAACTACTGGAAAGCCTAAGGGCGTAATGCTGGAACATCACGGCGTAGTGGCAATGCAGGATTATCTTGAAAATCTGTACGAAGTCACAGAGAATGATAATGTTCTCCAGTTTGCAAACTACATTTTCGATGCATCGGTATGGGAAATGACACTCGCCCTGTATTGCGGAGCAACCCTTGTACTTGTTTTGCATGATACAATTACGGATACAGCAGCGTTTGAGAAGTATGTAAGCGAGAATAATGTAACACTTACACTTCTTCCTCCGCAGTATTTCAGACAGACAGATATTGATACATTCAGAGTAATGACGACAGGAGGATCAGCATCTGATAGTGATGTAGTAAAACATGTCAAGGAAAACTGCAGATACATCAATGCATACGGACCAACTGAAAATACAGTTCTTGCAACACATTGGGAGTATGAGCACGGAACAGAAGTGCCGGCAAATATCCCGATAGGAAAGCCAATGTCCAATAGCAAGATATATATGTTGAATGGAGATACACTCTGCGGAATTGGAGTACCCGGAGAACTTTGCATATCCGGAGACGGCCTTGCACGAGGCTATCTTAACAGACCGGAACTCACGGCAGAAAAGTTCGTGAAGAATCCGTTTGGTGAGGGCAGAATGTACAGAACAGGAGACCTTGCAAGATGGCTGCCTGACGGAAATATCGAGTATCTTGGAAGAATAGACGAACAGGTAAAGATAAGAGGATTCAGAATCGAGCTTGGAGAAATTGAGAGTCGAATCCGTGAGATCGAAAAAATCAAGGATTGCGCCGTAATAGCAAGGGCAGACAGTACTGGAGAAAAGGCAATCTACGCATATTACACAAGTGATAATGAAGTGAGCGTATCCGAGGTAAGGGATAGGCTCAGAGAAAACCTGCCCGAGTACATGATGCCTGCATATTTGATGCAGCTTGAAGAACTGCCCGTAACAAAGAACGGAAAGATAGACAAGAGAGCGCTTCCCGAAATAGAGGCAATAGTGACAAGAGAATATGTAGCTCCGAGAAATGAAGCAGAGGCAGCAGTATGCCAGGCATTCAGCGAGATACTTAACGTTGAAAGGGTCGGAGTAAAGGACAGCTTCTTTGAACTGGGAGGAGACTCTATCAAGGCAATCCGAATTATATCAAAACTGAGAAACGTAGGGTATTCAACAATTATAAAGGACATAATGACTGGAAGAACAGCAGAGAAGATAGCTATTGCTTTAAAGATTGTAACTGACAATCAGAAGTATGAACAGGGAGAAGTAAGTGGTATTGTAGAAAGTACACCTATTATCAAGAGCTTTGGTGAATGGAACCTTTCAAAACCTGGACACTTCAATCAGTCAATGATGTTCCCTGTTGATGGAATAGCAAATGATGTAATACGTAGGGCTATAGAAGAGCTTGTAAAGCATCATGATGTTCTGAGAGCGGTGTACAGAGGAAATATACTTGAAATACTGCCGATAGCAGAGAGCAAGCTCTGTGACTTCTATGAATTTGATTACAGAAATGAAGCTGATAAGCATAGGGCAGTTGAGGAAAAGTGTACAGAAATACAGTCAAGTATAGATCTTGAAAACGGACCTATTGTAAAGATCGCAGTATTCGAGCTTGGAGATACAAAACAGATGATGTTCTGTATCCATCACCTTGCAGTCGACGGCGTATCATGGAGAATATTGCAGGAAGACTTTGAAACAGCAGTAAGCCAGCTTAAAGAAGGAAAAGAAGTAAAACTTCCTGAGAAGACAGCATCGTTCATTGAGTGGAGTAAGAAGCTCAAGGAATACGGAGAGCGGCTTGGAAGCAAGGAAAAGGAGTACTGGAAGAAGTCTAATGCAAAGATGGCAGAAGGAAGAGTTACAGGCAAATACGCAGAAAAATGCGGATTTGCAGTTGTTGAGTTCAGCCAAGAAATAACCGAAAGACTTCTTACCAAGAGCAGCAATGCATTTGGTGCAAAGATAGATGAGGTACTTCTTGCTGGACTTGCAAGAGCAGTCGGAAGAGTGACCGGACAGAAGAATGTAGCAATAAAGCTGGAAGGACACGGACGCGAAGAAATACACGAACCTATCTCAATAGACCGTACAGTAGGTTGGTTCACAAACGTGTATGCAGTATCCCTGGAGTGCAGTGAAGACAATGAAAGGTCCATAATCAATGCTAAGGACACAGTAAGAAGTGTACCGAATATGGGAATGGGCTTTGGATATGTCGAGCATGAGACGATGCCTGATATCTGCTTCAACTACCTTGGAGATTTCAGCGAAAACAGGACAAGCTTCATAAATGAATACACTACAGGAGAAGATGTTTCTTCTGAAAATAAATATGAAGATAATAATTTGATTAATGGAGGTGTTGCCGAAAATAAGCTACGTTTTGATGTGTTTAGTCGATTTGGTCAAAGATTTGCAGATCAGCTGAAAAATACATTTAAAAGTAGTGTGGAGCAACTTACGGAGTATTTTTTTGAGCATGAGAGAAAAACTTCAATTGATTATTTGACTATAGAGAATTCTAAGGCTGTAATTTGCTCAGAGTCAATATTTGCATACTACGATATAAAGAATAATAATAGTGAATATAAATGTGAGAATATTGCTGCAGATTATATAGAATCAATTATTCATAATGAGGTGATTGATACTTATGCTCCTTTAAAGTCACAGAAAATGTTTTTACAATCAACTAACAATATTTGTGAAACCAAACTTTCTATTACTAATAAATCTCTTGAAGAGGTTATTACTGCTTTGAATGAGATGGTAAGAACACAAGAAGTATTCAGAACTACATATAATAAAAGTATTGATATGATGAAGGTATATGCGTATTCAGAAGCTAAATTTCCGATTATTAATAATATTGATTATGATAAATGGAGAGCTTCACTATACATTACATATAAGCAAATGTGCTTATATGAAGAAAGTCTTCTGTCAAGAGTATTTGTCGAATCTATTAATGCTCAGAATTTGAATGTTTATTTTCTTTTTGATCATGCAGTTTCTGATTATATGTCGTGTTCAATCATACCAGAATTGTTTCTAAATATTTTAAATGGTAATAAGAACAAATATTTACCTAGTAGTAACTTTAGTAATGTTATAAAGCACAAAAGTACTATAGTTAATGATAATGGCATATATAATTTTAAGAAAATTCATAAATCAGTATCTAATTATTATAATTTTCTTAGTTCTGATATGCATAAATATGCAATAGTTACAGTAAATAAGATTTGTAATAAAGAAGAAATCGAAAAGATAAATACGGATGTTTTTTACTGGTTTATGGATAAAATAAGTGATATGATGCCTGACGAATTATTCGAACAGGATAAAATGGCTATTCCTTTTGTATTTATACATAATGACAGAACAAGTTCTGACTATCAGACACTTGGTATGTTTCTATCAAATATTGCTGGCGTTTATGAAAATCATAAGAGTATTGAACAATTAATGAGGAATATCAGTATGTATCAAAGTAAAGATATGAATATTCCTGATATTTTGGATAGATTGGAGGATGATGTTTTATTGGAACACTTAAAAATGGTGCCTGTAATTAATATTCAGAATATGCGCTCTGATTTAAGTGTTGAGAAAGATATGGTATCAATAAGAAAAATTGAAAAATATAGTTCGCTCTTCTTTTTACTTATGAATAACAATCAGATTAGGGTTGAACTTCCTATAGTTTATTCAGATGAAGATTCTTTAAAGAAAAAAATATCTTCATTGTTTTCAATTGACGAAAAACTAATACAAGATATGCGGGACGTATAATGATTTGAATTATATTTTTACGTTATGTATTTCTAATAATGAGTTCAATTACCTTATGATTTAGATTAAAACTAGTAATGAGTTGAATACGAATTAGTAAATCAACACTCTAAAAAGTTGAAACATTGACGCATTATTACAGATGTTGTATAATTAGCAAGCACAATAATTACCACTATAACAAACTATAAATAACAGGAGGTCTAATTTTGAAAGTTTTTTTGAAGTATATATTTAAGAACATGACAGAGAAAAAAGGCAGATTTTTGCTTTTGCTATTCTCAATTACAGTAAGTACCGCACTATTTGTATTTAGTCTTGGCGCTGTTGACGTTATTCTAAATGGATACGAAGACACTTTGAAGAATGTTGCTGACGGTAAAGAGGTTGGTATTTCTTCTAATACTGACGACGTTTTCTTCTCAGAAAAAGATTTTGATCCAACTGGTCTTACGGAATTAGAAGGACAGTTGAATGCTGTTGGTGTAATTAATGAGAATGAAAAGATATCCTATGTTTATTTTGCAGGAAAAAAGGATTGTAGTAAGTATATTCAGGAGGGAAGTATGCCTGATGTATCTTCAGATCCTGTATGCGCAATATCCGACCGAACAGCTAAAGAACGTGACGTAAAAATTGGCGATACAATAGATGTTGCAATAGGTGGAGAGAAGCATTCTTATAAAATCAATGCGATTTGTGCACCGAATGGAAGTTTTTATGCTGATTCTAAAGAAGAATTTACGTTAATAGTTCCATATGACTACATGGAAACTATTCTAAATTCTGGTGGTAGATATAACTATATGACTGCAGTTGCATCAGGGAGTGATTCTGTAAAAGCGGCTGATAAATTTAATGATGTTAATGAAAGAGTGAAAGCAAAGAGTCTTACAGATCTTTCTTCTGCTAAGGAAATGACTCAGTCTACAGTTACAACATTCTATTTAATGTTTGCGATAGTATGCATAATATGTTGCATTATTATACATGGCGCATTTAAGCTTATAATCAATGAGCGTATGACGGTTATTGGTACATTTATGAGCCAAGGAGCTACGAGAAAAAAGATAGAACATATACTACTTTGTGAGAGTTTCCTTTATTCGTTATTTGGAGCTGTATTTGGCATTGCTCTCGGCGAAGCTATTCTTTATGTAATAGCAAGGGCGACATCGCCGCTTAAAGATTATGGTATATATATGACCTTTAATATCGATTTTAAACTTATAATCATAGGTCTTATATTTGCAATGTTAATGTCAGTTATTTCTGCTCTTTTACCTGCAAGAAGTGTTAGAAAACTGCCTGTTAAGGATGTTATACTTAATAGATTGGAAGTCAAGCATAAAAAAGGCAGTATTCGTTTTATTATTGGCTTAGCGTTGCTTGTATCTGCAATAGCTGGAGCCTTAATAGATGCTGATTGGACAGTTAAGCTTAGTATGATATTAACTGCGGCTGCATTTATAGGAATGATAATGCTCCTGCGTAAATTTTTAAAGATTTTATCAGCTATGATTGCAAAGTTTTTCAGAAATAATACTAGCTGTTTCCTTGCTTTCAACAATGTAAAGGCATCAAAGCTTTTAAGGGGAAATATTACGCTTCTTGTTGTTTCTTTTTCTTCAGTTCTACTTATTGCTTCTATAGGAAAGAGTATGACAGTAGGAGTAGTTGATGCATATGAGAAATTGAATTTTGATTATCAGATCAATAATATTATTGATAATAATTCAGATAAATCTACAACTGATATTATAACTGAGAGACTCAATTCTCTTGATTGTGTTGATAAGAATTTTATCTTGCCAGAATATAGTTTAATGGGATTTGCTGGTGATAAGAATATTGTTATTGATGGAGTTGATCCGTTAAAATATGCAGAGTTAAATGAATATCTTGAGTTGAAGTCTGATAAGTATTACAAATATTTTAAAGAATTAGCAACGTCTAATGATAATTCTGTTATTGTTACAGAATATATTGCTAAAGAAACGCACAAAGACATTGGAGATATTTTAGAAGTTGAAGCTGATGGCAAAACTATTCCGCTTAAAATAATAGGAAAATATGATGGAAAACTATTCAATAATGGAAGAACGATTTTTGTAAAAACTGAAACCGTAAGAAAAGAATTTAATATCAAAGAAGCTACCAGCATTTATTTTAATATAACTGGTGATGAAGCATCTGCTGAAAAAGATTTTAAGGTATTCCTTGCCGATCTTGGAGCGACATATATATCTAATGAAGATATGATGGAACTGAATAACAAAAACAATCAGCAAGTAGTAACACTACTTGGCGTGTTTGCTGTCATTGCTTTAATAGTTGCTTCAATAGGTATTTTTAATAATATTACAATATCTTTCCAGCAGAGACGAAAAGAATTTGCAGTGATGTCATCAATAGGTATGAATGCAAATAAGTGCAAGAGACTTGTTTTTGTGGAGAATATGTATTGCGTTATTATTAGTATAGCATTGTCTATACCATTTACTATTCTTATTAACAAACTTATAGCCAAAGTAATGATAACTATGAATTTACCATTACCTCTTACCTTTGATTGGAGTTCAGTTCCGATGTATTCTGCTATTCTTGCAGTAGTAATTTTCATCGCTTCACTTTCGACAATGAAGAACAGTAAGAGAATAAACGTAGTAAAAGAACTAAAATACGAATAATCAATATGGAGGAAATTTAAATGAGCATTATTGAAGTAACAAATGTAAACAGATCATTTCAGAACGGAAAAGAAACAGCACATGTTTTAAAGGACATAAATATTAGTATTGAGAAAGGCGAATTTGTATCTATCATGGGACCTTCTGGCGGTGGTAAGTCTACACTTCTTTATTTGTTAGGCGGATTAGATAAGCCTTCAACAGGTTCGGTAAAGATAAATAATGTTGATCTTAGTACGCTTAAGGATAATGAGCTTTGTAAGTTGCGAAATGAGGAGGTAGGTTTTGTTTTCCAATTCTATAATCTTGTCCCAAACCTGAATGTAGAAGATAATATTTCGCTTCCTCTTATGATAGCAGGAAAGAGTAGATCCGAGTATAAAGATAAGTTAGATGAATGCCTTAAGATAATAGGTATGGAGGATAAAAGAAAACTTACTCCAAGAGAGCTTTCTGGTGGTCAGCAGCAAAGAGTTGCTATTGCAAGAGCACTGGTTTTTGAGCCAAATATAATTTTTTTAGACGAACCTATTGGTAACCTTGATTCTAAGACAGGTCTCAGAATAATGGAACTATTCCGTGATATTAATCAGAAATATGGCAAAACCATTGTTCAAGTAACTCATTCTGCTGAAGCTGCAACTTTTGGTACAAAACTAGTTAAACTTGTTGATGGGCAAATACAGTCAATAAGCGATATTCACCAGTAAAATATTAATGTGTAGCGTTAGCAATTTATGAATCTTATTTATGTGGTCAAGAATTCCTTGACCACATTTCTTTTTTGAATTGATTTAATCGAATTGATAACAAATAATGACCATAAAAGTAAACACCAAATAAACTCATAGTTTATAAACAGTATTTAAATGAAAGCAGTGTTTTCTATGAGTGCTAAAATCACTATTATTTGGCTGTGAAGAAGGCGGATTTCCCTCTCATTTTCATGTGCTTTTTTAGCAAAATAGACTGTATGTTTTGTAATGCTTGTACAATATATTTGTGTTGAAATTATCTAATATTCACAAGAACTTTGATGTTAATATTAATAATTAATACGCCTTGAAATAGTCTGCTGAAATCGAATAAATCTCGATATATAGACAAAAACAAATGCTAAAACAATTATTTATATACTCATTTTGTGTGACCTTGACCTACACGGTTCACCGAAACGCTGGAAGTGAACTATCTCTCTTTGCCTGAGAAAACGGATAGGATCACGAACGTCCGGATCATCGGCAAGTCGCAGAATATTGTCATATGTGGTGCGCGCTTTCTGTTCGGCAGCCATATTTTCGGTGAGATCGGTGATGATATCCCCCTTTGACTGGAAGTATGCTGCTGTGAACGGCGTTCCTGAAGCGGCAACAGGATAGATACCTGTTGTGTGATCAACGAAATAAGTGTCGAAGCCGCTTGACTTTATCTCCCCGATAGATAGGTCTTTTGTAAGCTGATAGAGAATAGCGGAGATCATCTCGACATGGGCGAGCTCCTCTGCACATCAATGATATATACGACAGGCGGAAAAATCAGAATAACGATATTTCGAGAGAAAAGGGGACAGGGTGCCATTTATCACGGATGTCAGTTTCTCGGCGATAGGTGATAGTCTTAACAGCAACACGGAGCAGGCGGTTCTTCTCTTCAGCTGAAGCCGCTTCATCTTCAAGCACCTTGATAGCCTCTTGAAGTGCGATATATCTCTGCTGGTAGTCTATCTCAGTAATCTCCATAGCCTTAGCTTCCTCGATAGCTTCCTGCAATTCCTTACGGCGCTGCGATAACGCAGCATTACGTTTCACGAATACCTCAGTCGTGTAGACACCTTGCTCTAAGAATTCATATAAACGGTCCTGCTGAGTCTCCAGGGCGTTGAGTTCCTTCTGTAAGTTAGCGGTGATAGCTTTATGAGCTTTCGGTGCTTCACCGGAATTGCCTTTCAGTATTTCTCTCAGATCTGCCGAGAGGCTGCGAAGCGCCTTGATGATTTCCTCCTCGACCTCGGAGTAAGTTGCCGAGCGATTACCGCATCGCATCTGATAAGCGCAGTGGAGTCGTGGAGAGCTCGCACGCTGAGGCTGATATATCATAGGTTTGCCGCAGGCACAGCGGAGTATTCCTGCAAAGGGATTGTTCAAGCCGGATGCTGCCTTAACCTTCGGCACCGCACCGAACTTAGCAAGGGAAGCGTTGAACAGTTCTTCAGATATGATCGGCTCATGCTTACCGTCTACGAGTATCCAGTCTTCTTTCTTAGACTTCGGGCGGGACGATATGAGCATACCTTCCTCATACTTCTTGATAGTTTTTCTCCAGTTCCAGCGAATCTTTCCGATGTATACGGGATTTCTGAGCATATCTCTTACGCTGGCGCTGCTCCATATCTCCGACTTCCTCGGTTTGATATGCAGAGCGTTAAGGCGATTAGCGATAGTAGTAGTGCCGAGGCCCTCTTTCGTCCATAGCTCGAACATGAGGCGCACGGTATCAGCTTCAGCGTTCGGTGTGAGAGTGTATGCTTTTCCGACCTTGACCTTATCATACCCGAAAGGCGGCACGGATCCTATGAAGTTACCCTCATTCACGGAAGCCAAGCGCCCGCGGTTCATGATCTCTTTGATGTATTCGAGGTAGTCATTGCCTCGCATCAGTTCCATTTCAAAGAACTTCCTGTCGAACTTCTCCGCAAGGTCGTATGTCTTCGGCGGCGTGATGATAAGAGTATCGGTATACCGGAACGCTCTGATAATAGTGCCGCAGTCTGAAAGGTCGCCTCGGCTCAGTCTCTGCGGATCAACAACAAGAACGCCTGTTATATCCTCGGCCTGAATACGGTCGAGGATTTTTTTCATTTCCGGACGGTCCTGGATAGTTTCGCCGGATACTATTTCCCGGTATATGTATTCTTCCGGTATAGCTCCGCCGAGCTTGCTGACAGCATAGTCCTGCAAGATGCGGTAATGCTTCGCCAGTACATCTTCAACAGTCTCATGCTCACCGTCAGCTCGCGACTTCCTGAGGTATATCAGATACATAGGCTACTCCTTTCTAAGAATAACCCCTGCATTGAGCAGGGGAGTTTGATAATTATCCTCACGCGGAAGATTTAGATGGCTGTTGCAACGATTTGGAAGTTAAATCAATTTATTTGCATCAACCTGAAATCCCATGGCTTTTAGTTCCCTAACAAGGTCAAACTGCCATTTATCTTTATCAACATAAACTACTCCGCTGAGATCGCCAGGGATTTCCATATTTGAGTCGGCAACAACGTGCGCAACCTTTTCCCTGCCTAAAAAGCCTATAAAGAAGCCTGATTCAAAAACGACATTCTGTCTTGCTCTGCTTTTATAACCAGTTTCTTTATTAGATCTTCCTTCATCATCAGGAGTATATAGAATAATAGCAGCTCCTACGTCTTTCCCAAAGTGTTCTATTTTTTCTATAATAGTTCTACCCACATTTGGTTGATCGTGAAGTATTATCCCTTCTATCCCTAATTGTGTCAGAAAGTCTTTTATTTTGAGCTTGAAGGCTTCATCATGGCCGTGAACAATAAATATTTTAGACATATCACATTTTGGGGTGCTTATTTGGGCTTCAGGCATATAATCAAGAAGGCCTTCTAATATACCTTTAGCTTCTTGAATACCTTTTTGACAGGATTGAATATACTTGTATTGTGGCACCTCATCAAGAAAAACAAAAGGAGCGAAGTTGATTTTCTTAAAACATTCATATTCAGGACTATCTTTGCCATATTTATTTTGTAAAAAAATAATACAGTTATTTTTCCAAGTAGTAAAATCAGTAGAATATATTGTACAATTCTCATTCAATAGTTTATCTGCTTCAGATATCAGTTTATTGATTTTTTCTTTATCGCTCATAGAAGAGCCCTCCTTGATTTAGTTTATATTTCGTTCGACTTTTATTACTTTACCAATTATTTTCACACGTTTTATATCATCATTTTTAAAGACACGCGGAGGATAGTATGGGTTAATACTTGATACAGTTATTTCATTATTTTCATTTTTTATGCGCTTGATTGAGCCGTCCTCTTTATCAACGCAGACCAGCGCAAGGCATTCATTCACAATATTAGTTGATTCTTCGATTAGAACGTTATCATGCTTATGCAATTCAGGTTCCATGCTATCATCTGATACCTCGAACCAAAAATGATTATATTCCGAACTATATGATTTAGGATTTGTAGAGATAGAATAATCAGCAATATCTATATTAGCTTTATCTGAATAGTCAATGTTGAAAGAAATCCGTTTAATTAGAGGCAAACAAATGAAAACAGAACGATCAAATTCTGTATGTTGCGTATCAAGCATAGCTAAAACCGACCGTTTCTTTGGCGACTCTGAGCCCTTGGGTGCCTTTGGCAGGTCTGCGTAAGATGTTAGGATAAGAGGAGAACTTTTACAATGCAAACGCCCTATGTCAGGCTCGATAGGCGGAGTCTCATTTTCTATATCATCTGTAGCGCGAAGTTCTATCTCGCTATTAATATCAAGGAAGTCAGAAGGTGATACCTGAAGAGCTCGTGCATACTTCTCTATTCTGTCTCTTCGCATATTTCTTATATTTCCACTTTCATATCTACTAATTGTCGATTCAGAAACGCCGACAAGTTTCGCTACATCGAGCATAGTTAAGGAGAGTTCTAATCTACGTTGTTTTAAATCTAACACTTTCATTACCTCCTTTTTTTAGATTATTATAACACGCGTGTTGCAAAAATGCAAGTAGAAATAATGAATTTAGAAAAAAACTTGCGTAAAGGTATTGACAAACGAAAAAAAGTGTGTTATTATGTACTTGCGGAAACGCAAGGAGGTGATATAGTGAATCCGATAGAATTCAAAGTGGCTCAGATTAGAGCAGGCGTATCCAAAGAAGATATAGCAAGTGCACTTAACATTAATATAACCACGGTATATCGAAAAATTAATGGAGAATCGGACTTTACTCTGTCCGAACTCAGGAAGCTGAAAGAAATGTTGCGTCTTACAAAAGAGGATGTTGATCGAATTTTTTTTAGCGAAGAACTTGCGGAAACGCAAGCAGTCTAAAAAAGAAGAAAGCGAGGTGAAGGAAGAATGAGAATAGTAATTGAGGGGAAAGAAGAATACCTGAAAAAGCTTGAACGGATACAAGAGTTAACAAGAGAGCTTTATAAAGAAGTAAGCGGAGTATATCCGTTGACAGAAATACGTGGGGAAGAAAAAACCGCCTGCAAAGAAGATGCAGACGGCGAATGAAATGTTAGGCTTGTTTCAGATATTCGATGATAGCTTCTTTGAAATCTCTCAAAGTATCATGAACTTCATGTGCTAAAATCCCGATGTCTTGTTCTTTGGCGGGAACTTGTGAATTTTCGGGGTATTCAGCTTTAATTTGTGAAGCGAAATCATCCGTTATTTTGTCAAGCTTTTGACTGAGCTCATTAATATTCATTTTGTCACCTCCCTCCGCAAACATTATACCACACAGCGGAGCAGGAGGCAACAGGAGAGAGGAGGAGAGAGAAATGCCAGTTATAAAACCGATACCTGTAAAGCTTGATACATCTGGAGTTGAAGAGGAGCTAAGAAGATTAAACGACGCGATCGGTGAGCTTCAAGGGAAAATGAATGAGTTAGCATCCGGCGCTCAGGAAGTTAAAAAGACAATAGAAGGACTCTCTAAGTTTATTGACAAGATATAAGAGAGAGCCGTCGGCACAAACGACTCTCAGAGATGGATGAATCAGTTATCGCCGTTTGCGGCAGCGATAACCAATTCTTTTAACTCAGCGCGAGTTGGAATTTGGCTGGACACCTCTGCCAACTGCGCTTCAAGTTCCCATATAGGATCAAAGAAAAAGAAGATATACACCCCCTTTCTGAAAGGGGATAGGCATCAGCTGAACAATGTGCCTTGTGCAGTGTACCACCAATATTATAGCACATACCGGCAACCGGTACAACCCATAGAGCATAGCATAGAAAGAGGTGATATTATGAAAAACGACATCAGGAACTGGCAGGAAACCGAGACTGAGACCGAGCGCATCGTGAATTACGATACAGACAAGGCACATATCACGGTCCACATTCCGAAGCGTACACCGGAAGAACAAGCGGAATACGAAAAGAGGATGCGAGCAGCACTGAGACGTTTTCATTATCATGTCACCGTAGAACGCGGCTATGACTGGGATGAACTGGTAGCAAAACACGAAGACGACATTGTGCAGTTGACTGCACGGAAAGGAGAGCAGTATGTATGACACCGCGTATAAGATAGCGTTGATACTGGCAGCCTTAGTCCTTGCAATCTGCATAGAGTATGTGATCGGGGAGGGCAGGAGGCTGCACGCTGAGTATACCGAGTGGAGCACACAGAAGCGCCGCGAGAAGTATAGAAAGCCTGCGTACATGCAGGTGGACAAGCGTAGAACGATGCGTCTGAACCGTGAGCAGTTATGGAAGGAAGTGAACAGATAGTGGAATTACCAATGACAAACGAAGAGATCTGCGTAAGATATCGGCAGGCTAAGGATAAAGGAGATCAGGTGATTATCCTTTCAGAGCTGAATGCCTGCCCGGTAGAACGCATTATTGGCATCTTAGTAGCTAACGGCGTAGATAATCGGAACTTCAACGGTCTGAGGCATAGGCTGAAGCTGGAAGGAGCCAAGGCCGAGAAGAAAGCGGAGACCCCCACAGACAAGAAGCAGGCGGCAAAAGTTGAAGTAGCCGAGAAGATGCAGGAAGCTCTTTACAGCAAAGAAAAGAAGAGCAAGAAGACAGAGAGCAGCAAGCCGAAGGAGAACGCTGCCGATAAGCAGCAGGGCTTCAAGGATATTGACCTCATAATACTTCACGAGAACATCTTCGAGGATACGGAGCTGATAGACGCATTCGGAAGAAAAGTACATCAGCTTATCGAACGCCGTAGAGAGTGCATCGCAGAGATTGAAGACATTGACGAAATGCTTAGTAAGTATGCTTATATGCTTACAGACATCAACGAAGCAATAAGCTGCGAGGGGGTGGAGGTATGACAGACGTTCAGCGAGAGAAAGAATGCTTTGTGCGGCACGAGCTTCGGGATCTCCTGAAAGCAATTGACAGCAATATTCTCACGGCCGAATACCGCGTGACACCGACCGGAGAAGAATACGTATATATAACATGGTTCAGAGACGAGGAAAGAGACTATACTGTGAAGAGAAACGTCACAGGCAATAGTCTGATAGCGATAACAAGAGATGTGCTGGAGGTGGTCGAATGATTAATTATAAGATAGGCGGAGTCCTTTTTGAGTGCGACGAGGTCGCCGGTGAAGCTACCGTAACAACACCACAGGAAGAGAAGAAGTTCACGAACGCTATTGAAGCGTGGAACTACTTCACAGGGTATGCGCTCCGTCCTTTCGAGATCAGACTGAGGGACAGGCTCGAAGAAAACGGCTTCGACCGCTGGACCGGAGATCATGAGAACTATACCGAATCGGAGCTCAAGTATCTTGATACAACAAGAAAAGCCGGAGAGAGCAGATATGACATCAAAAGAGCTTAAAGAAGCATTCATCAATGACAGTCCAGTGTTCTTCAAGGGAGCTCAGTATGCGAAGATAATCGGAATAGGCTTCCGGAAAGAGGACCGGACGGGGAAGATAATAGAGACTGCTACTCTTGCCGACCTTTGCGGACGGTCTGAGGTGACAGTCCTCGCCAAGGATATCGAGTTGTGCAGTTGACTGCACAGAAATTAAGAAAGCAGGGATTTCATGAACAAAGAGACATATTTCAAGACTACCGATATAAAAGGAAAGAAGCAGGAAGCAATCGCTATTGATACCGCAATAGCTCTGAAAAGCTTCTGCGAGCAGGAGCCTGAATTTGAGCAGGCGATAGAACAGAGTGGAAAGACGTTCCAGGAATGTCTCAACGATGTTGTCAAAGGCATTGGAAACAGTATTTCCGATATTGAGGTCTACCGCCGTGCCGTGAAGTTCTACTTCTCTACTGCAACGGTTAATTTCGTGATGAACATTGACCTTAGCGGAAACAACGGCGCCGCTCCTGATATTACAATGACCGAGAATAAGACGTTGAGCGTCTCACTCGATGATCTTCTTGACTTCTGAGGTGATCGCCATGGAAGGATTCGTAAACGTCGCCGCGCATCTCGAAGAGATTGACCGGTATATGCCGCACTTCGTTTTCTACCGCAGAGGAATCCGCTCACCTGGTATCGGAGTTTTCGGAGAATACATCGGAGACGAGCACAACAGCAAGGTGACGGACTGCTATTGCACAGCCTGTCACGAACGCTACGAAGATGATATCAACAGCCCGAAGCACTACAAGCATAAGAAGTTTGGTTACTGTACGCACTGCCGCGCACCGGTTGAATACAGGCAGATGAACTACGGAAGATCAACATACTACTACACGAAAAACTTTGCCGTATTTGAAGGAGCAGGTGACAGGATGCACATTGAGTGCATCAAGGTTAGTCAGAAATTCGAGGATGAAGAGAACGAGCTCCAGCCGGTTCTCGACTGGTATACCGTTACAAGGTATGAGCTCGAACCCGGCAGAGCTGTGCAGTACCGCTGCGTATGGGATCAGTTTGAGCGGCGCTATACATGGGTACCGAAAAAGGGGAAGGCCACAGAGCCGAATTTCTCGATGGGCTGTTTCGGGTATCGAGACGACACTTATACGCTTATCAATCACGAAGCAGTTTCGCGCAGCTTCCTGAAGTATCTTTTCAAAGATTCCGAGAACCTGCCATCACTATACATAGAGTGGCTATGCAGATATGCAGAGCATCCTCAGCTGGAATACCTTATGCGTGGGGGATTATATCAAGTAGCCGAAGAGTATGTCACTAAGAACCTGCACGGGATCCGTCTCAACTGGAGAAGCAACGACCTGAAGAAGATCGTCAAGCTTCATAAGGCCGAGCTCAAGTATCTTTCAAACGGTGACGGGATACTATACAGAGACTACATCCATTTTCGTAAGAACACCTTTGAAGGCAAAACACCAACAGAGACAGTTAAGTATTATGATGAATTTCACAGCTGTGAAAGATACATCAAAGAGGTACAGGAAATAACAAACCTGACAACAAAGAAGATAATGGACTATACGCTCAAGCGGCGGAATAGTGAAGGCTCAGCATTTTTCCTCATATGCTGGCGCGATTATCTCCGGGACTGCATTGAGCTCAAGTACGATATGCAGTCAGAGTCCGTGATAATGCCGAAGGACTTATTCACGTTACACGAGAGAACGCAGCACATCCTCGAAGGCATAAGAGACGCTCATATGAATGACGAGCTTCAGGAAAGTGACATCAAGCGAAAAGACCTTGAGTGCGTTGATATGGAACTCGGACTCGCTCTATATCTTCCGAGAACAGTCAAGGATATAGCGAGAGAGGGCGCAGAGCTAAGTCATTGTGTCGGGGGATATGCTGACCGTCATGCCAAGGGCAAGCTAACAATCATGTTCCTTAGGGCGCTCGGACATCCCGGAAAGCCATACTATACTATGGAAGTCTCCAATGACCTCGAGATAGCACAGTGCCGCGGATATAGGAACAATCTCGCTCACAACCCGAAACCGGATACAATTATCGAGTTCGAGCGCAGATATACCGAGTATCTTGCAGTAGTCAAGGAGAACCGGCGAAAGGCTAAAGAAAAAGAAGCAAGGAAGAAAAGGCAGCAGACCAAAGCAAAGACTAAAGCTAAAGTCAAAGCCGCGTAAAGGAGAATTATTATGAATGAGATCATAACAAACGAAGATATGCTCCCGGCCACAGCGAGAGCAGTAATGATAACAGAGCGCATCAAGAGCAACGGCAGGGCAGCGGTGAACGCTGTCTGCATGATTGGTAAGGATTTGCGCACGATGAAGATAGACAAGCTTTATACCTCACTCGGCTATGCTGAATTTGAGGACTATGCCGAGAAGGAGTTTCAGATAAAGCGCCGACAGGCGTATCAGTACATATCAGTCTATGAAAAGCTCGGAGAAGAGTTTGTGCAGTCGAATGCACAGCTCGGGATCACAAAGCTTGCACTCCTGGCAGCGGCCAACCCTGAGGACCGCGCAGAGGTAATGGAGAACGAGGACGTTTCGGATATGACATCGAAGGAACTTGAAGAAGCTCTCGCTAAGTGCAAGCAGCAGGGAGAACAGCTCTCGATGTTAGAGGAAGAGAATACCGAGCTGAAGAACGCCGCCAAAGGCAGAGAGGAGCTTGAAAAGGAACTTGAAGACTACCGCAGACGGTGCATAGAGCAACAGGACAAGATCGATGCACTTGAAAAAGAACCGAAAGACGTAGAGATTCAGACGAAAGAAGTTATCAAGGAAGTACCTGACAAGAAGGTAGAGAAAGAACTCGCAGAGACAAAGAAAGCTCAGAAGGCGACAGAAAAGGAACTGCAAGAAGCTCAGGAAGCCAAGAACAAGGCAGAGAAAGAGCTCGCAGCAGTAAAGAAGGAGCTGGAAGCCAAGACCTCGGAGCTTCAGAGAGCAACGGCGAAACCGGCAGAGAGCACAGACAAGAGCAGCTTCAAACAGATGCTTGCCAGCGCTTACAAAGAAATGACTGGACTCATTGAGTTTGTCAAAACATCGGAGCCGGAAGACAGAGAGCTCTTCCTTCGGAAAGCTCTTGAAATCCTTTCAGCTTGCAAGGCAGCTCTTATGCAGATAGATCCTTGCGTAGGAGTCCCGGCGGAATCAGAGGAAGACGATGGAGAGACTGACTGATCGTAGAGTAGCCGAAGCCCTTCGGGATAACGCCGAGGGGCTAATGGCTAAGGGCGTTAAGCCAGCGATAGACGACCTGCGATATATCAAACTCGCAGAGTATGAGAACGAACAGGAACGGAAAGAGAAGGTCTTGAGTACCTTCGGAACTGAAGATTATTACGAATAAGGAGGAAAATCATATGCAGATCAATGGTAAATTGTATACAGAGCCTCAGCTCGCAGCATACGTTAAAGAGCTCGAGGGTGAGCTCAAGGAGATACAGGAGCAGGCTGATAATGGGAAACGTCAGATCGCTCTCTATGAAGACGAGAGCAGGAAACTGAAAGATGTACTTGCGCTCGCAAGGTCTGAAGTACATCGCCCTTATCCTGAGTATAAGTACCGGTGGGAAACAGAGCTTGAGAAGCTCCTTGAAAACGAAACAACGGTATATCATGAGGTGGCGGACTGAAAAATGACACTTGATGAAGCAATTAAAATCTGCGAAGAAGATGCAGAAAAGATTGGGGGCAATCCTCAGTCAGACCGTCATGCAGAACGTTGCAGACAGTTTGCGGAATGGCTGACGGAACTGAAACAATGGCGCAGAGTTTACGGCGTTTGTCCGAGTTATGAGATGTGTATTCCTGAGTGCAAGGAAGGTTATAATGCTCAGATAGCAGAGTACAAGCGACTCCTGAAAGCGGCGGTTGAGGATATAAACTATTACGTTGATTGCTATGAAGCGCACTGTGATGAATGCTGCTGTGACCACGATAATCGCTGTCATTGGAAACACGAAGCCGAAGCCCTCGCTCTGATTGGAGAGGACGGCGTGAAAAATGAGTGAGTTCAAGAAAAAAATTGCAGGTGTTGGAGCTTGCAAGCATCCACTTGGCAGAGGGAAGCCGTCAAGAGAGTTCACCATTGACGGAGTAGGCTATTACTTCTGCTATGGCTGGACTGATGACTGGGGCGACGGTACAGCTCCACAATGTGAAGACTGTCCTGCGCATATTAACGCAGCTGATGATGTATTACAGCAGCTTATAAAGGAACGGAAAAATGAAGAAGATTAGATATTTTTTTCTGTTAATTTTCGTTTTAACAATACCGGAATGGCTAATTGAACTTACAGGCGCTGATATATTAGTAATGCAAGAATTAAAAGATATAAAGAAAAAGGACGGTGAGCAGAATGACATATGAAGAAAAAATAGCCGCCCTTACTGAGACAGCAAAAGAGGACGGTGTTGATAGCGAAGAGGGCAGAAGGATATTCGCAAAGCTCTGTTTTTATGCTACCGACTATCAAGATGCAGCCAACGTAACGCCTACACGCATTCTTATGCAGGCTCTTGGCTATACGAAGTACCGCATAAGCAAGGAACTGTCTATCCTTAAAAAGCTTGGATTGGTAGAGCGCACAACGTGTGGATTCCCTGCATATGAGATATACACCGAGAACGGTTTAACAGACTTTGACGAATCTCACCCTCCTATCAACGGCTTTGGGCTTACGACAAAAGGCTTTGAGAGTGCAACATATAAGAAAGCAATCAAGTTCCTTGATGAAGAATACAGACGACTAGCTGAAATGACCGAGGAAGAAATTCAACGTGAAATGAAACAGGAGTGTGGAAATGAGAGAGATATTATTCAGAGCCAAGCGTGAAGATAACGGCGAGTGGGCATATGGCTATTATGTCCGTCTGCCTGATGCAGCAGGTAGCGCCAGCATGATACACACACCGGCGCGAAATCCTGACGAGAGCAATAGTAGTCATTTTATCAGGTCAAGCACCATCGGGCAGTTCACTGGCCTCACTGATAAAAACGGCGTAAAGATCTTTGATGGCGATATTCTTCAAGGAGACGAATATCCGTACTGTTCAGAAGGAGAATACAATTATTTTGCCGAAGTTGTATGGTTCGATGAGGGGTGCTGTGGTGCCGGGTTGTATACGCACAAAAACCCAAAATCAACTGTAAAAGGTATAAGTCACGGTAATTGTGAATGGCTCGAAGATTTTGATAGTGATAAATGGCAGGTAATCGGCAACATCTACGACAATCCGGAGCTGATCGGAGGCGAGACAGATGAACAGATTTGAGATCCTTGACCGCATGGAAGAGATACTGAACGAGAAGGTGCGTTCAGTTATTCCCGGAATGATTAACTGTTACCTCATCGAGGCTCCTATTTCAAAAAGACACGGAGCAGCTATTAACGTTCATATTACTGCTCGGGGCTTGATATGGAATGATTATCTGGGTGGCGTTGCGAGGACGTACCAAGTAGAGGAGTTGTTCTTATATCACTATAATCAAGGTTCAGAGGAAATTATCACAACTCCTGAAATGTGGGAACGCTTTGACAGAATGGCTCAGCGTGAAACAGAGGAAATGCTTCTCAAACTTACTAAGATGATAAAAGAACACATCGAGGAAGAGAAAGCATGGAAAAAACGCCAGCTTGCAAATTATGAGATAAGGAAGGGTGAAAATGGGCGATATAAAAGAGATGATAGAACGTGAAATCCGCAGCTATGAGCGTAACAGAGATACTGCTAATAAAGAGGCTACAAAACAAGCAATTATGCGTGATTGCTACAATGATTTTATATACGTGTTAAAGGATGTTCTTGAAGAAATCGAGAAACAATAAAATTAGATTTTATGGATTGGTAGTAATTAGCAGAAACATCAATCTTACTACCAATCTTCTACCAATAAGGAGGAAAGGCGATGAAAACAACACTTGATATATTTATTGTAGCACGGCAGAAGTGCTGTGCGTGTATATGCAATAAGGAGCATAAAGACACCTGCTGTACTATGAGTATCATAGCAGAAGAAATGATATTACGAGGTGAATACTATGGCTGACCTTATTATTAGTATCGGAATAGCAGTAGTATGCTTTGGAGGTATTGCGTATCTGATTCTTAAAGGAGGCAGCGAAAATGAGTAGGATCCTTCCACCTTGTAAGGAATGCCAAGAGAGAGTCATTGGCTGTCATAGCATATGTGAGCAGTACAAGAAGTTCAAAGCAGAGCTCGCAGCACTCAAGGCAAAGAAAGTAGCTGAGTATGCCGAGCGAGATTTCATCTTAGCTACAAAGATAGGAGTCAAAAAAGCAGCAGATCATAAGCGCAGTTGCGAAAGGGGGCGAAAACGGTGAGCAAACCGCTTGACTACTGTATATGCGGAAGTCGCCCGGAGCGGCATCAGGACGCGAACGGTAAATGGTTCGTCTATTGTGAAGAATGCGCTCTTGCATTCGGACTCAAAATAGAACCTTGTGAGACCTACATACCAGGAACAGGAGAAGCGATATTCGACACGGCCGAGGATGCTCGTGCAGCGTGGGATGAATGGGTAGCTTCGGTAGAGGAGTGATGAAATGAAACCTTGTTTCCACTGTAAGGGTAGAAAATTCCGCTATATCAGGAGCGATGATATGAAGATCACTATTAAATGTGAAAAGTGCGGCGGTGAAATAAGCACTCCGCACCTGACGATTGATTCAGCTCGGGGATATTGGAACATGAAAATGGCAGCTCTCGAACACGCTGCCAAACAGAAGAGTGAAGCGGCTGCCGGATAAGCAGCCGCCAACCTATACTATTATAATAGTAAAAAGCAAGTGCCTGATGCTGGCATTTAAGACCTCGTAATGTAGTCTAAAGTTACGACCACGGGAGAAGATGAAAATGAGATGTTGTTATAGAGAAACTTACTACAAGTGCGGAGACTACCTCGAAGCAAACATATACCCGGTGTATAAGCAGGGAACTGGAAGAAGAAAGAAGTCAAAGCCGACACCTGAAGGAAAGCAGAAGCTGAATGAGTTAGCATCGCAGAACAAGATAATCAGACTCGCTAATGCGAACTTTACGAGCAATGATCTGAAAGTCGAGCTGACATATTCACAGGATCATCATCCGGTAGATGATGAAGCAGCAGCAAGAGAACTCAGAAACTTCCTGAGAAGAGTTAAGAGATTCAGAGACAGGAACGGAATGTCTGAGTTGAAGTACATAGCTATCACCGAGAAGGGAAAGAAGCTCGGAAGATATCATCATCATCTTATCATGAATGATATGCCATTGAAAGATCTCGTCCAGTTATGGGGCAATGGAATCGTAGGAACTGACATCCTTCAGTTCGATGAAAATGGAGTCGCTTCTCTTGCAAGCTACATGATGAAACAGGCAAGGGAAGTATCAGGAAAGAAAAAGTATACTCGCTCTCAGAATCTTATCGATCCTCAGCCGGTATCAAGAGACGCAGCTTCAAAGCGTAAGATCCTTGAACTCGCAGCGGATGTCGAGTGCAGAGCTGAGTATGAGAAACTACACGAAGGATACTTCCTTGCAGCGGCAAGCGTAGTATTCAACGACACGAACGGTGGCGTGTACATCCATGCCAGGTACTATCGGAAGGAGGCAGAATTTTGCAGCAGAAAAAAGAAGAGGATGAACAGGCAGTCTTATTTGCCTGGGCAGAGTACGTCAAAGGGCAGTACCCCGAACTTGAATTGATGTATCACGTGCCGAACGAGGGACGACGAAGCATAAGAACCGGTGCAAGAATGAAAGAGACCGGTTTGAAGTCAGGCGTTCCGGATATCTGCCTGCCGACAGCTCACGGCGGATTTATCGGATTGTACATCGAAATGAAAGTAAAACCGAACAAGCCTACGGAGAATCAGAAGAAATGGCTGACAGCTCTTAGATGCGCAGGGCATCTGACAGCGGTGTGCTATTCCTTCGAGGAAGCAAAGGAACTAATCGAGGGTTATCTCGAAATGCCAGTGACGGCAACGAAAGGAAGTTGAAGTATATGTCAGGAACGTGTGTATTTTATTCAGAGCTGCACAGCAATGGATGTGCAATACTGAATCAGAAATGTAATAAGGCATCGGCCAGCGTATCAGGATGCAAGTTCAGAAAGACGGAAGAGGAATTCTTCGAGACAAGGAATCACGCTGTCGAGATCAATCGCAGAAAAGGCAACTGTACGAACTGCAAGTATCGAACAAAGATTAAATGCAAGGTTGCTGAGAAGGGAGAGCTTGACGATGAATGCTGAAGAATACCTCGAACAGGTGAAGAACATTGACTTGCGCATAAGGTCCCTTGAAGGTGAGCTCAATGATAGCCAGGCGGAAGAAGACACCGAGTACGCCGAAGAGCTCCGGGACAGGATCGCGGCCAGCATAAGAACTTACAAAGAATTGAAGCTCAGGATCCGTGACGAGATACAGCAGATAAAGGACAATCGTTTATCGACGCTCCTGACAGAGTTCTACATCAGAGGCAAGAGCTGGGAAGATGTGACAGCAGCACTCGGTATGAGAAGTGTGAAGAATGTTCGCGAAGGGTTGCACAAGAAGGCTTTAGAGGCATTTGAAAAGAAATTTCAAAATAATTTTCAAAATACTACCTCTTAACACCTGAAATAATCTTGTATAACTCTGTGAAATGCTATATAGTAAACATAGAAGGCAGGCGGAATAACAGTAGGCTACCTTCACGCAGAGCTCTGAGCGGTATGCAGAACTCTGCGTAAGCCTCCGCCTTGCGCTTCACACTTCAACATCTTATTTCGGAAATCCTTGCCTGCGGGTGCAATAGTGCCCGCAAAACTGGCAGAGTGGAGCAGTAGGTAGCTCGTCGGGTTCATACCCCGAAGGTCGCTGGTTCAAGTCCAGTCTCTGCAACCATACAGGAGGAGGCGAGAACGCACGAAGACAAGTAAAGAAATGAAAGCCTTTCTGAATCGTGCGTTCTACGCCGATAAGAAGATAGCCGCCCTGAATATGCTCATAGCTCAGACACGAGAAAGAGCACAAGGGCTTTCGAGATCTTCGGACGGAAACCTCAAGGGGAAGTCCGACAGCAATAATAACAGCACAGAGAGTGCTTTGCTGAGGCTCGCAGAGCTTGAACAACAGGCACAAGTGCAGAGAGTATATGCAGCTGATGTCCTCTTAGAGATTCAGCAGAAGATCGCACTGCTAAAGGACGACGATTTCGAGACCGTCCTGACACACCGGTTTTTATTATATAATACTATCGAGCAGACTGCGGAGCTTATGAACTACGCTCCTCGAACAGTAAGGCAGAAGCAGAAACAGGCAATCGAAAAACTATGTCAGTTAATGCCTTGAAATGCCTACTCTGATGTGTTAGTATGTTATCATAGAGAGTTTGGAAAGTATGAAGCGAGCTTGTCCTTACTGCGGAAAGATCCACAGCAGAGATTATCAATGCGAGAAGAAAGCTGAGGCATTCAAGAGCCGAGGCGGGAAAGAGGACCTATTCCGCTGGTCGTATGACTGGAAGCAAAAAAGAGAGTATATAATGCGGCGAGACAAGTACCTTTGTGTCGCCTGTCTTAATAATCTCAAAGGGACGACAAGGAAGCTGAATAATGAAGATCTTTCAGTGCATCATATACAGCCGTTAAAAACTAATTGGGATTTACGACTGGACGATGAAAACCTAATAACTTTATGCAGATTTCATCACGAAATGGCAGAAAACGGAACGATTTCTGCTGAAACTCTCAAAGAAATTTTGTTAAAGCATCCCCCCGGAGGGTAATTTTATTAAATAAGAGTGTGTCTCTCCAACGACGCGCCCCTCTGAACATAAAATTTTCCCTAAATGAAAGAGGTGAAAGCATGGCGAGACCTGCGATGTCTGCGAAGACAACTGCTAAGCACCTTACGAAAACCGAGATGGAAGCGAAGCTCGGCACCGAGGAAAAGCTGAAAGGGAAATCCGACAAGCTGAAGCCTCCTAAGTACCTCACGCCGACGCAGAAGAAGACCTTCAAGTTTATCGTTAAGGAGCTTGAAGGAGCAGGTATTCTTGGAAACCTCGATGTCTACGTACTAAGTGAGTGCTGCATAGCACTTGACCGTATGCAGGAGATCGAGAGCAAGATCAATCAGGAGCCTGAGCTGATAATCAGTGACAAGCTGCTCCAGGCAAAGGACAGATATACGAAATCTTTCTTCCGGTGCTGTAATGAGCTCTGCTTGAGCCCTCAGAGCCGTGCGAAGATGGGAAATCTGAACTTGCAGGCCAAAGAGGAGAACCCTCTTATTAAGGCTCTTCTCGACGATGAAGAATAGAAACCGCTTGATATAGGTCAAGCGGTTTTCTTATACCCGAAAGGAGCTGACAGCAATTGACATAGTAAAAGACAGCCGTGCGTACAAGTATGCACTATGGTGCGCAGGTCCTGACAATAACCAAGTCGGACGATATGTCAAGCGACAGTGCGTGCTATGGGTTGAGATAGCAGACGGCAAGAACAAGGAAGCATATGTCTGCGAGAAGCGCTGGAAGAAAATCACGAAGCTCCTCAAGCTGATAATGCATCCTGATCTCGGCTGCTCGATGCTGATAGGCCTTGAAGACTATGCTCTGACGTTCATATATGCACTCTACTGCACGAAGTCTTCTGAGGATAACAGACGATTCTATGAGACCGGTCTGCTGGAAATTGCCCGTAAAAACTTCAAGACATTCACGTCTGCGGTTATCTTTATCATAGGCTTGCTGACTGAGCCGAAATTCAGTCGTTTTTTCTCCGTAGCTCCTGACCTTCCGCTCTCCAGTGAATTACAGGTCGCTATCAAGAAGATAATCAAATCAAGCCCCTGCCTGGCAGACGAGAAGATCTTCAAGCTGCTCCGCAAGGAGGTAAGGTGCAAGCTGACAGAGAGTGAATATACGCCTCTCGCATACTCAAACGACCGTTTGGACGGCAGACTGGCGAATATGTTCCTTGCCGATGAATGCGGAGCAATGGACAATTATCCAATTGAAGCGATGCGTTCTTCTCAGATAATGCTCCAGGAAAAGCTCGGTATCATCATTTCGACGCTCTACCCGAACGACAATAATGCTATGACCGAGGAAATCGACACGGCAAAGAAAGCGATTGACGGGCTACTCGATGATGAAAGAGTATTCGCGTTGCTCTACGAGCCAGACGACGAATATAAAACCGGAGACGCTTGGAAGACCTCAGATATTGCTTTATATCAAGCGAACCCGGTAGCTGTCTCTCATGAGTATCTTTTCAAGAATCTCGTCAAGAAGCGCAAGAAGGCTATACTTTATGAGAACAAGCGCGAAAACTTCCTGTGCAAGCATATGAACATCCTCTATAAGGGACTCGGAGTTGAGGGATTTGTAGAGATAACAAAGGTTAAGCTCTGTGCAGTTCCTAAGGATGCAGGATACTGGAGTGGCCGTCGCGTATTCATAGGACTTGACCTTTCGCAGACTGATGATAATACCAGCGTTGCAATGGTAACATATGATCCTGATACCGGCGAGATCGTCGGCAAAGTATGGGGCTTCATTCCTGCTGATAGACTGGAAGAGAAGTCGCAGCGTGAAAAAGTAGATTACAAGAAGCTGAATGAGCGCGGCGAGTGCTTCGCCTGCGGTGACGAGATCATTGACTATGGCTTCATTGAGCGATTTATTCAGGAACTGCCGGAAAAATACGGCGTAGAGGTCGTGCAGTTAGGCTTCGACCGTTACAATGCTATATCTACTGTGCAGAAGCTCGAAAGCGGAGAAGAGCCCATCGAGTGCGTTGAAATCAAGCAGCATTCAAGCGTTCTTCACCGTCCGACAAAGCTACTGAAAGAGGATATTCTCAGCAAGAAGTTCCGCTATGAGGAAAATCAAATGCTTGAGATCAATTTTCAAAACGCTCGATGCACAAGGGACACGAACCTCAACTTGTATGTCAACAAGAAGAAATCAGCCGGAAAGGTTGATATGGTCGTTTCCTTGATAAATGCTCTATACCTGTTACAAGTGAATGTGCTTGACAGTATGGACGGTGACTTCGGTTGCCAGGTAATATGAAAGGATGTGGTCAGCATAGGACTTTTCAGACGCAAGAAAAAGCAAGAAATACGAGCCGATACCGGTCAGGCGAGTGCAGAAACTACGATTCTGACGTTCTTCGGCATATCAGGAGAGCTTACGCGGGAAGCTGCAATGAGCATTCCTACCGTATCAGCTTGCATCAACAAGATAGGCGAAACAATTTCACGCCTGCCGGTTAAGCTATACCGGAAGAATGAGGAGCAGGTCGAAGAAATCTTTGACGATCCTCGATTGAAACTGCTTAACGGTGATACCGGCGACACGCTCAGCACGGTAGATATGTGGAAAGCAGCTATTGAGGACTATTATCTTGGCAGTGGAGCTTGGATATATGTCAACAGTAACGGCTTGGATGTTCAGAGTCTGCACTATGTAGACAGCCGGAACATTAGTCTTCTGTACAATAGTGATCCGATTTTCAAGGCGTACAGAGTGCAGATAAATGCACAGAACTACTATGATTTTCAGTTCCTGAAGCTCCTGCGTAAGACGCGAGACGGGTATACGAACATCACGCTCCAGGAGGAAGCCTCGGCTATCCTCTCAGCAGCGTGGAACGCTTTGAAACTCGAGAACATGATGAACTCGAACGGCGGATGCAAGCCCGGATTTCTCAAGGCTAAGAATCGTCTATCAGATGCCGCTATTGCTTCAATCAAAGCAGGCTATCGTGAGGTATATGATAATGAGCGAAGTCGTGACAAGCTCTGCGTGCTTAATGACGGTGTAGACTTCGAGGCTATATCCTCAACTGCTGCCGAGCTTCAGATGAACGAGAACAAGAAGACGAACAGTATAGAGATCTGCAAGCTCTTCGGGTTCCCTCATACTGTAATTGACGGTGGGGCTACACCTGACGATAACAAGAAGTTTATCGCGGCAGTGATATCAGTTCTCAATCAGATTGAGACAGAGCTTGATAACGTGCTCTTGCTTGAATATGAAAAGGAGCAGGGTTACTACTGGGCATTTGACACAAAGGAGCTCACACGAGGTGATATGAAGGAGCGTTACGACGCTTACGAGGTCGCTGTCCGGAATAACATTCTTCAGGTAGATGAAATACGCCGTGAAGAGGACTATGAACCGCTCGGCTTTAACTTCATTAAACTCGGGCTCCAGGACGTTCTTCTCAACCCTGAGACAATGGAGGTCTATACACCTAACACCGGTCAGAGCAAGAACCTTCTTACCGGAGAAGAAAGAGCTGAGTTAAGAGGGAAACGGCAGTATATTCAAGGCCCTGACGGGAAGATGAAAGGCAGTAAAAGTGTCAGCGGAGGCGGCTCTGCGAAAGGTGTTGACAAATCTGAAAAATCTGATATAATTAAACCGGAAGATGTATCTGCAACTGGTGAAAATGAGCTCAAAGTCAAAGGCTTTCCCAGTAAGCAGAAGCTGAATAACCACTGGCAGAACGGCAGAACACACGCCGATGAATACAAGAATGACGGTATAACAACCAAAGAGCATTATGAAAAGCGTGGTGTTGAACTTGCCGAAAGTGCTGCTGACGGTAAAAAGATTCTTGGTTATAAAACTAAAGAAGGCTTTATCTGCCGTTATGATGTCAAGAAAAATGACTATGTAAAGGCAGATGTGAATAAAGGTCTTAGAACTTTATTTAAGCCAACGGAAGGAATTGATTATTTTAATTACTGGAAAGGGAAAGAGGGGGTAAAATAATGGACGAGGAATTGAAATGTCCTGTTTGTGGGCAATTTTATTTCGAGGAACGAGACGATTACGATCTTTGTCCTGTTTGCGGTTGGTTTAATGATGGATTTCAGAAAGAATATCCCGATAAATTAGGCTGCAATCATAGAACACTCATTGAGCACCGTGAACAGTGGAAAAACGGTACTCTTCCCGATTACATCTATGACCTTATCGAACAGAATAAAAACAGATTACCGTCTGAGTGATTAGGCGGTTTTCTTATACCCATTTGTGCAGTCAACTGCACACCTGAATACAGCAAAAAGCGTTTGCGACCGACATTGATGTCGGCAGCAGGCGCTATTTTTATACCTGAAAGGAAGTGATATAGTGATACAGGTATACAAGACCATTCACTTAGCTGCCGGTGGCAGTGCAATAATGGATATGTACATTGATAGTGCTGAAGATCTGCCAGCTGGCGGAGTAGTCGGAAACACACAAGGGGCTCTTGGTTCGTCTGCGATTGATGTAAGCACCGGAACAGAATACCGTCTCAATAGCTCAGGAGTGTGGATAAATCAGACTACACACGCCAAGACGATACAGATAACACAGCAGCCTGAGAATGCGGAAGCAATCGCGGGCGATGAAGTAACATTCACGGTCGCTGCAAGCGGCTATGAGCTGACATACAAGTGGCAGAGCTCCTCTGACGGCACTACATGGACAGATATATCGGGCGCGACTTCAGCGTCGTATACGTTCACTACTGCGGCAGCTGATAATGAGAAATCATATCATTGCGTAGTAACAGACGGTGACAGCAACAGCGCCACATCAAACGCTGCTGTTCTTGCAGTAACAGAACCCGAGTCGGAGCCTGCCGACGATCAGGCAGACGATACAGAAGAGAATACAGAAGGATAAGCATTTGCTAAGGACATAAATGTCCCTTGCAAGTGCTATTTTTATACCCAAACGCAGAAAGGAGTTGAAAAAATGCGTATTGAAGTAAGAGGCGACGGAGTACATATAAACGGCTACGTCAACGTCACAGGCAAGCATTCGCGCCCGGTAATCACACCGAGAGGAAAGGTTATCGAGACAATCGAAGAAAGAGCTTTCGCGGAAGCGATCAAGAAGAACGGCGATATTACCGTTCAGCTCGATCATGATGCCGGTCATGCTTATGCAAGGACCTCAGACGGCACACTCACACTCAAGGAGGACGCTATCGGCCTTCACGCCGATGTACTTATCACTGACGAGACAGTCGTTGAGATGGCTCGCAAAGGTAAGCTGAGAGGCTGGAGCTTCGGAATGTACAATGTTCAGGACGAAATGGAAAGCAGAGGCGAAGATGAACTGCCAGTACGGCACGTCAATCACTTAGACCTTGACCATATCTCGCTTATCAAAGATAAGGTTCCTTGCTATGCTGCAACATCAGTTGAGTGCCGAGCAGGCGAAGATACTTACATCGAGCAGCGTGCGCTTGACGTTGAGCCCGAACTGGTAATAGTCAATAAGCCTGATTATACCGAGTACGAAAACAGACTGAAAGCGCTCTAAGCGCCGAGTGCAGTTGACTGCACAAAAATCACGTTGAGAAGCATTTGAAACCGGTGAGAAACGGGGACAAATGCTTTTATATTAATTCACGTTAATGAAATGGAGGATTTATCATGAAAAAGCTTTTTGAGAAGAGAGCACAGAAGAAGGCAGAGCTTGAGGCACTGCTCAACAAGGTTAAGACAGAAGAGAGAGCATTCTCAGAGGACGAGCAGAAGCAGTTCGATACTCTTGAGAACGAGATCAAGTCCCTTGATGCTACAATCAAGGCTGAGGAGAGAGCTAAGGGCATCACAGAGCTCAAGGCTCCTGAGACAACTCCTAAGGCTGAGCAGCTCACACAGGAGCAGCTCGAAGAGAGAGCGTTCACTGACTTCATCAATGGCAAGGTTACAGAAATGAGAGCCGGTGAGCAGAACATTGACTGGACAAATGGTGCGTCTACTGTACCTACATCAATCGCCAAGCGCATCATTGACGCTGCTGTTGATATGTGTCCTATCCTTGCAGGCGCTGAGGTTTACCACGAAAAGGGCAATCTCAAGATTCCTAAGTGGACCAAGGCAAACAGCACACACGACGTAACGGTTGCATATGCGACAGAGTTCACACCTCTCACAGCTGACAGCGGTAAGTTTACATCAGTAGATCTCGGCGGCTACCTTGCAGGAGCCCTCGTGCTTATCGGTAAGAGCGTAATCAACAGCTCTGCAATCAACGTAACACAGTTCGTTATCAATAAGATAGCTGAGAAGGTCGCACAGTTCCTCGAGCAGGAGCTCCTCAAGGGTTCCGGTTCCAGCGCAGCTCAGGGCGCTACAAAGACATCGAATGTTGTTACAACTGGCACTTCGGGCGTAATCGGCCTTGATGATCTTATTGCTGTTCAGGCAGCTGTAAAGCAGAAGTATCAGAAGAATGCTTGCTGGACAATGACATCAGCAACTTTCACAGCAATCAAGCAGCTCAAGGACGGAGATTCAAGACCTCTTATTCAGCCTGATGTAACAGCTGAATTCCCCTTCTCGCTGCTCGGTAAGCCTGTATATCTCTCTGATAACATGGACGAGATTGGCGCAAACAAGCTCGCTATTCTCTATGGCGATTACAGCGGTCTCTCTGTAAACTTCCGTGAGGATATCGGCATTGAGGTGCTCCGTGAGGCATATCACACTCAGCACGCTATCGGAATTGATGCTTGGTTCGAGTTCGACTCTCAGGTAACAGACGAGCAGAAGCTTGCAGTTCTGAAGGTCAAGTCCTGATAATATTAGAGCGGGCAGGGATAACCTGTCCGCTTAAACACAGAAAGGCGGCGTAAGCATGAAGATAAGCGAATTAACAGCTGAAATCGTAAAGGATTTCACAGGTATCTCGGACGAGGACAGTGACGATATTGTCGAGGATCTTCTGATACCGGCAGCGAAAGCGTATATCAAAGGATATACCGGATTGACAGACGCAGAGCTTGACGAGCATGAAGATCTTACAACAGCTATGTGCGTACTCGTCAATGATATGTTCACGAACCGAGACTATACTATCAGCTCACACAGGCAGCTTTCGCCGACCGTGAAAACGATACTCAGTATGTATGCGGTTAATCATGTAGGGTGATAGTATGGCGTATACGAAGAAAATAGAGATACAGTCCTTAACGGAAACACAGGACGCTATCGGCAACGATAAGGAGACCTGGACAACTCTTTTCAATCCGTGGACTGAAATAACCACGGCTAAGAGTCAGGAATACTACGCGGCCGCACAGGTGAACTCCGAACAGGACTATGTTTTCAAGATGCGTTATTCGCGTACAATAGCCGATAAGCTGACATCAGAAATGAGGATACTGTATAACGGGCGGTACTACGACATCAAGAGTATTGATGATGTCAACGAACAGCACCGACAGATAGTTATACGAGCAGAAGTCAGAAATAAGGGCGTGAGATAATGAGCAGCAATCATAATGAGATCATCGCAACTCCTGAGGCTTTAGTGAGTGCTCTTGTCGGAGCCTGCGAGGAATTCGTAGAAGAGACGAAGCGCGAACTGGAAGCAGGTCTGAAAAAGATCGGTGAGGAATCAGTCGTAGAAATCAAGAAGATTGCACCTGTATACAAGGGCAAGAATAAGAAGACTGCGAAAGGAGCATATCGCCGTAACTGGACCTATCGAGTCGATAAGGAGCGCGGTCGTATAGATATGACAGTTCATGTAAAAGGCAGAAGCTACAAATTGACACACTTGCTCGAGTACGGTCACGCGTCCAGAGGTGGAGGAAGAGCGAAAGCTATACCACATATCAGCATCGTCAATGAACAGACTGATAAGAAAGTGGATAAGCTGCTGGAGGAAATAGCCAATGGAACTAAGTGAAATCAAATCAAAGCTCGATACACTCAAGATACCGGTTGCATATATGTGTTTCAAGGCACCTCAGGATCTGCCGTTTGTGGTCTATTATGAGGCTGGCACAGAAATCAAGGGCGCGGATCACTATAACCTATATCGAGATGTAACAATCAATATCGAGTTCTACACCGAAGAGAAGCAACCGTCACTTGAACGACAGATTGAAAGTCTCTTCCGAGATCGGGAGATCGAGAAAACAACGGATACATTTTTAAGCGACGAGAAAATGTTTATGACAACATTTTCTTTCGATACAACTCAGTTTATAGAGGAGGAATAACAATGAGACAGGAAAAGAACAGAATCGCCATGGGTTCGGTTGATATCTTTATGACCGAGTTTACCGGCACAGCAGTTTCGGACATCCCTGCCGATAATGCTATCGAGACAGAGGCTAACTTCATCGGCAGAACTAAGGACGGCGGCGAGGTCACATATACTACGACCTACTACAATGCCAAGTCTGATGACGGTAAGGCTGCTCGTAACGAAATGACCGAGGATGCTGCATCAATCAGCTTCGGTCTTATCACTTGGAACGGTGACACAATCGTGAAGCTTGTACCTACTGCCGAGGCAACTATCACAGGTACAAGAAGGCGCACGGTTATCGGCGGTGCTGCGAACATGGACAACAAGGTTTATCTTGTTCGTGCTGTACATAAGGATAAGGTCAAGGGTGATGTGCGATATACCTTCATCGGTAAGAATGTGAACGGCTTCGCTGCTGCTTACAAACCCGGTCAGGAGACTACAATCACACCTAACATCGCCGCAGAGCCTTTCGATGATGGTAGACTTATCGTTCTTGACGAGGATGATGTAGTTGGTATCTCAATTAGCTCGCATAAGGCTACGGTAGCAGTTGGCTCGACAATTTTGCTGACAGCAACAACAGCTCCTACCGGTCAGACTGTTACATGGGCCTCAGACAATGCAGATGAAGCAACTGTAAGCAATGGCACTGTAACAGGTGTAGCAGCCGGAACAGTTGCTATCACAGCATCTATGACATCCGGTGGCGTAACTTATACTGACACCTGCGTAGTGACTGTCACAGGAGCTGGTGCCTAATGTATAAGGTTACAGTTTACTTCGAGGACTTGCAGGATAAGAACTATCCTTACAAGGTGGGTGACACATATCCTCGCAAGGGACTCAAGCCGACACACGAGCGCATCGAGGAACTCGCAAGCGGTAAGAACATCCGCGGCATTCCTCTTATCAAGGCAGAAAGTAAATCAAAGAAATGATATCGGCGGGCGTTTTGCCCGCCTTTCTTTGCAAAGGAGCACGTATGAGAAGATTCAAATTCACACTTGATAATGGAGTTACATTGAACATCATGCCGCCTACACTTCGTATGTACTACAAGGAACTCAGGACGGCTGAAAACGATGCACAGTTATTCGGAGCAGTAGCTCATATCTGCAATAGGAACGATGAAAACATCGAGATAACAGAAGAATATATCATAGATAACTTCACAACCGACGACTTCAGGCGTTTTATGCGTGAACTTCCGTCCTGGATAGAGAACGAAAGAAGCGCCAACCCAAACTCATAACGCCTTATTGTCCGAGTGAAAGTGATAATAAGGCTTATGAATACGAGAATGCTTCAAGTGATATGAAAGTAGTTTCCGATTATACCCGTCTCAACTTCGGTGAAGTGTGGGCGCTGGACATATTCGAGTATTGGGGTTACTTGCACGATGCAGTCGTATGGAACTGCGAAAGAAAGGGAGAAACAGGAAGGGAATACCTTACAAGCGCCTATAATCATAGCCGGTCTGAACCGGATAGGGCGGCGCTGAGAAGTCAAATAAAATGAGGAGGTGAAGCATGGCCAACAAAATAAAGGGCTTGCAGATCAAAGTCGGAGCCGATTATCAGGGACTTGACACGGCGCTGAAGAACGTTGAAAGCAACAGTAAGAAAGCCGCAAAAGAGATAAAGGAAATAGACCGTGCTCTTAACGTTGCCAAAGATTCCGCCGAACTATGGTCTCAGAAGCAGAAAGTCCTCAACGATGCACTTACCGGCAGTAAGGAAAAACTCAAGCTCCTTGAAGATGCTCAGGAGCAGGTAAGCAAGGCATTTGAAGACCACAAGATAGATGAAGAGCAGTATCGATCTTTCAAGCGTGAAGTCGAATATGCTCGTTCTGCTGTTCAGAAGTACGAGAATGACCTAAAAGAGGCAAATGAAAAAATCGATGCTCTTGGAAAAGAGTCAGGAGATTCAGCCGTTGAGGTCAAGGACCTCGGAGATAAGACCGAAGAAGCGGGAGAACAGGCTGACGGAGCTGCCAAGGGTGGATTCACAGTATTAAAGGGCGCTCTTGCTGATCTCGTTGCTGACGGTGTAAGATATGCCGCAGGCGAGATGAAAGACTTCACAGCTGACATTATCAGAACAGGAGCCGAGTTTGAAGGCGGTATGTCACAGGTTGCCGCTATTTCAGGAGCAACCTCGGCAGAGCTCGATAAGCTGACAGAAAAAGCCGAAGAAATGGGCTCGACAACAAAGTTCACAGCATCGGAAGCAGCAGAGGCGTTTGGCTATATGGCTATGGCCGGATGGAAAACCGAGGATATGCTCAGTGGTATTGATGGCATTCTCGACCTTGCGGCAGCTTCAGGAACTGACCTTGCGACAACATCGGACATCGTAACGGATGCGCTCACGGCTATGGGCTATTCTTCCGCGGACGCTGGAAAGCTTGCAGACGTAATGGCAGCGGCAAGCAGTAATGCTAACACCAATGTTCAGATGATGGGCGAAACATTCAAGTATGTTGCACCTATCGCAGGAGCTCTCGGCTTCGACATGAAAGATACAGCTGTTGCAATAAGCTTGATGGCTAATAGCGGTATAAAGGGAAGTCAGGCAGGAACGGCGCTCAGATCGTCACTGTCTCGTCTATCAAAGCCGACTAAGGAAATGACCGCAGCTATGGAACAGTACGGTCTAACCGTCGTTGAAACGACGAAGGCGGTGGACAGCGAAAAGCTGAAAAAGGCACAGGACGATGTAAGAGCAAAGGCAATCTCTCTCCAGGAAGCTCAGGAGAACTACAACAAGGCAGTTTCTAAGGAGGGCGAATCATCAGAAAAAGCTCAGATAGCAGCAGCCAAGCTTGAAGAAGCACGGCGAAAGCTGAGTGATGCGACAGAGAACCTGCACAAAGAAGAAGCAGGAACGGTCGAAACTAAGAAAGAAATTAGTACACTCCTGACGGATGAAGACGGAAAAATGAGGTCTCTGAACGATGTGATGCAGATCCTGAGGGAGAAGCTCGGAAACCTCGACGAAGCACAGCAGACACAAGCTGCTTCTGCTATATTCGGACAGGAAGCAATGAGCGGAATGCTCGCTATCATCAATTCTTCCGACGAAGACTTCAACAAGCTTACGAAAGCAATGGAAGAGTCAGACGGTGCGGCAAAGAATATGTCTCATACGATGCTCGACAATCTCCAGGGCGATATGGTGCTTCTTGACAGCGCAGTTGACGGCTTAAAAATATCACTGGCAAAGGAGCTCAACCCTGAGATCAGAAAAGGCGTGCAGTATCTTACTAAACATATGCCAAGCATCGAAAGCGGTCTGAGCAAAGTGTTTGGTACGGCAATAGACGGCTTGAAATTAGTGGGTAAGTATGGCCCGGATGTTATCGACGTAGTGAAAACGCTGAAACCGGCGATTATCGGAACGCTTTCAGCAATAGCAGCGTACAAGATTGCAAAGAAAGTCGATGATGTTACTAAGAGCATTAAAGCTATGAATATAGCTATGAACGCTACACCGTATGCTGCTGTTGGTACAGCGGTCGTTATGCTTACTGCATACATGGCCGATTATATCGACTCAACAAAAGAAGTCAAGTCATTCACTGAGGAAGCGGCGGAAAAGTTTTCTGACGAAAGGAAGGCTATTAAAGACGTGCGCGAGAGCCTCGGAGAGCTTAACGATCAATACTACGAGTCGGCAGAAGCAACAAACAATGAAATGAAGCGCACCGAGGACCTGTGGAAGGAACTCGACAGCCTTACCGACTCGACAGGAAAAGTAAAGGAAGCAGACAAGAAACGTGCAGAGTATATTCTCGGCGAGCTGAATACAGCTCTCGGAACAGAATATACAATGACCGGAAATCAGATAGATCAGTATAAGAAGATGGGCGAAGAGGTAGAGAACCTCATAGCCAAGAAGAAAGCAGCCGCTTACCTCGATAGCTATATCGCACAGTCTTCCGAGTATGCTAAGGCTCAGGCAGAATCACGAACAAGCTATGAGACCGCATATGCGAACTACAACTTAGCAGATGAAGCGGTAAGGAATGCAGCTCGTAAGATAATAGAGCAGTACGGAGACAAGCTCAACCTTACAGAAGCGGACCTGTTGAATCCTAAGAGTGAGAATATCGCCGGCATGGTTGCCGAGGGAATGCACGAGGATAAGAACAGGAGGGATCTTTATAGAGAGTGGCAGACAGCTCTCGCGGAGCGCTCTGAGCATAGATTGCAGATGAATACGAGCCAGGCCAATTATCAGCGTGCAATTGATTATCAGTCGAGGCTCAACGAAGCTGAGAAGGCATTTGAGACCGGAGACTATAAGAGCGTCAGCAGTATACTGTGGGATCCGATAGACGCGGACAAGTATGCGGTAAAGAACGAGACAGACATTGAGAAGCGCACAGAAGCATTTAAGAGGCTCGTAGAGAAGACAAAGGGTGACTTCGAGCTTGCTATCAAGAGCGATAGTCAGTATGCAGTTGATGAAGCTCTCCTTGCTCTGCAAGAGACATTTGAGTCCGGTTCTCTGACCGGTATTGACCTCGGTAAGACATTCGCAGAGAATTTCTCGACCAGCGTTCAGGAAATGATGGACAAGGGATATGATATCACATCCCTTTCAAAGTGGGCGCATCAGTCAGGTATTAAGGTCGGAGACGTATTCAAGAAAGACTTCGGGAACGTGGTGCAGACACAGCTCAATAAGGGTTATGATATATCTGCACTGACAACGTGGGCGAGAGACTCAGGTATCAAGATAACCGATGTTTTCGGAAAGAATATGGACTTCAAAGCAGTCATTCGTGAGCAGATTAAAGGCGGGTACGACATTAAGGCTCTGCTCGCCTGGGCAGAAGAGTCCGGTTTTAAGGTCGGCGAGAAGTACGATGCTGAATTCGCCAAGGAAGTGCAGAAGGGACTCGATGAAATGAACCCGAGTGATGCAAAGATGGCGAAATGGGCTGAGGAAAAGGGTATATCTCTTGGTGAGCTCTTCGGTAAGAACTTCAGCGCATATGCTACGCAGTATCTGTATGATAATAACGATCTGATACAGCACAACATTAATAGTGCTTATGATGCCCGTCTGCACGATCAGGGACTGTATGGAAACGGGATAAGCAAGAATGCGACAGGTAACTTCCTCGGAATAGGAAAGGCCGGTATCGTTGCCGAAGCTGGTCCGGAGCTCCTTCAGGTAATGAATGGCGGTGTAAAGGTTACGCCGTTAAGCCGCACGGCATCGAACAGAGCCGCCGAGAGCGGAAGCGTTGAGAACTATTATCAGACGTTTAACGTGTCGGCGACAATCAGCAACGACTACGATGTTAGGAGACTGTCTGAGAAACTCGGGCAGCTTTCAAAGAGTAATAACTTCGGAAAGGGGAGAGCACAGGCGTGAGCCATTTCATATTCAACGGCATAGATAGCCGAGACTTAGGTCTGATTATCACTAAGACTCCTTTCCGTCCCTCCTGGGCGGAGCAGGTAGAGGAGATTAACATCCCCGGCAGGCCGGAAATCATCAAGAACCCTAACGGTACGTATGTCAATGAAAGCATAACGATAAATGCGGTTATTTCCGATTGCTCAAAGATACCGCTGATATACAGCTCCTTAACTGGTGAGGGAACATTGATACTTTCAACTGCATTAGGAGAGTATATGAATGCAAGAGTTGAACCACTTATACCTCAGGGCGTAGCACTAAGCACCGCGGAGCTCCCGATAACATTTGATTGCTTTCCGTTTGCGTATGCAGTCGAACCGACGGAGGTAGAAATTGCATCAGGCATGAGATATACGGAAGTTGAAAACACATCGAGCGTATATTCAGCACCTATCATAGCGATTGAGATAACGCCTGCATCTGCTACGATACTCAAGGGCGACGTTGACTTCGACGGGAAAATAACCGCTGATGATGCTTCTCTTGTTATGAACGAATATGTCAGGATATCGTCAGGACAGGCACCGACATTCACACCGGAGCAGTTTGAGGCTGCCGATATGGACAACGACGGCGTTCTCAGCGCTGCCGACGCTTCGGAGATACTTAGACTATATACGGAGCTTTCTTCCAGGGATCCTACATCACCGGCACAGAATGTCATTATCAATACCAACGGTGCAGATCTGATAATAGGTGTACCGGATGCAGTTATCACGAACGGCTTCACGATATATGTAGACTGCGGGCTATACCTGATATATTACCTTGATATGACGGGCAAGATGGTGAATATCATGAATTTCAGCTCGCTTGACCTGCCGTTGCTACACGACGGTATGAACTATATGCGATACTCAGGTGACAACATTTCCAAAGTAACAGTAACAATCAATGAGAGGTGGTTATAATGACAGGTTCAGGAACAGCACAGGATCCTTATAAGCCTGAGACGTGGGCCGAGGTGTTAAGCTGCACTACTTCTGACAGCGTTTATGTTGATTTTCCAGTCACACTAACTCCTACCAGCGACACAGAAGTCAAAGTTCGCAAGGTCTATCTGCTTGAGGACGGTAGTGTGGTTCAAAACCCGAAAACATCAGAAATATCAACATATTACGAAAACACATTTGTATTTGATATGAATGATTATTATCCGGGTGGCATAGAAAGTGCAATAACCCTGAAAGGGCATATCAACGGCAGAGGCGCAACTATCAAGAACGCATCATATCGTGGCTCTGATAAGTGCTTTGAGACCGGCACTAGTCTAAAGCAATGTCTTGATTTTATAAATTGCCGCGGAGAGCTTTCCAACGGATTTTTTATAGGAACGGTGAATTCGCCCTCTTCCGGTACAACTTTGTTCAGATTATGTCGGTTTTCGGGTAAGGTCGTGGGTATTGGCAACAATACTCCGTATTTTTCGTGGATAGGGAGATATGCATATTTTGATCAGTGTAGTTTTAATGTGGAGGCTGATGGAGCTATGTTAGACTATGCGCTATACAAACGTTGCGCTATCAATGTAATAATACCAGGTAATCAGGGCAGCGGATACCTCCAATTAGACAACAGCTATCTGACAGGCAGAATTAATCGGTTACAGATGCAGAGGATAAGTAGTAGTTATTTTGTCGGTGACAGTATTATCGATTGTTACGTAAACAGAGTTGTATGGGATAGCGGAACACCGCAGCACCTGATGATTAACAGTGACAAAGTAGCGTCAGGCGTAACTATTCCGTCAAAACTAACGCCCGGAACTACCGAACAACTTAAGGATGCAAACTGGCTCAGCTCCCAGGGCTTCCCGATTCAGACATGAGGTGAGAGTATGGCTTGGATAATTCAGGACGGCGAGCTTACTAACGATGAATTCATAGCATTACCTGAACAGCCTTTCATCGGCGACAGTCCTCTTACAATGTGGCGCATAGATCCTGATATCAACAACGGAATGCCTTACGTACCTTTGATGATAGGTCTGTCGCAGTATATACCGCCTCCGATGACAATACAGCCTTCGCGTCCGCTTATTCACGTATACGGGAGCAGGGAAAAGGATTTCGACGGAAACGGATATGCTATCATCGAGCCGATATCCTGCGAGATTTATCACGAGGAAAACGGAACGTATGAGGCGACCTTCGAGGCGTACTGTGACAAGTATCAGAAGTATACATATCTGAGGAAGCAGGCACAGGTCAAGATCCCGATTATATATCACGGTGAGCTGACATTTCAGATATTCCGTATCCGGCAGGCAGCACGTAGGATGGACAGCGAGGGCAACTATCGCATAGTAGCGGTAGCTCAGCATAAATTCTACGACCTCCAGCGTTATCTTATCCAGGACTGCCGCCCGACACAGCTGAAAGGCAATGAAGCTCTTGCGTGGCTCTTCACGCACGGATGGTACGGAGGTATACCGCTGTTATTTGACTTCACATACAGCTCGAATATACAGCGGAAGTCAACAGCGTACTATGAGAACGTCAATCTGATAGCAGCGCTTCTCGGCGAGGATCAGTGCTTCGTCAACAGATGGGGCGGAAAACTCTACCGTGATAATGACTACTTCTCGCTCAATTCAGAAATGGAGAACAGCAGGAGCTCAGGAATCATCGAATACAGCTATAACCTTACGGAAATAGACTTCGAGGAAGACGACACCGAGCTAATCACTATACTGGAAGCTGCCGACAACTTCGGAAACACATACGAGATAAGGAATCCGAATGTTCCGAGCGATGATATACCGCATCACATTTATGGATATGCTTATTTCTCGTATGAGACAGAGGATGTGGCACAGTTCCACTCTGATGCTCAGGCATACTTCGACGATCACAAGCAGAGCCGAGTGAACATAACAGTCAGATTCGCTAATCTTTCCGAGGTTGAGAAGTACAAGCAGTTCCTGGAGCTTGACAGCTTCGAGGTCGGCGACAAGATAACCGTATATCACAAGGAGCTCGATATCTACTACTCTAACTTGGAGATTATATCGAAAACCTATGATGTTGTTGCACAGCGAACAGCAGAAATACAGATAGGTAACTTCAAGAATGCTATCACACGCAAGGCATATATGGCTGAAACAGTCAGCTCAGGAAGCTCGGCAACAGACAAGGCTATCAATGCGCTGCAACAGGAACAGTACGACAGCAATACGAGAATAATGAGCAGTAATATCGGTTCGATGGAGCTATTCGTTATTTCGGAACTTGAAAAGCGCACTATCGCAGAATTGGAGGGCGAATAATGTCGACAACATACACCGACAACTATAATTTAGGAATGCAGGAGGATCCTGCGGACAAGTTCAATATGTCGATCATAACAGAAAATATGAAGACAATTGACGAACAAATGAAGGCGAATGAGACAAATGAAGGTGAAGACAGAACAGCTCTTGCAGAACTCGTTGACTCAGGAGCGAAGAATGTCATATCGTTTTCGGAAATCGGAACAAATAACAGCCACGGATCTACATACGCGTCAAACGGCGTTGAGTATACGTTAAATAGCGACTTCACAATAACAGTCGAACGAACAGCAACATCGACAGTTGATTCGTCGTGTAACCTGCGAATCGATACAGGTTCGCTATACATTGATGATTGGTGCAACGGTAATTACGTATTAAGTGGATGCCCTGAGGGAGGTGGAGATAGCACGTACTCTCTGCGAGCTCTTCGCGGCGACGATTATCGAGTATCTGATACAGGTGAGGGCGTTGTTCTTCCTGACAAAGGGACGAATTCAAGCATCTACATAAATATGTTAGTCATGGCAGCGTTCGAGGGGACAGCAACATTCAAACCTATGGTCTGCAAGCAAGCTGCATGGAAGGTCTCGCAGGCACATCAGCCTTTCAGGCCGTCATATCAAGAGCTTTATGAGCGCATCCTTGCGCTTGAAGGTGGTACAGTTCAACAGAGAAGTGTACCACCAGCAACAATAGACACCGAAGACGCACTCGATATGTAAAGGAGGTAAATCATGGAAACAATCAGCAAAGAGATACTCGAGTATCTCGATAGCCGCTACGTTCAGAAAGACGATTGCGCTACGAGACATCAGCGTACAGAGGAAGAGATCAAAGAGATCTCGATTACCCAGGCATCGATCGAGTCAAAACAAGAATTCAGTCTGAAGCTGCAATGGGTGACTTTGACTGCGGCTATCGGCACAGCAGCTACGGTGATAGGCTCTGTGATACTCTGATAGCGAGGTAAAGAACTATGAATAGGTGCGCAGAATGCAGCAAGGAATGGCAGCAGCGGTATGTGATGGCTGCTAAAAGATTTGATAAGGCCCTCAACAAAGCAATGGTAATAACTATCATAGCAGTTTGTATGGCAGTGGTATGCTTCACGCTGTTAATACTCTGCTTAGTAAAGACACAACGATTTATCGACCAGTTTGAGTATGTGGAAGAAGTAAACGTGAAACAAGACGAAAGCGGCACCAATATAGCAGTAATCGGAAATGGGAATGAGGTGAATTAATGGGACAGGAAATAACAATAGTAAGATACTGGAGAAAAAAAGCTAAGTCTGTTCTCGGAGTTATAGCCGGCGCCGGTGCGGTTCTCGGCTGTGCTCTGATCCGCAGCAGAAAGAAGGGTGAAAATGAAACTGACAAGAAGAGGTAAGAGATGGCTCAGAGCCGCAGGCATCAGAGCCGCGAAGACTGTTGCTCAGGCAGCGCTCGCCGGCATAGGTACAGCGAAGGTTATATCCGATGTAGACTGGATATATATAGTTAGCACATCGCTCCTGGCAGGCATCCTGTCTATACTAACGAGTATCAAAGGCCTGCCGGAGGTGAAGGAGGAAAAGAATGAAACTTTCAACACATTTTGATAGTTCAGAGTTTGCTTGCAAGTGCTGCGGAAAGTCCATAACAATGAGCAAGCTACTCATTGATAGACTTGAAAAGATGCACAGCTACATGAACGCTAAGGCAATCTACGTAAATTCTGGTTATAGATGTGAAAGCAATCCATACGGGAAGAAGACAGACGCTCACCGCTGCGGAATCGCAGCAGACATCAGAGTTCAGAAGCAGGACGGCACTTACTATACTTCTCAGGACATAGCTGAGGTAGCTGAGCGCATAGGCTTCGGTGGTATCGGTCTGATGCTTCCGGACAGTTGTCACGTTGATACAAGAGACTCCGAGCCGTATTCCAATGATCACTGGTTTGGAAATGAAACTACTGGTAATGACTTCATCAAGACATTTCAGCGTGGTACTAAGTTCCCCGGTGAGAAATCAGCAGAACCGGATATCAAAGCTGTGCAGAAAGCGCTCAACGCTCACGGATACGACTGCGGAGCTGTAGACGGCATCATCGGCCCGAAGACCACAGCTGCGATGGCCAAGGCTCTGAGCGACCTTTGGTGTTGAACTTCAACCAATCTTCAACCAATCTTCAACCAATCTTCAACCAATACACCAATTAGCGTGCAATAAGAATCCCCTCTGAGGAATAACCTCGGAGGGGCTATTTTATTACATATATCATTAATGAGCACATTCCTCGGTGCCGATATCAGTAAGAAGCCCTTTCACTTCAGCATATGGCATAGCATAACGCTGATTGAGATAACGGAGCGAAGCGGCCAGTTCACCGTCCGGACCGCCGAGTTGAGAAACAATTATCTTAGCAAGTTTTGCATTCGGTGTTTTGATGTTAATGGGATACTGAAGTTTTTTCTCATACTGCCACATAGCTTAGCTCCTTTCCCACGGCCACAGATCGTCGATCCAGTTCCAGTGCTGATAATCATCGTTGTCTTCCGGTCTGAGCGGCCCGTATTTTGAAGTGAACTCATTAATGCAGTCGCTGCGGAGTTTCTTGTAGTTTTTGAAAAGACTCAGCGCACGACGACAGTATGGGTGAGTGTCAAGATAGAGATTGAGCTCCTTAAGAGCAAAATCGTATTTCCTAATCTTTTTGAGTAGTATCTCTCTTTCGTTCATTTCACAGGACCTCCTTTGCTGAATGGAAGTTTGAGGTCAGGGAAGAGCGTTCCGTAGCTTATAGCATCATCGTCGTCATAGACTTCTCCCCATTCCTGGAATGGGACATATGCCATAGCAAGCGGAGTTCGTGCAGGAAAGCGTGAGACTGTATCGGTGAGAGGTTTATATTTCTCGCTGTTGGAAAGAGAATTCTCTCTTTCGCGGAGAATAAATCCGTTCATATCGTCGAACAGATCAAGTTTCATGATAGTTCCTCCTTTCGTTTGTAAGAACGTGCGATATGTTTATCCGCACGTCATATGATATGCGAAATAGAGGTGTATCGACACAGTGCCGATATTGACAAAAGCATTCTTCTGATGTATAATGCTGATAATAATAGTTTATTTTTGTAAATTGACCGTGCTTGGAAAGGATGAGAAAATGCAGAAAAAGTCTGAGAATAATGAGATAAACGACATTTTAACCGGAACGGAACTTAAGCTGAGCCGTCAGGAAGCTGAAGACAAAGTCGCAGAAATGCTTGCTGCTGCAAAGACTCAGCCAAAGCACAGTAAAAAGACTGAGGGCAAGTCTGCTGAGGATTATGACAGAGCTTATTACGAAGCTGCTGAACGTGCATACTTTGCAGGTGAATCTGAGAAAGAGCCTGCCGGGCTTTTTTCGCGTGAGACACTATCTATGTTACGAGGTAAGAATAAGGCTGATGAAGTGAATATCGAGGATTCGTTGGATATTTCTAAGCTTGCTGAACAGGAACTTACCCGTGAGGAAGCAGAGGAAAAGATAGCCAATGTGTTTGCCGCTGCCAGCGCAGGGAAGACACACAAGTCCGGAGCAGGCACATCGGGATTTGGACTGGAACTTGCTTTGCTGGAGTCACTTTCATTTTTCTTGTTTATTGCCTCTATGCGTTCAGGTATACCGGGACCTTTTTCACCTGTGGCAATATTCCTGCCAGTCATCTTTGGAGTTGCCTACAGGATGGTTTCAAAACAGTTAAATCTGCTCGAAGCACTTTCAAAGTGCAAACCGCATATCTTTATATCAGTATTCTTCTATATTTGTTTGCTGGTATCTATCTGAAAGGTGAAATAAATTGAGTACACTGACTATAAAACACAATGAACTGACTGCAGAGGAGTTTATATCCTTGTGGGAAAGCGTATGGGGACAGGGACCTTCTCTTGAACAGACCAAGCTTGCTATGGAACACACACTTTTCCGTGTATCTGTTTTTGATGGCAGCAGGATAGTTGCTATGGCGAGAATGATAGGAGATATGGGACTTGATTACTACATCAAGGACGTTATCGTGAGACCTGAGTATCAGAGAAAAGGTATAGGACGTATGATGATAAATGAGCTGTTGGAGTTCATCAATAAAAACGGTGTGAGCGGTACCGATATATTTGTCGAGCTCTGTGCGATGCCGGACAAGATACCGTTTTATGAGAAATTCGGTTTCGCTGCGAATGAAGCGCAGAGACTGAAAATGATGTATAGAGTTGAATAGCTGATGATATCCATATTTATTTCGTGACGCATTTTCGTACATAGAATTATTTGAGCAAAATAAAGAGCTTCCATTCGTAAAAATGGAAGCTCTTTTCTTTGGGTTATCAGAAAACCGAAGTTATACCGGTCTTTACACCCTGGCTCAGCAAAGTCATTATAATGCCGGCGAGGAGTATACCGAGAATAACGTGAAGGATGCTCTTTTTGAAGTCGAGGTCGAGAATGCTTGCGGCAAGAGTGCCTGTCCAAGCTCCTGTGCCGGGGAGCGGTATTCCTACGAACAGCAGGAGTGCGACATACATACCTTTTCCTGCTTTTTCCTGGAGCTTCTTTCCGCCCTTTTCGCCCTTTTCAAGACACCATGAGAAGAACTTTCCGATGACCGGTTTATCACTGCCCCATACGAGAATCTTTCTTGCAAACAGGAAGATGAAAGGTACAGGGAGCATATTTCCTATCATACATACAAGCAGACACCAGTGCCAGGGGAGGTTCATACCCGTACCGAAGGGGACTCCACACCTGAGTTCTACGAGCGGGACCATTGATATTAAAAATGTAAGCAGATACTTTTTGAACATATTGATTCTCTCTTTCCTAAAATTCACATCGAACAAGACAATTATCTCACAAATCTGATGATTAGTCAAGTGTTTTCATGGAATTTCTGATTTTTTGTCAGCTTTCCGTATATCAGGATATGATAAAGGGCACACAATGTGTGCCCTTTCCCGGTGTATGTTATGCCTATTCAAACTGTGAGTTGTAGAGCTGTGCGTAGAAACCGTTCCTGGCAAGGAGCTCTTCGTGATTGCCCTGTTCTACAATGTCGCCGTCTTTCATAACGAGTATCATATCTGCATTTTTGATAGTCGAGAGACGGTGAGCTATAACAAAGCTCGTTCTGCCGCTCATAAGTCTGTCCATAGCGTTCTGTATGAGGACTTCGGTACGAGTATCAACTGAGGATGTTGCCTCGTCAAGTATCATTACCTTTGAATCAGCAAGGATAGCTCTTGCGATAGTTAGGAGCTGTTTCTGTCCCTGCGACACGTTGCTTGCATCTTCATTTAGTACCATATTGTAGCCGTCAGGTAGAGACTTGATGAAATGATGTGCATGGGCTGCTTTTGCTGCCGCTATGACTTCTTCGTCTGTTGCGTCAAGCCTGCCGTACCGGATATTCTCCATTATAGTTCCGTGGAAAAGCCATGTGTCCTGAAGTACCATACCGAAGTATTTTCTCAGCTCGGCACGCGGCATTTTTCTTACATCCACACCATCGAGCGAGATAGAGCCGTCGTTCACATCGTAGAACCTCATAAGCAGTTTGACCATAGTTGTTTTTCCTGCGCCGGTCGGTCCTACTATCGCTATCTTCTGTCCCGAACTTACTTCTGCGCTGAAATCACCGATAACTATCTTATCAGGTGTGTATCCGAACTTAACGTGGCTGAACGAAACATTTCCGGCAACATTCTTCGGTATTACAGCATTTTCCGGTAACTGTTCCTCTTCATCCTCGTCAAGGAACTCGAATACTCTTTCAGCTGCCGCTGTCATGGACTGTACCTGAGTGATGACCTGAGCTATCTGCTGTATCGGCTGTGTGAACTGCTTTACATACACGATGAACGCCTGTATATCACCGATTCCGATGATACCGCGGATAGCGAGAAGTCCGCCTGCGATTGCAACACCTGCATAGCCCATATTTCCTACGAACATCATTACAGGCATCATTATTCCGGATAGGAACTGTGACTTCCATGCTGACTTATAGAGAATGTCATTGGTTTTGCAGAAATCTGTCACAGTTTCCTCTTCTTTATTGAACGCTTGGATAACTGTGTGACCGCTGTATGTTTCCTCGACTAGACCGTTTATGTGTCCGAGGTATTCCTGCTGTGTGCGGAAGTGCTTGTGTGAGAGCTTGATAACGAATGACAGCAGAAGCGCTGAAACGGGGAGTACCACCAGCGAGATGAGAGTCATCAGCGGTGATATTGAGAGCATCATCACAAGTGTGCCTATGAGAGTTGCTACCGATGTGATTATCTGTGTGATACTCTGATTGAGCGTCATGCCAAGAGTATCAACGTCGTTAGTTATACGGGAGAGGACTTCACCATAGGTACGGCTCTCGAAGTAGCTCATAGGCATACGGCCAATCTTTTCAGAGATGTCCTTACGCATACGGAACGAGATCTTCTGGGAGATTCCAGCCATTATCCAGCCCTGAGCGAAGTTAGCTACGGTGCTGAACAGGTAAAGTGCCAGCGTGAAGAGGAGTATCTTCTTGATGTAGTCGAAATCGATGCCGCCGGTTCCTGCGATCTTTCTCATAAGACCGTCGAAGAGGGCGTTGGTTGCCTTTGCTGTTATCTTAGGACCAGCAACTGCAAATACAGTCGATACAGCAGCGAGTATCATGACTATGAGGATAGGTATGCGGTAGATACCAAGATAGGCTATGAGCTTCTTCATAGAGTGTTTGAAGTTCTTAGGCTTTTCGCCAGGTGCGAATCTTCCGCCCATAGGCGGTCCGCCGCCCGGTCGGCGCGGTGCTGTATTCTCAGCCATTGATCTCACCTCCTGTTCTGCTGAGCTCTTCCTCTGAGAGCTGTGAAGCAGCTATTTGCTTGTATGTGTCACAGCTTCTGAGAAGCTCGCTGTGAGTACCCTTGCCGACTAACCTGCCCTCGTCGAGAACAAGGATCTGGTCGGCCTGCATAATAGTGCTGATACGCTGTGCGACAATGATAACAGTAGAATCACCGACGTGTTCAGAGAGAGCTTTCCTGAGTGCCGAGTCGGTCTTCATATCGAGGGCGGAGAAGCTGTCATCGAAGATATATACTTTCGGTTTCTTGACTATTGCTCTTGCAATGGAGAGACGCTGCTTCTGACCGCCGGAAACATTAGTGCCGCCCTGCGAGATACTGCGCTCAAAGCCTTCTTCTGATGCTGATATGAATTCAGTTGCCTGTGCGATGTCGGCAGCAAGCTGCAAAGCGGCTTCGTCTGCATCCGGAGCGCCGAATCTAAGGTTTGAGCTGATAGTTCCCGAGAAGAGAACGCCTTTCTGTGGTACAAGACCGATCTCTTTTCTTAGGTCGGACATCTTCACGTTTCTGACATCTATGCCGTCAATAGTTATGCTTCCGGCAGTAACGTCATAGAAACGCGGTATGAGATTTATCAGAGTAGATTTTCCGCAGCCGGTACTTCCGATTATCGCAGTAGTCTTGCCGGGTTCGGCTCTGAAGCTGATATTTTCGAGAGCGTCTGCATCCGCATTGGGATAGTGAAAGCTCACGTTGTTGAATTCAACTACGCCGGCAGGTTTAGTGATAGGCTGAGGATCTTCAGGATCATGAACTGAAGTATCTGTCTTGAGCACCTCATCTATACGTTCAGCTGCAACTCCTGCACGGGGGAGAAGTACAGACATAACCGTAAGCATCAGGAACGACATAACTATCATCATAGCGTATGTGATGAAAGCTGTCATTGCGCCTACCTTGAGATCACCGCTGTCTACTCTGTGAGCAGATACCCATATTATAGTGAGCGTAGTGCCGTACATTGTGAGTGTCATACCGGGCATCATAAAGGACATTACGCGGTGCGTGAAGAGCTGAGTTTTCATAAGACGCTTGTTTGCGCCCTCAAAGCGTTCTTCTTCAACTCTTTCTCTGCCGAATGCTCTTATAACGGGAAGACCTGTGAGTATCTCTCTTGAAACGAGGTTGAGTCCGTCAACGAGAGTCTGCATAGCCTTGAATTTTGGCATTGCAAGTATGATGAGCATAGCAACGAGCACAAGGATCGCACAAACAGCTGCTATGATTATCCAGCCCATATTTGCACCGGTGTTGAGCACTTTGATTACGCCGCCGATACCGATGATAGGTGCGTACATGAGCATACGCAGGAGAATGGCTGTTACCATCTGTATCTGCTGAACATCGTTGGTGCTTCTTGTGATAAGTGAAGCTGTCGAGAATTTATCCATTTCGGTGTTGGAGTAGCTGATGACTCTGCGGAATATCTTTTCGCGGAGGTCACGTCCGATGCCTGCGCCGACCTTTGAAGCAAGGTAGCCAGCACCGATAGCGGCTGCGAGCATTATAACAGCCATTACGAACATTTTGAATCCCTGAGACCAAAGGTACTTCTTCTGCAGTGAATCTATATCCACTCCGGCTTCCTTATCGCAGGCGATAGCATATGCGATGCCGCGGGATTTCATGGTGCTGCTGCCGATAGTATCGACAGTAGCCTCGAGCTTTTTGCGTATCTCTGAGATCTGCTGCTTATCCATCCCGAGCATCATAGGACGCATATCCACATATATTTTTTCGTTGCCGTCCTCATCTTCTTCTGTGTGGATATTGAGATCAACGTTCATGGATTCCTGAATTTCCTCAAGAGTCATCTTGTCAGGCTCGAAGTTTGCTTTCTCAGAACCTTTGAGAGTCTTGCGGAACTCCTCTTCACTTGTGTTTTTTGACTGATAAGTGAGTATTACAGGTATCATGAATCGGTCGTTGGCATCGCTGAGTTCGCTGCCGGACATTGAACTGCGGACATACAGGTCATCCTCCGGTTCATAGTTACTGTTCCATTCTTCGGCTTCCTGATCTGTCATGAAAAGCATCGAGTAAGCCATTTCCTCCTGCGTCATCTTTTCCGGCATAATGTAACTGATACCGTGGTTCTGTATGCCGATGTCGATCATATCGGAGGTGTACTGCGGCAAAGAAAGATCACAGTATGCCTGAACGATCAGCAATGCAAGAACAGCGAGTACCATATGCCAGTAAGGAAGCATATTGGTGAATATCTTCTTCATATCGTTCCTCCTTCTGTTTGTTAAGCTATCCCCATTGTGCTGAGAGCTCTCAGCAAACAGCACAAGTTAAGCTGTGCAGCTTTGTGCAAAGTAGCCTATTTTGTAACGTTCCTATTATACATTAATAATATCAAAAAGTCAAGTACGATATGCATACTTGAAATATGCGTCGGAGCGTGTTATAATAGTCTCATATCATTATTACGAACAGGGTGGGACAAATGGCAAATAATGCCGCTAACGGCTATGTTACGATGAAAAAAAGAATATTCGATATAATACAGATAGGCAACAGGAATGACCTCCCGAGCCGTTCGTTCGATTACTTTATAGTAACTGCGATACTGCTCAACATATTTGTGGCGTTTCTTGATACATTCGACGGACTGGCACGCTTCTTTACGCTTTTTACAATAGTAGAAGCTGTGACGGTGAGCATATTCTGTCTTGAATACGCTCTCAGGATATGGACAGCAGATGTACTCTTTCCAGATTCGCCTCCGGGTAAAGCACGTGTGAAGTTCCTTATCTCATTTGATGGTATAGTGGACCTTCTGACGATACTGCCGTTCTTCTATCTGTCGGGATTCATAGTGTTCAGAATGCTGAGAGTCGTGAGAATATTCAGACTTTTCCGAATAAACTCGCAGTATGACTCGTTCAACGTTATAAAGAGCGTACTTGTCGAGAAACGAAATCAGATAGCATCGTCCGTATTCATAATAATAATACTGATGATGGCATCATCGCTCGGAATATACAGCGCGGAGCACAACGCACAGCCCGATGCCTTTGAGAATGCCTTTTCCGGCATATGGTGGAGCGTTTCAACTCTGCTTACAGTCGGTTACGGTGACATTTACCCTGTAACGGTCGTGGGAAAGATAATGGCGATATTTATAGCATTTCTCGGAGTCGGAGTTGTAGCTATTCCGACCGGTATCATCAGCGCCGGATTTGTTGAGCACTATACCAGGCAGCAGCACGACCATGAAAAGCTTCCTGATGTAAGGGAAGTCGGCGAGGTGTTCGTTGACGAGAAGAGTCCGTTCAGAGACATCAGAATTGACGAGGCAGAGGAAAAATACAATATAAAGACAATAGTTGTACTTCGCGAAGGGATGACGATCATTCCGACGAATGAGCTAAAAATAAAGGACGGGGACATACTCGTTCTGAATTCTAACAGGATAGAAAAAAAGAAACAGCGGCAATAACCGCTGTTTTTTGCGTATTTTGCACCATTCCGGAAATAATAGCCGTGGAGGTGCGAAATGAAAAGACTGATAAAACTACTTTTGATACTGATCCTGCTTGAACACGCCGGGACAGTAGTATCAGTGTATCGAAGTGCAGAGACTTCTGTAAAGGAACTAAAAAGAAAAGTATCTGAAGCCGAAAACAGAATAGAAGCAATAGTTGAAGAACTTGGATTTGAGTCAGTTCAGAAACCAAGCTCAGCATAGTCCTCAGGAATGAAACGATGATAGGAAATGTTGCAGCACCCGAAATCATCGTCGATAGAGAAGCAGTAGCGGTAATTATCGGGGCAGCCGTCCTCGAAGTAGACAAGCAGGTCAAACTCGCCGCTGCTGCTCATATCTTTAGTACAGATATTGTCAGAGAACATCTTGAAAAGAGCGAGAACATCGTCCATAGAAATGCTGTGGTGCCGAATCAGCTCTACAAGAGCAGCAATAAATGAATCTGAAGGTGCGTGCTCATGCACAAATGCAGTTCCCTCAGGCGGAACAATGAAACAGTAGCCGCCCTGAATAGGGGAGAAGGCTATCTCGCCCATACGTGGAGAAGCAAAGCTGGAGAAGTTATTCAGAACAGATAGCATATCGCTGTCTGATATATCAGTTCCGATAAGGTGACGGATAGAAGATGAAGTATAATTCAAACGGATAGGTCTGTTATCGTAGCCGAGTTTGAGCTGCGCTTCATATATATTATCAGTAAGATTTGATTCAAGTCTATTGAAATCCATAGTATCACTCCTTTCCATTATTATAACATAAAGAAAGAAAAACGGCAATAATAAAACGAATAATCGCAAAAGTAAGCAAAAAAGCTCCATATAGACCATAATATGAGCATCATATGTACAAATAGAACAAAAAAGCGCAAAATCCCCAAAGATTCTTTTAGTTGACAAAGGTAGATAATGATGATATAATAATAAAGCTGTCGGACGAGAGGAAGAGCGGTAAGACTGGTGATACAGCACGGGGAGCCTTGAGAGAAGATAGTAAACCACGAAAAAGAATTTTGAAAAAAGTTCAAAAAACCTCTTGACAAACGAGAGAAAGTGTGGTAAAATAAATACACTGTCCTCGAAAAGAGGGAGTGATCACAACGAAAAGTTTTTTGAAAAAACTTGAAAAAGTACTTGACAAAGACGCGGAGTTGTGATATAATAGTTAAGCTGTCTCAGAGAGATAGCGAACCAGCAACTTGAAAATTGAACAATGCTAAGAAAAAAGTAACGACCCTTGAAATTCCTTTATGAGAAATAAAGGAAGGTCAAGCAAAGACTAAAAAATACGCAGTAATAACGCAAGCGTTATTGAACAGGATTAGATATTTTAGAATGGAAACATTCTGATATATACAACTTACTAAAGAGTTTGATCCTGGCTCAGGACGAACGCTGGCGGCACGCCTAACACATGCAAGTCGAACGGAGATATTTTGGTTTACTGAGATATCTTAGTGGCGGACGGGTGAGTAACACGTGAGCAACCTGCCTCTGAGAGAGGGATAGCTTCTGGAAACGGATGGTAATACCTCATAACATAACGAAGCCGCATGACTTTGTTATCAAAGATTTATCACTCAGAGATGGGCTCGCGTCTGATTAGATAGTTGGTGAGGTAACGGCTCACCAAGTCGACGATCAGTAGCCGGACTGAGAGGTTGAACGGCCACATTGGGACTGAGACACGGCCCAGACTCCTACGGGAGG
>JAEEGJ010003321.1_pt1 | contig 63376 bp, 49 predicted proteins | sample 8958761 | NCBI WGS metagenome assembly JAEEGJ01 (sample SAMN16246546, study PRJNA631951) | gut metagenome | biome: gut microbiome; feature: rumen; material: RS-attached | host: Bos | place: Iran: Karaj | collected 2018-10 | reverse complement strand
TTAAGTTTAATTTACAGCTCTTCGCACATAAGAAGGGAATGGGTTCCACCAAGAACGGCCGTGAGTCCCAGTCCAAGAGATTAGGAGCGAAGAAAGGTGACGGACAGTCAGTTCTGGCCGGCAATATTCTTGTCAGACAGCGTGGTACTAAGATCCATCCCGGAACAAACGTAGGAATCGGATCTGACGATACACTTTTTGCTCTTATTGACGGTAAGGTCAAGTATGAGCGTATGGGCAAGGATAAGAAGCAGGTTAGCGTTTATCCTGTAGCTTAAGACAGGTATTCAGAAGAACCAAACAGAGCAGTCTGTCGCTATATAGGCGTGGACTGCTCTTGATTTTGAAGGAGGATCAGATGTTTATAGATCACTCTAAGATTTATGTTAAGGCCGGAGACGGCGGTAATGGCGCGCTCAGTTTTCATACTGAGAAGTACATTACCAATGGCGGACCGGACGGCGGAGACGGCGGGGACGGCGGTAATGTCGTCTTACAGGCTGCGCCTAATCTGACGAGCCTTCAGAATTTCAGATTCAAGCATAAGTTTATCGCCGAGAACGGCGCAAAGGGCATGGGCAAGAAGATGTACGGCAAGCGCGGTGAAGACCTGATCATAGGTGTTCCTGTCGGAACTGTCGTAAAAGATCTGGAAAGTGGTGACATTATCGCGGATCTGACCGAAGCCGGCCAGAAGATCGTTGTCGCCAGGGGCGGCAAGGGCGGTCTCGGCAACATGCACTATGCAAATTCAATAAGGCAGGCTCCCCAGTTTGCGACACCGGGTGCGCCGGGTGAAGAACGTGAACTCTCTATAGAGTTAAAGCTCATTGCTGATGTCGGTCTTGTAGGTTTTCCCAATGCTGGCAAATCAACGCTCCTTTCGGTACTTACGAGAGCCAAGCCGAAGATCGCAGACTACCCGTTTACGACTTTGGAACCGGTTCTCGGTGTTGTTCCCAAGGATGATTTCTCATATGTGATCGCCGATATTCCGGGAATCATCGAGAATGCCCACGAAGGAGCAGGTCTCGGTCATGACTTCCTTAGACATATCGAAAGGACGAGACTTCTTGTTCATGTCGTTGATCTTTCCGGAACTGACGGAAGGGATCCTCTGGAGGACTTTAAGACGATCAACAAAGAACTTGAAGAATTCAGCCTTGAACTTGCTTCCAGGCCTCAGATAGTGGTCGGCAACAAGTGTGACGGAGTAACTGATGAGGAAGCTCAGGAGTTTGTAAATGCCGTTACTGAAATGGGATATGATGATGTTTTTATTATTTCCGCGGCCGGTCAGATAGGAATCAGGGAGTTATCAGACAAGATCACGGAGGCAGTATCAAAGCTTCCTCCCACGATCCTTCATGACATTGCCGAAGGCGGAGAGAGAGTCTACTCATTTGATGAAGGAAAGAAGTATGAGATCATCATTAATGAAGACGGCAATTTTGAAGTCACGGGCAAGTGGATCAATAAGATATTTAACTCCACGAATTTCGAGGATACCGAATCCACAAACTTCTTCCAGAGGACTCTTGAGAACGCCGGCGTCTTTGAGGAACTCAAAAAAATGGGCGTCAAAGAGGGCGATACGGTCAAGGTTTGCGACCTGGAATTTGATTATTATGACTAAGACTTCAAAATTGGCGGCTTATGTTCACGAATTGTTAACAGAAGTTCCCTTGTGGTGCCTTTATTGTAATGTATCATCAAAAGCGTAAGAACGAGACCACTATATATAAGTTTTGAGTTTGTTTGTAGGATGCCGCAGGGAAGACTTGCGGCATCTTTTTTTGCTTATCCTGCAAGCCTTTATTTTTTCGATTGATAGAGTAAAATATATTAGACTTATTTGGAATAAGAAAGGGATAGCATGGAGTTTTTCCTACAGATAGTTACAAACAGGATCCTGATCGTAGGTGTCGTATCCTGGTTTTTGGCTCAGGTGTTTAAGTGCATCAGCAATCTTATCCTGACAAAAAAATTCAGCCTCGAGAGACTTTTTGGCGACGGAGGAATGCCGAGCGGGCATTCTGCAACGGTAGTTTCTGTTGCTGTAGCGACAGGCCTGTACGAAGGCTTTGATTCTGCTTTATTTGCCGTAGCCATGATCGTTGCTATCGTTGTAATGCACGATGCCATGAACGTCAGGTATCAGGCCGGAAAGCAGGCAGAACTTCTTAATGTCATGGCTGACATGTTTGAGAAGCTTACCGGAGCTGATCTTCCCAATGAGGAGAAGCTCAAGGAACTTCTCGGACACACGCCTCTCCAGGTTGCTGCAGGCTGCCTTCTGGGCATCGCTACCGCGATAATTATGTATATTGTTTTCTGATGTCTTTCCATGATCACCGATGATATCTATAGAGAACTGATAAAGCTCCAGGATACCGGTTACCGCGACATGCAGGTGACCATCATTCCTACGGTTAATGCGGATTCGATAATCGGTGTCAGGACCCCAGCGTTAAGACAGCTCGCTAAAGACCTTTCAAAAAGAGAAGACATATCTTTGTTTCTCGGTGAACTTCCGCACAAGTACTTTGAGGAAAACCAGCTCCATGCTTTTATACTTTCCGGAATGAAAGATGCCGGAAACTGCATCAGGCTTGTAGATGCTTTCCTGCCTTATGTTGATAACTGGGCGACATGTGACCAGATGTCACCGAAGGTATTCCGTAAGAATAAGGATCTCTTACTCGAATACGTCGAAAAGTGGATGAAGTCAGATCTGACCTACGTTAAGAGATTTGCCATTGGAATGCTGATGGAGCATTTCCTTGATGAAGATTTCAAGACTTCTTATCTTACGAAAGTCTCGAAGATACGTTCCGATGAATACTATGTCAACATGATGACCGCATGGTATTTCGCGACTGCTCTTGCCAAACAGTACGAGGCTGCCCTGCCTTACATTGAAGGTCAGAAACTGGACAAATGGACTCATAACAAAGCGATTCAGAAAGCGGTAGAGAGTTACCGTATCACTCCCGAACAGAAGGAATATCTAAAGACGTTGAAAAGAAAGGCATGATGCCATGATCTACACGATAACCCTTAATCCTGCGATAGATCTGAGCCTTCATGTCAAAGACGGACTCATGCCCGGCAGCATCAATAAGTCGTACGGCATGAGGACTGATCCCGGCGGCAAGGGGATCAATGTTTCAAAGACTCTCAAGGTATTGGGAAAAGAATCCGTGGTCTGTGTCGGACTTTGCGGTGAGGACGGCAATAAGCTTCAGGATATGCTTAAGACAGATTTTGAAGTGCTGCGCATCGATTACCCTTCGGGAAATACAAGAACAAATATTAAGATCACGGGAGAGAACGGCGTAACAACTGATATCAACGGCGACGGCCCTTTATATGACAGAGAATCCATCGAACGTTTTAAGGAGCTGATAACGGGAAAACTGGTTTACGGAGACATCGTTGTCATCTCCGGAAGACCGCCCCTAGGTTCTCCTTCCGGCATCTATGCGGATCTTGTCAGGAGTTTCGGCTCGGTATCAGGCGTCAGAGTTATCCTTGACAGTTCTGACAAATACCTTCAGGAAGGACTCAGGGCCAAGCCTTTTGCCGTCAAACCGACTTGTGAGGAATTGGGCCTTTATAACGATCCTGACAGCGCTTTGGAAGAAGCGCGGAATATTGTCCTTCAGGGCATCTCATGCTGCCTCATCTCGATGGGAAGAGACGGAGCGGTATTTGCTGATGATAAAGGAGCTTCCTTATATTCAGAGGCAATCGACGTAAAGGTCAGCTGTACTACCGGCTGCGGCGATGCCATGACGGCCGGGCTTGCTTTTGATAACGGTATGTCTTCCGCAGATACTTTCAAGCTCTGCATGGCACTAGCTTCAGCAGAGGCTGAGACGGAAGGAACTGATCCTCCTTCAAAGGATCGCATCTTTGAATTATATGACGGAAGTCTGTTTTGCGGCCAATAAGCGTATATAGTATTGCAAGCAAAGAACAAACGTTCTATTATTTTCCTAAAGAATTGATTTCTCTTATGCAATGGATTTCATTGCTGTTTAAGTATGGAATAGTTATACCGTTGTATTTTTTGAAATTACAGAGGATTCTGATCATGGCAAAAATGAAAGAAGATGGTTTGAAACATATAAATCCGGATTTAATCAATAATGATAGTGAATATTGTGAATGGATTCATGAGCTTAAAGATCGCTATCGGAGCTCTCAAATAAAGGCTGCTGTTAAAGTTAATTCGGAAATGCTGTTATTTAATTGGCAACTTGGGAGAGATCTTGTTATAAGACGAGCTGAAGAGAAATGGGGTAAAGGGATTGTCGAACAAGTTAGTCGTGAGCTTCAATCTGAATTTCCTAATGCCAAAGGTTTTTCTCCGCGTAATCTATGGTTTATGAAGCAGTGGTTTTTTTTCTATGCGAAAGTGAAGAATACTTCAAATCTTTTACTTAATTATGGACAGCATATTGATATGAAAAGTGTAAAACTGAACCAGGTTGGTTCAGAAATTGCAGAGAATAAACAAATGCAGGTTGTTGAATTAAAGGTTAAGCCCTTTGAACCTGAATATGTTGGAAAGCTTAATTTCTATGTTAATGCAGTCAATAGCATTATAAGAAAAAACAGTGATAATCCTACTATTGGTTTGTTGATTTGCAGAGATTTGGATCGCACTGAGGTGCAGCTTTCGTTCCAGGGAATAACAACTCCTATGGGGGTTGCGACATATGATAATATTGGAACAAAAGATATAATTGATCAAATGCCTACACAGGAACAGATTAACAGGCAAATTGATCTTGCTGAAGCTGAATTTAGGAAAAGAAATTAGTAACGAAAGATATGCCGAGGTTTTTGGAATAGTATGGATTTTAAACTGCATTCTGAATTCAAGCCGTCCGGTGACCAGCCGGAAGCGATAGATTCCCTGGTCCGTGGCATTAAGGACGGGATGAGAGCCCAGACCCTTCTCGGTGTTACCGGTTCGGGTAAGACCTTTACCATGGCCAATATCATAGAGAAGATACAGAGGCCTACTCTTGTTCTTGCGCATAACAAGACGCTGGCGGGTCAGCTCTATGCCGAGTTTAAGGAGTTGTTCCCGGAGAATGCCGTCGAATACTTCATCTCATACTATGATTACTATCAGCCTGAGGCTTATATTGCCGCGACGGACACATATATCGAGAAGGATTCATCTATTAACGATGAGATCGACCGTATGCGTCACGAAGCTACCAAGTCTTTGCTTACAAGGGAAGATGTCATAATTGTCGCATCGGTATCCTGCATTTACGGTATCGGTGAGAAGGAAGATTATCTTGCCCTTGCTCTCATGCTCGAGACCGGTCTTGAGATCCCCATGGATGCGGTTATGGCACAGCTCATTAATATGCAGTACACGCGTAATGATTTTGACCTCTCCAGAGGCTGCTTCAGACGCAAGGGCGATATCATAGACATATGGACTCCCGATTCAGAACACACGCTTACGAGGATAAGCTTTTTCGGAGACGAGATAGACAAGATAAGCTATGTGGATGCGATTACGGGCAAGACCGAATTTACCAGAGATTATATTGAGCTTTTCCCTGCGTCACACTATGCGACAGGAAGAGCCAAGCTTAATACGGCCATCGATAAGATCGAAGCCGAGCTTGAAGTAAGACTTAAGGAATTAAGGGAAGCAGGAGACATGATCGCCGCGTACAGACTGGAGCAGCGTACCCGGTATGACATGGATATGTTAAGAGAGACCGGCTTCTGCAAAGGAATAGAGAATTATTCAAGACATATTGCCGGAAGAGCAGAAGGCGAGCCGCCCTGCACGCTGATGGATTTCTTCCCGGAAGATTTTCTGCTGTTCATCGATGAATCCCACCAGACGATCCCGCAGGTCGGAGCGATGTATAACGGCGACAGATCCAGGAAAGAGATGCTTGTCCAGTACGGCTTCAGACTTCCTTCGGCTTTCGATAACAGGCCTTTGAAGTTTAATGAATTCGAACAGCGCATGGGGCAGACGGTATTTGTCAGCGCGACTCCTGCCGATTACGAGAAGGAACACAGCGAACAGACGGTAGAACAGGTTATCAGGCCGACGGGCCTTCTGGAGCCTGAGATATTCATCCGTCCCGTGGAAGGACAGATAGAAGACATTCTTGCTGAACTCAAGGATCAGAAGAAGACCGGTGATAAGAGCCTTATCATGACTCTTACCAAGAGAATGGCCGAAGACCTTACGGATTTCCTTAAAAAGGAAGATATCAGGGTCACGTATCTGCATTCCGATATTAAAGCCGTTGAGCGAATGCAGATTCTAAACCAGCTCCGTAATGATGAGATCGACGTTATCGTCGGCATCAATCTCTTAAGGGAAGGAATAGATCTTCCCGAAGTATCTCTTCTGATGATCCTTGATGCTGACAAGGAAGGCTTCTTAAGGTCAGAGAGATCGTTGATACAGATAATCGGAAGGTGTGCGAGGAACGATCACGGAAGAGTAATTCTATATGCAGATGAAGTGACTGATTCCATGATGAATGCCGTATCGGAGACAAACCGCAGAAGAAAGATCCAGAAGGAGTACAATGACGCTAACGGAATAACTCCGAAGACCATCAGGAAAGCTGTCAGGGATGTTTTCGACATCGTTGCCGAGAACAGCAAAGATACATCCGGAGGCAAGGGCAGAGGAAAGGCCTCCAAGGGCGGCATAGATGCTGCAAGACTTATCAATGACGGAGTATCCGGCGGAACCGAAGAAGAGAATAAGAAGCTCATCGAGAAGCTTACAGTAGAGATGACCAAGGCTGCCAAGGAACTCGATTTCGAGAGGGCGGCCGAGATAAGAGACATAATAATCGAGCTTAAGGGAAAGAAATAATGAGCGGCTTTTGTCATTTACATCTTCATACCGAATACAGTCTTCTTGACGGTGCCATTAAGATCAAGGATCTTGCCGCAAGGCTTAAGGACATGGGAATGACTTCCTGCGCCATTACGGATCATGGAGTGATGTACGGCGCGGTTTCTTTCTACAGGGAGATGAAAGCCAACGGTATTCATCCCGTTATAGGCTGCGAGGTCTATGTTGCGCCCGGATCCAGATTTGATAAGACTGTCAATTCCGGAAGAGAAGACAAATACTACAATCACCTGATACTTCTGGCCAGGGATAATCAGGGACTTACCAATCTTAATAAGCTCGTATCAGCGGGTTTTACCGAGGGCTTTTACAGGAGACCGAGGATCGATGAGGAACTTCTTGAGAAATGGCATGAAGGTCTGATCTGTCTTTCGGCCTGCGTAGCAGGAAAGGTCCCCTCGCTTATTTTGGAGGGAGAGAACGATAAAGCTGTGCAGACAGCCCTCTGGTATGACAGGCTCTTCGGAAGAGACAATTACTATCTTGAGATCCAGGCCAATACCACTCCCGAACAGGCAAAAGTAAATGCGGCTCTTGTAAAGATTTCGCATGAGACAGGCATTCCGCTTGTCGCTACCAATGACTGCCATTATCTGATGAAAGAGGATTATGAAGCACAGGACATCCTTCTTTGCATTTCGACCGCCGCAAGGATAGATGACGAGAACAGGATGCGGATGTCATGTAATGAGTTCTATGTAAAGTCAGAGACCGAGATGAGGAGATTCTTCCCTGAACTAACGGAAGCTATCGACAATACCGGCAAGATTGCTGATATGTGTCATGCCGAATATGATTTTGATACGATACATCTTCCTGTTTATGAAGTCCCGGAAGGCTTCAGCAGTCACGAGGAATATCTTGCGGATCTGACTTATAAAGGTCTTAAGAAAAGATTTGAAGTTACACCTCCCACGGGAAGCGCTGATGATTATATGAAGCGCGCGGAATATGAGCTTTCCGTGATCAACAGCATGGGCTATACCGACTACTATCTCATAGTGTGGGACTTCATTAATTATGCCAAAACACATGACGTTACCGTCGGTCCCGGAAGAGGCTCCGGCGCGGGTTCACTGGTCGCTTATGCCGTAGGAATAACTGATATCGATCCTATCAGATACGGTCTGGTTTTCGAGAGGTTCCTTAATTCGGAAAGAGTATCCATGCCTGACTTCGACGTTGATTTCAACGATGAGAGAAGGCAGATTGCAATAGATTATGTTGAAGCCAAATACGGCAAGACAAGAGTCGCGCATGTAATCACGTTCGGTACGCTTGCAGCAAGGCAGGCCGTCAAGGATGTCGCGAGAGTCCTCAATATGCCTGTCGCACAGAGCAATAAGCTTACGAAAATGATCCCGTTCTCAGTCGGAATGACTTTGAAGCAGGCTCTTGAGATAAGCACGGAATTCAAGGAAGCATACGATACTGATCCAGAGGCTCACAAAGTGATCGACATGGCCATGCGTGTCGAAGGTCTCCCGCGAAATGCGGGAACTCATGCTGCGGGAATTATAATTTCCGGCAAGGATATTACTGATATAGCGCCCCTGGCCGTTAACGATGATACGGTAGCGGTCCAGTTTGCTAAGGCGGACGTAGAGAGCATCGGACTTTTGAAGTTCGACTTTCTGGGGCTCAGGACGCTTACGGTGTTGCAGGACGTAAAGGAACTGGTTAAGAACAATTACGGAAGGGATATAGATCTCGACAGGATCCCTTTAGACGATCCGGAAGTGTTTAAGATGATAGGCCGCGGAGATACAGTCGGCATATTCCAGCTTGAGAGCCGCGGAATGACTTCGTTCATGAAGCAGTTGGAACCCGGGAGTCTCGAAGATATCATCGCAGGCATTTCTCTATACAGACCTGGTCCTATGGATCAGATACCGAAATATGTTGACTGCAAGAAGAATCCTTCGCATATCACATACGACCATCCGCTTCTTGAACCGATCTTAAACGTTACTTACGGATGTGCGATATATCAGGAACAAGTAATGCAGATCGTAAGAGATCTTGCAGGTTTCTCCATGGGACAGTCTGATAACATCAGACGTGCGATGAGCAAAAAGAAGAAGTCGATAATGGAGAACTACAGGAATCTGTTCATGTACGGCGGAACAGATGACAAGGGACGTCAGATCGACGGGTGCATCAAGAGAGGTGTGCCCGAGAATGTTGCAGCCAAGATCTTTGATGATGTATCCGGGTTTGCAGGATATGCATTTAACAAGTCGCATGCGGCATGCTATGCGGTCGTAGGATACTGGACAGCTTATTTCAAATATTATTATCCTACGGAGTTTATGGCTGCTACGCTTAACTCGTTCAGGAATGATCTCGGTAAAGCATCCTATTACATTTCCTGTTGTCCTGCGATGGGAATCGAAGTCCTGCCCCCGGATATCAACAAGAGCAGGGAGCGCTTTACGACAGAAGGTGACCGCAAGATAAGGATAGGTTTGTCTGTCATTAAGAATGTCGGTGAGGGCGCAGTCCTTGATATATTGAGCGACAGGGAAAAGAACGGAGATTATAAATCATTTGATGATTTCGTGATCAGGGCAGCCAAGACAGGTGTCAAAAAGCCCGTAGCCGAATCACTGATCCTTGCGTCCTGCATGGACTCTTTCGGTCTTACCAGAGCCCAGATGACTGCATGTGTACAGACTGAACTGGAGAGAATAGCGCATGAAGACAGCCGGAATATTGAAGGTCAGCTGTCGCTGTTTGATTTCGGTGATGTCGGTGCTTCGGTACCATCTATCTTTATTCCCGATATTCCGGAATTTCCTGAGAGCCAGAAGCTCGGATATGAGAAGGAAATGGTCGGAATTTATCTTTCCGGAAATCCGCTGGCTTCATATACGAAGATGATTTCAGAGATCGCGACTTTCGATATGGCAGAAGCTGCTGATATCCTTGCGCTTTCTGGAAGTGAAGCATTGGATGACAATAAACAGGTAGCCATGTGCGGAATGGTGACGGATAAGAAGACCGGTTATACGAAGAAAAAGACCATGATGAGCACGATAAGCTGCGAAGATCTGAGCGGATCTTTCGAGGTGCTTTTATTTGGCAAGAACTTCGATACATATAACAGGATGGTCGAGAAGAACAAGCCCTATCTGTTTGTCGGAAGAAGGCAGATGAGAGAGGGAGGGGAACTCTCGATGTTTGCCGACAGCTGTTTTGAATTGTCGGATGATCCTGCACTTCTGAGTATGATAAGAAATGACAGAGGTTACCAGACCGCTTTAAGGGAAAGGGAAGGAGCACAACCATTAAGACAGACTGTTCAGCCTGTTATTCCACAGACGGAAGTACCTGCAGTAACAGTTCAGAATGAAGTGACCTTGCAGGCGGCAGCTGTTCCTGTAAATTCAAAGCCGTCAGATGACAACAGGGAACACGTTTTGAGGATCCGTTATTCGGGCAGACCGGATTCCGGGGGATTTGCGAGACTCCTGAATTTTCTTGCATATTTTCATGGTAATATTCCTGTAGAGATCCTTTTCGAATCAGATAACAGCATTACCAGACTTGATGACATTTGCAGGATAGCCCCTGATGAGGCAGTGCTCAGTAAACTGGCAGAACTTGTCGGTGAAGATAATATAGAGATGACGTAAAGGAGGCATGACCATGGACGAACAGAAAGTTGCCGAGCTTAACAGGATCATAAAGGAATGTAATCACATCGTTTTTTTCGGAGGTGCCGGAGTATCCACCGAGAGCGGTATTCCTGACTTCAGAAGCAAGGACGGGCTTTACAATCAGCATGATGTCAAGTTTGACAGATATAGTCCGGAATACCTTCTGAGCATAGATTGTCTCGTTGATCACCCGGATGTTTTTTACGAGTTTTACAGACAGAAGCTCAACACCGCGGGAATTGAACCGAACAGGGCTCACTATAAGCTTGCAGAGATGGAGAAGGCCGGCAAACTTGACGGAATAATAACCCAGAATATCGACGGACTTCACCAGAGAGCAGGAAGCAAAAACGTTCAGGAAGTTCACGGCACGACATACCGCAATTACTGCATGAAATGTCATGAGAAATATCCTTTTGATTTCATCTTCAAATCAGAAGGTCCCATCCCCAGGTGTCCCAAGTGCGGAGGAATGGTAAGACCCGACGTTACATTGTATGGCGAAGGACTTCCCCAAAGTGCCTGGATCGAATCTAAAAGACTCGTATTCAGAGCTGATTGTCTTATCATCGGAGGCACTTCTCTGGCTGTTCAGCCTGCTGCGTCATTGGCATATGACTTCAGCGGTAAATATCTTGTCATAATCAACAGAGACAAGACGTTTGCTGACAGAAATGCTCACCTGGTTTTCCACGACAATATTACCGAGGTATTGGATTCAATAAATCTTGAAGACTGATATGCATACGGATTCGTTTGCATGAGACACTCCATGATATACTATTGCTATATCCGGCAAGGAGTATTACATGCAGTCAGGCAAGAAGTTATTTTCAGTAAGATGGAAAATGTATATCTTCATAGCCGTCACCGTTTTGGTAGTGGTTTTTGGTACTGCTGCTATTGCTTTCTTTACGAGCGTTAACCAGATTGATACGTTCTACAAACACTGCGCATCTGATAATGCGCGCAATTTTGCTTCCATGGTCGACGGGGATTATCTCGCGAGGCTCAGGCCGGTTGTTGAATCGGAGGAGTTCCAGGCTCTAAGAGACCGGGCTGAAGAAGAGGATAACGAAGAACTTATAGAAGAATATCTCAAGGAGCATGACCTTTGGGATGGTTACAGCAAAATCAGGAGCATGATCACCGGGTATCTTTCGAACATGGAGGAGATCGAATATATCTATGTCATTGCCCACGGTGACCAGGATGCCCAATATGATATGTATCTTATTGATGAAGAGGAAATGCCTCTTTATGAGACCGGATATTATGAAGTAAGGGAAGACGAGCTTCTCGGCATGGATCTGACGCATTTTAATGAACCGGCGATCTCTAACGGTGATTGGGGCTGGCTCTGTTCTGCGTTTATGCCTGTCTATGATTCGCAAGGCAATTGCGTCTGCGTAGTAGGATGTGATTACAGCATGGAAGAAGTAATGGCTGAAAGAACATCTTTTTTTGCCAGTATTTTCGCTGGTGCTTTAGGCTTGATAGTGATCGTTCTGATCGGTTCCATGTTTTTTATTAACAAAGTAGTTGCTAGACCCATTAAGTCCATGACTGAAGAAATGAAGAGATTTAATCCTTCCAATCACAAGGATTATGAGACGGCCGGAGTAATGGATCTTGATATCAGGAGTAATGATGAGATATCCGAGATCTATGACGGCATCAAGGATATGCAGATCAGCATCATCGATTACCTCAAAGAAAAAGAAAGATCTGAGATCGATATCAAGAACAAGGATCAGAGGATCGACAAGCTTAGTGATGAGTCTTACAAGGATGCTCTGACCGGCGTCGGAAACAAAGCTGCACTTATCAAGAAGTGCAACGAAATGAAATACCGCATCGAGAAGGAAGGCGAAGAGTTTGCGATCATGATGGTCGATATAAACAATCTGAAGCGCGTTAATGATGAATGTGGTCATGAGGCTGGCGATATTTATATCCGGGGCTGTTGTAATATGATATGCGACATTTTGGCGCATTCACCCGTATTCAGGATCGGCGGAGATGAATTCGTCGCTATCCTAAGAGACTATGATTATGACAACCGTCGTGCGCTTACGGAGAAGCTCAAAAAGTATTTCATGAGTTCGTTCAGCCAGGAAGATAAAGAGCCGTGGCTCCGTTATTCTGCTGCAGTAGGCATGGCCGAAAAAACTTCAGAAGATAATTCGATAGACTCTGTATTTAAGCGCGCTGATAAGATCATGTATGAGGATAAGGCGCTGTTCAAGCAGAAATACGGTTCGGACCGGTGAGACTTAATATCAATTTCTGAAGCTTGCCGCACGATCGAAGTATTCATCTCCGGGGTAGTTGTAGGAGAAATCTCCTATCCAGAAATCGGTCCCGTCTGATGCCCTGAAATAATAGAGCGTTACAGGTGAATCAGGTCTTGTGGGATTCGATTCGCCGTCATATATGACGACGCGTTCAAGATCAAGTCCCGTATCTGCAAATGTCTTCTGTTCTTTTCCGAGATATTCTGCTTTCTTGTCATGCGCAAGACCTATTTGAATAAAAGTATCTTCAGTTTCTTTTTCGATATCCCTGAAAGTTATGTCGGGAAGCCTGACGCTGCCGAGTCTCGTACGGTAAGCAGGACCGAGTTCTGATGATCTCGTTATCTCGCTGTCCTGATATACTGTGATCTCAACATTATCCAATCTGTGATCGATGTTCTGGGTCTGTATCACTTCTGCAAAAGATATAGCGGCCTTTGAGCCAGATTCAGTGTTTTTTGCAAGGATGACAGGATAGAGATTACCGGTCTTTTCGCTGTCGGCATAATATATCGTGCCGGTTTCTTCGGCGATGCGGTCTAAGTCATCTTTAACGTTTGATATGACTTTTTTAGACAGATCTTCATCGAAAGAATCTCTGGAATCAGGATAGCTTCCTGCATTTGCTCCGTCTATGTTGATCTTGCTCCTGAAGCTCCTTACCGTGTAATCGAAATCCTGGAGTTCATCGTGAAGAACAACAGTTGTTTCTCCGTCTGCAGTGGTTTTTGAGACGACCGTACAGCTGCCGTGTTCTCTTCTTGCCTGCGAGATAAGCTGATTTGCGTTTTTGGGCGCGCATGAAGATGTTCCCATAAGGAACAGACAGGAGAGCAGGATAGAAAGTGCTTTTTTCATAGAACGCCCCCGAAAACCATATAAACATCATAAAACTTTTATTTTGATTATCAAACTATTAATTGGGCAATAGTGAATGAAAACCATTTTATTGTATAATTAATGCCGATAATCATTTATATGGTTCGGAGGAAATAGTATGGGCAGACTTCTTTATGATGAGAGTAATCTCCCTGAGATCAGCAGTCTCAAGGCTTTGGATTATGATACGGTAGATAAAGAGACCATTGAACCGATAAAGCGTGTAGGCGTTCTTACGAGCGGTGGTGATGCTCCCGGAATGAATGCGGCTATAAGAGCCGTTGTAAGGGCAGGTATCAATGCAGGCTTTGAAATGTATGGCGTAACCAGAGGATATCACGGACTTTGGAAGGGTGAGATCAAGCAGCTCGACGGAAGAAGCGTATCCGAGACCCTGCAGCGCGGCGGTACTTTCCTCATGACGGCCAGATCACAGACTTTCATGACTGATCAGGGCGTCCTCAAGGGTGCCAGGATGATGGAAGCATACGAGCTTGACGCGTTGATCGTTATCGGCGGTGACGGATCTTATAAAGGTGCCAGAGCCCTGGCAAGGATCGGAATGCCTGTTATCGGAATGCCCGGTACGATTGACAATGACATTTCTTCGACCGAGTATACGATCGGATATGATACGGCAATGAATACTGCCATGCAGTGCATCGATAAGCTGAGAGATACGGCTTCGTCCCATGAACGTTGCAGTGTCATCGAAGTAATGGGAAGGCACGCAGGCTGGATCGCTCTTAACGTAGGTATTGCTACAGGTGCTGAAAGCATATTGATCCCGGAAGTTCCTTATGATTTCAACAGGGATGTCTTAAGAGTCATACTTGACGGACGCAACACCGGTAAAAAGCACTATATCGTTATAGTTGCTGAGGGTGTCTGCAAAGCAGAAGATATCGCCAAGCAGATCGAGGAAGCGACTGGTATTGAAGCACGTCCTACGATCCTTGGACACCTCCAGAGAGGCGGTTCGCCTACATTAAGGGACAGAACGATCGCGAGCCTCATGGGAATAAAGGCAATCGATTGTCTTGTCGAGAAGAGATTTAACAGACTTGTATGCATGCAGCATGGCGAGATCACTGATGTCGACATCGAAAAGGGTCTTGAGATGACCAAGACTATTACTCCCGATGTCATAGCAAAGGCTAAAAGACTCGGCTGATCGTCAGGTCTAAAAGGAAAGACGATACTATGTACGAATTTATGAGCTTTGAAGACAGCCTCGAGCGGAAGAAGATCCGCGGGCGTGTCTTGAATACGCTTGAATTCAATAAAATAAGAGAAGCGGTAACCGCTAAAGCGAGAACACAATACGGACGTGAACTTTGTGCTGACATGGCTCCGTGCTGTGATGTTGATTATGTGACTTCAGAGCTTTCATGCGCAAGGCAGGCGATGGATCACATCCTGAGATTCGGAATGCTTCCTTTGGGCGGAATGAGAGACTTAAGAGAACCGCTTGTCTACGCCAGGGCAGACGGTACCCTGACATGCGGACAGCTTCTGGAAGTCGCTTCTTTTCTCAGAGCATCGGGTGAGATCAGGAAAGCCTTAACAAAGGCAAGATCAGCCGGATCACCGGTTGTTGACGAGACTGAACCCGATATCTGTTCTTATATTGATAAGCTTGAGACCTGTGACAAACTTCTGGAAAAGATCGAGTCTTCGATATTGGGTCAGGATGAGGTTTCCGATAAAGCGAGTAAAGAACTTTCTTCGATAAGAAGGGAGCGCAAGAACATTGCAAGCGGTATAAGGTCATTGTTGGACCGCGTCATTTCCAATCACGCTGACATGCTTCAGGAAAGCATAGTTACGCTCAGGGAAGGAAGATACTGCATTCCCGTCAAGGCTGATTTCAACGGAAGGATCGAAGGCATCGTCCACGGTGCTTCATCTTCGGGACAGACGCTCTTCATCGAACCGATGAGTGTGGTCGATGCGAATAACAAGATCGCGGAACTGACATTTGCGGAGCAGGCAGAGATACAGAGGATACTGAAGAGCTTTACGAACGAAGTCGTGTCCATAGGCGCGCTGCTCGAAAACAACATGGCTATAGCTTCACGCCTGGATTATATTTTCGCGAAAGGCGAATACGGCGTGGAGAACAATTCGTTCTGTCCTGTTCTTAATACCGAAGGAAGGATCGCCCTTAAGGGTGCAAGGCATCCCCTGATTCCCAAAGACAGCGTTGTGCCGGTCGACATAAGCGTCGGCGAAGGTTACGATGCACTGATAGTTACGGGACCCAATACGGGCGGTAAGACGGTATCACTTAAGACATGCGGACTTCTAGTGCTCATGACCATGGCCGGACTTCCTGTTCCTGCAGAGAGTGGCTCCGAAGTCTGTGTTTTCGACAGGGTGCTGGCTGACATTGGAGATGAGCAGAGCATAGAAGAGAGTCTTTCTACGTTCTCATCACATATGTCCAATATCGTTTTCATCCTGAAGAACATCAGAGGAAAGTCTCTTGTGCTTCTTGACGAATTAGGCTCGGGCACTGACCCTGCTGAAGGTGCTGCGCTCGCGATATCGATCATCGAGGAACTCAGAAAGAAGAACTGCATCGTAATGTCCACGACGCACTACAGAGAGCTTAAAGGCTATGCTGAGACAACAGAAGGCGTAATGAATGCTTCCTGTGAATTCGATACCGAGACTTTGGCTCCGACATATAAACTCATTACCGGAAGACCGGGTTCTTCGAATGCATTTGTAATTTCACGAAAACTGGGACTGGCAAAGCATATTCTTGATAACGCCAGAACAATGATGTCTTCAGATGAACTCCGGTATGAAGAGCTCCTTGCAAAAGCTGAAGAGGAATCAAAGAGAGCCCAGACGCTTGCTGAAGAGAACGACAGGCTCAATGTCGAGCTCAGGGCAGAGAAGGCGCGTCTTGAAGAAGAGAATGCCAAGCTTAAGCAGTCCAAGACAAAGATATTGAATGACATGAGATCAGAGCAGAAGAGGCTTCTCCAGGAACAGGAGAAAGAACTGAGCGATGAACTCCGTGAATTAAGGAAAAGATCCAAAGACATGGACAGGGCGGAGCGCGAGAAGGAACTGGACAAGATAAGACGCAAGCTCAGAGCGGGCATAAACGATCTGGAGGAAGAAGATGATGAAGCTGTTGGTTCCGTTGCTTTGAGCGGGGAGCCTGTAAAGCAGGTCATCAAGGGCGAGTGCTACTATGTTCCTTCGTTAGACCAGACCGGAATAGCCGAATCCGATCTCTCGAAGAGCGGAACCGTAAATATCATATGCGGCAATATGAAGATTGCCGTCAAGAAGAGCCAGCTCATGATGCCAACCAAGGTGCAGCGTGATGAATTCCTGAGGACAAAGAACGGCAAAGCCGCTTCAAAGGCCAAGGGCAGACAGGTTACAGGAAGCGCGGAAGATCTTTCAAAGGTCAGGTTCAACAGCGCTTCTACCACAACGTCGGAAATAATGCTGATCGGCATGACTACGGCTGAAGCCGAATCGAGACTTGCAAGGTATCTGGAGGACTGCGTTCTTGCAGGAATAAAGGAAGCAAGGATCGTTCACGGAAAAGGTACGGGAGCATTAAGGGCCTGCGTGCAGGATATGCTCATAAAAGATGACCGTGTTGATTCTTTCCGTGCAGGAGAACAGGGCGAGGGAGATGCAGGCGTTACGATCGTTAAGTTCAGATGAGGGCGAAAAACATGGACGAGAACACTATCAACGAACCGCAGAATGAAGAAGCAAACGTTCAGGACGGATCTTCGAAAAAGAAGATAAAGAAAAGCCTGATATTCTTTTCGATAGTTCCGGCTGCAATTATGGTGGCGATCCAGACAGTGGCGCAGATCCCTTTTTACATAATGTCTGCCGTAAATGTCATCAATGAAGGATACTCTGCCAATGACATTTACGCATTCCTTGTTGCGTTGGAACAGGACCTTAAGGACAATTATCTGAACTTTGTTTATGCCATTTATGCTGTTGCCGGCATTATTGTTTTCGGCATATGGTATTACAAGGGCTTTTACAAGAAACGCCCGAAAAGAAAACTCGGAGATTTTATCGGCATTAAATCTTTATCCGCTGCCGTTTTCATGACTGTTGCTTTGTATTTTGCAGTTCAAGCGGCGGCAATAGTTATTAATTGGATTTCTCCTCAGATCATCGAAGATTATAATGCTCTTATTGAGATGTCGGGATTGGTCGATAACTTCTTTGTCCTTTTTGTTTATACGATCTTCATGGCCCCGATACTCGAGGAATTGTGTTTCCGCGGAGTCGTTTTCGGGATACTTGAGGATTCCGGGATCAGACCCGGACTCATCATACTCATATCAAGTCTTTTGTTCGGAGCTATGCATATAGCCATTCCTCTTCAGATGCTGTATGCAATGTTTTTATCGCTGTTCTTCGGGTATATGAGATATAAGTACAGATCGGTCGGTTTTACCATTTTTATACACATGATGTTTAATATTCTCGGAACTTTCTTAAGTGAAGCCATAGATAAGTCCGGAATGAGTGACGGCCTGATGCTGATCTTCGGCGGTATATCTCTGTTCATCATCGTATTTGTTTTCGTTCTCGTTAACGGTGATAAGAAAGCGTATAAGCCTGAAGCTAAAAGTTAGGAAGATTTGATATATTCGTCGCTCGATATTATCTTTTTGTGTTATTATAATTTTGTACATCAAATCGAATGGGAGAGATGATTTTGCAGAACGAAGAAGAACAGATGTCAGAGGCCCTGGTAAGGATCTTTGAGAATGTTGTTTTGACAGAGGAGAAATCTCTTCAGGCAGGGTATTTTAAAGACCTGTCTATCGCTGAGATGCATACTCTTACTGCAATTGGTCCTTACGATGCCCGTACCATGACAAACACGGCCGAAGACCTGGGTATTACCACGGGTACTCTTACGGTTGCGATAGACAGGCTCGTTAAGAAGGGATATGTCCACAGAGAACGTGATAAGCGCGATAAGCGAATTGTAAGGATAAGCCTTACACATAACGGAAAGCTTGCTTGCAGAATGAACAGCAAGTTCCACAGAGTATTGGCAAAGCATATTCTTGCCGGATACGATGCCAATGACAGAAAGCATCTTTTGGATCTTGTTGATGAGGTCGACCGGTATGTTGAGCAGCAGCTCAGACGTTATGACAGCAGTGAAAACGTAAGAGCAACCGCCAGACAGGTTGCTAAAGATACTACGAAGGAGAAAAAGTAAAATGGCTGACTCTGACAACCTGAGAGCTAAGGTCACGGAAGACGTGATCAGGATCATGTCTGAAACGCTCGAAATATCTCCTGAGGAGATTACGTCCGATCTTTCGTTCAATACCGATCTTCCTTTTGATTCATTGCAGCTCTATGAGTTTGTAATCGATGTGGAGGAAACATACAACATCCGTCTTCCCGATGAACTTCTTGATGAAGTAAAGACCGTGAATGACATGATCGATGTTGTAGTGAAGCTTTCAGAGAAGAAATGATCTGACGTTAATGAAGAAGCTTTTTATCGTAAACAGCAGAGCTGATTCAAAAGCTCTGGCTAGATTTAAATCGGCATATTCCAGGTTATCTGAAGAGCATCCGGGCGAATCGCAGATCATCTATACCGAATTTGCGGGTCATGCCAGCGAAGCAGCAAAGAAAGCTGCGGCTGAAGATGATCTTTTGGTCATTGCGTGCGGCGGTGACGGAACCATCCATGAAGTGGCAAATGCACTGGCAGAATCAAAGACTCCTTTGGCTGTTATTCCTTTGGGTACCGGCAATGATTTTACGAGATCCGTGATGAATGAAGATCACAGGAGCAATTGCGATATCTGTGTAAAAGACGTTTTCGAGGACAATTTCACGATAAAGGATACTGATCTCATCAAGGTCACATCCTTTGACCGCAGCGGCCATAAGATCGAGGCCAGCTCCGCATGGTGCCTTAATGTGGCTTCGATAGGCCTTGATACCGAAGTCCAGCTAAGGGCAAAGGGTAAGGTGCTGGCTCATCCGAATTCGGGTTTGGTAAGAAGCACCGCTTACGTTACGTCTGCATTGGGATGTCTTTTCGGAAACAGAAAGTTTGATTTCAAATACAAGGCTCTAAGAGGTGACGGTAAGCCTGCCGAATCTGTTAAATCGGTTTTCACGCTGATCGCGATCTGTAATGCATCCTATTACGGCGACGGTTTTTGTCCGGCTCCGCATGCAAAGACAGATGACGGCCTCATTAACTGTTGCGCCATCGAATCCGTAAATATCTTCAGATCCCTTTATCTGCTTACCAAGTACAAAAAAGGCAGGCACGAGGGCTATAAGGAAGCGGATGTTTTCGTTACCACAAGCCTTACAGTGGAAGCCACCGGATCAAGGGATCTTAACGGCAATTACGACGGAGAGGATTTCTCTGGCCACAAAGTGTACTTCGAATGTTATCCCGGAGCTTTGAAGCTGGCAGTGTACGGGCAGTAAATTATTTTTGCTTCTTTTTGGGGAAAATGAAGAAAACCGGGACTGTCTGAATTTTGCCCTTTTTCTTATTTTGTTCTGACTGTTTATTTTGTTATAATTACAAGTTATGGGTAGCTTGGTAAAAAACAATATCGAGAATTACAGAAAGTACGGTGTCGGTGACAAAGCGATCGAGGCTGCGGTTAAGGCCGAGGAGGCGCTTTCTGACGTCTATGCCCGTATTGACGATATTGTGACTTACAATGAACTCAAGGTGTTAGATGCCTTCAGAAGCGAGAAATTCTCCGATACTCATATGGGTTCGACGACCGGCTATGGCTATGACGATGCCGGCAGGGAGAAGATCGAAAATATCTTTGCGAAAGTATTCGGAGCTGAAAAGGCTTATGTAAGATGGCAGATCAGCACCGGTTCCCAGGCAATATCCGCCATGCTTTATGGTGTGTTAAGACCGGGCGACATCATGCTTTCCGTTACGGGAAGACCCTACGATACGCTTATGGCCACGATAGGCCTTTCATCCGAAAATAATGACATGTCTCTAAAGTCCTATGGCATCGGTTATGAGGAAGTCGACCTTAAAGATGACGGCTCGCCGGACCTTAATGCCATTTGGGCTGCTATAAAGCCGCAGACGAAAATGGTATTCATCCAGAAATCCAGAGGATATACGGGAAGAAGGGCGCTTCTTTGCGAGGACATAGAAAAGATCGCCGGGCTCGTTCATTCGGTCAGGGAAGACATAATCGTTGCAGTCGATAACTGCTACGGCGAATTTACTGAAAAGAAAGAACCCTTGGAAGTTGGTGCTGACATTATCGCAGGTTCGCTTATAAAGAATCCCGGCGGCGGAATTGCCAGGACCGGCGGTTATATTGCCGGAAGAGCGGATCTCGTGGAAAATGCCGCAAGACACCTTACCACTCCCGGCCTGGGCAGTGAAGTAGGTCCTACGCTCGGCGCAAATGCCATGATCGCAAGAGGGCTTTTCACGGCGCCTGCATGCGTGGGAGAGTGCCTTAAGGGCGCTGTTTTCGCTGCAGAGATCCTTGGAAATGAAGGATATAATACGAGTCCTTCGTCCAAGGAAGTCAGGGGTGACATCGTACAGACGATCGAATTCGGAGATCCTGAAAAGATGTCGAAGTTCTGTGCTGCCATCCAGTCATGTTCACCCGTGGATTCTTTTGTTACGCCGGTACCGTGGGATATGCCCGGTTATGACGATCAGGTCATCATGGCCGCAGGCGCATTTGTCCAGGGTGCCACTACTGAACTTTCATGTGACGGCCCCATAAAGCCGCCTTATATCGCATATATGCAGGGAAGCCTTGCAAAAGAACAGGCTAAGCTCGCCTGTATGCTTGCTGTCGGAGGTTAATGAACATGGCAGACGGTAAGCAGTGGTATAACGCTCCTCAGGAAGGACCTTCAAAGAAACCAACCGGTAAACCGGCGAACTCTGCAAAGAGACCTTTAAAGCCCGGTGTAAATCCGTCTGCGAAAAAAACGGCTGCTCCTTCAGGCAAGCCTTCCGGTAATCTGTCGGGAAAACCTGCAGGAAAAACCTCCGCCAGTCTTTCGGGTAAGCCTGCCGGAAAGAATCCTCAGGCGGTCAAGCGCGGAACCAAGCCTTTGGCCGGTTCTAAGACAGCTTCAGGAGTCAAAACATCTTTTAAGAGCGGCAGCGCAAACGCATCCAAAGCTCCGGTAAAGAACCGTGGGTTTAAGGGAAATGCCGTAAAGTCCGACAAGAGCATCATTCCGGATATGGACCCCATGAAGACAGGTGCTCAGAAGAGACCTGCAAATAAACATGCTGTAAATGTTTACGGGCAATCCGGAAAGCGCGTCAATCCCGCTGCTAAGTCTTCTTCCGGTAAGAAGCCCGTATATTCCAAAAACCAGGCAGGAGCAAGGCGCCAGCCAACTGCTAAGGACAGGGAAAAAGCAAGGGAACTTGCAAGACAGAGAGAACAGCAGAAGATATTAGAGCAGGCAAAGCGTAAAGAAGAAGCCAAGATCAGGGAACAGGAAAAGATCGAGAAGAGTGCATTTAAGCGCAAGAATCCTTCTCAGAAGAGCGCTGAGAGCCGTGCGATAAGGAACGGCATTCTTGGAGCTGTAGCAGTAGCCTCGGCTCTTTTCGTACTCGCATTCGTGGTACATCACCTTTACGACTACATTGCTGAGAAGCCTAATTTCTCATTTGTTACGACTGGTGCCGTAGAGCATACGATCGGTGCGAGAGCCCTTATCGTCAGAGATGAGGATACCATCAACTGCGTAAATGCCGGCGAACTCGTTACACAGATCACCGAGGGTTCGCGGGTTGCCAAGGATCAGGAACTTGCGATAGTGGTTCCCGAAGAGATGAAATCCGTTGTACAGGACTTAAGAAACGTCCAGTCACAGATATCAGACGTCCAGCAGGAACTTATCCTTGCAGGCGGTGTTTACGAGGCAGATGTCATATACAGGAACTATAACAAGAACCTTTCGGCAATCCTCGATATGGTCAGATATGATTCCATGGGAGGAAACCTCAGCAATATGTCTTCTTATGTTTCATCGGTCAATGTTATCCTTGATGAGCGTGAAGACGAGATGAGTAAGATCGATTTCGATGACGCGAGAATATCCGTTCTAAGAAATGACGAAGCCGTTTACGAAGCCCAGGTCGAGAAATATGCTTCCGTTGTTTCCGCTCACAGACCAGGCATCGTATCCTTCAGACTTGACGGTATGGAGGATGCCTTAAATTATGATTCATTCCTTAATCTGCCGATGTCGGAGATCAAAGGATACATAAATAATTCCGTCGGAGCGATCTCATCTGACTTAAGCGTTGATGCTGATACTCCGGTCGTAAGGATCGCCCAGAACGAGAGCCAGTATCTGTCGGTTTATCTGTCATCTAACGATGCGGCCGTTTCCGACTTCGCCGTAGGAACGCTCCATGACATTAATGTACGTGCGGAAGGTATAGCGATAGATAACTGCAAAGTTGTCCGCTGCGAGAATGACTCTTCGGGCATGCTTATCACATTTGAGACATCAAGATGTGTTGAGGCACTGTTGGACTTAAGAACTGTCGACATCGAGATCGTTATTACAGAAACAAACGGCATGAGAGTTGCCGTACCGAGCCTTGTGAATGAAGTATATGCGCCTAAGGGCGATCCCGCGTTCTGCGTATATCTTGCTCCGGGTGCCAATGTGGGTCCTGACACGTTTACGCAGGAATCCATGTTTAACGTAACGATAATTCCTAACGCCAAGACTGATGAAGAAGGTAATCCCGTCGAACAGCAGAATACGTCCGTTGCCGGCTGTACCGTCATTTATACGGAAGCGATGGAGAACGGCGGATATGTCGTAGCATTCTCGACGCCTAACGATTATTCGGGCCTTAAGAAGATAGACAGGCTCTATACAGAAGGCTATATGGCATCGTTTGTCGATACTGCGACCGGTCTCGGCATGACGACGGATAAGATAATAGTCTCGGATTTCTCGGGTATGGCATCCCTCTATACGAATAACCAGGGCTTTGTTGAGGAAGTGCGCGTAATCGTTTTGGATAACGACAGAGAATTTGCGATCATCGATCAGGTAGGCAAATCTTCTGTGCCTAATCTCAATACCGTAATCATAACTAACCCTAAGACTGTAAAACCGGGAGATAAGGTCGACTGATATGGAATTTGATTACTCTGAAGATCTTAAGAACAGAATCTCTGATAATATTCTGTCAGTTAAAAAATCTATAGAAGATGCAGAGGCTGTTTCCGGAAGGGAGAAGGGCAGCGTAACTCTCATCGGCGTTACCAAGGTCTTTCCCGTGGAGTATGCGGAGGCTGCAGCAATGAGCGGTCTTACCGATCTCGGAGAGAACAGGGTGCAGGAACTGGTACCCAAGGTCGAGCGCTTTTCGTCACTAGGCATAGACGTCAACTGGCATCTGATAGGAACCCTTCAAAAGAATAAGGTTAAATATATTATTGGTAAGACCCATCTCATACATTCTGTAAACAGCGTCGAACTGGCAGAGGAGATCTCGAAAAGGTCACAGAGTAACAATGTTACTTCGAGGATATTATTGCAGGCAAATGTATCGGGTGAAGAGAGCAAGCACGGCTTTGCCCCGCATGAGCTGAAGCCTGCCATAGACAAGATAATGGATCTGCCTTCTGTTACTATATGCGGTCTTATGACTATGGCTCCGATTGAGACTTATGAAGGTCAGGCAAGGGAAGTCTTTGCCAGAACCAGAGTAATATTTGAAGACTTGAAAGACTATACCGGTCTTGACAGCTGGAATGTCTTATCCATGGGTATGAGCCAGGATTATAAGAGTGCTATTTTAGAGGGATCTACACATGTCAGGATCGGCACGGCCATATTCGGAAACAGAGCTGAATATAAGCCTTTGTAACAATGTTTGATCAATAATCTCTGATTTTTGTTACATTTTGTAATAAAACCCCGTTTTAAGTTACCTTCTTGTGTCATATTGCCCAAAACTATTGAGGCGAAAATCAATTTTCGTTAATATCCGATTATGTTATTGAATGTCCTTGGTCGGGCGAATATTTAAGGAGGAAAAACAAATGGGCACTTTTAACGTTAAAAATTTCTTCGGAAGCATGTTCACACCTGTAGAAGATGAGATGGAGGAAAACTATTACGGTGAGGAAGAGGGCTACATTGAAGAAGATGCATACGAGCAAGAGCCTATCGCAGAGGAATCTTATGCAGAGGAGCCTCGCACCTTCGTTCAGGAGCCCGCAGTTACTACACCTGTAATGCAGCAGAACGCAACAGTCATAATGCTTACACCTTATGACATCAGAACAAGCCAGATCGTTTGCGATCACATCCGTGAAGGTCACATCGTCATCTGCAATCTCACAAATACTGATAAGAACCAGCGTGTTGTTGACTACATCTCCGGCGGTGTTTATGCATTAGGCGGAAGAGTAGAACCTACACCGGTTAAGACGACTTTTGTCTGCACACCTAAGTCTGTTAACCTCGTAGTTGAGAATCAGGAGATCGAGCAGATCGGCACAAAGGTTTCAGCACTCTAATCTTTAATCTTATAAATATATAAATTCAAATGCTGTCTCAAGTTGAAGAAACGAGAGACAGCATTTTTTTGTCTTTTCATACGGCTATATGACAAATGTGTTCTATTGAATAAAGGCATTTTGATTCTTATAATGAATTAGAAGATGGTTCAGGAGGCTTATTCTGATGACAGGCGAAGACCGCGAATACTTATTTGACCATGCTCAGCAGCTGTCTGAGATATTAAACCAAGAGTGTGTCGAGCTTTTGGACATGCTCGAGAAAATCGAAGACAGAGTCGCGATCTCAAGACGTATCAATAAGCTTGAAGATGACGGTGATCATGTATTTCACGCATTTGCCGATAAACTGCATGAAGTTGAGCAGGACACTGAACGCCGCATGACCATTTTCCAGATGGCAAGACATGTTGAAGATTGTGTTGATATGATCGACGAGCTCTCCATGACGATCGTACGATACAATACAAGGACCGTAAATCCGGGCATCAAGGCAAGCATTAATGCCATTGCAGGTTGTGTTAAGAAGGAGATGTATGTTCTTAACATCATGCGTACGTATGAACCTGAGAAAAAAGAATTGTTCATCAGAGCCATAAATGAATTCGATGCATTTAAAGTCGATTTCTATAAGATGTATGACATGCTGATCTTCGGACTTTTCTCACAGGCTCACGATACAGTTGATATCATCAGGTGCAAAGCCATCTATGATGCAGTAAAGGATATATTCAAAGCATTTGAAGTCTGTGCCGACGATTGCTACAAGTATATGATGGCTCGTAATAGCAGTGATTCTGATGCTGTTGGAGCAGACTAGTAATCTAATCATTCTTTTTGGAAAATTTTAAATGAGTAACAAGGTCTCGCTGCCGGACGGATATCATATTGTCTGGTCTGAAGAGTTTAACAGCAATGCGATTAATGAAGAAGTCTGGAGCACAGAGACTCGTGCTCCTGGCTGGTTTGACGGCGAGCGTCAGGAGTATTGCGGCAGCAAGTGTCTTGAAGTAAATGACGGTTGTCTTTCCATAAGACCTAAGATCACGACCAATAATTCCGGTGAGATGAGATACTTATCCGGAAGGATCACCACGCTTGGCAAGAAGGATTTCACATACGGTAAATTGATCGCAAGGATCAAGGTTCCGAAGGCAAGCGGTATTCTCAGTTATATCAGGCTTATGCCTACCGAAGGTTATGATGAATCCACCGGCAGCTACAAGGACTTTCCGCTTCACGGCCAGATCAACTTGGTCGAGATATCAGGTTCAAGGACTAATGAAGCATTCTCTGGCATAGCGTTCGGATATCCGTATACACAGCGTTCCGGTAATTATCACAGACTGAATGCTGATTTTGCCAACGAGTTCCATATTTTCGCATGCGAATGGGATCAGGATGAGATCATATTCTCATGTGACGGCAAGGAATATTACAGGACCTCATACTGGTTCCAAAGAACCGGAGAGGATGAAGAACCTTATCCGGCACCGTTCAATAAGCCTTTCCATCTGGTCATCGGTGTATCTGTCGGGGAAGACAGACTGAACAAGAAGTCCGATACTAAATCAGAGCTTGAGGATAACGATGCAGAACTCCTTGTCGATTATGTCAGACTCTATCAGAAGCCCATTTACAACAGAAAAGTTACCAGACCCGCACGTGTCCTGACACTTAATACAGAAGGCGAAGATAATGCCAATAAGAATAATGCTTTCTATGTTGCAGAAGGCGATCTTAATGCGAATGTAAGCTTCATGGAAGATGAGCTTATCATTACTCCGTCTTTTATATCCGGCGTATCAGGTGAGACCAGACTCCTTCAGGGCGGATTTCCTTTCAAGAAAGGCGAGTACTATGAGTTCTCATTTGACGGAAGAGCGGATGAGGAACGCACCATAAGATGCATTTTCAAATCTGATGAAGATGAAGGCGAAATGATAACGGAGCCGTATGTCATCAGACTGGACCGCAACTGGCAGAAACACAGGATGGTCTTCGAAGCTCCTAAGGATTATGACAGCGCTTCCATCGTGTTTGCCATTAATGCCATATCAAAGGCTTCGATACATATCAGGAATATAATGCTCAGAAAGAGAGTAGGACCTCAGAAAACGCGAAAACTCATTGCTGTATGCGGAGTCTGGGACGATTCTGATAACTACAGTCTTTTCCTGAGAGCTTTGCAGACGGAAGAGATCAACAAGGATTACATTGTTTCAAGTTTTACGTTTAATGTAGATAATCCTGATCCCATACAGACTGAACTTGAGATTAATTTTGCCAACCTTCTCTTAAGGATGGAACTTGCCTGCATCATAATTTTCGGTGAGATGATAAAGACCAGGGAAGTTATAGAAAGGCTTGCCGAGATCGGACACGAAAAAGGCGTTCCGGTCATTACTTTCCAGCATCCTGTAAAAGGATGTATCAATGCTGATTTCGAATATGGAACCGCATTCGAGACGATAGTAAAGCATGTCATAGAAGAGCACGGTGCGAGGAGGCTGGACATGTTCGGCGGATTCAGAGACAACCCGTTCTCTGAAGAGAGAATCAGTATTTTTAAGAGAGTTCTTAAAGAACACGGAATCGATCCGAATTCAGCAAATATCTATTATGGTGATTTCTGGCAGGCTCCCGCATTTACCGTTATGAATGAACTCCTTGAGAGCGGTGAATATGACATGCCTGATGCCATTATCTGCGCCAACGATTCGATGGCGATCGGCGTCATAGATGCGCTTCGCAAGAACGGAAAGAACATTCCCGAAGACGTTATAGTTACCGGTTTTGACGGTATCTGGCAGGGCCAGTACAACGATCCTGTATTAACGACATGCGAGCTTGATTATAAGCAGATATCAGAGCAGATCTTAAAAAGGATACGTGAATGGAATGAAGTGAAAGACATCGAAAATGATTCATTCCTGATACCTTACAGATCAATGTTCCTTCAGTCCTGCGGATGCAAGCACCGTTCCGAATTCCCGTGGTCTACGATAGTTGACGAACTTGCTGAAGAGAATCAGGATTCATTCAGACACATGCTCGAGATGGGACGTTTCGTTTCAAGAATGACTTCTTCTGACAACCTCGATGAGGCTGCAGATAATCTTCAGAACTCCATATGGATGTGGCGCAGCCAGTATTATTTTGTTGGTGTTGTCGAGCCTGAAGGATGCTGTCACAGCATATTCCACGGCAGGGCAAACAAGTATACGTTCGCGCAGAAATTCTACCGCATGAAATATCCGATCCCGGACTATGATCTGATCTTAAATAATGACAGCAATATAAATGTCCTTCTTTTCAAGCAGATCAGATCCAACACCGAATCTTTCGGTTATGTTGTAAACGGATATTACGAAGTAACGATGAGATCCGAGCAGAGATTCGAGGAGTTCGGACATTTCATAAATGCTGCGGTCAATGCAGTCAACAATAACCGTAAGCTCATTGCCACCAGCAGGACTAACGAACTCCTGTCCGAGCAGGATTTCCTTACCGGTCTTTACAACAGAAGAGGATTCTTTACGGTTCTTAAAAAGCTTCTCAATGCGCCTGCTAATTCGGGCAGGATACTTTCGTTGTTCTCCATCGATATGGATAAGCTCAAGACCATCAACGATACATATGGACATGAACACGGCGACATAGCCATTCAGACGCTTTCCAGAGCGATCCTGAAGTATGTCAGGGATGACGGAATAGCTGCCAGATACGGCGGTGACGAATTCGCATTCGCGATAATCGGCGATAAGAAACTCGAAGGAGAGATCAAGAAGATAAGAAATGAGATCGAAGAGTCGGCTGACAGCGATCCTGCGATGACCGACAAGCCCTTCGAAGTCAGCGCAAGTCTCGGTGTTGCTGAACGCATCATTGACAGCTCGATAGACATTGAAGACATGATCCTTGAAGCTGATTCAAAGATGTATGCGGATAAGATGGCCAGAAAGAGATTCAGAGGCGTTTGATGGGGTCAGACCCCGAAAGGAGTGCCGGAATATGAAACGAAGGATAAATATCGGTTTAGTTATCGATGACATTGATAATTATTTCTCGAATCAGGCAGCAATTGGTGCTGAGCAGGCTGCAAAAGTTCTCGATGCGAATCTGTTTGTATTCCCCGGTCACTATATCGGAAAGACAGACAGCAGATATGCTGACAAGAAATATGAATACCAGTATAATTCCATCTTCAATCTCCCTACCGAGCGAAACGTAGACATCATCTATATCCTTCAGGGACTGATATGTTCCAGGGCAGATCTGGACGTTCAGACAAGGTTCCTTAAGATGATGCCCGAAGTCCCGATAGTATGTCTGTTCTCAGATTTTGAAGGATATCATTCCGTTACCTTTGATAACCGTTCCGGATTAAGAGGACTTCTGAAGCATCTTATTGAAAAACACAAGGCTAGAGATATAGGTTTTGTATCAGGTCCGATTACCAACCGTGACGCACGTGAGCGACTTGACATATATAAAGAGATCCTTAAGGAATACGATATTCCTTTTGATCCGTATAAGATCGGCTACGGCGATTTCTCGATGGCGAGCGAGAGCGTGGTTGAGGAACTTCTGGACAATAATGAACATCTGGATGCGGTCGTTTTCGCGAATGACTCTATGGCTGTCGGAGGATATGCAGCCTTTAAGAAGAGAGGCCTGGTTCCCGGAAAGGATATTCTGGTAGGCGGATTTGATGACGATATATTTGCCATCTCGCTTGAACCGCCTCTCACGACTGTTGAGGCAAGTTCTGCATCACTCGCTTATAAGGCAGTCCTTAATGCCGAGAACTATATCAACGGCATTGCTTTGAAGGATATGACTGTCGAGACTCATCTCGTACAGAGAAATTCATGCGGCTGTGATGATTTCGATGCGGATGTCATGTGTGAGAGATTAAAGCTCACAGATGATGGGATAGATATACATGAACTCTTTTATGAGGTAGAGGATTATCTGTTTAATGACTTTGTGGATTCCGAATCAATCTCGGAACCTTTGGAAGGCTTTTTAAATGCTTATCTTGAAATGATCAAGGCCGACGACAATTCGAAGCCGATTGAAGAGATGAATGAACAGTTTTCAAGATTGCTCAGGACTGATCTTTTCGTGCTGTCTTCGCGCGAAAAGTGCTTCAATATTCTCCAGACCCTGCAGAACAGGGCAATGTTGTCTGTAAATGATGATGAACGTCTTCTGATCAATGAGACATTCTCCAAATATTACAGACGTCTGGCTTTCTCAGGAATCCTTCCTGCCAATTCGGCAAGAAGAAGGACTGAAAGAATGCAGGGAGTCATTAACCGTCAGGTTGGCGATGTTTTCCTGATCGAGAATAAGTCTGAGATCCCTTATGAACATCTTTTGGGAAGCCTTAACGGCATAGGATATAAGAGATCACTTCTTTATCTTTTCCAGGGCAAGGTCAAGCATCACGGAACATTTGACTGGATGCCGCCGGCATCTATCCTTCTTAAAGCAATCTGCGATGATAACGGTCTCAGGACTCTGCCTGACGAGCAGCAGCTTTTACGTACGGAAAACATTTTCGAGAATGAATACATCACGGGAGATGAACGCCGTACCATGCTGGTATCACCGCTGTTTGTCGGTGCGGATCTGTATGGTCTGCTCGTAAACGAACTCGAAATAACTAATTCCTACAGCGTATCTTCTATAGCCACACAGTTGTCCGTTACTCTCAGGTCGTTGTTTATGATCGAAGAACAGAACAAAGTCAGGCAGTCTCTGCAGATCTCTCTCGAAAGGTTCATCAGGGACAATACGAAGCTTGAAGAGATAGCGCAGAAAGATGAACTGACAGGTCTTTACAACAGAAGAGGATTTATCTCCAATGCTGAGAGAGTGCTCGAAGAACCGTCCAATCAGGGTAAGGTCGCTATCATCTGTTATGCGGATCTCGATAACCTCAAGACAATAAACGATAAGTTCGGTCATGATGACGGTGATTATGCGCTCAAGACCATTTCACAGGTCCTTCAGGAATCGTTCAGAGATACGGATATCATCGGAAGGATCGGCGGAGATGAATTCTTATCACTTGCCATCACCGGTTCTGATTGCGATGTCGATTCAATGAAGGCGAGACTTGAAAAAGTAACCAGGCGTTATAACAAGTTTGCCGATAAGCCGTATACGATCGAAATGAGTACCGGAATCTATAAGTTCAAGATCATCGGCAAAGTGGATATCTACGAGATGATGAACAACGCTGACCAGCTTCTTTATCAGGAGAAGATAAGGAAAAAGACGGGCAGGACAACTCAACAGTAAAAAGGGGCTGTGAAAAACTCAGGAGGATGATTGAGTCGTCAAACTCATTTTCAGTTTTGGTTTTCGCCTAATCCGCAACTGTATTATTGAAATAAAGTAGTTCAGTATATGGCTCCACACCATTTAACGCTTTTTCGAGAATTAAGAATTTAGGTTAAGATTTCCTCTCAAATCTTAACCTAAATTTGCAAAACGAAAATTTGCGTTAAATTGAACAATTAAAAGCAACTACCTCCCGAGATTTACCTTAACAGGAAAGTCTTTAGGTACAGTAGTTATATCTTTCCAATCTGTTTTTCACAGCCTTTTTTATTCTGATTTCTGAGATTTAAACTTTAGTATCAGCCAGAATAACGAATAGGAAATAATACTTGTAGCAAGCCCCAGGATTACTCCGCCTATTACATCCGTCGGATAATGGACTCCTACGTACATTCTTGAAAATGCAAGTAAAGCCGCATATAGAATTGCAAGGAATGCAAAGATCTTATATATGACAGACATTTTCATACGGGAAACGTCTCCTCTTTTTTCGGCAACGGGCAAACCGATCAGAGCGATGATCAGTATGACTCCCATTACAGCAAATGCAGCGCCCGTATGTCCGGAAGGGAAGGAGTAATCTTCCTGTTTTTCTATAAGATTGACAAGCCCTCTGATCTCTTCATAAGGTCTTGTTCTGGCAACGATGTTCTTTATCAGAAGATTAGTGAGAATAGCTTCAAATGCAAGGCTTATACCGGCTATAAAGCCGATCTTCCTTGTTCTCGGAATGATCAGCAAACATACCGCCAGGGCGATCATAAGAATTCCATGGTCACCTGTATGAGTGAGAAGCGTCATGATCGGATTTAATATATCCGATCTTATGTAATCCTGAATATACAACAGAAAATCTGCTTCCCAAGCCATAATTATCCTCACAATTATTCTTAATAAAATAATTGTAATACTAATGTCTCTTATATTAAGTTACAAATGAATGAAGTTTATTCTTCCGGAGGCATGGGAAGGGTTGCCCCGCCGAACGGCATGCAGATTACCGAGCAATTTTCTCCGTATCTTGCATACGCTTCATCGAAAGCTTCCTGTGCAGAATGCATGGGCTCCAGGAAAATGCTCCTTACGAAATCGTCATCCATCTCTGATATCAGAACGATCTTGGCGTGCTTAAGTACCATGGCTATAGCTGCTGCTTTATGGCCGCCAAGCTGGAAGTCTTTTCCGACTCTCTCGATCAGTTCATCTGCAGTATTTGCGGTAGTGAGCCACTCTTCGAATTTGGCGCTTCCTAGACCTTCGTTACATGCGCCGATAACTATTATCGTACCGCCGTCAGCTACTGCGTATTTTGAGTTATCAAGAGCTTTCTGTGTCTGATAGAGGTTGGCGTCCTTAGGAGCGCCGCCCTGGGAGACGATGACGATGTCAGCCCTTCTCTTAAGGGGCTTTCTGTACATGTTATCGAGATATTTGCATCCGGCTCTGTGAGCTTTGGTGACGTCACCGGCAACGCAGTATACGATATGCTTATGCTCGTCAAGGATGGGGTTGACGATGAAGCTTAAATGGCAGAACGTCTCCGACTCTTCGATGTCTGCTCTGATCGGATTGCCGTTAAGATTACCGGCACATGCTTTCTCATCGACCATCATTCGGTGGTTTGCCTGTATGGCGGAGGGGGTGGAGACTCCGGGCATAAGTGCTTTCGCGCCACCTGAATATCCTGCGAAATAATGGAACTCGATGTTTCCGACACCGATCCTGAAATCAGCTTCTGCAACGCTTCTCGTGATGTCGACGGGAGTGCCTCTGGAAGTGGTTCCCATGTGGATGCAGTCAGAAGGATCACTGTCGATGCATTTTACTTCGCTGTAAACGCGTTCACCGACAAGTCTGATCTTTTCCTCTTCGGTATGAGGTCTGTGCGATCCGAGCGCGAAAACGACCTTTATGTCTTTCTTATCGCAACCTGCAAGATAGAGCTCATCAAGGATGGAAGGTATTACGTCAAAACTCGGAATCGGTCTGGAGATGTCGCTCGTGATGATGACGATCTGCTGGCCGGGTGTTACCAGGTCTTTAAGACGGGGAGAGCCGATCGGGTTTTCGAGAGCATACTTAACGGCATCAGGCCCGCGCCTTTCGTGCTCGATATCATTAGCGACAAGTATCTGGTCAAGATTCTTATCGGGAATGTCAACTGTCTGTACTCCTTTGCCGTAGCCGAATTCAACCTTCATATAGCGCTCCGAATTTATAATAGGATCCTTCTATTTTACATTTTAAGAACCTTTTCTCAACAACGAAGATATTCAAAGCTTGAAATCGTTAATTTTATTGTATTTTGGGGGCCTTTTGAACGCGCCCTTATGCTAAAATAATTTTAATACTTTAGCGGAGGTGGAATATATGCTAAGTAACTTTGAGGAAGCGAAGATCTTCATCGATGAGAACGAGATCAAGATGATCGATTTCAAGATGATAGACTTGAATGGAAGATGGCATCATCTGACGATCCCCGCAGACAGATTCACTGAATCCATCATGACTGCAGGCATCGGTTTTGACGGCAGCAACTATGGTTTTGCTCCTGTCGAAAAGAGTGACATGGTATTTATTCCTGATCTCTCAAGCGCTGCCATTGATGATTTCTGTGAGATCAAGACTCTCTCCATGATCGGCGACGTCAGGATCATCGGCGAAAAGGAAAACGTTCCTTTTAATCAGGAACCCAGAAACGTCAGCAAGCGCGCAGAAGAATACATGAAGGAATTGGGTGTTGCCGATACTTTCCTGCTCGGACCCGAATTCGAATTCTATGTTTTCGATGAAGTCACATATAACAACAAACCTAACAGTTCCGGTTTTACTCTTGACGGAGCTGAAGCGTTCTGGAATACCGGAGAATTCGGAAGCCAGGGCTTCCAGACACCTCACCAGGGCGGATATCACATCGCACCTCCGCAGGACGTTCAGTATGATTACAGAAGCCAGGTAACCATGATGATGGAGAACCAGGGCATCAAGGTAAAATACCATCACCATGAAGTCGGATCCGCACAGATGGAGATCGAAGTCGAGTTTGCTCCGATGACCGAGATGGCTGACAAGACCATGCTTACCAAATACATCATCAAGAATGAGGCTGTCAGGGAAGGCAAGACGGCCACGTTCATGCCCAAACCCATATACGGTGAAGCAGGCTCCGGTATGCACGTTCACATGCTCATGTTCAAGGACGGCAAGCCAATCTTCTATGACGAGAACGGTTATTCAGGATTATCGCAGACCGCGCTCTATTTCATCGGAGGCGTCTTAAGACACGTATCTGCTATCTGCGCATTCTCCAATCCTTCCACGAATTCTTATAAGAGACTGCTTCCGGGCTTTGAAGCCCCCGTTACCATCGGCTATGCTACCGCCAACAGAAGTGCAGTTATCCGTATCCCCGCTTATGCTAAGGCGCCCGATAAGAAGAGATTCGAGCTCCGCAATCCCGATGCCACATGTAATCCTTACTATTGTTATGCTGCCATCCTCATGGCAGGTCTTGACGGCATCAAGAACAAGATCGATCCCCAGGCCGAAGGCTATGGCCCTTATGACTTCAATCTCTATAATCTTTCCGAAGAGGACAAGAAAAAGATCAAGGGTCTCCCGAAGTCATTGGGTTCCGCTCTGAAGGCTCTCGAAAAGGATCATGACTTCCTCACCGCCGGCGGCGTTTTCCCGATCGAGCTCATCAACATCTGGATCGCCAACCGCCGTAAAGACCTCGGCCGCCACATCTCAATGCCTACACCTATGGAATATGAGATGTATTACGATCTCTGATTGTTTTAAAGCATAATAACTGTAATGCGGGGTATCTCAAAGTCTTTGGGATGCCCCGTTTTGTTTTGTATAGTCTGGTATATCCTAAGTCTGATCGTTATGACGGATGCTCAAAAGTGTGCTGATTTTTGAAGAAAATAGCACGCTAGCGAGTAAAAATACGAAGCTTTGCACGATGTTGTGCAGAAATTAAGAAAAATCAGCACATTTACGTGCAAGCACCATATGGCTGAATATATCTCCTCATAGATAAAATAAATCATTCATTTTGATTTATTCCTCGAGCATTTTTCTATAAAATAAAAAGAAAACGTGAGGTCATATACCGGTTATTCCTTTAGAATGTCCTTCCTGCGGAACTGAGTTAAGAATAGACTCAGATGAAAGTGCTGCTATCTGCAGCCGCTGCGGCAGGCCTTTCGTTGTTAAAGATGCCATTGTTCTAAACTATATCAAGCTTGTTACCGCGAATGATGAAACCGGAAATGAACTGATCTGCGAAGAATTCGTAACGGAAGACGAAGTCCTCTTGAGATACAACGGTGCATCTCCATATGTCATTATTCCTGATTCCGTAATGGAGATAAAAGACAATGCTTTTGCAGGGTGTGATAATCTGCAGACGGTTCATTTCCCGGATGCGCTGAAAAAGATAGGCGGTTATGCTTTTTCCGAATGCACCTCGCTCAAGGCTTTGGAACTGCCTTATTCTGTTGAGGAGATAGGCCCTTATGCATTCAACGGATGTTTTATGATGGATTCCGTAAAAATGCCTTTGATACTCTGTTGTTTTTCGGTCTTTCGGATCTGGGCATGTATGTGGAGTCGAGCAAGTATAACTTTTACACCTACAAGGGCTTTATGAGCCTGTTTTCGATAGATATAAACAACAATGATCCGTATCTCCTCAGGATGAGTGTGGAGACTGCCCGGCAAAGGTATGAGGCCGTTGAGGATATTCAAAAAAGCTTTTCGGAACTGATAAGCCTGCTTGACCGAGCTGATATAAGCCGCAGCAAAGTGGAGACGATAAATATTCCGCATTTCATATGGAGACAGGGCAAAAGATTTTACGATTACAAGATCCAGGATATCGGTCTGGTACCGGTATTGCAGATCAGGCTTATTCAGGAAAATGAGTAAAAAACAGACAGGACCGATGCCTCTAATCTGTCGGTTAAAGACATTGGCATTATCGTAGAATGAATAGATTTATCAACAGATAGTTAATACATTTTCAACAGGATAATCACACATATATGAAATAATTAACTTATATAATATTGAAAAAACAAAGGTAATACCGTTTTGAGCAAGACACATCGTAAAGGCCTGAGCATAAAGATAGTTACTGCACTGTACTCTGTTGCAGTTATTGTTGTGTTGACGATCATCACCGTGGTCGTCGGATACAGCCTCTATGAGAAGCATGTCAGGGAACACTACATTATAAATATACGACGACTGTGCTCGAGTACGCATATAGTGTTGCCCAGGATTATTCTTTCGGAGACATGATTACAGACCGTGACATGCCTGAAGCATATGAGGAAATGAGATCGGGATTAAATCACGTTAAGGAAAGCTCCGACATTGATTATCTGTATGCGGTATATTTTGATGATGTCAATGACATTCACAGCCTGACATATGCGATCAATACCAAGACTGCTCAGGAACTTGAAAACGGCGGGACCTATTCTTATCTGGGAACACCGTGTGAAGAGGGAAGTTTTGAGGAAGAAACGCTGTTGATCCTACAGGAAGCCGTGCAGACAAAAAAGAGGGACAGCGGTGTTCTTGAAGGCTATTCCGAAGGCTACGGCCATATGTTTAACGGCTACAAAGTTATCTATGACAGTAATGATGATCCGGCCGGCCTTTTGTGCGTGGAGATCGATGTCAATAATATCAAAGGTGAGCTTAACCGTTATATCCGGAATATCGTGATCTTTGTCGCAGCTTTCACGATCATCATTACAATAATCTTCGTGGCTTTATCGGAATTTTATGTTATCTATCCGATCACGAAGATCACGGAATCTGCCAAGGATTTTATCAAGAATATAGGCGATCAGGATTCCATTGATAAAAGCGTTCAGAAATTAAAGGCAATCGACATCCGGTCTGAGAATGAGATCGGAGAGCTTTATACGACCGTCAGTAAGATGGAATCCGACATGGCTGAACAATACCGTGACATCCGCCAGTATTCTGAAAATGTCATGAAGATGCAGGACGGTCTCATCTTACTTATGGCAGATATGGTGGAAAACCGTGATTCTGACACAGGTGACCATATCCAGAAGACTGCCGCGTATGTAAGGATCATCCTGAGAGGGCTTAAGCGTAAAGGTTACTATGTCGATCAACTGACTCCGCAGTATATGGAATATGTGGAAAAATCCGCACCCCTGCATGATGTAGGCAAGATCAGGATCGCTGATGCCGTTCTGAACAAACCCGGAAAACTGACACCTGAAGAATACGAGATAATGAAGACTCATGCCTCGATAGGCAAGGAGATAATCGACAAAGCAATCACCACTGTTGAGGGTGAGAATTATCTCAGGGAAGCATGCAACATGGCTGCATATCATCATGAGCGCTGGGACGGCAAAGGATATCCTGAAGGACTTAAGGGAGAGGAGATCCCTCTTTCTGCAAGGATCATGGCTGTAGCGGATGTTTTTGATGCATTGTGTTCGCGCAGAGTATATAAACCGCCTTTCCTGCTAGAAGAAGCTCTGAAGATAATCGAAGAGGGTAAAGGAACGCAGTTTGATCCGAAGATTGTTGAGGTCTTCCTGGAGGCACTCCCGGATATCAAGGCTGTGCTGAAAAGATATAAAAAGTGACCGTGACAGCATAAGCGTTTTGAACTGAAAAACAGGGGATATGGATATGCTAGAAGTAAAATTCGGAACATTCAAAGTGTATTTCGGACCTTCAGTATTATCTAGCGGTTTTTCTTCAGAGAAAAACTTAAGGTGATTTTATTCGAATTTGAATTAGCACTCTCACCTTGACAGTGCTAATCAGGGGACTATAATCAGGTCGAACAAAGGAACGAAGATCAATAGATCAGACCTCCGCTCTAATGCTCGGATAACAACGATCAAAGGAGATGATTATTATGTTGATGTCCGGTTTATTTGGAGAAGATTTGTTCGACGAGTTTTTTGGTTTCCCTACACATGAGCTTGCTAACATCGATAAGCGGCTCTACGGGAAGAATGCCCGCAACCTCATGAAGACCGATGTCCATGAGACCGAAACTGATTACGAAATGGATATGGATCTTCCGGGATTTAAGAAAGATCAGATTACCGTCAAGCTCGAAGACGGTTACATGACGATCAGTGCCTGCAAAGATCATGACACCGAGAAGAAGGACCATCACGGCAAGATCATCCGTCAGGAAAGATACGCCGGTTCAATGCAGCGAAGCTTCTATGTAGGCGATCAGGTCAAGACCGAAGACGTTAAGGCAAAGTTTGAGGATGGCGTCTTAAAGCTCTGCATCCCGAAGAAGGAACTTCCGCAGCTGCCGGGAAACAACACTATTGCGATCGAGGGCTAAACCTGCCCGGAATGCTGCAAAGATAATCCATATAAGAGCTGTCTCTCCATTGAGGCAGCTCTTTTGCTTATTTGCTGCTGAGGGCAGCCCCTAGCGCTTCAATCACGAATATCATTTAGGCCTGTTTCTGTGATTTTTATAGTATAATGAACCCAATAATTACAGACATGAATAATTCAAAGGAAGATATAAAAATGTTTAGCAAAAAGATAACCGCGGTATTCCTTGTTACTGCTATTTCGTTGTCATTATCATCATGCGGAAATGCCGGCGGAGAGACCTCAAAAGATGTGGTAACGACATTCACGGAAAGCGAGATCACAGAGACATCCGCGGTACCTGAGGAATCAACACTGAATACTTCAGAAACGCCTGTTACTGACATCTCTGAAACTGAGAAAAAGTATGTGCCTTTCACTCTTCGTGACCGGTCAATAGAGGAAGAAAACGATGATAATTTCATCACTCTCCTGACGGATCTGGTTTATGCCTATGAGACACCGTCGGAAACAGATGAAGATAAGATAACAGGCGATCTTGAGGCTATAAGGGAAGTCAGTGAGACTGATTATGAACTTGCTTTATCGATCGCGGATAATTGGCGGGAGGTGTTCCTTGATCCGGGTTATACACTTTATTTGTATCAGGGAGATGATGGTGCGCCTGAACTTAAAAATGCCGGGATAACCAATTCTGCCAAGCATGCCATAGTCATTCTCGGATATGAGCTTTATAACGGTCAGATGCAGGCTGAGCTTGTCGGACGGCTCGATGCCGCTGCTTCTTTGGCAAATGCATACCCAGAGACGTTAATAGTCTGTTCAGGAGGAGTTACGGGTCCGAACAATACTGAGGGTAATACTGAAGCCAGATTGATGAGCGAATATCTCATCGAGCAGTGCGGGATCGATCCTGAAAGAGTATTCATCGATGAGAGGGCGCTTACCACTGCCGATAATGCGGTTAATACATTTGAGATATTAAGTCAGCATGGGGTGGATTCAATAACGATAGTTACTTCGTCTTATCACATGCGTTGGGGCCAGGCTGTTTATCATACGGTTGCACAGCTTATGTATATGGACAGCGGATATCAGCTCACAAGCATTGCAAACTACTGTTACGATATTGAGCCTTCCGTTTATGTTTACAGAGCAGGTGACAGGTTCGCCGCATATCAGATCGGCGAGATCATAGGCCTTTCGAAGGAACAGTTAATACGCTGCGCTGCCGTCTTTTTATGATGTTTAAAGATAGTCAGACACCATATGGCATGCATTTTTGATGATCACTGAAAAGTTCGGAGTAAAACCTGAAGATGTTATCTGCCTTAGGATCAGGATCGGAAACCTTGAAAGAAAGGATAGATTCTGACTCGCATTTCTTCCTGAGATCTTCAATATATTCGGCGGATGCATTGAACCTAAGTTTGTCAAAACCGTCGCCCTGAAGTATCGAGGGCATGCTTTCGAAACTGTAACCGGTTGCGCCTTTTGGTAATTCACTGATATATGTTTCCTTAAGGTGAGAGCCCCTTATCATCTGTACAAAAGGATATTGGAATTTAAAGCTTGAGATAATGGGCGAAGTGAATGTGCAGATGAAAACTGACAGCATGATAGCAGTAATGAAACTCCCTGTTCCTCTGTATACTTCCCTCGGACGGAAAAGTGATCTGACTTTCAACAATCCGAAAAGCAAGGTGACCGCTGATACGGCTGCCATTGTGAGCATTCCGGTCAGGAACGCGGCAAGTAAAGCTGTCATTGATATGGCCAGAATTATTACGGTCTGTATGAAAAATATCTTCTTATGTCTGTATTTGTATCCCATGGATCCATAGTAACATCGTCATTATCGAAATTCAAGTAATTTTTATTGAAAAACGATAAATGGCTGATAAAACTGAAATTTTAGCTTCAAGGAGATTTTCAAACTTTTTTTGTGAATTGCAACACTGAGTCTGTGAAGTGTTGTTTAATCAACAAAACAGCCCGATATTACTGATTGTTCGGTGTTTTCCCTCATGACATACTGTGGCCATCAAACAAAAACACATGCCAAAACAAGGAGGGCAAAAAAATGAAAAAGACAATCGCAACAATCGCTATCACAGCAATCGTAACAGCAGCAATCGCAGCAGCATGCTTCGCTGGATGCGCAAAGAAGTCAGTCAAGCAGACAACCACAGCTTACCTCGATCAGGAAGGCGCTACCGTCACAGCAACAGTAGACCTTACAGACGGTTATTCCTGTGACATCGCAAGAGGCGCCATCTACCTTCAGGATAATAAGGATAATACCGTAGCAATAGGCCTCACACTCTGCCAGGAAACATATGAGGACTACGCAGCAGCAGCAAAGGAAGACGCAAACAGCAAGGAGCTGGACGGCGGCGTCATGTTCCAGAGAGACGGAGAGATGATCTTCGTAAAGACAGTCGGAGAATCCGCTTACTTCGGAGTTTTCGCAGATAATGCTACTCCCGCACAGATGGAAAAGCTCGTTGAGCGCTTCACAGTAGCACCTGAGTTCTGATAAAAAACGACTAAAACCAAATTGACCTGAAATAAAGATTCTTCACTATGGGCTGTCCCTAATATGGGACGGCCCTTTTTCCGTTATTTTTTCTGTTAACTAACAGAAGACTTAATGGCTTTTTCGCCGAAAACATAGTTTTTTCTGTTAGATTTTCCGTTACCTAACGGAATACTAAACGGCGTTTATACACAGTTCCTCTACGACGGTCTTATGACAGAAACCGCTCTTAGGTAATGTATAATGTTCAAAATCTATTTTGGAGGCATATATGGTAAGACATGTTATAGTCTGGACTTTAAAAGATGAACTGAGTGACTCTGAAAAGGAAGCGGTCAAGACAGGAATAAAGTAAGGCCTTTTGTGAAGATCAGGAGCAGTTTTGATTATATAGTCAGTGAATAACGTAAAGACAGTAAAGCATACAAAAAGATGCTCGCAGACTAACGGATAACATAAGTACAGATAATCCGAGTCTGTCATATGTTCTTATGATAAAATAATAAGATAAGTAATTGAGTGAGGTGTTATCTTGAAGAGGTCCGGATTAATTATGAGGGGAAATATCAGGAAGGCATTTGCCTTAATGCTTGCTGCTGCGATGATGCTGCCGTTATGCAGCTGCAGCGAAGAAACCGAAGTTTCAGAAGTAACAAATACGGCCGAAAGGCTGCCGTATCAATGGGCCGATTCAAATCTGATAGAGAATTTAGATAAGATGGCTGAGGCTGAACTGAAGGATGATTATGCTTCGGTTATCAACTATGAGTGGGTTTCGCAGCAGACAGGTAATAAGTATGCAAATAATTCGGCTTACGGAGAAGTCTCGGATAACGTGATCAGTAACAAGTTAGCCATTATCGATGATGATTCTTTTCAGGACGGAAATATCAAAGCGGTGCGCACGGCATATGATCTTTTCAGCGATTTTGAATACCGTGATTCGATCGGTGTTGAGCCGTTAAAAAAGTATCTGGACTGCATTGACGGGATCAATACGCTGGACGATGTTACGGATTATATGCTTGATAATGATAAAAACCCGTTCGCTATATCTCTTGTAAAGCTTCGGAATGCCACATACATCTTTTCTGACGGATATCAGGTACTTGTTTTATCCGAGCCGGATACTTCTCTGGGAAGTCCGGATTATTATGTCAACGTAACAGAAGATGCTTATAAAGCCAAGGAAAAGGTTGAATACAAAGTTAAGTATCTTTTGGAAAGGTGCGGATATTCGGACAAAGAGATAAGAGATACTCTTGACGGGTGCTTCAGATTTGAGTCGAAGATGATAGAACTCGACGGAATGATCGAAACTATCGATTATTATGATTATGTCACCAGAGATGAGATCCTCGAAAAGGCGGGAAAATATCCTTTGAGGGATATGCTCGATCATTATTCAATAACTGAATGCAATGCATTTTCGGGATATCTCGATTATGTGGATAATCTGGAGAAAATCTATACCCGGAATAACATCGAAGACATGAAGGCATATTTCAAAGTGCATCTGGCTCTTGAATCAATTATTTATCTTGATGCTGGAGCATATCAGTGTTTTCTTGAGTCTAAAATGGACCGTACAAATCCTTATGCTGAATTGGATCCCAGAGATCCTGACTATGCTTTTTTCTATCAGGTACAGCAGACATCATTGACGGCGGCAATGGATCAGGCCTATATCGATTATTATTTTGATCAGGAGACATATGATGAGATCGAAATGATTCTTAATGAGATCAGAGAGCAATATCGTATTCTTATCAATGCCAATGAGAATCTTTCTGATGAGAGTAAAAAGTCTGTAATGGAAAAGCTCGACAGGATGAAATTTAATATCATCAAACCTGCAAACAGAGCAGATTTTTCCGGTGTCGAACTGAAACCAAAGGAAGATGGCGGATCATTCCTTGATGTTATGTGCGTGCTCAGCAGAATAAAAAATGAGCATATCGGAGAAATGGTCCAGATGAAGACAGGAAAGTCTTATTGGGATATCTATAACGGCAACCTGTCAACCACAGCTGTTAATTCAACTTATTACATAGGAGAAAATACGATCTACATCCAGATGGGTATCCTTGGCGCTCCGGTGTGTTATCCGGATGATCCCTTCGAGGTGAAACTCGCCACATACGGAACGATCTTAGGCCATGAGATGTCACATGCATTTGACAGCAATAACATATTCTATGATGCGGATAACCAACCTACCTCTGTTATAACGGCTGATGAACTGTCGAAATGGACGGATGCAAAATACACGATAATCAATCATCTTTCCACGTTTGAATCTTTTGAGGGATCAGGAAAGTACAGTTATTCATCCAACATCGCTGGTGAAGCGATCGCTGACATTGAAGGTGTAAAGGTCTGTTTAATGATCGCGGAAGGTTATGAGAATTTTGATTATGATCTTTTCTTCAGAAGTTATGCGATGCACTGGAGATCCGTTAACTCCAAACAGAAACAAATGGATGATATTAAGAGCGACAAGCATCCTCTGATGTATATGAGGATCAATTACACTCTGATGCAGTTCGAAAAGTTTTACGAGACATACGGCATCAAGCCCGGAGACGGCATGTATCTGCCTCCTGAACAGCGTGTCTTTGTATGGTGAGGTGCAGATCATGACAGGAATGATTAAAGAAGAGATCTTAAGTGTATTAAAGAAGATTAGATTCATCGTGCTGACGGCTGCAGCTTTCATCGGACTGATCGTTATGGCTGTTATCACAAAGAACAAATACTGGAATGATCTGACTTATTTTTTCGCAGTTCAAAGATACGTTTCTTATGTATTTACTCCGGTGATCGGACTTGGTCTGATACTGAGTATGTACCGCAAAAAATACACCAGGACTTCCATCCTTCAGGCAGAAGACCATGGCCTGGGAAGATCGCTGTGTGTCATAAGCAGATTCTTATCTGGTACGGTTATACTTATTGCCGCCTATGCGGTTATGGCACTTTTTATTATCCTGCTCGGGTTTGTTTTGGGTGCTCACAGTACAGGTGTGCAGATCTGGCAGTTTGTCCTGAGACTTGCGACAGATTGCGTCGCATCGATTGCAGTTTATTCCGCTTCTTTATTCTGGCTATATCTTTTCGCATTCCCGGTCGTGCCGGTTCTTGTAAACGGATTGTTGATGATAGCAATTCCTCAGATAGCCGCCTATATGAATATATATGATACTAACCTTTACAGAATCGGGGGATTCATCTTCCCGAAGCTTACAGGAGATATGGCCTACGCTGATCTTGTTTACGCAAATCCCGGACTTTTGTCCGCGGGAGTTTTCCTTTTGCAGATGATCATACCTTTACTGTTTACGATGCTCATATTCAAACTGAAAAAACTGAAACCCTTAAAAACCGCGGAAGTGCAGCCTTCCTGAAACTGAAATGAACCAAAGACACCAACGGCATGAAGGAACTCATGGAGCATCTGATAACCGTTCACGGTGTCAAAGACGTATTCTGGATCAGCGGTCCTGAAGATAACGAAGATAGTGTTGCAAGATATAAGACCATTGTCAGCGTGATGGAAGAGCATGGTCTCACCATTGATCCTGCGAGGACTTTTAATGGATACTGGAGCTATGCGATCGTTGAGGACAAACTGCCTGATGTGATCTCGAAGATGGAGAAACTTCCCGATGTATTTGTCTGTGCCAATGATTCGATGGCTCTTGCGACCTGTATCGTTCTTGAGAAGGCCGGGATCCATGTACCCGGTGACGTTAAGGTTACGGGATATGACAACCTTATGAGCGGCAATCATTTTTCGCCTGCTCTCACTTCGGTTGACCGTGGCTGGGACGAGAGAAGCTATCAGGCAATGGACAGTCTGATAGGCCTGATCAACGGTGATCCGGATTTCGGTGACAGGGTATATGATTCAAAGTTTGATCTCGGTGAGAGCTGCGGCTGCACTTTGGGAACGGAAGGCATCAGGATCCAGCAGGAAGCGTGGAAAAGAGCATTCCTCATACCGGTTGAAAGGACCATCTTTGACTGGCATCTGATCCAGCTTGATGATGCCGTGGCGCATGTCAAATCAGTCAATGACATTTATCTGGCATATAAAGAGATGTGGGAAAGCAATCACGATTACGAAGGCAATGATTTTTATGTCTGTCTGGATCAGGATTTCGTTGATTCGATGGAGGAAGAGGGCATCTGCAAAACTGCCGGATACAGTGAAGAGATTGATGTCATTTACGGAATGAAGGAAGGAGCCACCGTTCCAAGGCATAACATAGCTTTAGAAGAACTGGTGCCGTATTACGACAAAGATTCGGCGGAGACATCCGTGTATATTTTTGTTCCGCTTCACATGGGCGCCGATACCTTCGGCTATTACGTATGTAAAAACAACCAGAAGATGATCAAGGATTTCTATCTTAATTCTCTGATCAGGCATGTGGCATACGGGCTCGAAAGGGCTCATCAGAACATCAGGCTCGAAAAAATGAATAAGGTCCTTGCCGAAAGCTCAGTAAGGGATGAACTGACCGGTCTTTATAACAGAATGGGTTATGAGAGGATAGTCATACCTTATCTTGATGAATTGCGCCGCTCGAAAAAGAAATCCGTCATCATGGTTACCGACATCAACAAGATGAAGGAGATCAACGATAAGCACGGTCACCTCCGCGGTGACATGGCGATCAAGACCGTTGCAAACGTCATAAAGAGCACGGTTCCTGTCAGCTGGAAAGCTGTGAGGTACGGCGGAGACGAGTATGTGATAATCGGTGATTACGATGATTCCGGAGATGTCAATGACATAAAGAACGATATTATCGGGAAATCCATGCAGGTGTCAGAAGACCTGAACATGCCGTTTAAACTTAGCGTCAGTGTCGGTTATGTAATAATCGATCCGGAGAATACGCTTGAAAATGAGGAATACTTCCGCATGGCGGACGAAGCAATGTATGAAATGAAGAGGGAAGCACATAAAAATGATATTAACAAATGACGAACTCAAAAAGATATATTTCGGATCTTATGAATTCGAAGAGACTCCGGACGGATTTTTAAAGGCAAACCAGTATTCCGGACCGCAGATGGAGTATTTCAATAATGCTCTGGAAAGGTGGGCGGAAAGATGTGATGCATCGACTGCAAAGACTTTAGAATTTACCACGGATGCTTCGGAGGTTTCATTTGACTATAAGATAATCTGGAAATGCTCTGAAGATACTGTCGAACTTTATGTTGACGGTATGGCTCATCAGATCTTTTACATCAAGGACATGAAGGATGAAGGCAGCATCAGGTTTACGCTGCCGGAAGGCACTCACAGCATCATGATCTATCTTGCTGTTGATGCCACCATGCTTATCAGGAACTTCTCAATCGATTCTTCTTATCAGGTTCCCGTAAAGAGCACTAAAGTCCTCTGGCTGGGTGATTCCATTACCCAGGGTTACGGACCTTTGCGTTCGTCAGAATCATATGTAAGCATCGCAAACAGATATCTTGGCTATGACATAATCAATCAGGGTATAGGCGGATATATTTACGACAAAAAGTCGCTAATGAAAATGCCGGGTTATGAACCCGACAAGATAATTATCGCATTGGGCACCAACCAATATGGTGATGAGACCATGAAGGATATCGAAGAGTATTATGAAGTCCTTACCGGTATTTACGGTACGGAGATTCCCATTCTCTGCATTTCACCTATCTGGAGAGGAGATAATATTGAGGCGCTGCCTGTTTTCTTTTCTTTCTGCGAAAAAGTGAAGGAGATAGCCGGAAGATATCCGAACATCAGGGTAATTGACGGTCTCACTCTCGTACCGCATCTGGAGGAGTATTATCTCGATAATCTCCATCCGAACTGTCTGGGAACAGAGACTTATGCGGCTAATCTGGTAAAAGAAATGAAGAGGATCGGATTCTGAGATAGGATCGAGGTTGATCGCGGATTTATCAGTGCGGACTGTCATATGCCTTATATACGTTCGACTGATCTGGGTTATGCGATCAATACCGGAAGTGTCGGTAATTCACTCGGTGTCCCGAGATGCCATGCTCTTCTGATAGAAGGAATTACCGGAGGAAAGGAATTATCGCCGATAAGCATGAGTATCATCAGCATTCCTTATGACAATGAACTCGCTGCAAAGATCGCCGAAGAGTATCCTTTGCCGAACCGAGAGGCATATAAGACAGAGATAATGACAGGCGTATACTCGAGATGATAAGCAGATTATTGTTTAGCTAATTCTATTAGTTTTTCGGTAAGTTCATCATCTGTCAGGACTTCAATATCGGGTCTCCTCTCAGGAGCCGGAAGGCCGCGTCTGTTGATCCATATGGAGTGCCAGCCGGCATCCAGTGCACCGGTAATGTCTTTATCGTAATTGTCACCGATCATCCAGAGTTCGTCAGGTTTTAGGGACAGTTTTTCTTCAATGATCCTGCATAATCTCACGTCGGGTTTGGGTATCATTATGTCACCCGTGACGATTATGTTGCTGCGGTCAAACCATCTGTCCAGTCCCAGCATATCGACCTTGTGCCACTGATGCTTCGATTCGCCGGCAGTAAGCACCGCGAGCTTAGTGTCAGGATCGGCGACAAATGCATCAAGTGCCTTCTTCATGTCTTCACTTAACACCATGTGGCTTTGCAGTTCCAGATATACGTCAGCGGCTATGCATCCGTCTTCTTCTTTGTAGGGAAGTCCAAGAATGCGGAATGTCTCGTTATAACGCCAGCCGTTTGTCTCTCTTGTCGTGACCTCACCCGATTCAAGTCCCGCCATGTTGACATCGCTCTTTTCGTAATAGATCCTGATGAATTCGCGCCAGTCATCTATTTTGACGCCAAGCACTTTCTCAGCCGCTTTTACGAGCAGATCCTGTCTGCAGTACAATGTATCGTCTATGTCAAAAACGATCCCTCTCATGGAGCCTCCGGATCAAGGTGATTTATGAACCAATGTATTATATAAAGTAATGTCGTTTTTATAAAGACAGTTCAATAAGTATTCCGCTTTGCAGTATCCCATACCCCGAAAACATCGTGTTTACGGACTTTTTACAGCCTCCGGATACGCGCCTCAGATTTCACGCAAATAATCATTTGACTATTTTTGACTTTAAGAGTATATTGTTGTTGGCACTCGAGAGGTTAGAGTGCTAATCGGAGAAGGGAGAGACCAAAAGATGCAGTTAGACAATCGTAAAAAAGAAGTCTTACACGCTATTGTTGATGACTATGTATCGACAAATGAGCCTGTCGGTTCCAAGTCTTTGATCGAGCGTCACAATTTCCAGGTCAGCTCCGCGACTCTCCGTAATGACATGGCAGAATTGGAACACATGGGCCTCATCGAGAAGCCTCATACTTCTGCAGGCCGAATTCCTTCGGATAAGGGCTACCGTGAATACGTTAATTCTCTTATGACGATCGATGAATTGTCTCCTAAAGAGCAGCTCGAGATCGAGAAGAGGATAGATTCCAGCGTCGATGAGGTTACGGATCTCATTAAGAACGCCACTCATACGCTTTCTGAAGCAACCGGCTTTGTTTCTCTTGCCATGAGCCCGAGACTTAAGAAGAGCTTTCTCAAGCAGCTTAAGATCCTCATGATCGAGCCGGGCAAGGCACTCGTGGTAATGGTACTTTCTGCAGGCGTAGTTAAAGACAAGGTAGTCAGGATTCCTAATTTCCTTAATGACGAGCAGATAATGAAGATATCCGGAGCCATTGAGAAGAACCTTACAGGCAAGCCGCTGGACGAGATCACGCTTGTTACTGTCGAGAGCGCGGGCAAGAGCACTGATGTTCCGGAGCCTCTTCTTAAGCAGGTATTGTACGAGGCTTATGCAGCGATCAAGCAGGCTGATGAGCTCAATATATATCTTGAAGGCGAGCACAGGATGTTAAGTCTTCCGGATTTCAGTTCTTTGGGACGTGCCAGGGATCTTCTCGGAACTCTTTCGGATTCCGGAATGGTTGCCGGATATGTAAACGAAATGGAGAACTCCAGAGAGCACAGTTCTGATGATTCTTTCATGATAAGGATCGGTCAGGAGATAACGTTAGAAGGCCTTGATGACTGCAGTTTCATTACGGCGACTTATAATCTGACGGATTCCGTTTCGGGCAATATCGGAGTAATAGGACCAAAAAGAATGCTTTATTCGAAGGTAATATCGCAGATTGATTTCGTTAAGAAGAAGCTTAACAAAGAGATGCAGAGATTTACCTGATCAGGATACAGAAAACAAAAGGGAAAGGATGATAAAAAATGGCAGATGAAGAGTTATTTTTCGGGGCTGATGACGAGCCTGTAAAGGATGAAGCCGACAACAGCTCCGTAGAAGACGCCGCAGCTTCCGATAAGGCTTCCGCCGAAGGCGGCGAGCAGGAAAGCAAAGAGCCTGAAGAAACAAAGGAAGAGGCAAAAGAGAATAAGGAAGAAGAAAAAGCTGACGATTCCTCAAGCGAGCTCGAAGCAAGATACATGAGTCTCTACGCTGAGTACGACAACTACAGAAGACGTACCCAGAAGGAAAAGGATAACCTCTATGCTGATGCGATCGCTACAGTTACAAAGGAATTCTTAACACTTATCGATAATCTTGACCGCGCAGTGGATGGCGCTAAAAAGTCTGATGAGACATCACTTGATAAAGTCATTCAGGGAATGGAACTCGTCGGAAGACAGGCCCAGGACACGCTCACAAAGATCGGTGTCGAAGAGATACCCGCAGAGCGCGGAACAAAATTTGATCCCAATCTTCACGATGCGATGATGCACGTTGACGATGAAGAACTGGGAGAGCAGGAGATAGCGATGGTTTTCGCTAAGGGATATAAGTACAAGGACAGAGTCATCAGACATGCTCAGGTCCAGGTAGCTAACTAAGTTAAAAACAATTAAGACATAAAGGAGAAAGACAATGGATTTAATAAGATCAAGTTTGGTGCCTACAGTAATCGAGACCACAGGTCGCGGCGAGCGCGCCTATGACATTTATTCCAGACTTCTCAAGGAAAGGATCGTAATCCTTTCAGAAGAAGTAAACGCAGTAACAGCAAGCCTTATTACGGCTCAGCTCCTCTTCCTTGAGGCTGAGGATCCCGATAAGGACATCCAGTTCTATATCAACAGCCCCGGAGGATCCGTATCTGACGGTCTCATGATCTTAGACACTATGCGTCTGATCAAGCCTGACATCCAGACGATCTGCATGGGTATGGCAGCTTCAATGGGTTCCGTACTCCTCTCCGCAGGTACAAAGGGCAAGCGCTGCATCCTGCCTAACGCAGAAGTAATGATCCACCAGCCTTTGGGCGGTGCACAGGGCCAGGCAACAGAGATCCTCATCGCAGCAGATCACATCAAGGATACAAGAAAGAGACTCAATCAGATCCTCGCAGATAACTGCGGAAAGGACTTGGAGACCCTGATGAAGGATACGGACAGAGATCACTGGATGACAGCCCAGGAAGCACTTGATTACGGCATCGTAGACAAGATCCTTGTAAGCAAGAAAGCATAATAAGCAGATAGATTAAATTAGCGGTTCGAAATGAACCAGGAGGAAAAATAATATGGCAAAAGTAATCGGTATTGACCTTGGTACAACAAACTCATGTGTTGCAGTTATGGAAGGTTCGGAGACAGTAGTCATCCCGAATCCCGAAGGAAACAGAACCACACCTTCAGTTGTAGGTTTTACAAAGACAGGCGAGCGTCTCATCGGACAGGTCGCCAAGAGACAGGCAGTTACGAATCCTGACCGCACTATTCAGTCGATCAAGAGAGAGATGGGTTCAGACTACAAGGTATCCATCGACGACAAGCAGTACACACCTCAGGAGATCTCCGCAATGATCCTCAGCAAGCTTAAGAGCGACGCAGAGGCTTATCTCGGAACACCTGTCACACAGGCAGTTATCACTGTTCCTGCATATTTTACGGACTCACAGCGTCAGGCTACAAAGGACGCCGGCCGTATCGCAGGTCTCGAGGTTTTGAGAATCATCAATGAGCCTACGGCAGCTTCCCTTGCTTACGGTCTTGATAAGGAATCCGATCAGAAGATCCTCGTTTTCGACTTGGGCGGCGGTACGTTCGATGTATCCGTACTTGATATCGCTGACGGCGTATTCGAAGTTCTTGCGACAGCAGGTAACAACAGGCTTGGCGGTGACGATTTCGATAACAAGATCGTTGACTTCCTCGTAGAGTCTTTCAAGACATCCGACGGTGTTGATTTAAGATCTGACCGTATGGCAATGCAGAGATTGAGAGAAGCAGCAGAGAAGGCTAAGATCGAGCTCTCAGGCGTTACTTCTTCCAACATCAATCTCCCTTACATCACGGCTGATGCTACAGGTCCTAAGCACATGGATATCACTCTCACAAGAGCTAAGTTCGACGAGCTTACGGCTGACCTCGTACAGAAGACAATGGATCCTGTTAAGCGCGCCATGAGCGATGCTTCAGTATCTCCTTCAGACATCGACAAGATCCTCCTCGTAGGCGGTTCCACAAGAATCCCTGCAGTTCAGGACGCTGTTAAGAATTACTTCGGCAAGGAGCCTTTCAAGGGCATCAATCCTGACGAGTGCGTTGCGATCGGCGCAGCCATCCAGGCAGCAGTCCTCACAGGCGATGTTAAGGGACTCCTGCTCCTCGACGTTACACCTCTTTCTCTCGGTATCGAGACAATGGGCGGCGTATGCACAAAGATGATCGAGCGTAACACAACGATCCCTACAAAGAAGAGCCAGGTATTCTCCACGGCAGCTGACGGCCAGACACAGGTTGAGGTACACGTACTCCAGGGTGAGCGTGAGATGGCTGCCTACAACAAGACGCTGGGCAACTTCATCCTTGACGGTATCGCACCTGCACCCCGTGGTGTTCCTCAGATCGAAGTAACTTTCGATATCGATGCCAACGGTATCGTTAACGTAAGCGCTAAGGATAAGGGAACAGGCAGAGAGCAGAAGATCACCATCCAGTCCTCTTCCAACATGAGCGAGGAAGACATCCAGAAGGCTGTTAAGGAAGCTGAGATGCACGCAGCTGAGGATAAGGCTAATAAGGAGAAGGTCGAAGTCAAGAACCAGGCTGAGACAGCTTGCTATCAGGCAGAAAAGACCATGAAGGATGCCGGTGACAAGATCTCTGATGCCGACAAGGCTCCTGTAAATGACTGCATCACAAAGCTTAAGGATGCCATCTCCAAGGATGATACCGAAGCTATGAAGAAGGGCACTGAGGATCTCCAGCAGGCTTTGATGAAGCTCGGCGAGAAGATATATCAGGCAGCAGGCGGTGCAGCAGGTGCCGGTGCAGGCCCTCAGGGTCAGCCTTCACCTGAAGATTATGCAGGTTACGGCACGGAGTCCGCAGGTCCCGATGCATCAGGAGAAGGTGACGGCTTCAAGAATGCCGGCGGCGACTTCTAATTCAAATAAAATCTGATACAATAGTCCGGCACGTCTGATATTCAGGGGTGCCGGATGAATGTATGTTAGGAATAAGTGCTTTTCATTAAGCGCGAAAATAAGATCGGAGGGGTTCCTCTTTGGCTAGAGATTACTATGAGGTTTTGGGAGTATCTAAAGGTGCTTCCGATGACGAGATAAAGAAGGCTTTCAGACAGCAGGCCAAAAAATATCACCCGGACTTACACCCGGGCGACCAGGAGGCTGAAGCAAGGTTCAAGGAAGTCAACGAAGCCTATTCGATCCTTTCTGACCCTGATAAGAAGGCTAAATACGACAGATTCGGTCATGCGGGCGTCGATCCGAACGGATTCGGCGGAGGCGGCTCAGGCGGAGCTTACAGCTCTTACGACGTTGACCTGGGCGATATCTTCAGTTCATTTTTCGGAGGAGGCTTCGGAGGCAGTTCCAGAAGACGTACCGGTCCGCAGAAGGGCGCCGATCTTAAGTATCACATGGCTCTGGAATTCATGGAGGCCGCATTCGGCTGTTCAAAGACTTTTCAGATAACAAAAGAAGACATCTGCAAATCCTGTAACGGTTCCGGCGCACAGCCCGGAACGACTCCCGAGACATGTCCGACATGTAGAGGTGCAGGACGTGTACAGCAGCAGACCCAGACGCTTTTCGGAATGACCATGGTCACCAAATCCTGTCCTACATGTAACGGCAGGGGAACGGTCATCAAGACACCTTGCACCCAGTGCAGAGGCAAGGGAAGACTCAAGACCATGAAGAACATTAACGTAACCATTCCTGCCGGTGTTGATACAGGCGATCTGCTTCCTGTAAGGGGCGAAGGCGAACCTGGTACAAACGGCGGTCCTTACGGTGATCTTTATATCGAATTCAAGGTCAAGAAGCACGATGTCTTTGACAGGAGCGGGATCAATACATCCTGCAGTGTTCCTATAACATTCGCACAGGCAGCTCTTGGCGGCGAGGTCGAGATCCCCACCATTTACGGTAAGGAGAAGTATAACCTCAAGGAAGGCACCCAGCCCGGTGATTCGATAACTCTGAGGAGCAAGGGCATTCCGAACAAGAATAACCCTAACATGAAGGGTGACCACGTCGTTAAATTCGTTCTCGAGGTTCCGACCGGTCTTTCACGTGAACAGAAGCAGCTTCTCAAACAGTTTAATGACACTTTGACAGACCGCAATTATATGAAGAGCAGCCAGTTTTTCCAGAAGATAAAGAATTTGTTCAAGTAATCTTTTCGCGGGAGATCTCATGTGGATATCCCGCGTTTTTTATGTGAGGACTTTTTATATGAGATGGGCAGAAATAACTATCAGGACAACAGAAGAAGCTTCCGATGCTATTTGCGAGATGCTCGCGCAGTCTGGCGCTGACGGCATTGCTTCGCAGGACCCGGATGAATTCCGCATGACAGTGGATAATGATCCTCTGAGTTATTGCGAGGACGGCACGATCGAAAGCTACGGTCAGGACGTTATTATCAAAGCTTATTTCGCGGAGACTGATGACGGCGTTATCCGCATGGGCCCAAAGAGCGAGGAATTTGCCAATCCCGAAGGTGTCGGCATGATCTACGGTGCCATCACTGACAAGGAACTTCCTACTACCGAGGCTATGGAATATATCAAGCAGCGCCTTACTGACATCGGTGAGTTTCTGCCTCTCGGCAAAGGCTTTGACGGTTTCAGATATGTCGATGACGAAGACTGGGCAAACAACTGGAAGAAATACTACGAAGAGTTTAAGCTCTCTGACCGTATCGTCATATGCCCCTCATGGATAGAAGAAGGTGACTCCGAACTCGAAAAGGATGCGATAAAGGTTATCCTCGATCCCGGCTCCGCTTTCGGTACCGGTACTCACGAGACGACATCAATGTGCGCAGAGATCCTTGACCAGGTGATCAAGCCCGATACCTCAGTGCTTGATCTCGGCACCGGTTCCGGCATCCTGGCAATCATTGCAAGCAAGCTGGGCGCCGCAAAAGTCGACGCGGTCGACATCGATTCTATGGCCGTTAAGGTCGCTGAAGAGAACAGTGCCATAAACGACTGTTCCAACATCGAGTGCTACACCGGTGAGCTAAAGAGCGTTAAGAATGCGCCTTATGATCTTATTGTCGCCAATATCATCGCTGACGTTATCGCTGAGATCGCCTGTGACATTCCGGCCGATCTCGCTGACGATGGTATTTTCGTATGCTCAGGGATAATCGCCGGCAAGAAGGAACGCGTAATTGATGCCCTGAAAGCTGCCGGTTTGGAGATCATAGAAGAGCGTTCGAAAAATGACTGGATGGCGTATATCGCGAAGAAGGCGTAAGGCCTTAAACTTATTAATTTCTGTTTGACGGACTAAAACCGAATAATAGTCAGATTGGTCCGTCGAGCCTTTCGAAAACGGTGTCATGAAAGGAATTGCGCAACCCTTGCAAGCAAGTTGCCCGATTTGTGCTTTATGCTATAATATCTTGTTATTTAAAAGATATAGGAGATCTGCAATGAGATACGCGGCGCAGAAGGGTACGAGGGATATACTCCCTTCCGAGATTTACAACTGGCAAAAAGCTGAGAAAACTTTCGCTGATGTATGCCATTCATTTGGCTATGAGGAGATTAGAATACCGACGTTCGAACAGACAGACCTGTTCCAAAGAGGCGTTGGTGATACTACTGACGTTGTAACCAAAGAGATGTACACCTTTGAGGACAAGGGTGGCAGAAGCATCACTTTGAGACCTGAAGGAACTGCAGGCGTCGTAAGAAGTTTCATTGAGAACGGCATGACAAGTCTTCCTTCACCGGTAAGACTCTTTTATAACATCACTGCTTTCCGTTATGAGAAGATGCAGAAGGGCAGGATGCGTGAGTTCCACCAGTTTGGACTGGAATCTTTCGGAAGCGCAGGTCCTGATATAGATGCTGAGATCATTTCCGTCGTAGACGTATTCTTCAAGAAGATGGGGCTTAAGAACATTGCGCTCCACATTAATTCCATCGGCTGTCCTTCCTGCCGCAAGGAGTACAACACTCTTTTGAAGGATTATTTCAGACCTCATGTAAGTACCATGTGTGAGGACTGCCAGGCAAGGTTTGAGAAAAATCCGCTCCGTATGATCGACTGTAAGGTTGACGGCGGTAAGGATATCGTTAAGAATGCGCCGAGGCTCATAGATCACCTTTGCGACGACTGCAAGGCGCACTTTGAGGGTCTGAAGGCAAGACTCGACGGTATTGGAATTTCTTACACTATTGACCCTAATATCGTAAGAGGTTTGGATTACTATACAAGAACGGTTTTCGAGTTCGTTTCTGAGAACGTCGGAACGCAGGGAACGATCTGCGGAGGCGGAAGATATGACGGACTGGTAGAAAACTGCGGAGGCGCATCAACTCCCGGTATCGGTTTTGCAATGGGCGTTGAGAGACTTCTCCTTGAAGCTGAGGCTCAGGGCGTTTTGAGCGAGGCTCCGGGTTATGTCAAGCTCTATATCGCTACAATGTCTGAACAGGCGAAGATCGAAGCTTTGAAGATCTGTTACGCTTTAAGACTTGAAGGCATAGGCTGTGAGACGGATATGGCCGGAAGATCTTTCAAGGCCCAGATGAAATATGCCGGCAAGCAGGGCATCCCTTATCTTGCTGTTATAGGTGATGATGAGCTCGGTTCCGGTGAAGTCAAGATCAAGTATATGGCTGACGGCACGGAGACGCCCGTAAAGCTTGATTCACTTGTCTCTTACATGACTGGAAAATAATTTAGATTAAAAGTAGCATTTGCTGGAGGTAATATATGCAGTCACGTACACATACATGCGGACAATTAAGGATCGGGGATGTCGGTAAAAAAGTCCAGCTCGCAGGCTGGCTCGAGAATTTCCGCGAAGTTGGTGCAGAGCTCGGATTCGTTGTCATCCGTGATTTCTACGGAACAACCCAGGTGGTTATAGAGACAGCTGAGATGATGAAGACATTCAAGGCTATCACTAAGGAATCAACGATCAAGGTTGAGGGCACTGTAAGGGAAAGAAGTTCCAAGAACCCCAAGCTCGATACAGGTGATATCGAAGTGGTTCCTGATAAGGTTACCATTTTAGGCCGTTGCCGTTATAACGAGCTTCCTTTCGAAATAAACCACAGCAGAGAGGCTGATGAAGCTTCAAGGCTTAAGTACAGATATCTGGATATCCGTAACCCTGAGGTTAAGAAAAATCTCATCCTCAGGAGTAACGTTATCTCAGCGTTAAGAAATGCTATGATCGCTCATGATTTCATGGAGATTACAACGCCAATCCTTACGGTATCTTCACCTGAAGGCGCAAGAGACTATCTTGTACCTGCACGTAAGCATCCGGGTAAGTTCTATGCGCTTCCCCAGGCACCACAGCAGTTCAAGCAGCTTTTGATGGTTTCGGGAATCGACAGATATTTCCAGATCGCTCCCTGTTTCAGAGATGAGGACGCCAGAGGTGACAGGTGCCCCGGTGAGTTCTATCAGCTTGACATGGAGATGGCTTTTGCGAGCCAGGACGATGTCTTCGAGATCATCGAAGACGTTCTTCCGCCTGTTTTCGCGAAATATGGTAAATACAACAGAGCATCTGGCTCTCCTTTTGTACGCATTCCTTATCTTGAAGCAATGGAGAAGTACGGTACTGACAAGCCGGATCTTCGTATCGATCTTACTGTCACGGACGTAACGGATCTTCTCAGGACAGAAGAGTTTGCACCTTTCGCTGAAGGCGAGATAAAGGCAATCGTTATTTCTGATTTCCACGAGAGCCGCAAGTTCATCGATAAGACGATGGAAGAGGCCCAGATCCAGTCCGGAAGCAAGGGATACTGGTTCAGGATGGATGAGAACGGCGAGATCGTCGGAGGCATTTCCAAGTTCGTAACTCCCAAGAAGGACGAAGTTGTTGCCAAGCTTGGCCTTAATCCTGACACGCTTGTAGTTCTTTCTAGCGGAACAAAGGGCACCGCTCAGAAGATGGCAGGCGTTCTTATCAAGACTTTCGGCGCAGCAGTTCCCGGTCACATGGACAAGGAACAGTATGCATTCTGCTGGATAGTTGATTTCCCGATGTATGAGATCGGTGAGGAATCAGGCGAACTCGAGTTCTGCCACAATCCTTTCTCAATGCCGTCCGGCGGTCTTGATGTTCTTCTCAAGGCTGAAAAAGGCGAAATCGATCCTCTTACGATAATGGCAGACCAGTATGACCTCGTAGTTAACGGTATCGAGCTTTCTTCAGGTGCCGTACGTAACCACGATCCTGAGATCATGATCAAGGCATTTGAGCTCGTAAGACTTGGCGAGGAGGACGTTAAAGCGAAGTTCCCCGCCATGTATAATGCGTTCTGCTATGGCGCTCCTCCGCATGCAGGAATCGCTCCGGGAGTTGACCGTATGGTAATGCTTCTTTCGGGCGAAGAGACTATCCGCGAGGTTATTCCGTTCCCTATGAACAAGAATGCGCAGGATGTCATGATGGGCGCACCCGGATATGTATCCGACAAGCAGCTCGAAGAGCTTTCGATTTCCATAAAAGCAACAGCGGAAACAAGTGGGGAAGAATAATGTTGGAAGACGATAATAAGCAGTTAGATTTAAACGAAGATTCCGAAGTGGCTGCTGATAATGAAGCCGGCGAAATCATTTCCGAAAGCGAAATCATTTCCGAAAGCGATGTAAAGCCGGAGGAAGAGATCAAGCCTGAAGAAGATAAAGTTTCCGAGGATCCTGTTAAGTCCGGGGATGACGTAAAACCTGAGGAAGAGACCAAGCCTGAGGAAGAGACCAAGCCTGAGGAAACTGTTAATACTGATGAAGCAGAAAATACCGATGAGGAATTAACAGCAGAAGAAGTTGTAGCTTCTGAGACGGAAAATTCCGCTAAAAAAGCTTCTAAAGGTTTTAAGCTCGAAAAAGGAACCACCGCATATGAGATATTTGACTGGCTCCGTACTATCTGTATAGGCGTTCTTGCAGGCGTATTCATCGTTGTGTTCCTGATTCAAAGGGATAATGTTTACGGTGATTCGATGGCGCCGACTTTGTCTTCGGGTGATGTTGTATATGCGCAGAAAATATCCAACTATTTCAAATCGTACAAGAGAGGCGACATCGTCGTTCTGGACGGTCATGATATGGAAGGTTATAACTCGAAAGAATATCTTATCAAGAGGATCGTCGGACTTCCCGGAGAAACTGTAAAGATCGAGGACGGTCATGTCTATATCAAGCCTGTAGATTCAACAGAATTCTTTTTGCTGCAGGAGAATTATATTTCTGACGTAATTGCTACCAGAATGAGGGAAGAAGGCTTGAGAAAAGGCTACAACGAAGTAACCTTAGGTGAAAATGAATATTATGTTTTGGGTGATAACAGACCCGTAAGTAACGATTCACGTAATCTCGGACCTTTCACAAATGACAGGATCAAAGGCGTTGCCATTATCAGGGTTTACCCTCTCAGTGAGATGAAATTGCTCTAAAAAAGGAAATGACTTAATGAGCAGTGACTATAGAAAATACATAAGAAATTTCTGCATCATCGCGCATATCGATCACGGAAAATCCACGTTGGCTGACCGTCTGATCGAGCACACTCATGTAAAGGAAAAGCGTGAGATGACCGACCAGATCCTCGATAACATGGATATCGAGCGCGAACGCGGAATTACGATCAAATCTCAGGCTGTAAGGCTTCCTTATGAGGCATCTGACGGTAATACATATCTTTTTAATCTCATCGATACTCCGGGTCACGTAGACTTCAATTACGAGGTCTCGAGATCTTTGGCAGCTTGTGACGGCGCTATCCTTGTAGTCGACAGCTCGCAGGGAGTAGAGGCTCAGACTCTTGCTAACGTTTATCTGGCTGTAGATGCAGATCTTGAAGTCCTTCCCGTTATCAACAAGATCGACCTTCCTTCAGCAAGGCCTGAAGAGGTCCGTCAGGAGATCGAAGATGATATCGGTATCGATGCATCTTATGCGCCTCTGATCTCTGCTAAGAGTGATATCAATATCGATGAAGTCCTCGAAAAAGTTGTCGAGTATCTTCCTGCTCCTGAGGGTGATGAGAATGCGCCTTTGAAGGCCCTTGTCTTCGATTCCAAATACGATTCATACAAAGGCGTAATCGTCAGCGTAAGAGTTAAGGACGGTACCGTAAAGACCGGTGACCGTATAAAGATGATGCACTCCGGAAAAGAGTTCACGGTAACGGAACTCGGCATGTTCCATCCCGGTGAGCTGGTTCCTACAGAAACGCTCAAAGCAGGCGAGGTTGGCTATATCTGTGCATCAATAAAGAACGTCAGGGATACCGCGCCCGGTGATACTGTCACACTTGCAGACAATCCCGCGACTGAGCCTTTAATCGGTTACAAAGGTATCCAGCAGATGGTTTTCTGCGGAATGTATCCCGTTGACGGTGCAAGATACGGAGATCTTAAGGATGCACTCGAGAAACTGAGACTTAACGATGCTGCGCTCTCTTTTGATGCGGAGACTTCGGCTGCATTGGGATTCGGATTCAGATGCGGATTTTTAGGACTCCTTCACTATGAAGTAATCCAGGAAAGACTCGAGCGCGAGTTTAATCTGGACCTTATCAGCACGGCACCTTCCGTTATTTACAAGATCCATCTTATGGACGGTTCAGTAGTCGATTGTTCCAATCCTACGAACATGCCTGATCCTACGACGATCGATTATATGGAGGAGCCTATCGTTAAAGCAACGATAATGCTTCCGAAGGAATATGTTGGCAACATCATGGAGCTCTGTCAGGAGCGCCGCGGCGAATATACCGACATGAAATATCTTGATGACAAGCGTGTAATGCTCCATTACATGATGCCTTTAAATGAGATAATCTATGACTTCTTCGATGCTCTTAAATCGCGCACGAGAGGCTATGCTTCATTGGATTATGAACCTGCAGGATACATGAGATCCAAGCTCGTCAAGCTCGACATCCTGCTTAACGGTGATCCGGTTGACGCTCTGTCATTCATCGTCCATGCCGACAAGGCTTACGGAAGAGGAAGAAAGATGTGCGAGAAGCTCAAGGAGAACATCCCGAGGCAGCAATTCGAGGTTCCGGTACAGGCTGCGATCGGTGGCAAGATCATCGCTCGCGAGACTATCAAGGCTTACCGTAAAGACGTTACTTCCAAGTGTTACGGCGGTGATATATCACGTAAGAAGAAGCTTCTTGAAAAGCAGAAGGAAGGTAAGAAGCGTATGAGACAGGTAGGTTCTGTCGAAGTGCCGCAGGAAGCCTTCATGAGCGTCTTGAAGCTTGATGAGGAGTAAGAATACAGCATCTTTTTAAGCATTGTGAAAATAAGACCCGGTTTCATGTCAAATCGGGTCTGTTTTTTTGCGCCTGGATATTATTCCGATCATATGTGTTAGACTTTTCTATATGGGGGTATGGAAAAATGAAAAACAGGCGTATTGTTTGTTCTTTTCTTGTATGTGCACTTGCTTTATGCAGCTGCTCAAAGGCTTCTGAGACTACCGAATCAACTAAAACCACTACATCATCAACAACCAAAGAAACCACGCTGGAAACGGCTGGGACGTCAGAAAACGGGAATCATCCTTCCGGATTTATTCTCTATGATGTAGAGGACAATACCACTGCCGCGGAAGACTTTACAAGTTCCGAGAAGTGGGTTCGTGTAAAGGATGATTTTATATACGGCGATGGAACTCATACTTCCATGATCAGGGCCTCTCAGGAGTACCCCGGATTTGCTGAAGGTGACAGCTGTGATAACGTTACCCGGGATCTTGAGCTTCCGACACAGGTTGATGATATCAGTATCGTGTGGGCGAGCTCGGACGAATCGCTTATCAGCTGCGACGGCAAGGTTACTCCGCCTCATGAACACAGTAAGTACGTATTGCTAACGGCAACTTTTGAGAGGGAAGGTATTACAGCCGAGAAAGCCTATGTGGTAAGAGTCGCAAGGGATATGTTTGCTGATATCGGTACGGACAAGATCCTGCCTCTCGACAATTATAACGAGATCTGGGCATTTGAAGCGATCGGCATCGATACAGATAACTGGGATTATCCCGGATGGTTCTACGAATACGATGAAATGGGGCAGTTGTACTTCTTCGAAGACATAATCGATGACCTTTCGATCTATGATGATTCCACCGCAGCTATCGCAGATTACTTTATTTCAGGAACACTGGTGGAACCTACAGTCGAGACTGCCCATGAATCCTACCTGATGTTCTATTCAATGCGAAAGATATTAGGCTGGAAAGATAACAGCGAGATGAGATTCGAAGGCATTATGGGAGATGGTTATACCGTTATCTACGATTATGCACAGTATTATAACGGAGTCCCGACAAGAGGCTGGGCGAAGATCATTATCGGACCATATGCCGGTATAAATATGGTCCACAGCTGGATCTTGCAGATACCGGACGGATTCGATGAAAAGCCGTCGGTTTCCGAAGAAGAAGTAAGCACCGAATACAATATAACTAACGTGACGCTCGCAATCACAGAGTATAACGGAGAGATAAAGCTCATCTGGAGAGGCTATTCCACAGAAAGTCCCGAATATGTAATAGTAGATGCGAAAACAGGTGAGGAACTGTCTCGCGGTTCAACAGTAATAAATTAAGGGAATAATCTGAAATTTGCGTTTATCATTTAACGCTGAATTAGCACCTGCAGTGTCACCCGTCAAGACACCGGCTGCGCCTTGCATACGCAGTCTTGACTGCTGCCACTTTGCAGGTGCTTTGTAGTGTTTAAGGTGCGCAAGGCGCACCTTGCATCACAGATGCCGGTGTTACTGATCTGATGGTATTAATAACTCACGATTATGTCCTGCCACATGTTTCTAATATCTTGTTTCTACGTCGCGTCACCCAAAAACCTATACCCTTTCAGCCCTTAATTTCTTGTCGGTTTCATAGGGGTATCTTGCCGTGGTTTTGTTATATTCCTTGCAGGTTTCTGTAATATTGTGTCGGCTTTCGAGGTTTTTGTCGGGTTTCTTTAGTGATTTCTTGTGTGCTTTTCTTTGACATTGTCGGTATGTTTTGGCAGTTTTCCGGTGTTTATGAGTGTTTTATTCAATGCGACGCTGTCTAATGTACTAGTCAATATATTTTGGACACTGATTTTTGTTTTTTTATTCAGGCACTATATTTTTCTCGGAATTCTTTAGGTGTTAAATAATTCAAAGAATATGCTGGTCTTTGTTCATTAAAAAATACAA